>JAABUP010000598.1_pt1 | contig 78591 bp, 82 predicted proteins | sample 5559201 | NCBI WGS metagenome assembly JAABUP01 (sample SAMN10711887, study PRJNA513373) | rock metagenome | isolation source: Antarctica rocks | place: Antarctica
AGGGGGGAGAGGAGGTGAGGAAGGGCTTACTTGTTTGTGGTTGCTGGAATGATGGAGAATGGAGGATGGGAAGTGGATGATGAACGAGAGTGGTGAGATGGTGCTTCAGAGGTAGGGCAGCGCAACGAGGGTCTGAGCGTGTTGAAAGCTTGTGTGCGCTGGTATAGGTCCCTGTATTGGGGAACGGAGGATGGTGGACGGAAGGGCGAGAAGGTACTTCACAGGTATGGCAGCGAGTGTAACGAAGGCCTGAAGTTGTTGAGAGGTTGTGTGCGCTGGGAGTGTTCTCGGAGAGGATGGATGACGGGTGTGGGAAAGGGCCCAGCTTATGTGTTGATCCAAGACGGAGCGGCAGACAGACAGGCCAGAGCTTCGCATCTGACGTGCCTCCAAGCTCCCATCAACCTTTGATGAAGGCCATTCGGCGATATCGGCTCGAGCTTCTAGTCCGGTTCAGAAGCCGTGCAGAAGGGAGATTCGTAGGTCAAACAAGAAAATTTTTGCTGGGCGTTTTTCCAACTTCTCGCAAGAGGAAGAAAAGGGAAGATTGTGAGTAAGAGGAACCGAGGTGGTTTGAGGTCGCATGGTAAGGTACATCGTAGTAGGAGACTAGTACTTGTGACAGCTCTGAAGGATACATCCCCGCCGAGTGAATGCTCGTTGATATCGTGTTAAACTTTTAGCTAAGAAGTTCTTGCTAAGAAGTAGAGCTGACAATCAGGTACCCACCCAATGAAACGTGCCGGTACGCCCCTGCCGGAGAGCCGCCATCAAGGCCAAGCAAGGTAGAACGATGGTCGAAGCGCGTTAGTTTGACATGACGTCCAGATCTGCCGGCCTTGCTTAACTTAACTTCTTCCGTCCTGCATTGCTTAAGGTACATGTACCCTACCTTACCCCGCAAATTCGCGTTGCAGGTCGAATCGGGAGAAGTCGGAAGCTGTGGTGTTTGTGCAAAGCATGCGCATATGAAAAGACCTCATGTTTGTCCGTGGGCAACAGAGTCAAGGTTGGCGCTCCCATCGGAGAATTATCTTCGATATGCATGATCAAAGCTTAGCGAGATTTCTACACATCAGGGGCTCCACCTTACTTGATAAGGCGTGTCACACCATCCTTAGCGGCTACGCTACTGCAACGATGCGAATCCGGGACCATGGTAAGCCAGATCCGGCCGCTTGCAGGTGCCTCTTCTCCCAGTAATCTGGTTTGCTTGACTCCTCTGCAGCTGTTCATCGTCCTCTGTGGCCGTCAGAGTTGCACAAGTTACCAGATCATATCTCCGTGGGGCGATCAAGCCTTCTAATTAGGCTTACGTACTTTCTTCATGTCTTCCGCGCACCTTCCATGCCATTCGTCCGTCCTCATCACACCCATTGATGCTTGTGGAACTCATCTTTGTCGGCTTCTTCGGACCGGGATTTGAGGATGCAAGTAACTCGCCACACCGCTGCTCAACGCTCGTCGAGATGAAGAAGAAGAAGGGGGATCCCGAACGGCTGCAGCCCTTCGAGGTCTACTGCGTAAGCGAGGACTGGAAGCCCAGCCATCATGGAACAATCTCAATTCTCATGAGCATGTGATGAATCATGTTTCATTAATCTAGATTGCTGTCAATGAAGAAGTCTTTTCAAGTTTGATCTAGACTACTTGCTGCAATCCGTACTGTGACCAGATCATGTTCGAGACGTTCTCTTGCACCGCTTCCGCCAATCGGGAAGGATCGAAGCAAAGCCAGAAAGAAGTGCCTTCGGTCCTCGATGGGTGTTCTCATCTGCCAACGCTCCGTTAAGAACGACTTTCTTGGTTGGAAAGAAGTTCTTGCAGTACCCCGAAGGTTCTGCATCGCTGGATGGAAAGAAGACTTCGCACAGAGCTCGAAGCTCGCTCGATAAAGCCCTCACTCTATTTCCCTACGCCAAGCGCCTAGGTATCTGTTTCATTTCAAAAAAAAAAAGAGCAAGCACTGTAGTGCGGCCTCAACACGATTGGGGCGTGGGGGTTTAATAGTGAGCAGATTATCAATCGCGGTAATGCTGGAATAACTGCGAAATGCTTTCGCCGTAATGGTTGCGCCGGATCGCCTCAGACAATAGATGTGAGAGATCCAGAACAACCAACTTCTTCGACGCCGCTACCTTATCCGGAGGAATCGGGAAGGAGTTGGTGACGACGATGTAGTCGATACATTGACAACCTTCCATCTCCTCGAGCGAGTTATCGCCAAAGAGACCGTGCGTAGCAATGCAGTAAACCTTCGTTGCCCCTCCTCTCTTCACCACAGTCTCGGCGGCAGCAATCCAAGAACCAGATTTGTCAATCATGTCGTCCATGATGAAAACGATCTTACCTTTGACATTTCCTACCAGTGTGATGGTTTGCTCCAGCTCCGGGTTCTTGTAGCTTTCCTCCTCTTCGTCTGAAGAAGCTGCTGCGTCGATGGAGCCGCCTAGTGCAGCTTCGGGTCGGAAAGAGGACACCGTAGATACGAAGGAAGAAGCCATTGGATCCGGCTCCTCCGTATGCGTGGAACCCATGCGCTCGCCAGGCAATGTTGCAACAGAGCCCGACATGGCCGAGAGGATGGGTGATGAATAGTCGTCATCAACGATGTGTCCTTGTATGAGACGCCCAGTGATGACCTCTCTTGCTCGCTCATCAGTGTACTCGTCCGCAGAGTCTTCTTCGGGAGTGTCAATGGCACCAGGCGCAACGGTAGATCCAGGACGCTCAGTAGGGCGGATCCGCGAGGTGGGAGGAGAGGTCGAGTCTACTCGTGTGGATTGTATCAGAGGACTTGAGCCAGGGTAGCCGTTTGGTTGACGTTGAGGATGTGAAGTAGGTTGAGGGTTGCCATTTGTCTGTACCCGAAGCCTTTGGGAGGGTTTTCGACGAGGCCTTGCATCATCATCATTCCCTAAAGGATCCGTCTGTGCTTCCGCCTCCAGCTCTGCAGCAGTTGTGTGGTCCATGTCGCATACACCATCAGTTCCCAAGCTCTCCCGTATCATGGCACTATCGAGGATTGTGCTTCCGGTCATGTTAGGTCGTCTTCTGTCCGTAGTGACGATTCCAAAGTTGAGCTTAAGAGCATCCGCAAGGGACGTGACCCGCTTTGTACCCCCAGGATTCTTACTGACAACAACGGCTTCTGTCCAACCAGGCACGTGGTTTCGTATCCACCGAGCAATTAGAGGTTCAGCATGCAAATTGTCAACCGGCTTTCCGAAAAAGCCTTGCATTTGGGAGGCCTGCTAACATGAGCAAATGCAGAGAGCTGGGAGCTGGGAGACCAACGTGCAAATCTACTGTGATGACGTGGTGTATACCGGCTACAGAGAGTAGGTTTGCGAGCATGCGAGCAGTAATAGCTCCGCGATGGGATTTCTTTTTGGATTGGCGGGAGTATGGAAAGTATCTTGTTCACTCAGCTTCTGGCCCGAATTGCAGAGGTTGGGTATACGTACGGCATCACCGCTACAACCGTCAGCTGAGAAATCCACGTCGCCCGATGGACTGACCGGTGATGAATTTGGCGGATCCTCCTTTGCAAGCAGAGATCATGATTAGAAGCTCCATTACATTGTCATTGGTTTTGCTACTACCACTCTGGACTATGAAAACGTCCTGATCGCGGATTGAGGTGCCTATGCTGACGCTGGTTTCCCCATTGCTGAATTTTCTGAGGTCACATTTCGCTGGCTGAATACCAAGGCGCTCACATATTGATTCGGCGAGTAGAGGGTGAGAAGATCCCGAGAAGATCTTGACTCTGCGCATGTTGATAATTATCCACCAAGGAAGTCCGGAGGATGAAATGTGGTGGTAGGCGTCAGTCAAGTACTCGTCTTCAAACGATGACTCAGCAGGCAGTCTGCATTAGAGCTAGCGTGGTGCCACAACAGTACCGAGTATTAGGGGTCTAGAAAATGTATCAATGAAGTACAATGGATGTAGTAACGACCTGGGCACTCGTTCATCCGTCAACAAACAACATTTAATGAATTTCACACCAGAGTATTGGGGTGATTCAGTACGCTTGTTGAACGCGTGTATGAGCTTCAGACGGTATCATAAAAGAAGCTAACTACGTGGCGTCATAAGTAGGGAAGCCCAACGAGGGAAATTCTTCCCATACTGTCACGAACCCATTACCATGCACCCGTTGCCGCTTAGGTGTAGATGCTCTCCGTGTAGGCATTAATTTGCATTCCCCACTCCGCCATCTCCGCATCCTTTAAGAAGTCCAATGGCATCCAAACCAGGTGTCCTCTGATCTGATCAAGCTTATTCCTCACTTCTGCGGCTGGCATGTAAGGATCATGTAGGTGACCTTGCTTGATGTTGTTCTTGGGAAGAAAGTTTTGGTAGTCTTCAAAGGTCTTGACTGTCAATAGCAATACATCATTAGCAGTCGTCTTCTAAGTGCAGTACTTTGCTAATGGGGCGAGGAGTGGTCCTACTGTTATCATCAGGATCAGCGCGGAAGAGATGTCTATAAACCTCGGTGTTGATCGTTGCTTGTCTGGTCCACATTTCCCAGACTTGATCGGATAGAGGATCGGCCACGAATTCATATTCTTTGCCTTCAATAACATCGTTTGGACACACGTCCGGCGGCTGGGCGTTAGGATCATTGCTAGCATCGAGAGTCTGCGCAGGTATGAGGCCGAGATGCTCGCGCCACAAAAGCCGACGCAGCGTTGCTGCATGATGGCCTGCTTTGTATGGTTGACCGTCCATGGTGCTCTCAAGTACTCTGTAATCTTCCATTACTATCGAGAGCTCGCTATCATGGAGGCCCATTTGTGACTAGCAGATTTAATATAGTGAACGACATATACTAGCAAGAATTGAGACTTACCCGGTCGTTGATGTTTGAGCTACCACAAATCACAATCCTGTCATCTACAATTAGGACCTTTCCGTGGATGTAGAGCTCCTCCTGGACGAAGTTTTCCTTCTCTGCTTCTGGGTCGCCCTCCCATGGTTCCTCGGACACTTTACCCTCATTGAGCATGGCATCTTTTGCAACAGAATCGACGCTGGTGATCTTTTCATGTGTCCCAGATTCTTCTCGCGACGACTCAAACCTTCTCTTCTGATCCACCATCCGCTCCCTCGCTTCGTCGCCGCTGTCGTCGCCCTGACCATCACTACTACTGCTATCGTCCTTGGATCCGTGAATACCTTCGCCCATGATTTCTTCCGCCTCGGCGCGCTGGACGTCCTGGTAACTCACACCCGACTTCTCTTCTTGTCTCTGCATTGCTGGTGTCTTGTTCAGGCGATCATAGGACCGGAGATTAAAGCAGTAGATGTGGTTTGTCGGATCAACACCTGCGGCCTTGATCTGACCGCAGATGGAATGCTCGCCGCGATGGATAGATTTGTACTGATAATCCATGATTGCCCGTGTGCCCATAGCAGCATCTTCTCGCAGATCACCTGCAAATCCAGGGATGGCGGGAATGACGATGATCACTCTGAATTTCCGGCTTTCCTTTCCGGCACGGACGCATGCATCTACGATGGCTCTGCCGATGGTGTTGTTGATGGGAGTCTGCTTTTCTCCGGTCGCTGTGATGAAAAATTGATTCTCGATATACACGTAATGCTGAGCATTTCGGATGACCTCAGCGTACGCATTCTGAATACTATGTTCCGTCAAGATACCGCTGCTCCAGTCTGCGCTACTCCGTACAAGTTGTGCATGTACAGTCCCAGGGTCCTCGTTGGCCCACGGCTTCGCCTCGAGAGGAGAAAGTGGGTGATGAATGTACTCCCCGACTGGGTGCTTCGGCCTTTGCACAGCTATAAGATCCTCCATCTCGCCTTCTCGGCCTTGTAGAGTCAGCCAGTCGAAGTCTTCTGACCGCTTATACTTGTCGCGCTTCACGAAGTTCCACCTTAGGACGAAATGCTCAGCGATGTCGTACACGCAATCGCCGATGACGCCCATAGCGACGTCATGCCATGGCATGCGACCGTAGTCGGCCTTACTGAGCTCATTGGACTTCCAGTCCACGACGCTCTGGAAGTCCATGATACGATTGTTGTTGAAGTCCTGACCTGGGAAAACCTCGTTCTGCACCCCGGCAGGGTGAACATCAGCCTCGGGGTGCTGCCTACTATCCCACCTGCCAAAACATAGATCAAGCCCTCCGATGAACGCCAATGCATAGTCAATGACTATGAACTTCTCGTGATGAGCCCAGTAGAAAGTCATATCGCCAGCGTTCTCGAAAACGTTGTGATCAGGATGTCTCATGACTGTGATGTTCCCATGGCCAGGTTTTCCTGCTGGACATAATCCCTCAAGAGCATGTTTGGTGTGAGCACTATTGCAGGTTAATGCCTGTGCAACCTCTTTGTAGACTATCACATAAATCTTGACTCCAGCCTCAGCTCTTCGCTTCAAAACTTGATCCACTCTCCATTCTTGGTTGTAGTATGGCGGCCTCCTAAGGAAGAGTTCCGGAGACAGCCACCAGTCTGCGATGTAGATAGTCTCTTTCGCCCGTTCCAACGCAACTGAGACTGCCCAGAAGTAGTCTCGTCCATCCACATACCACTTGATCTTGTTGCCGTCGCGCTCTGGCGCAAAAGACTCAAAGCGGTGACTTTCGGCGATGCGCGTACGCTTTTCGTCGGTGGCTCTCTCATGCTCCTCGTCGTGTCGATGATTTGGGTTGATGATATTGTGGAATTTGCCAATCTTCTGTTTCATGTGGATTGCCTTGACTTTGGCGTCGTAAAGATGGGTACCTGATACCTATGTGATGAGCTTGACGGGGGTGCTGTTGCGGCCTCAGAGGAAAACATACCCTTGAGCTGCTGCCGCAGCTCCGGAAAGGGATGTTTGACTTTTTCCGAAAAGGACCTGTGATCTTCGCCATCAGTCGTTGACGACATTATTGCAGTCCTCTGATACTGGGCTTTGTGGGATCATAGAGTCGTCGACCTCCAGACGACGCAGCATGTGGTAAGACTATCTCTCAGACAGAGTTAATGTCGCGCTTTTTGTATCATGAACCGGTTGGCATTGAAGTGTGCCATGCTACAGTCAAGTCAAAGACTCGAGACACAGCAGCCGAAGCTTATTCACTTGGCAGCTTGGTACTTGATTTGGCTGCAATCGCGCGTCGCATCGAAGCCTCAACCCCACCACTACTAAGTTAAGGCTTGGTGGGGCAGATCGACTTTGCGTCGTTAGATGCCGTCCATGTGCCCACTGAGAGAGAAATGGGAATCAATAAGGGTGCAGCAGATACTAACAATAAATATTTAAGTTCTAGGGCAGCATAGCATTCAGCAAACTAGGTAATTACGTATAGGCTACCTAGAGTTTAGTGTTCATAAAACTAAGCATGAGTTCATACTTATCGGTGTCTGAGGCCTATGAACATCAGCGCAATCACTGGTACAAGTAGGTTCACCGCGATGAGCAAGGTTGTAAAGGTTCAGACTTGACAACGAAATGATGGTTCGATACTGATATTTATCATAACCGTGCTGCGGTGCCGAACCCTGCATTTCATAGTACTTCATACAATGCCTCAGATCCCCTAAACTCTTTCTCTCTTTAGTCCTCGCTGAGATCTTCTTGTTCTCCGAAATGTTCAAGAAACGATAGGCATATCGCAGTTTTACTAACTTGTATAGGGGCTCACCTACAACATTACTGCCATCCCGAGTATATGTCCGACAAAGGAGCATGTGAGCACCGACTGATGGATGAAATGCCAGGGATTTTCTGATGGCCATCTAGATGAATGTTCTAAAGGTACATAGTTCCTGTGCGAGCCGCGGTCTCCAACCTGCAGCTTCGGCGAGCAAGTAACTCCTAAGGTGCGATCCCCCAACTATGGCGCTAAGATCGCGAAGAGCATAACACAATGACGAATCCTAGAATATAACCATGAAGTGACGAAGCGAAGATATTATGATTTTCCCTTGCTGGTCCTTCTAGTAGCGGATGCATAAGCTGACGCCGCGCTCCGTGGACTAGTAGGAGTCTGTGCCGGCGTCTGTACTGGCACCATGCCCATTCGCATCTCACCTATTCGTCGTAGCAGACTTTGTAAAGCAAGCCGAACCTCTGTCCCCAATTCCCTATTGAGAAGATCAACCGCGAGTGGGTAAAATGTGTCAACGTGTTTCTCGAATCCCTCCCTCGGAAAATTAGTGTAGCCCTCCATGACATCCACCACGACGGGTCTCCAAGCAACAATGTTCCTCTGCTGAGATTCTTCATCTAACTGCACGTAGCCCCTGATGATGTCGGCACACAGGCTGAGAATGATTGTCAGTAATTGCAACAGACTGAAATCTTTGAGAAAGGTTAGCTCACGGTATCAGAGCGGCCTCTGTCTCTGCCCGACTCCTCTTCCGCTCTTCGCCCTCGTCGTGATACATACGCACCAGGATGCTCACGTAGGTTGCAGCGCTCCCACTTTCCTGTTTCAAGAGGTTAGGCTGCTGTTTCATGAATCCCTCCCTCCACAATCGCATCCGCAAATCTTTGTCGCCATTAAATCTTTTTGCGAACAGATAGCTTTTCTTTAGGAGAACCATCAGACGCAGTAGCTCTGGACTAGGGATCTGCGCGTAGACCGCGTCATTCAAGAAGAGTTCGTTGACAGTCTCAATCATCAACAACTGCAAGACGCATTTAGTAATTATCTTATTGAAGAATCGCCTACGCGCAGTCGTCACCACGACAGGTTGTTGCTGCAGACCCGATTGCGGACGGTAGTCCTCCAGTTCCGATGCTGTAGCCGTGTTCTCACGTGGAGAAGATGAAGTATTAGGCAAACTCGTACTTGAGTCACCACGGTCGTCAATCGAACCGTTTGAATCGTTGATAGGAGAAACACCATTGATCTTGAAGGGGTTCTCGGCAGTTGGATTCGGTGGAGCTTCGTCTGTCGGAGTACCGCTCAAGGGTAGGTCTGTGATGCTGGCAGCATCGCCCCCTGATGCCTTACGTACCGACATATCATCAGATGCATGAGATGACGATGTGGCAGCAGAAAAGAGCTGATTCGCCGTAGTACGCTCGAAAAGCTCAACGAATGCTCCTACGATCCTGCTCCAGTGCTCCGGCTCGAATTTGGAGACGTTCTGCAATATTAGCTGCTGCAAGCAGTTGCTCCCAATCCTAGCGATGGTGTCGTTTTCTTGACAGATGCAAAGCGTGAGGAGGTCGAGGAATCTGTCAAGCATGTATTCAAGGGATTCGAAGTAGTGGGTGAAGAGGGTAATCATGTTTCTCAAAGCTTGGATCATCGTCGTAGATAGCCAAACTGACAACTCCTCGTGGTTGAGAACTTTGGACATCTCAGACTTTGATTTCAGTACCATAAAAATCGGGTATAAGAGCTGCCGCCATAAAATGTCCCAGAACTCGGGCGGAAAATCGCCTCCGTACTTGATAAGTGTATCGAAGAGATAGGTGAGCGCCCTAGATACCGTGTCAAAAAATCGAGTTTGGAGATATCTGAAGTCTTCGGCCTACCTTGACCTCACCTCCAGGTCGTCTCCAGTCATAAGCACATCATGAAAGGCAAAAAGAACAGGGAACCAGAACTGCTCCTCTTGCGTCTGCCGATTTGGCTGCTTGGTGAGACCGCTATCAGCATGTTCGGTTCTATCCAGCCTAGATCGGAAGGACAGAGGGCACTCGGGTGTTTTCAGCATCCTGTGAACCGTTGACTTCAGAGTCTCGATCGCCTGTAGAGACTTTTTCTGAAATTTCAGATTTTTTGAAAATTCGGTGAGACAGACAATCAAGTCTGCAAAGGCGCCCTGGGAGATGACAACACCAAACCTGGTATTGTAGATCTGAGTGACATGATCGAAGGCCAGGTTGACGATCGCCTCTTCGCTATGCGTTAGCTTCGAGTGCGCTCTATAGAATGGATGCTGCTAGTTACCATAGGGTTCTCGCGCGGCAACGGTGAAGACTCCAAACATCGTTTTCCAACCGGACCGAATGTTCTGGCCTCGAGCTTGAATCATTTGTATTAAACACCGAAGCACCATGTCTTTGACAGTGAGCACGCTGGAATTGGCCATGACATGTTCGAATGGCTTCAGGAAGTCCTTTTGGAACTTGAACCCCGGTAATTCTTCGAGTTCCATGAACCGCATCGACAACTGCCGCAAGGAATCCAATGCGAAGAAAACTACAGTGGTGTTGGTGTGACAGCCGACTTGATTGAAATGGTTCCCCAGGATTTGCCATATGCTCGTCCACTCAAATCTTACCCGAGTCATGTTGTAGTAGCTGATCTCCACCAGCTTCTGTAGACTGTATGTGCGTGGGGACTCACTCTGACCGGAAGACTGGATCTCTTGCCAGCTGACTTCGCTCAATGCTCGAACAAAGTAAACAATTGCGTGACCGGATAAATCGGCTGTATTTGTGAAGATCCGATCGACGCTCTTGATCATGTCCGTTGATCGAGACTCCTGAGCAACATCAGCTTGATACGTTGAGTTGGTAGTCGTCGCCCTTGGACGGGGTCTTCGCGATGTTTGCATAGACCTACGGGACGACGTAGAGCCCGAGTTCGACGGAGACAAGATATGCGCCTTGGAAACGTCTGGTACTACATCCTCGTCGACTCCACCCGAGATAAGTTGAAATCGGTCAAGCTGACTAATGCATGTGAGAACGTCCCTCCACGAATCCTTCAGGAGGTTGCCTTCATTCTGAGCAACTTCAAGTAGGACCTTCAGTGCTTCGATACTCTTGGCCGTCATCTCTCGGAGGTTGTTGAGATTAGTGAACTTGGCAAGTGCAGTGACGAAAGCCACTCGAGGCGTCTCTAGATCGAAAAGACAGGCAATTCGGATTGCAAGCTTCAGACCTTCCATGCACAATCTTGTAGTCTCAAGGTTTTGGGTGTCCTGGACCGGGGCGGAGAGACCGGACAAAAACGACATCCACGTCACTTCAAACATAGGGCCGACATGTTTGAAAGAAGTGGCTGGTATGAATTTCGAAGCTGCGGGCTTCGTTGTTGTTCTCCGCTGGGCTCGAATGAGACTGCGATACAGTTGCTCTGTCTTGTTGGCCATCTGCTCTGATGCTTGGGCGTAGGCCTCTCGTTGCAGGTCCCGGCCTACCGTGGCTAGCACCTGGCCAGCTCTTGAAGCGATACCACCAACCGGTGGCTGCGCCGTCAAGCCAAGTGCCGCAGCATTCTCACGTTCAGTGCTGAGCACGATCTCGTTGTGAGTGATCTCGTCGTAGATACCCCCAAGATATCCTTCCGGAAGATCAGCATTATCGTTTATACCGCGATTATTCTTGACGAAATCTTCCTTTGTCATTCGCCTGCCTTTCAACTTGCTGCTATGTTGATCGGTGTTCAGCATGATGACGGAGTAAGCTAGCACGTACGCGGTATCGGCATTAGCGAAAGCGTTCGGGTTCCCGGTGATGTACCGTTCTGCAAATTTCAACATGAAGCGGTCGATCTTTTGTGCTTCTCCAGGAAGTCGAAAACTTTGAAGAAATTGGCGTAGAGCATCCACGAATCGTCTCTTAGTAAAATCCATCGAGTCGACGAAAGCATGCATGATAGCAACATTTTGTGGCTCCCCCTCTCCGAGATATTCTCCAATCATCGCTTTGTCGAGACGATCATTCTGGCAAAGAAACGCAGCGATGTCCTCGGGAGTATCGTGTTGTATGAAGCCATCGTCTAAGAGGACCTTTATACCACGCTTGGGCTTGAAATTGAACTGCCTGATACCATTGATCAATGCAGTTTTGCGCTGCTTTGCCTTTTCTAACTGGCTTGGATCATCTTCGAGAAAAGGCGTCGACGGGGCAGATGGCGTCTCCGCTGTTGACACTCTGGGGGATGACACTGATAGTTTTGGCGCTTGGTTAGTGTCCACGGATTGTCTCGAGTCATCGAAAGAATTTCTCGATTCTGGCTCTTGAGAGCCAATGGTTGCATCCGCAATGCCTTGCTGAGACCAGTTCACTAAAGATCTCAGAGTCTCAACTAAGCACTCGAGGGACTGGAACTTCAACATGTACTCGATTGGTACAGGTGCATCATGACCAGAGCTGGTGCTGATATTTGCAGTGGACAGTGAAGGCGGTAGTGTACCACGGCTTTGCCAATCTGTGCTAGATCCCAGGATTTTGAGATGCTGGTCTTGAAATCGTTGCTGCTGAGCCGCGGTTACGGTCACAGAAGCACTTGATATCCTTGAAAGATGCTCGATGATTCTATACTAATCAGCAGAGGCGGGCAGGAAAAGAGTCGAATACAGGGGCTTACCTCTGAAACATATTATCAAGTGCTGTCCTGTCGCAGTCGTAATTTAGATAGATCTCCACAAGCGCTCTCGGATCTGCAGATAGCCGTTCGAGGACACCCATGAAGTATTGTTTCTGGAATGCTGGCCCTACCCGCTTCTCTAAGATAACCAGGTAAATTTCTTTCAGGAATACCTCTATTTCTTTCTAGTAAAGTCACAAAATCATCAGATTGTCTCAGCTGGACAATGGAGATACAAACAAACCTTCAACATGACCCGCATGTTCTTCAGCATCAGCCAAAAAATCTCGCAACTGACTTCGAAGACCCTGTTAACAGAGCTGGTGCCATTACGACTTAAGCTCAGACAGAGATATTGCTTTACTGCCTGAATGAAGGTCGTCGGTTCATTGTTGCTGCTGCTTCTTATGGTTACCAGAGGCGACGTGAAGACGAACATGTTGTTATCGAGAAGTGTCCGGATAAGATGGAGTGACAACAGCTTAGACCTCATATTTTGAGATTTGATATCTTGTTGCTGTTCCGGTGACAGAATCTTAGTGCTAAGCTTGCACATTGATCGGAACACGAGGAATGCGTCTTTGATGTAGATCTCGTCTTCCTCTTCCTCTTCTGCAGTATCGTTGCTCTCCGAATTATCTTGAGCGCTTGGTGAAGACACATTCTGAGTGGACGTTGAGCGCAAGTTCTTTCGACTACTCTTCAATCTCGTGACCATAGTGGGCGCATTGTCATTGATGCGAGCGTCATCAAAGCTCTTAGAATGCTCAAAACTTTGGAGCGTAAGCTTCTCTTCTCGGTCCTTTCCAGACGATAGGCCGGAAGCGGCAGTCGACGCAGTCTCCAACGTCCCATTAACTTCTATGCTTCCGTTGCCATACGTCGGATCAGCGCCAGAACTGCTGTCGTCCAGATTGATCTCGCTACCATTCTCGGTGCCTTTGTCAGAGGCAAGGTAAGACAGATTCATGCGAGCTTCTTTTAGTGCCAAGCGCGTCTTAACCCTTTCAAAGACTGTCCCTACCATTTGGGTCAGACTCCCTTGGGCAACTTGCTGGTTTTGGCTTGACTTTGAGTAGATGAAGATGTTATAGATCTGTCGGATTGCCGTTAGGAGCCCAGCGCCATGCACAACGATCTTATCATTAAGAACAGCTCCCAGTAGTGACTTCACTATTTGTTGTTGCACCTCCACTGGCGTAGCCTCGCCCTGGAAACAGTCACATATTGTGTCAATAGCCCGCTCAATCAAAGGTGCTCGTTGAGAGTCGGCATTCGTGGCAACCTCCAGGCTTGATGGTGTAGAGAAGTATGAGTAGCTGATGAGCTTGCCGATACAGTCTAGAGCAATTTCAACCAAGTTGATACTGGACGTTTGAGTGGCCAGTTGCAAAGGGTGGAAGATAAGTTCGGGGTCGGGAGGTTGTTGGTCTCCCTGCCTAATTGCAGAAAGAGCCTTCTGTGCGGAGTCTCCTAGCTGCTTTTTCTTGCGCGCTTCTTTCGATGTCGCGATCTTCTCCATCGATGTGACAACAAAGACCATGGAGCTTAGACTGGAAGACCTTTGCGTGCCATTGGTAGCTACCGTTGACTGAGAGTCTGACCGCTGGATAGATTTTGTTTGACCGCCTTTGGTAGATGATAGGATTTGTCTTGAGGAACCCCGCTCTGGTACGTTCGGACGACGCTCGTCTCGATGATCCACAGCTTGTAGAGGAGGCAGCTCTCGGTCTCCTTCAGTCATGGACGGCGCGGCTGTGGTAGATTCATTGGGAGAAAATACGGTCTCCCTGGAGGACTCGTCTTGTAAAGCTCGGCCATCATTAGGTTCTCCATTCTCTTCGGGCATCGCAGAATATTCGTGGTTCGCCTGGGTTTCAATCGGGGATCCGTCAGCGCCATCGTGAGCGTCGCCTATCTTAATCTCCATCCAATCCTCTCCTGCTTTTAAACTCTCCTTGTCTCCATCTATAGGATCCGCTAACTTTTCCTTGTCCTGGTCGAGTGCGTTGGGAGCTGTTTCGAGCTTTGGCTCATCGACTGGCCCTTCGGAGACATCGGGTCCAGTCATGGCTTACGAACAAGCTTGCCTGCTTCGAGGCAACGTCGGTAAGTGGGTGGAGGATTTGGTTCGCTCCGGAAGATAGACATTGAGTCTCTCCCGCGACAAGGAAGTTTTATCGTGCAGCTGTAATTAAGCTACCCTGCTGTCTTGGTGTGTTTTTAGGTCCAGCTGTGCTCTCGGGTCTAGCCGTGCGTACAAGGACGCAAGGGTCCACCGTAGTAGCATGCCTGTCGTGAACATTGAGTGCCACCAAAGTCGAGGTCCCTCAGCGTACGAAGCTTCAACAACGTGAAAGTATAGTTGGACTGCCCAACGGTCGACTTGGCCTGAGTACGACATCGACATAACAGGTGTTGCTAAGCTTCATCACTTGTTGCTTCCTGTCTTTCCGGCTCAATTGAGTTGTTGTAACTCGGACGCAACTCACAATGTCTGTGACTGGGCTGCTCACCCGGTCATCCGGCAGACTATGTCTTCGAGCTGCGCCGGGCTTGAAAGGGTGTAGTCCTCTGTCTAGAGCTCATGAGGTGACTTTGTATGAGATACACATCTACCATGCTTTCAATTAGAAGCTTCCTTGGAACGATACTCATCATGCCTTCAGCAGATCTACGCCAGCTCTCTCAGCGCTTGCAAGATACTATGCCTCCAAATGTAGGTCTTTAGCCCTGGTCGTCCTCTAACAAGTGCTTCATATCAGACACACTCAAGAAGATGTTTCTGACAGCACGCATGGACAGCTTTCCCTCCACATACAGTCGTTAGCATGCCTGCATTATCACCAACAATGACAGCCGGGAACATTGGCACATGGCAGAAGAAAGTTGGTGACACTGTCGCTCCTGGAGATGTACTGGTAGAAATCGAGACGGATAAAGCGCAAATGGACTTTGAGTTCCAAGAGGACGGCGTACTTGCAAAAATCCTGAAAGAAGCAGGGGAGAAAGATGTTTCAATTGGAAATGTAAGTCATGCGATGTACGTTTAAGTCAAGCATCGCTCATCATTCGACAGCCTATCGCTGTAATGGTTGAGGAGGGGGAAGACGTCTCGGCATTCGAGTCATTCAGTCTGGAGGATGCAGGTGGAGAGAAGCAACCACCGGCTCAAGCACCGAAAGAAGAGGCCTCTGAATCATCCGAGCCGCCTGACACAGGGTCCAAGACCACCCCATCAACACTCGCTGAAGGAGAGTCAAAACCGGAGCCCGAGGGACAAGAGTCGGAATCTGCGGGAGGGAGATTGCAAACTAGCTTAGATAGAGAACCTTTAGCAAGTCCACTTGCAAAGGCTCTTGCTTTGGAGAGGGGCATTCCGATAAAAGAGGTCAAGGGTACAGGGCCGAATGGACGTGTCACAAAACAAGACATTGAGAAGTTCAAGCCATCGGGAGGAGCTGCATCTGCATCTGCCGGCCCTGCTGCTGTGGCCTCGTTTGAAGATATCCCCGCAAGCTCTATGCGCAGGACGATCGCGAACCGCCTTGTGCAGTCGATGAACCAGAATCCTCACTACTTTGTTGCATCTACAGTCTCGGTCTCGAAGCTTCTGAAGTTAAGACAAGCTCTCAACGCGTCAGCAGCTGGCACGTACAAGCTCTCGGTTAACGATTTCATGATCAAGGCATGCGCCGTAGCCTGCCGCAAGATCCCAGCGGTTAATTCAAGCTGGCGGGAGAAGGATGGGCAGGTCATGATCAGGCAACATAATACGGTCGACGTGAGCGTTGCAGTGGCAACACCAATCGGGCTGATGACACCAATAGTCAGGGGTGTGGAAGGTCTAGGGCTGGAGAGCATCTCGGCGCAGGTCAAGGATCTTGGCAAGAGGGCCAGAGATGGTAAATTGAAGCCAGAAGAGTACCAGGGAGGATCTTTCACCATCAGTAACATGGGCATGAATTCTGCAGTGGAGCGTTTCACAGCAGTGATCAATCCTCCCCAAGCCGGTATCTTGGCAGTTGGCACAACTAAGAAGGTTGCGATACCTGTAGAAAACGAGGAGGGAACTACGTTGGAGTGGGATGATCAGATTGTCGTTACCGGCAGTTTTGATCACAAGGTAGTGGACGGAGCAGTCGGAGGTGAGTGGATTAGGGAGTTCAAAAAGGTGGTGGAGAACCCGCTGGAGATGCTGCTGTAAGAAAGAATGTTTCGTGGCGTAATCTGTACCAATGGTTCGTTTCTATGTTATTAGATGAATGCCTCTGGTAAACGGATCTCGAGGACTACAACTACCAAGGCCTACATTGTGTCCTATCATGTGTGTCTGTTCGCTTTTGAAGGCCACTACATCGATGGATGCTTGCGTTATAGAAAGATCAGAAAAATGCCTGCTGGCGGCGCAAACATCTTCAGACAGCACTAAAGCGATACTTTCCCATTGAACAGACCCAAAAGTCTTCGGATGATGTAGGCAAGGGCGTGCCCCTTGCCTTCTAGTTTTCAGTAAGGTCGAGCCAAAACGAATGAGGTCAAGCCATACGCGAACTGCAGCTTGCCACAACCCCAAGGAAACTAATCTGGGCGTTGTCAAATTCAGGTATAACACACGCTGGATCATCGGGTGTTTATTGGAAAGCAATACGAAGTGAGACGGACTGCATGAGCAACGAGTTCGAGATTCAACAGTTCTCCGTAGTCAGGACCCTGGTCCTCGCTAGTGAGAAGCAGAACTTCTGGTCAAGGGAAAAGTTACAATTTACGACGCAATCCCTAAACATCTTCAAGAGCTCCACGCCGTCTCTTTTACTTGCATCTGAGGTCTGGTGAGTCTCTTTTGCGCGAGTTGAGGGAGGGTCATGTCCCTTACCTCTCGGATATCAAACCTTTTCTCGACAAAGCAGACACCGCATCTTACACCGGCGAATGGTCACAACCAGATTAGTATCGACCGCAGCGAAGGACTTGAGGCTCTTGACCAGGCAGAGATCTCGGCGAAGACGACAAATTTCTCTAGCAGGAATGTGGTGGAGGAAGAAGAGGAAGGCCGTCCGCCATACATGCATGTAAGAGGCTCTTGCCCATAATCCTCCGACAACCATTTGCGTGCAGTTCAATCGTTGAGACGCCCAATTCCAACATAGCTGACTTTTGGACGCAGTCAATGCTGGCTGGAGCGATTGGAGGCACAACCGGCGATCTCCTGATGCACTCTATAGACACAGTCAAAACACGGCAACAGGGTGACCCACGCATTCCTCCGAAGTACACATCTTTGTCCTCGGCATACGCCACTATCGTTCGTCAGGAAGGTATCCGTCGGGGTTTGTACAGTGGAGTGACACCGGCTTTCTTGGGATCTTTCCCGGGCACCATCATCTTTTTCGGGACATACGAGTACAGCAAACGCCACCTGATAGACGCTGGCATACCTCATTCGCTGGCATATCTTGCGGGTGGTAAGTTGGCCAAAATGTTGCTATGGACTTGGCTGACATTGGTGCAGGCTTTCTCGCCGATTTCGCTGCATCGTTCGTTTACGTCCCCTCGGAGGTTCTCAAAACCAGATTGCAGCTACAGGGGCGCTACAACAACCCCTTCTCCTACTCCGGATATAACTATCGGTCCACTGTGGATGCAGCACGTACGATTGTAAGACAGGAAGGATTCTCGGCTCTGTTTTACGGTTACAAAGCTACGATTTTCCGCGACTTGCCGTTCTCAGCATTGCAATTTGCGTTCTACGAGCAAGAGCAAACATGGGCGAGGGACTGGGCCGGAAGTAGGGACATTGGCCTTCCCATGGAGATATTTACTGCAGCGAGCGCCGGAGGCATGGCAGGCGTAATCACATGTCCGCTGGATGTTGTCAAGACCAGGATACAAACACAATTGAATCCTGTAGAAGCGCCAAGCCCGACTGTCAGGACAAGTGATGCACGAGCAAAGCCTGTCAAGCCAGTACCGAAGGGTTTCCCCAGGCCAAGCGTGGCCCCGTCCTCTACGCGTAAGCAGACGAGGCTGATCTCGACTTCATCCCCAAACACATCAATCGCGAAACCCGGGTCCGTCAATCTGGATACTTCGTCTATATTTACCGGTCTGAAGCTCATATACAGGACCGAAGGTATTGCCGGCTGGTTCCGAGGCGTAGGACCACGGTTTGTGTGGACGAGTGTACAAAGTGGGACCATGCTCGTGCTCTACCAAGCGCTGTTACGGCAGCTGGAAGAACATCCATTGGTTGGAGCAGACGACGGAAGCACGATCATATGATTGTCGCCACCGTTCAGCAGATGAACGGGCGGTAAGGCTTCTCTTGGCGTTTGCAACGGTCTGCAAGTGTATGGATTGTATATCAACGCATCGTACGGCGTCTGGCGCGGGAGCTTTTTCGGAACCGGCTATAGACACAAGTTATTAGATCTCCATTCATATTTCAGATTCAGAGCGATGTACGAAGGGCCAAGGAAGGTCATCGAGCGGTGGTGGCGCTTAGGCAGCATTCACCGTCGGACGGTCGCTGACATGTAGATTAGAGTACGATACGTAAACGCGGGCATTCAGCAGGCATCACTGATGGCAACCGTGAAGTCGCCGGGGGTAGCGATGGAACTTGTCTACCTCCCCCTCTCTCAACCATATCCTCCCAGAGCTGGCAAGCAAGCTCAAGTCGCACTTTCCCACCAGTCGATAACAATTAACCCCACCTCTTCTAAAGATCCTCCCAACTCACACAAAACCTCAGGCCAATCAACCGTGCTATATATAATGCAAGAAAATGTGTCATAACACCAAGCAAGTAGAGCACGTACAAACACTCGGGGAGCAGATATTTGGAACAATACTGTCCTTGAAGCAAGCGATCCTCCCTTCTCTTTGATTTGGGAAATAGGGAAGATTGGGAGCTGTGCGCACGGACTTGGGTGGCTGGAGATTGGGGTGAGGGAAGGCGCGGCATGGGAGAGGGTACTTGTGGAGATGTATAACGTCGGCGAGGAGGGTAGTAGGCGGTAGGTAATGGTTGGAGCGTATTCAAAGACAGCGTGTGGATCTCGGATGGGTAAGGGTAAAGTGACCGGGAGGCTTTTCTCAATTTGTAACACAATAGATATCTAACCTTTATCATGCAATAGCCTCCATCTAGATCCAAAGAAGCAGATTATTGCACCGCAAAATCGCAGCTACAACCCATGCACAAAGCAGGGCATTACGACACAACACCCGCTGGGAATGTGTATTTCTCCAACTTCAAGCCCTAGCTGCCTCCTTGATCAGATCAGCAGCTTTCTCACCAATCCCATAAGCTGGCATCTGCGTATGGCCTCCATGCAGGGTCGGCATGACGCTGACATCCGCGACGCGAAGGTTTTGCACGCCTCGCACGCGAAGCTGTTCGTCGAGCACAGCTAATGGATCGCCGGCTTTGCCCATTTTGCAGGTTCCGGCAGCGTGATAGCGTGCAGCATCTCATGAGCTAAATGTATGCAGCAACACAAGGTTGGAGACTCACAAGTTGTCGCGTTCTCCTTGACGTAAGACACCCAATCCTCACGACTAGTGTATTTATGGTGCGTGAGCGAGGCTGGCCAGGAGCCTTTGACAATATCTTTGGTACCCGTACCTGCCATGACAACCTCGTTACCGAGCCTAACGGCTTCGGACAGAACAAGAACGTCTAGTGGATCGGCCAAGTAGTTGTGATCGACCACAGGAGTGGCAAGGGGATCCGAAGATCTCAGAGTCACCGTTCCCCGAGAACGAGGCGAGAATAGCTCCGAGATCGTGGAGAAAGCGTGCTTGTTGTCTATTGGGAATTGATCGTATTGTTTAGGACCTCCATAACACTCCGTGGTGAAGAACTCAACATTAGGCTGTCTCTCTGTAAGACCCATGGGATCTCTGCCAGGTGCTCGAGGGGCATTGGCCCAGAGAGGCTCGTGTTTGAGACGGTCATCGAGACGAGCAAAGGCGAAGGCGCCAAACGGAAAGGTCGAAAGGAAGCCCGTCTTCTTGTCTTTCCATAGTGCATAGGTACTTGCTAGCGCATCGCCGTGGTACACCAGGTGGTCGGCCGTCAGTCCTCCTTTCTCGGTCTCGTAGAAGACGAACACGATCTGTTGAAGATCAGGATCAGACTTGAAGTTTTCTGGGCCATATCAGCACTCACCAGATGATCCAGCAAGTTTTTACCAACATCTGGCAGATCAAATAGACTCGTAATCCCAAATTTCTCAACCTCGCTCTTTGCACCGATTCCGGATCGAAGCAGGATTGTGGGGCTACAGTAAGTCCCAGCGCTGATGATCACTTCTTTTCGAGCTCGAACTGTGCTCTTCTCGCCGGCTTCGGAAATGATTGCTATGCCAGTGGCTCGAAGAGCTTCACTTTCGACATTTCGTTCAAGTATTACCTTATCAACAGTGGTTCCGGTAATGACGGTGATATTCTCACGCAATTGACTCTTGGTGATGAAGTCCGCCCCGGTGGTACGGATACCTTTCCAAACTGTTCTCGGGGCGTGGCCACATCCATGGGAGGTGCTGCCCGTGGTGAACATGTCCGAGTCCAAGGGAAAGCCCTGTGACTGGAACGATTCCATTAGAAGCTTGGAGATGGTTGCGAGATCATGCGGTTCGGTATGTAATGGTCCATTGTTTCCGTGGGCTTTGATATCTGCGTCGAACCAAGGCTTGTTATGAAATGTCTCTGCCTACATGACAGTTACTAAAATCCAGTTGCCCATAGGAAGGCCGTAGGTATGACCTTGGCCATATATTTGAAGAACCCTTCTCCATTCCATCCTTCAAGGCCCCAGTCATCGTAGTCTTGCTTGTTCCCTCGAATGCATAGAGTGCCGTTGCATCCACTGCATCCGCCTAAGAACCTACCTCGACTGAGTTTTACTCGTCGATTGTTGACCCCAGGGCTTGGCTCAGTCACGATGTTCCAATCAAGTTCACTGTCAAAGCCCTTGGACCCTCTACGACATGGTAAGCTAATAAGGGATCCATGAGTGCAGAGTCCGAGATTGCTGACCCGCCAACCATCTGGGTGTTTTCAAGCTTCTCATTGTGCTGGCCAGCTTCGACCACCAGTATAGTAACATCGGGGTTCTCTGCTAATCGGCCTGCGATGACACACCCACTGGTGCCACCGCTGTGTCTGTTAGCATCATACAGCCTCAGTGTCAGCAGCTTACTTTACACTTGCCCGCAGACCACATAATCATATGTCTCTTCTGTATAGAGTCTGCCTGGAGACATGTCGGATCTGTTTCACTCGACCTGTCTTTACTTATACCGAAGGTGACCATGAGAGTCAGATGCGGAAAGAGTCCAGATGAATAGGGCCCGTAAGCTTGAGTGGAAATGAGAGCGGAAGGCATTCCGCTTCGCATGCTCATGCACACACCCACAGAGTGGGCCATGGTGGCTACATGTTCATGTGCGTCAGTCCGGATTGTCAGCCTCCTGTTGGTTCCAAGGGTTGACCTACCTATGCAGCAATGCGCCCTTCCTTAGTATAGCTTAGTCAGCGGTGTCTTCGTCAGAAGCAATTATCGTGGATTTGCTGGACTTCGTTCCTCTATTGTGGGCTATAAATTGAGGCTTTTGATTCATTGTATCCATTGCCACCTTCCGGACAGATTGCACGTTGACGTATTATGGCTGAAATATACCTCACTCTACATGTATGTTTCTTGCAATCTAAACTAATCCGAAGTCTCGTATCAATATTTTGAATTATATATAATCCCGTAATCTTAAGCACCTCTGTGACCTTGAGAAGACTTTACTGACATTGGCCATTGTAGCTCAATGGAGCTCAGCCTTTTCTCTAACCACGTCGCGCATACCTCCTTCCAGGGCAAGCAGGAATGTTGTGATTGTCCCTAATGCGGCCTTAGCGCCGATTGGCTACCCCGAGGCATGCGCGCCCACTTGCCCTCCGTCACAACAAAGTAAACAACCCATCATAACCACAGCTTCTCCTCCACCCATCTCTCCAACAAAGGTCTTTACTTTCAATCCGAGCTCTATACGATCGCATGGTTTACGCGACCGCGAGTTGAGCAACAACCGTCATGTCCGGCGCTGCATCATGGCTGCAAAAGCAGCGGAAGAGCGAATTGATGATTCTTGCTGAGAAAGTTGGGCTTAGAAAGTAGGTCTGATGTGGATTCCCATAGAATGCCCGCAGACGGAGCGCTGACAGTCTTGTCTCAAAGCTTCGACAATCTCAGAAAGTCCGATCTTGAAGTCGCGCTCGATGAGCACATGCGCGCAAACCGTGCCCGGCTGGCAAAACTTCCAGATCTTGTACCATTCTACCTGCGCATTGCACCAACAACGTCTCCGGTGAAGAGAGAAGTCGTTGCGATTGATCCATCCGGAGAGGAAGCCAGGAGACCTAGGGCAAGGCGTACTACGCGCATCAGAGACGACATGGACCCGACGTAGGTACTCCACAGGCGCGTTCATCAGTGAACCTGTATCGTGATGTACAGAAACAGAAACTAACACGCCTGAATTGCAGCGATGATTCAGATGTTGACCCTAGCAAGACTGCGCTTGACAGTCGCACCCCGCGATCAGGTCTAATGTTCACATCAAATGTTCACCTTCCACCGTCGCCGACTGTAGTCGCAGACGTGATTGATCGTCAGACTGAGAACCTGCGCAGCAGCGTGACCAAGGCGTGGAATAAGGCCGGCATCACTGAATACGCCGAGTCCACCCGCGATCTCCTAAGCACAGTTGCCAGCATCGAATCATTGGCGCTGATCATCGAGGCTTTCGGTCTGAGATCCGAAGTCTTGCCAATGCGCTATGCCTTCACCATCCCATCAATCCGCGCGCTCCGCACCTCTGATCTGCCTGTCCAGATACCTGATCTATTCCTACTCCTAACCAGCGCGTTCTGGTCGCCTTTCTCGCTATGGGTCACGACAAGCCTCTTCATGCCACTTGCCTTTGCCTACTTCTTCAATCTTACATTGACGGCCAAGCATGGACATGCGAACCGCTCACGGAATCCGCAGGCAGCACAATTTGACCCTTTGACCTTCAACGTCGCGAAGGCGCTCATCACTTGGCTGGTATATTCCCAAGGGCTCAATCTCGGTGGGCTAGTAAGCGAGGAGAGCGTGTTGAAGGTGAACGCTTCCGTACCCGGCGGGTACCAAGGAATGATGATTGGAGCGGGGATTGGCGCTCTGACGAGCCTATACGAAGCTGTCTTGAAGAGGTGATGACTCGAAGGTTTGTAGGTACAGTCTTGTTGAACGATGTTCTGGCCTGGCGCTGTTTCATAAGTGGACGATGGGTATGTGTGGATGATTGAGTTATGGCAACCTTGACTCGGGGCGGGGTGCGCTTTGTTGTTCGAGATTGGAAATCCCTGGGGTGCGGGCATACTGCCTGCACAGTTTTGTGTTAGTCTCTTTCTTCATGACTTGGTAATGTCACTGACCGGAGGCCCTGGTTCTGGCGTCGAGGCGTGTTGGAGATACCTTGGACTTGGAATTTTCTTTCAGTCTTGCCGCGTGTCATTATGGTACTACTCGTTTTCATGTTCAGTATAAAGTCAAACCGACAGTACAAGCCATGGCATCACCAAAGTCGGAAATAATTGCGCGCGTGCGTACGAAGTATCTTGTGTACGTAGCTAATGAAATACTTCGTACGCAGCCAAAGCATCAGGTTTATACACTTCAGTATATGCGTGTCCGAACTTTCCGCCTCTTTCTCCCTCTCCCTTCATAGAAGCCCATCATCTGTACATAAGAACACCAACCATCGCGGAACCTAGACGAGCCGAAGAAGATCAAAAGCTACCTTTCCGACCTGAAAGATTGCTCTTTCATTGGTCTGTTCAATAGTGTAGCTTGAATACGACGACACTTGGAAAATCTGATAGACCGCTTAATTCATCTAAAACTTCGTAGTTTCTGATCTGTTAGAAGGTCATCGACTTAACAATATGAATGTCACTATCGATTGACCCTGGCGAGTGATGTTGAAGTGCTTGATTTCCTTTGACGTTCGCAAAACTTTCTAGAACCGCAGATCGTTGACAGGGATTTGCATCGCACTTCGTATCTGCAAATTGAGTCAACATCAGTGTGCAAAACAACGACAAACGACCCCAGCGCTTCACCGCAGAGAACAGATTCTACATCCACCAATATGTCTTTGACTAACTGTCGATTTTACGAGGAGAAGTATCCAGACATAGATAGCTTAGTGGTTGTGAGTGTTAAACAGGTCTGTTTATCCCCCACCCTGCTGTATGAAATTGCCCCACTGACTGTGGCCTGGAAGATCGCCGAGATGGGAGCATATGTCAAGTTATTAGAGTACGACAACATCGACGGAATGATACTGCTTTCGGAGCTCTCGAGACGTCGAATAAGAAGTATACAGAAGCTCATCAGGGTTGGGAGGAACGAGGTCGTCGTAGTTCTGAGGGTAGACAAGGAAAAAGGTGCGAGACGTCTCCATCCATGCAGTGACAAAGGCGTAGGATATCTAGTCTGATAGAGTCTATACCTAGGCTACATTGATTTGTCGAAGCGAAGGGTATCACCAGAGGATATTGTAAAATGCGAGGAACGCTACAACAAGGGCAAAATGGTTCACTCGATAATGCGACATGTTGCCGAGAAGACCAAGACACCGATAGAGGATTTATATCAGGACATTGGCTGGCCCTTGAACAAGAAATACGGACATGCCGTTGATGCCTTCAAGCTATCGATAACGCAAGTCCACCTGCCCTTCAATGTCGCGGGCCCCCACAACTGACCACATACAGGAATCCCGACGTCTGGAAGGAGGTCACTTTCCCTAATGACATCGTCAAGAACGAGCTCCAGTCCTACATCGGCAAGCGCCTGACACCTCAACCCACAAAAGTACGCGCCGACGTTGAAGTGACGTGTTTTGGCTACGAGGGTATCGATGCAGTGAAAAACGCTCTTCGCGCCGCCGAAGCTCATAATACACCCGAAGCGCAAGTCAAAGTCAAATTAGTCTCTCCGCCGCTTTATGTCCTCACTAGCCAGTGTCTGGAAAAGAACACGGGCATCACGACCCTGGAACACGCAATCAAAGAAATTGAAGGAAACATCAGAGCTGCTGGAGGTGGATGTGTGACGAGGATGGCACCGAAAGCGGTTACGGAGAATGATGATGCGGAACTGCAGGCCTTGATGGAGAAGAGAGAGAGGGAGAACCAGGAGGTTAGCGGGGACGAGAGTATGAGTGACAGTGATGAAGGTGTAGTGCCAGAGACGATGTAAAGGCGACGATGATATCAACCTTGATGGCGTGATGGAAACAGTTCATACCTGAGCTCTGCTCCTACTATGCTGGAAGCTCTCCGGGGACATGTCTATGGGCATTTTCTGGTTCACAAAAGTGCAGCCGACCACATCTTAGCGGTCAATGCAAGCACCGTCCTCGCTGGCAATTGCCCTGAGATCTTGCTTCAATCACCACGAGGAATTCTCCGTGTAGAGCTTTTGCGATTAGACATTGACAGAGGAGACGTGCTGCTTTGGACGCAATATTGTATCTCTACGCGCAGCCAGGAGACTAGCATCTGCCCACTTCCGACTTTCCCGCCGTGGGCTGCCCACAAAATACGATGCAGGTATTCTGGCTACTATTAACATGATCCACTTCTTCAAGTAATTCTTCGTTAGTTGAGGAAGGCTTACCTGCCTTTTCCACGCTGAGCTCGTCGAGCTCCATCACTCGCGATGGTCCATTGGAAGAAACTCTTCAACCTCACCAGCGAACATCCAACCAACAACTACCGCGACGAAAGCCGACATCGTGAGGCCCCCATCTCACCTTTCCTCACCCCATCCATCAATCTCAATCTCAATCTCAATGCGCTAACCAACAATCGCAGTCCTCCCCGTAACTAGAGGCGACGACGTCCCCTCCGCGATCCCCGCCAAAGAAGTCACCAAAGTCGCTCTCCGCCTCAAATACCAAATCGAACAGGTCATACCCTACGAATTGGAAGAATGGAAGGTCACGAGGGCCAACAGTGCGGTTATCACGAGGAAGGTAGAGAATACGGCGAAGGAGGCTGGTGGGGAGGAGTACCAGGCTTGTGTCGTTTATTGTTTACTGATTTGCAAGAAATGGTTTAAGAGGCAGGCGATGCTAAATCTGTGGGATGCGGATTTGTATAATGTGCGGGCTACGGCATGTGAGGTGCTTGCGAAGCATCTGTATGCTCTTACCCTTCCTCCCGGCTCTCTTGTGTATATATCTGAAGCTGAGATGAACGACCGCAAGCATCGAAAACGCCCAAGACCAAGACTTCCTCCTCCAAGTAACCCTCCTGAAGCGATATTCCGTCTGCCTCAACAATGCTGAAACCTCACCCGCCAACGTCATCGAGCACGCCGTCGACCTGCACGCCCTGCGCGTCATCGGCTCCTCCGGCTACCAGCGCTGCATCTCCTACCTCTGGCGCGGTTGGCTGGTGCAAGACGAAAACGACCCATCGAATTTCGTGGACTATAAAGCCAAGGTCAGCACGGACTACTGGGTGCATTTCAACCCGGACAGGATGAGAGCGCCCGTGTACCAGAACGCCGTGCAGATCTTCTTCTCGGTGTTGTTTCTGGCGCTGTATACTGGGGCGATCAATACCATTAATTCGACGGGCGATTTGGATGTTGTGGAGGGGGTGTTGTATATCATGACGTTTGGGTTTATATGTGATGAGTTTGCCAAGTTCTGGAAGGTTGGGAGGGACTATATCGGGTTTTGGAATGTCTTTAATAGCACGCTATATGCGCTGCTGACTGTCTCGCTCATCACGCGGATGATTGCCCTTAGCCGCCCGGGCGAAGAACACGATGGCCAGCGTAGGAAGTTCAACGAGCTGAGCTACAACTTCCTTGCCTTCAGCGCGCCGATGTTCTGGATGCGGCTGCTGCTGTACCTCGATACGTTCCGGTTCTTTGGAGCGATGTTGGTGGTGCTAAAAGTTATGATGAAGGAGTCGTTGATTTTCTTTGCCTTGCTTGTTATTGTCATGGTCGGCTTCCTCCAAGCTTTCATTGGCATGGATCAGGTGGATGATGACAATGGTAAAGTTACGAGCTTCATTCTGCAAGCTATGGTCAACAGCGTCATGCAGAGTCCAGATTTCACGGGGTTCGAGAAGTTTGCGCCCCCGTTTGGGATAATCTTATACTATATCTTCACGTTCGTTGTTATGGTCGGTCAGTATTGCTCTTCCATGCGTTGGACACGGAGCAGACGCTAATAATCTGCCTCAGTCCTGCTGAACATCTTGATTGCGCTGTACAATAGTGCTTACCAAGACATCACGGACAACGCCACTGATGAGTACATGGCTTTGTTCTCGCAGAAGACGATTCAATTCGTTCGAGCCCCTGATGAAAACGTCTTCATAGCTCGTAAGTTGCTAAAGCGGCTGACGATGCTTCCTATGCAGATAGAGCTGATCTTCCATAGCTTTAAACCTCATCGAAATCTTCTTCCTAATCCTCCCTTTCGAGTGGTGGCTCCCTAAAGCTCGCTATGAGCGTCTAAACAACTATGTGATGGGTGTCATCTACTCGCCTCTCCTCCTCATCACCGCCTGGATGGAGAGCAAGGAAGCACACGAAATTAAACGCAATCAGAATCGTGGCAGATGGGACGACGATACCACAGAGGACTGGGAGCAGATGCAAGACGAATTTGATCCTGACAATGAAGGATGGGCGGAAAAAGTCGAGGCGACTAAGCCGAATGTGGAGACGGACGCTGCGGTACTGGAGGTTCGGGAGTTGAAGGATCAAGTGAAGAAGCTAATGAAGTTAGTGGAAGGGATGAAAGGGCCCGGCGGGCCCTCATAGGAAAGTGTGATATACCTATGGAGGTTCTCGACTCATCATCCGAAGCGACCCTATCTTTCCGGAGCATCCTTGCTTCAAGGTACTTTCTTAGAGCTGGCTCAAACTCTCCCTCTGCGGTATTCCTAAACTCCGTCCACAAGGAAAGTCCTTTCTCTGGAAACTCTACAACTACCTCGAACTCTCTCAGGTCCCTTATGCTCATTCATGACTCAATCCAATCCATCATCAATGGCCAATTGTGCATCTGTTCCATCGTACATCTTGCGAAATTGAAAACCGACAAAGTAAGATTGTCGAGCTTCAGAACCTCGCTGATGTGTCGGCAAGCCTCCATCCAGGTAAGTTGGCGCTCAGCATGGCCCTCTCGTTCGAGGATGAAGGGTAGGTGTAGGATTTTTACTGAGTTGAGCGTTGCTTGAGATCGATCAAGCAAGAACGGGATTATGGCGTCAATGCTAGCAAAATAGAACTCATTTTCGCCAAAGAAGATACCACAGGCTTCCTGATTGACTTATCGATTGACCAGTAATAGTGCTATATTTCGTAGATCCTTGGGATCTCTAAGCGTATAGGTAGACTCGGTACCAGGTTCGGGAGGGTCTCCCTCGTCCCAGTCGTATGCGCTGAGATCAATCACTTTGTACGTGCTTCTGGTGATCCGCTGCCGACGCGTCGAGAATGCTTGTACGGAGATCGCTAACTTCAATTCCCTCGTAAACAAGAAGATATCGATAGACCAGATTGCGTATCTCTGCCGGAAGCTACAAGAAAGGAAAGGAAGGTCGTTCTCTATAGCGAGTCTATCAGAGCGGGAAGTAGGACGGGGACCTCTGCATTTACTTACGTGAAGAGTGTTCGTCTAGAAAGACGGCGTCACTCCGAGTGATAAGGTACGAGTCAGATTCACCACCAGCCATGGTGAGTCGAGGTGAATGTTCAGCGTGCGAGGAGGTTATGAATCTGCGATAGAGAAGGGAGGTCGTTGAGCCTGAATTGTGCACAGAATGGCGTCGATCTGAGAAAGTACTTGATCGATCTTTGTGAACAGGCTGATGAGTGATTTGCGAAGGAGAGAAGTCGAGAGCGAATAAGCGGTGAAGACGCTTAAAGCGCCAAGACTAGGGCTCGAGCGGGAAGTCACCTGAGCAGTTCTTTCTAGGGAACACTGGACACCAATAGGTGCAACCTTCCTGAATGAAGGAATTTGAGAACCATATGTCTCTTACCCAGTTGAGCGGCAAGTAATGGATCGTTTGTGGCCCAACATTGGTGAAACCTCATCCTGGGAATGTGCTGGAGTGGAGTTCAATTGCTAGAATATGGGGGATCTCCGTTATGATGAAGCCTTCAGTTCATTCGTGAGTGAAGTACTGGAAGGGAATCATAACCTTCACGTTGCAAGAAAGTAAGCATAGCCTCAGCAAAGATTCATTTGAGATTTGATAAGGCGAAGACTCCACTCTCCACTTTCAAGATCAACAGCCATACCGCTCGCCTCAGGAAAATTTCACCACGTTTCTGCCAAATAAGCAAGACACCTAACCCTACGAAGACAAAGTATTGGTCTTAGCGCGGTCTGCCTAAACTCCCAGCTCCGCCTAACCCTTCTGTACCATCTTTGACCGCAACCGCTTCTCCAAACCCTCCACGAACTCTGTGCCTCCTTCGTGCTCACAAACCCCGTGGACTGTCAAATGAAAGTCCTCCAGCCCTGTAATCCTGACTGTAGCACGGACCATCTCTGTCTGCAAGCAGTTTTCGACAGAGAAATCGGTTGTGCCCCAGTAGATATGATCAACATGAAGGTCAAATACCCTAAGCGTAAGGTGCTTGCAGATGAAACTGCAGATGTCTTTCCAAGCCGCCGGTGCCGCAACTGGGGAGAAGGGATAGAAACTACCACAGAGGCACCATTGAAGGCGAACCTCCTTTATGAGACTCAGAACCCATTGTGGACGATCCTTCAAAAACGCCCAAATCGAATCGATCGTGCCGGTGAAAGAAAAGTGCTGTTGGTAGAAGAAATAACCGGCCTCGTGATTGAGCTGGCGGTTGACAAGTAAGACTTGCCCATGGAGCCGCTCACTCTGATTCCTACCAACCCCGACCTGGTATGTTGTCCGTCCGACATGCTGAGGACCCCATCTGGTGCCTAGCAGAGCTTTGTAAGATCTTCTCGATGTGCAAGGCTTGTAGCTCTCGTGCTTTTGATGTTGCGGATCTCGCTTGGGAGCTTCAAGAAGGGAAAATGAGAGTTACTGGAAGCGTTAATGTCTGAGACTTCAATCACCACATCGTAACGGCACGGAGATACCTCTCAGTGGTATCGACCGTAGTCGATCCAAGTCGAGTCTCTTGTTGATGGATAGTATCTCGATGGTCCCCCATGCTGCTCGGGTGATGGCTCGGTCTTTAATCAGATATCTGGTGCACACGTAGTTTCACTGGTCAGTAAGTTCCTACCTTGCGGCCAGTTGTTCCTAAATGCAACCGACGTCGATGATGGCTGCCTGAGCGTCGAGTGTGGATATTGAGTTTTCCACCCTGTTTGGCCTGCTAAAGATGGAGGTGAAGGCACGGTGATGTTGATCCAGAACCGTTTTCACACCGAAGCCGAATGCGAGCAAGGCATACGAAGACTACAGACCCTGTTACGAGCATTGTTTGTTTAGCACTTCACTCACGATACACTCGACCATGACAATTCAGAATTTGGGTTCGATCTAAATTACTCGGTAGGATAACGTCCAAATCTATGCTTTCCCATTCGCCAGCTCTTTATCACTCTCCGCCTGCATTTTCTCCCGTTCAAGCCTCCCTTCTTCGGCTTTGATCTGGTCCGGCCTCCGAATTGCGATATCCTTCGGCCGGAAATCGCTGAAAGCCTGCTTCAAAACCTTTTCAATGATCCAACATCCCACATAATCAAGCATCATTACCACGGTCATTGTGAACTTGAACTCGTTGCTGAATTTGACAAGGCGAAGTTTTTCGTTGATTTCGGGGATAAATTCAGTGGAAGAGGAGAAAGCCACCGCGGAAACCAGAACTAGACCCCAGTACATTCCGCGGTTCTCTCGAATAGATTCTCGGAATGGTCGGCCTTGATAATTGATGGCAAAGGTGGAGATTTGTTGAATGAGCTGCAAAAGGTACACAGCGCTATTTAGAAGAGATGGCTCGAATTCGCCTTCTAGATCGACATCGTCTTTCCGTCTGAGAGGCGGTCAGTATCAAACGGTGTTCTTAGGAAACGGAGAACACTTACGGTTCAATCTTGTGTACGTAGTTAGAGATGTAGATTAGAGTGGCAATGTGGATAGCGAATTGTCCAAGAACCGAACCGATGATATAGGGATTGAAGATCTTTGGTTGAGGTCGTTCTTTCGACAACGCCTCAACAGGCTACTCCTATTGTCAGCAGTCGGCTCACATGTTCTGAAAAAGATAGTATCTTACCTTTGCTCTAGAAATCGAAAGGAAGCAGACACTCATGAGCATGCCACTAATAGTCACTTGTCCGTCACCGAACTTTATGCCTTCGAGATAAAGGACACTAAGACTGTACGCGCTAATGAGACAGTTCAGAGCAAGAATTTTGTACATCTGAACAGTAGCAACAAGGGTACATCTCCCTTGTCGGATGATGTTGGGAATGGCGATAACGTTAGCTAGCTTGCTGGTGAAAGGTGCAGCAACGGAGGCGTCACCGAGCTTGATGGTTGGTGGCTCGTTTTCATCCAGCTCCTGCTCCATCATTGATGCAGTGAGCTTGTCGGCCAAGCCTGCGGCTGCTTGCTGTGTTTTCTGCTGGCGTTGTTGCTCCGGAGTGAGATTCTTGTTCGTGTGTTGTAAAGCTCGTGCACCAGGAGAGGTGATGGTAGGAATACCATCGGCTTTGTCCTTGGCGTCCGCGTTTCCAGCTACGGCGCCAGGGGATCCCTTCTTTTCTGCTTCTCGGAGCATGGCCTTCTCGAAATGAGGGTTACTAGGTCCTGGGGGATAAAGTTGAGCGATCTGCACAGGTACCGGCGGAGCCGGCTGGTTGAATCTCTTCATTAGCGATACTTGCTTCTCATAGATCTCCTTCATCTTTGTAATCTTGAAGTGTTCTGATATCTTGTTAAGGTCGTCTTGGGACCCGTTGAGGAGAGCCACACCGATGTGTGCTTGCTTCAGAGCACCAACATCGTTAGTACCATCTCCACACATGAGCGTAGTGTATCCGGCATCCTTGAGTCCAAGTAGAATCTCCTCTTTCTGCTTCGGTGACACCCGGGCATATACCCAAGTGTGCCGTAGGAGCTGTGGCAGGGCTATCTGGTTCCTGTACTTAGCTAAAGCATACCCGGTAACACAGAGATCTTTGGTCCGTATGATCTCTGCATCTAGGGGCTTGCTCGGATCAACCGGGATATTGACTTTCTCGTCAATGCTCCGCCAAACCAGCTTCTCCCCAGAACTGTCATGCTCGGGTGCATCGAGAATGAGAACCTCGCGATCCACAATCTCGACTTGCCGAGCCACGTGAACTGCCGTCAGGGGATTGTCCCCTGTAATCATGATCACGCGATGACTGCTCTCGTTCAACATGCGCACAGCTTTCTGTGCGTCGTCTTTCAAAGGGCATTGCAATACCAAAAAGCCCGCGAAAGTGAGGCCTGCTTCAACCTCTTCCCGCTTAAGGTGATTGATACGGGTTTGCCCTAGCTCCGAATCCGCTGAGAGGTATTTATAACCCAGTGCCAATACCCTTCCTCCGTTCCGGGTGAAGTATTTGAAGGTCTCTTCATAGTTGGAAGGAGTGCTGTTCAGCATTGTTCGTATCGTTTCAGGAGCACCTTTGACACCGACAAAAGTACCTTTGCTTTTTCTTGAAGTATGGCGGTCTGTCGTCATCACGGTCGCTACAGAGCTTTGTCGCTTCAGTGCGGAGGAAAATTGAAACCGTCTCTTGATCTGTACCACGTCGGCGCCGGTAGCGTAAGAGGCTCCTTTCACGGATGCGAGAGCTTTGCTAGTAAGGGTATCGTTGCGGCCAAGAGTCCAGCCTAGGGACGTCAAAGTCGCCTTCTCCATTGGATCGCCGACAATGTCTCCTTCGTCCAATTTGACCAATGCGTGAGCCGTGGCGAGAACAAGGGTTGTCTCCATGCCGGCATCAACAACTGAAGTAACTTGGCTATGAGCACCATCCATCTCAACTTTGGCATCTTTGCGGCCAAGAGATAGTCCTGCGATGCCATCCACAACAAGATTCTCGCCAGTCAGTGTTCCAGTCTTGTCAAAGCAGGCTATGTCGACTCTGCCAGCGAACGGAATTCGAAACGGCTCTGTACAGAATATCGCGTATCTGCTAAGCGCAGCAAGACTGGTGTTGACTGCCAAGCTCAGTTCCATAGGCAATTCCGGAGGTACAACACTAGTGACAATGAGAACGCAGTCAAGCAAAAGCTTCGAACGTTTGCGATCTTTAGCCACGCCCTCCTGCCAAACGTACCACGACGCTGCAATTGCAAATATCAGCAAGAAAAGGATGAACAGAAGAGCTTCGGCGTTATTAGCAGAAACGCGCTCGGTGGAGTAGATCATGGTGCGAACTAGGCTGCCTTGGCTGGTTTCAAAGCCAGTCTTGACGACGACGGCCATAGCGCCATTGTCCGGCGGTGGTTTGACGCCTGAAGCAAGCTCCGGTGCAGAATCTGGACCATTCTCACTAACATTGCCATGCGTTACCTGTAGAACCTTGGTCCCTCCATATAGAAATGCATTTTTGTCGAGGCCTTCTGGCTCGATCTGGGCGTCCCCAGGTCGGAGTTGAATAGCATCCTTGAGCAACGGTGTGCTTTCACCCGAGAGCATAGCTTCGTTTACAATGACGCTGCCCTCGACAAGCAACATATCGCAAGCAACACCACTGTCTTCTTTTGTCCGTCCAACTGATACTAGATCACCGGGAAGGAGCTTGTCACTGGTTATCTCCTCCCACTTGTTTTCCCGATTGACCCAAATATCGTACGGTTTGATGCTCATCCCCCGAAACTCGTTCAGTGTCCTTTGCCTCTGCCATACCACCGTGCTCTCGAAAGCAACTAGCATGAACAAGGTAAAAAGCGAGTAATACCAGTATTCGTCTAACAGCCACAAGCCAACACAAAATATCTGGAAGACGAAAAAAGGGGCAACCGCGTGCTCTTTGAAAAGTTCCATAAATGTGGGTACGGGTATGTCAAAGGTATTATCTCCATAGTGTTGTTGCAAACGCTCAATCTCTGCCCTCGTTGTTAGACCGCGAGATTGCTGGAACGTCTCGATGAGCGGCTTCGGTTCAGCGTCAAGCGCGTATGAGAGTGGCGCAAAGCTATCCGTCTCATAATTATAGAGAAAGCGGCGCTTCTGGAATAGGAACGAGATGTTCTTCTTTCCGCCAGTCTGTAGGCTATCAGTCAGAAAGAGATCCCGAGACTATGCTGTGGAGCTACCTACTTTGTCCCTGATGAGTGTGCAAATCTCGGCCGAACCAGCATTTGTCACAGGAACAACCTTGATGAGTTGCGCCTGCTGGACGTCCTTTGCTTTCGTCGAAGTGAACAGTGCATCAACGTTAACGTTCCACTTGGTAGCCAGCCAAGTCAAGGCTTGTAATGTCACGATCGAACCAGCCCAGACGAAGGTCCATTCAGAGCCTTGGATGTACCTATCGTAGCGTTCAGGCGAGAGATAGAACGCGAGGAACACAGGCCAAATAAAAAGGAAAGGCCAGACATAGGTGTGCAGGTAAATAGGCAAAGGATTATGTAGAGTCGCAGACTGTATCTGTGGATTATCGATAAGTGGCGGCCTTGTCCAAGCGGTCAGTAAGTCTTCGATGTTCATCACTAAGGCCACGCAGAAGCTTACATGATGACAGAACGAGGAGCCAGTGGAGGAGGAATGCAAAGTACACAAGAAGGGCAGGATAAGGAGTGTAAGAAAGTTCAAGGATCCATGAAGGTCATGGCAATTATCGCTGTGAAAGGCCAGATGCTCGATGATTTTAGTTCCCAGCTACCTTACGGTATTGAACCATCCACCAGTCCAAGAAACTTAGCGCGAAGCGGTACGACTATCTTCCGGAGATCTACGGCGACCCCTATGACGCTGTTCCGACCCACCGCGTTTCTTTGCGATGTTAGTCACAACATTTAATGAGTATACCAGCTGCTCGACGTCCGAAATCAGTGCGCAAACGATGGAGAACAACACAGACCTCCCAGAACGACTAAAGGAGGCGCAGAAATCTGCAAAGCCGAAGAAGCAGCCAAAAGAACAAAAGACACTGAAAGAGCCTAAAGCCCCTCCACCGAAGAGAGAGAAGGCACCAAACATTGCCGCGCCTGCAGACCCTGACTCTATGTTCAAGGAGGGATTTCTAAGGACTGTGTACAATGAAAAACCAACGGAGCACGTCGTTACACGGTTCCCTCCAGAACCTAACGGTTATCTGCATATTGGTCACAGCAAAGCAATTGCAATAAATTTTGGCTTTGCGCGATATCACGGTGGGGACTGCTATCTTCGCTTCGATGACACCAATCCGGAGGCAGAAGAGGAGAAATACTTCGTAGCGATCCGGGAAATGGTGAAGTGGCTAGGGTTTGAGCCATATAAAATTACCTATTCTAGCGACAATTTTGATAAGCTGTACGAGCTTGCAGAAGACCTGATAAACCGTGACGGCGCGTACGTCTGTCACTGCACCGGTATGCATGATGGTCTACATTCGAGGATAATCCTGGTACACTGACACGAGACCAATGCCCAGATATTGAAGTCAAGCTGCAACGCGGTGGTGAGAACCACGGTCCACGTTACGCGTGTCCTCATAGAGACAGACAGAAGGAAGAGTCGTTGGCGGAATTCCGAGCAATGCGAGATGGGAAATATAAGCCAAGGGAGGCATTCCTACGGATGAAGCAGAATCTCGAGGATGGAAACCCTCAGATGTGGGACCTTACAGCATATCGGATACTAGATGCAGAGCATCATCGGACAGGAAGCAAGTGGAGAATATACCCAACATATGATTTCACACACTGCTTGTGCGATAGCTTCGAAAATATATCGCACTCACTGTGCACCACTGAGTTCCAACTCTCGAGGATTTCCTACGAATGGCTGTGCGATGCGCTGGAAGTCTATAAGCCAATGCAGCGAGAGTAGGTACTCCACCCTAGCACGAATAAAATCAGTATGGCCAACTATTCCAGATACGGTCGCCTCAATGTCACTGGGACAATCACATCAAAACGGAAGATTGCTAAGTTGGTGGATATGAACATCGTTTGCGGCTATGATGACCCACGATTATACACACTCGTCGCACTCCGTCGTCGTGGTGTTCCGCCCGGTGCTATCCTGTCCTTCATCAACGAACTCGGTGTCTCCACAGCACTCACCAACATCCAGATTGTCCGATTCGAGCAATCCGTGCGAAGGTATCTCGAGCAGACCGTACCACGCCTAATGCTTGTCCTGGACCCAATACCAGTGATCATCGACAATCTGCCCGATGACTACATCGAAGAAATCGAGCTACCATTCTCACCAAAGGACCCAGCAATGGGTAACCACGCCGCCCCCTTCACAAAGACGGTCTACATCGACAGAAGCGATTTCCGCGAAGTAGACAGCAAAGACTACTTCCGTCTCGCCCCTGGAAAGGCAGTCGGGCTACTCAAAGTTCCCTTCCCGATCAAAGCGACCACATTCACGAAAGACGAAAAGAGTGGACTGGTAACGGAAGTCCGTGCCTCATACGAGAAGCCGGAAGAAGGGACTACATTCAAGAAACCAAAAACCTATATCCAATGGGTCTCAGCATCAACAAAACACAACTCCCCCATCGAAGCCGAAGTCCGCATCTTCAACCCTCTCTTCAAATCCGAGAACCCAGACGCGGCAGAAGGCGGCTTTCTCAAAGATATTAATTTAGACAGTGAGGAGGTGTACCCCAACGCCATGATCGAGACAGGGCTGAACGAAGTCCGACGACGCGCGCCGTGGCCGGAGAAAGAAGGTGAGAAGGATGTGAATAACGAAGATGCTGGGTTCGAGACTGTGAGGTTTCAGGGGCTGCGGGTCGCGTATTTTGCTATGGATCAGGATATTAAGGGTGGGAAGGTTGTGCTGAATCGGATTGTGAGTTTGAAGGAGGACGCCGGGAAAGGGTCTTAAAATGGTGTCCGTGAGAGATTTAGAGTTGGAACTTCTTCGGTAGCATGGAAGGATAGATAAAAGCTCAGTTTGTGATCGATGTCGGCATTTCCTCTTAGAACTCCTAGCATTTCTCTGTTCAGCGAGTCTGTTCAGGGCGTCATGGTCATGAGGCCGCCTCCTGCTTCTCTGCGGGAGTTTACAAGGAAAGCGAGGAGATTTTCCGTTCATTCTGATGGTTTGCCCAGAAGTAATGCATGTGCGGAATATAGAAACCATACAACCTTTCTCCAAGCTTTAGCTTCCTCCTGCAAGAGAGATGGACATGCCGCTGGATCTTTGATGAAGGGGTGTCTTGCTCACCCATTCATGAACTTATCACTGATCCGACTGGACCTGGCAATCCACTACATGTGTCTGAATCTTCCAAACCAAGTTTCCTCTGCCGCAGAGGCGTATCGAATATTCCTAATGACCCCTCTTCCCTCATCGCCTCGGCTCTTAGTGTACAACTCCTCCAGCGACAGAGTGGAAGCCCTAACAACAGATCCCTATTGCACTCAAGCACTTGCGCGCCCGCAAACTACGGAAACATTTCTAAATCTAGAGTATGGCTATGAGCATGTTGCTAGTTTAGAAGGATGTTGGTCAAGAGTTCTGGGATGATCCAGAAAGATATTCAACACCAAAACAATTCTTGCGGTGCATAGGTTGGCGTGCTGTGCTGATGATGTAGACATCCCTGATACTAGAAAGACCATTTTGGAATGAGACGTGAATTTATAGTAGCTTTGAAGATGGGAGGGTTGAGCCGGCGAGGGTGATGAGATTTGAGCGCGGTGAAGAGCTTTCAGGGAGGTTACGTAAGTTCGTTTTGATTATGGGGAGTATGAGGTGTAAGCCTGCTTCTTGGGAGTGGAGAAGAGAAGGGAGACGTGGACACGAATGGTGATAGGTAGGGGAGGAAGGTGTTGGGTTGAGTGTGAGGGGGATTAACTTTGATGTCTGGAATAGGGGGGATGGGGGCAAGATTGACGGCGGGAAACAGTACAGGGTCAGGACAGTTCATGTCGAATGTCACACTTCTAAGACAGCGTAATTGATGTTGTAAAAGCGAATTTGCACATGAAATCCAACCTTAGGTGGTGTGGCTGTCCAGATGGGACTCTCGACCGGGACAGACCTGACTCTGTAGATTGGGGACAATAAGGAATGAAGACGAATGTTATAAAAAGAGCGGTTAATCTGAGAAACGACACGTAGTGGGCCAAAAGCATTTGATACAACAAAGGAGTCTGCCGCAGAGGACCATGTCGGAACAACCATGAGCAGTGCCCAGCATATATGGGTTTTGCAGCAATGTGAGACGAATCCATTTCGTGGATTTTCTGGCCACTAGGCATTTCATAGCCCCCCAAACTTCGTTACCATTACCATTACCATACCACATTATCATATTCTCATGATGCCTTAACCCTACCATAGCCGGTAGTCCCATAATCCATTCTAGGAAACACTCTCTTCATGATGACGCAGCATCTTCGAATCCAAGTATGCCTGAAGACCAGCCCATTTGATTGACCTCGTGCCGTCAAACGAAAGGATATCTAACTTTTCCAAGCCTGTAATCGTCGCAAGCTGTTCCATGCATTCTGCTTCGCAGGTGGTGCCATTTTCAGCCTCGGTGACAGTGTGTACATCCCCCTCAAGGTACAGAACCATGTGTTTGATTTGCACACGACTGCGCAGCAGATCACACAGCCATTTCCAGAACCGAAGATCGTCTTTGTTTTTATCACGACCCAATATAATCTCTTCAAACATCGAGACACGCCGAATGAGTCCGATGACTGACGGTGGCCTGTCATTGAAGAAAGTCGTGAACTTATCAAAAACTCCATCGAAGCAGAAGTTAATTTCGGTATAGAAGATATATGTTGCTTCCCGATTGACTTGACGGTTGACGAAGAATATCGCCCACTGACTGCATGTCGTTTGTACACAACCGGGCCTGGGATGTGGGTCACTGGTGAGCCAGGCAGTATCTTCACGGACAAGAAGGTGGCGATAGATCTGGTTGCACAGCTCACCAGGCAGCCTCAGGAAGTTGAAGCCAGCTCGCTCACTGTAGAGTTAGGCTGAATTAGCAAGTGCTCTGACACGCATCTTGGTGATTGGTGAATTGTTTTGTACTCACATAGCGCCAGCACATCCCTCAATTATATTCGATGAAGTGACTGAAAGGCTTCCTAGATCAGTAGGTTCCATTTGTGTGGTGGATGCTCTCGGGGCAGAGGTTCATCTCCCCCACGTCGTCGCAGGGCTTAGCTTGATCTAATAAGAGCTAGCTTACCCGTGTGCGCCATCACTCCTCCACATGGATCGATAAACTCATAAGCTTTGAGCGCATCATACATGCACTAATCGCACTACTCGACTCGTGACCCATTGGTCTATACATGCCACTCAAAGCCAAGATGGCCTTCTCACTAATCCCCCTCGCGGAAATCCCCACCCTCTCCCTCCTTTACAAGCTCGGCCGCCTCCAACCCAGCTCATCCACCACCTCCAACCCCAACCAAACCTTCAACAACAAGATCTCCCTCATCCGCAACGACATCACCAAACTGCAACTCGACTCCATCGTCAACGCCGCCAACCACAGCCTCCTAGGCGGCGGCGGAGTCGACGGCGCAATCCACCGCGCCGCCGGGCGCGGCCTGCTCGAAGAATGCCGGACACTCGACGGCTGCGATACAGGCAGTGCGAAAATCACAGACGCGTATAAATTGCCGTGTAAGAAAGTCATCCATGCTGTGGGACCGGTTTACTGGAGTGAGAAGAAGGAGGGCAAGCATACGGCGCTGCTGCAGGGGTGCTATCGGACGAGTTTGGAGCTTGCGGTGGAGAATGGGATGAAGAGTATTGCGTTTTCGGCGTTGAGTACGGGGATTTATGGGTATCCGAGTGAGGAGGCGGCGGAGACGGCGATTGGGGAGGTGAAGAGGTTTTTGGAGAGTGCGAAAGGGGAGGGGTTGGAGAGGGTGGTGTTTTGCAGTTTTGAGGCGAAGGATGAGAAGGCTTATGAGAAGTTCATACCGTATGTCATTTGTCTAAAGAGACAGCCCATTCCAGTGGATGTCAAGCTGATTTCTATATCTGGGTTGACAGGCGATTCTTCCCTCCCACCGAACATGACCTATCGGCAAAGGACCAGCAACAAAAAGCTCATGAAGGTGAGTTACTAGCGGACATGCCTGACACGCCTTCAACAGAACCATTACAGGAAGGACAACCGGAAGCTAAGAAGCTCAAGGTCACCCGCGTGGACACTGACGATGAATGGGAGGCGGTCGAGAAGCCGGACGAGCCTACTGAGAATGCGCCTACGGGAAAGGATGGGAAAGAAGATGAGGAGTTGGTCAACGTGACAAAAGCCGAGGCGCAGGAGGATCATGGGATTGAGGACGAGTTGGCGGCTTCGAGCGGTACCACAGCCCACAGCGGTCGTCGTCCAAACAGCCTTCTGAAAGACTGGTGACGAGGGCAATCGGTCAAGGGGGTTCAGCATGGCGTTAAGCTGGTTTACGGGGCTTCTCAAAGGGTATACCAGGGTACCACTTCGTTCGATTCATTAGTTGATAAATACCTACCGTTATCTCATCAGCTGGATTGCGAACAATCAGTGTTCACATCAGAATATCCGCAAGCTACACGGAATCGACGCTTATCTATTGAGGTTCATCCAGTATAATTCTTCATTTCAACGTTACATCATTTCTTCCCTCCCAACACCTTCTCAATCTCCCGACACACTGCCTCCGTCACCTCCTTAGTCGTAGCCTTGCCACCAAGATCTTTGGTACAAATCCCGGCTTCGCACACGTTCTCCACGCAATACAACAGTCCATCAGCAGCCTCCTCCTGGCCAAGCCACCTGATCATCTCCGCACCAGTCCAGAACGTAGCCACCGGGTTCGCAATCCCCTTCCCGGTGATATCAAACGCGCTCCCATGGATCGGCTCGAACATACTCGGATTTTGCCTCGTTGGATCCAAGTTACTCGTCGGCGCGATCCCAATGCTCCCCGCCAGACTCGCCGCAAGATCACTCAAGATATCCGCATGTAGATTGGTGGCGACTATCGTATCCAAACTCTCTGGCTTTAGCACCATTCGAGTTGTCATTGCATCCACAAGCATCTTATCACACTCCACATCCGGAAAGTCCTTCGCGACAATCTTTGCAACCTCATCCCACAGCACCAGTCCATTGCGCTGCGCATTACTCTTCGTCACGACCGTGATCTTCTTCCTTGGCCTAATCCTCGCCGTCTCGAACGCAAATCGCATCAATCTTTCCACGCCGTGCCGAGTAAAGATCGCAACTTCAGTGGCGACTTCACAGGGCTGGCCAATGTGCGTACGGCCGCCTTGACCTGCATATTCGCCTTCGGTGTTTTCGCGAACGATGACCCAATCGAGGTCGCCAGGGCCACAGTTTTTGAGAGGAGAGGAGGTGCCCCGGAGGACTTTTGTGGGGCGCACATTGGCGTATTGTTGGAGTGGTTGGCAGATTGCGAGGCGGAGACCCCAGAGGGAAATATGGTCTGGAACGTCTATGGAAGATATCAGTAAAGCTTCTGTACGCGGTCTCCAGGCAAGGTTGTTGAAGGAAGTCTGGTCCTACCTGGTGCGCCGACAGAACCGAAGAGGATAGCATCGAACTTCTTCAGCTTCTCGAGTCCACCCTCGGGAATGTAGTACCCATGCTTCTTGTAGGTGTCGCTGCTCCAGTCAATGTGCTCCCAATTGAACGCGAACGTGCCTAACACCGAAGCTAGCTTGTCGAGTACTTGAATGCCTGCGGAAATGACCTCAGGCCCTATGCCGTCGGCTGGAATGGAGGCAATCTTGTAGGTACGCTGAACGTTACGTATTGTACTTGGAGACATGTTGAGACTCCCGAGCGAAGACCGCTAGCAAGGCTGGAAAGTTCCCATTCGAGGATCTGACTGTGGGAGTCAATGCTTTTAGAAGCTGAACCCGGGTGGTAAGTCCCACATTTTATGGGGGTATCCGAGATGTGGGGTATGTAGATAAGGTTCTGGCAAACGATGCTTCCCAAGCACGCTCTCGAGACAGCATCACGTGCCAAGAACTTCACAAAAACTTCAAAGCTTCACAGTCGCTAGCCCTACGCTTCCGCAACGAGCCCCTGCGGGCTTTCTCGCTCCATAATGGCCTCCTTTCTCCGTTCGTCCCGTCTCCTCTCAATCTTCCAACGCTCACCTTTCCGCCCAACGCTGTACAAAATTGGCGCTGTCCTCACTTGGATCCCAATGTACATCTTCTTCAACGACCACATCGGCCAAATCATGTGGGTGACCGGCCCTTCCATGTATCCGTTCCTGAACACCGATTACAACGTCTCGACCCGAAAGCAGCCGGTGCTTGTTAAAATGAGGAATCCGGCAGAGGGGTTGAAGAGGGGCATGATCGTCTCGTTCTGGTGGGTTTACTTTTGGGAAGGAAAGGCGAAAAGCTGTGCAGGATGTCTGGCGGTGTGCTGACGTTCGGGTTGAGTTAGGTCACCACAGCATCCCGAGTTGATGGCAGTCAAACGGATAATAGCGTTGGAAGGAGATACAGTCGTGACACGGGCGCCGTATCCGTTTCCGCAAACGAAGGTGCCGTTTGGACATGTGTGGGTCGAAGGGGAGCATCCTGAATTTAAGCGGAATACCTTGGATAGCAATACTTACGGACCGGTAAGCTGGCGGCATGAGTATGCATCCTTGGATGGTGACTAAGCTTGAGGCACGCAGGTTTCAAAGAGCTTGATTACAGGGAAAGTGATGTGCATAGTGTGGCCCTTGGCCAAAGCAGGCAGGATACGATGGCAGGACTATAGAGGAAGCTCGAGAGTCACAGAAGGCAAAACAGAAGAACCTGAACGCTGGTGATTGATCAACTCCATGGCTACCGGAGTGATCCGATTCATGCCTCCCAGAGGGACGGGATTACTCGAGACGAGGTAATGGCATGCAAAGATCGCGTTTCACATTCCACCAACGAAAAGACATGGAACGCGACAGAGGCAGCATCTGCCATTGTCCGGACCCGCCCAGCCCTAAGGACCAGCCACCAACGCCGCGCTAAGTGCATGCAAACAAGGTCAATCACTGCTTGTTAATGACTCTGATCTCTCCGTCTTGCTGCAACCTCTCGACCTCTGTACCAATGCTCATGACCCAACGGTCTCTTTCCGCGCGACTCCTGGTTTTGAATACGATCGATCGACCAGTAACTCCTAACCGTGACACCCTTCGTAAGCGCTGTCGCGTCTTACCTTCTCCCTCCTCCTCGTTCGATTTAAATAAGGACTTCTTCATGCCGTGCCAGACAACGAAACAAGTTGTAGTATCCTCGTCTGATGAGGTCCACCCGTCTTCTAAGTAAATCCGCGGAAGCGCGTGGTGCCCAGGATGATTGCTGTCGAAAGTCTGATTCTGGTACAGCAGATCACTTTCGGTCACGAGGCCACTGTATATATAGCAGTCTTTCAGGTTGATGGCGTTCTGTCGCTCGTTGTGCGTATATGGCAGCTCCTCTCCTGTGTGTTTACGCAACGAGCCTTGAAAGATGAGAAGATGACCGTCGCAGAGAATGACACCGCAACGCGCAAAGGTGGAATGTCTGCGCGGTTTCCGATATAATATACCAGACAGCTAGAGTTTTTTCAGCCTCAGTTGTGCAGAGATAAAGCTTACGACTCACTATGATGGTACGACAGCACGAAATGCCGCACATATGGTGCAGCTGAGGCGAGGCTTGTGCTCTGGTCACTTCCCATTTCCTCGCATACTGGCCTGTGAAGGACTCCATTTCTTCATCGATCTGGAGTTGTTCGAGGTTCGTGTGGCGGACCATCTTGAGCAGCTCCATGTCCGCAGCAGTACGCAGCTTCCAATAATCCACCAATTCATTCAGGCGAGTCATCCATTCCTTCTTCGTGGACTTACTATATGCTTGGAGTCGAATGACAAGCTTGTTTTTCAGTACCAGCTCGAAAGTGCGATTCTCGTCGAACCGGTCGCTAGTACCGTCGTCTTGCAGACTATCGTCCACCTCTTCATGAAAGTTAACTTCTGGTCCGTCGTTGACATTACGGTCTGCTGGCGTACTCCCACGAGATACTGAGCGGATTTTTATTACGTTGCAGAGGTTGATGTACCCATCGCTTTGCAGCAGCGTCTTGATCTTGCGTTCACTCTCGTCGTAAGCGTCCAGATCATGCTTTTCTCTGGACTCCGGACTTCCACTCTTCAGCCATGTCACCCGACCTTTGTCTGTCGGATATGGATTGATGGCATAGATCAGTGGGATTTTGTCTACGATTTGACTTGCACTCGGTATCTTGGAGCCCTCTTTCATGGGTAGCTTCGGTGGCGGTGGAGGTAAAGCTTTCGCCGGCCTGCAAAAGCAGAAGAATTGGTTGTGCGATGAGAAATACAACCTCTTGAAGAACATCTTGCCAAATCGTTGATCACGCCCCCTTTGTGATGTCAGCCGGATGAGGAAGCCCTCAACTGGTGCCGGCTCTTTCAGATGTCCGCCAGAATTAGTCCGGACAGTGGTTGGATAATGCTGTTTAGGCCTCAATTCGAGGTCATGGGTCTTTTGCATAGCCAGAGTGCCATACATCTTCTGTTCATTCACACCATGGACCCACTCTAATCGGTCATAACGTTTCCATGCTAGGCCCATCTTCTCATTCTTTGACCAGGAGTCTAAGACGTTGGCCCATTCAGGGGATCCCTCGAGCATCTTCATGCATTGCTCAATGATGCCACCAGCGACTGCCTGTTCTTCTTGCATCGTTCTAATGATCGCTGCATCATCGGCTTTCTCTGCTTGAGCTGCATCTCGCGAGGCTTCTAGCCGCTCAAAAGGATTCTCGAGCCAAAGGCTAACACTGAGGTCCGGTACATTGATCTGTAGACTTGAAGCTCTGCTCCAACCTAATGCGTTGCGTATGAAGGTGTACCACTCCACCGAACTGGCAGCAGACCTAGGGCGCATGATGTAGATCATTGTGCCTTTCTTCCAAGGAAACCATATCACAACTGTTTTATCTAGAGATGAATATAAGTTAACTTTGGTGGTCTTGCGGCTGAGAGGGATTTCATGTGTCGAGCGCTTCTGGATGTGGGTTTGCTCCACAGCTGGAATAACCTAAATATCGCCATCAGCAGCTATGTGAGAAACCTGAGTGTGCAATTTAGACTTAAAAGAATAAGATGAGTGCCATCTGCTCAGAACTCGAAGCAGCGTGAGGGGAAACATCGTGCGGTAAGGTGCTCCCTGCGCTATAACGACCAACATGAAGAGCGAAAGTGCTTAGTTAGGCATAAGGCCACTCACCCGACTCTTGTACATCTGCAAGGAGAACTCCACGTCCTCCGCCGTGCTTTCTCTACACACCACCACATATTCTCTCCACTTCTCTACCGTCCTTGACTCAGTCTTAAGGCTATCATTCTCATCGTAGTCGTCTGGAAGGGTTTGCATCGTGGAATCGACTCTGATAAGCATCCTCTCCATTTTGACTATTTCTCCAGGCCGAGACTTTCCACGCCTGAATGATCTAAGAGATCTTCGCCTTGAGATATGTGCCAGTCTCAGTTTCATCCGAGCTTCATTATTGGCTACTTCCTCCGAAATGTTGAATTTTACAAGACCCGAGGGTATACGATCTCTCCCGCGCTGCTTGCCGGGCTCCATGTTGACATCGTCAAGGACTTGCTCGGGGATCTTGGTTTGAAGATTTGGTTGTTGGACGATAGGTATTGTAGAGGTGCTATGTGAAGCCTTGGTATCCTTCTTGTTCTTCCGATGCTGGTGGTCATGTGGCAAAAGGGAAACCATTGATTCAGATGCGTCTGCAGGTGTCGAGGGTTCAACGTTGACTAAGCTTCCTTTACCAGTACTACTCCCAGCGATGGAGACTCGTGGAGGTTGGCTTCCGCCGCTTGCTGGTAACGCCTTCTGAATCTCCACCAGCTTCTTATCGCTATCATGTGAAGGATTAAGACAATCAGCTGGGGCACTCTCTCTCGGTCCATAACGGTCTTGTGAAGACTCTGCTGCAGTGGCGAAAGACAATGATTCCCCACTTTTCCCTAAGGCTCTCGGTTCCTTTCCTTGCCCTGTCTGCAGCCGCACGGTTTCTTCAGTCTCTTCCAAATCTTCTGATCTGGAAGGAGTCACAGTGTTTTCCCCAGGAATATCGCCTACGTCCTGCGCCTCCAAAGGCTCTGCATCTTGCGCCATCGATCGTGGTATGTCCACCGCTGGAGGCTCCTCATTGATGGCCTCTGTGTCAGACCCACCTCCCTCTTCATCTTCATCAGGTACAGCGTTTACATCATCTGGCTGTCGAAAGCTGTGTCCATACATAGCGGTAGCAGAAGGCCCATCTAACCCCGTGATTTGTCTTTCATGCGAGACATCGTGGCTCGCAGAGAAGGTCGCTGTTCGGGAAGAGTAGTTCGCCAATGGTAAATGATGTTTATACCATGACTTGCGATTGCTCTTCAACCAGCCCTCGGGTATAGGTCCGATGAAGCAGCGGCGCGTTGTGGAGTGTAGATGCTCTGGCGTTGCATGTTGCTGAAAGAGCACGAAGGAGTATCAGCTGATCTGGCTTATAAAGATTTATTCCAGGTCTCATACCAGTCTATGTGCAGTATATGATCCAGACTGTAGGCCGAAAGGCCCCAGCTCAGCATGAGTCGGAGCCTCTCGTAGTGTTGCTTGGTCGGTGGTCATTTGCAGAGACCTTGCTCCGCTCGTAGGTATATACTTATGGCTTGCACTATGATCCGATCAATGCTTACAACAGTATAAATAATCTCCGTAGAAGTGGATAAAGTACATGCAAGAAGTTGAGATACTTTGAAGAGAATTGAATGAAGCCTAACGTTGACGACGAGCATGGGTTTGAGTTTGCTTTGTTTGCATTGGCTACCTCACACACCCCTGCTAAGGCGTTCTCTCGCATATCATCACTCCAACGTCGAAGGACCGTGTATTGCAAAAATGGCATCTACAGGAGTCCATCCACCAGGTGGGACTTGGTTCGACACCGTTAAGAGATCATTCGTCGATGTCCCCATTGATGCCAATAGAGACAATGCGATTGCAACCTCGGAATTTCTGGACGCCGCTGAATCCCTGGCTACTTTGTTCGGTGCGTGGTATAACTATCAATTGATGGCATAGCAGTAACTGTACTGATAGTCGATCTTCACGGGCAGACGTTCTGGGATCCGTAGCTTTCACTCCAGTAAAGTCAGACATGCATGGCAATATTAAGGTTTTTAGCCCTCATTGTCCCGTCAGAGCGAGGCGTAACTGATCAAAGGTCGAAGAAAATTCGAGATCGTCAACTTGCTGCTCCTGCAGAATCTGAGAGCCTGCAGTCCCTTGTTGTTAATGAACTGAAGACAAAAAAGCATACCGCTACGGAAGGACTTTTGTGGCTTGTCCGGTACATCTCCTTATCCATGGCATACAGGACAGATGCAAGTCACACTTCTAATTCATTCCAGCGGTCTCGACTTCACCGCGCAAGGGTTACGGCACAATATCACAAGCCCATCCGAAGAACTCTCCACATCATTCAGGTCTGCGTACAGCTCGACCCTAAAACCTTACCATAGCTTCATAGTGAAGCCGGTCTTTAGTGCGGCTATGTCAGCAACACCCTATAGGCAGGACTTCTATGCCAAGCTGGCAGATGACCAGGAGAGGGGACACCAAGAATTACGGGTATGGCTTGGTGCACTGGAGAAGCAGGTTGGGATATTGAAGCGATTTCAGGAGCGGAAGGAGGCAAAATGGTAAACGCAACATATCCCGGGTCGCGACTCGGTTATATGTTGCCTATTCCGCCTATAGATTCAAGATACACCGTCCTATGTCATGTTATGGTGCGTGCTAAGCCCGAAGAATATTTGATATGCATGCATGAGGGACCGATATATCAGCGCGCTTGTCTGCTCGAACATCCGTCTGTTATGTGATGGGCGTTTAAAACGCGCAGAAATGAATGACTAGCTGTGTTCTTGGGGAGGTCTGTCATCAGCTTACCTTTCGTCTCTCGCGTTGTTCCACTTTTTCTGCCCTAGATTTTCAACTTTGCCTAATCGTGTTTCTCAATGGAACTTCTTTCTCTTCACAGGTTTAGTTTCCGCCTGCTTGACGTTACGGATACTGCTTGCTCGATGCGCTCGCAGAATATACTGCGCAGTAACTTCGGACGTACACGACATGTGACTGAGAGGCCTAAACGAGCTTGCGATGCCACTTGTTAGCTTTGATTAGGGTTGCAGACTAGGCAAGACGTTCTTGACGTATAAAATCTTCAAACCAGGGGTCAATAAGGAATCTTTCCAGGGATGCAACAATTAGTAAGGTTCAATATCGTTTGTCGCCGTCTGTGGCTGATGGTACATCGGCTCACTCAAGTGAGGAAGAAGACTCCACCACATCGACACTGCAAATTTTGCTATGCAAGAGGCCATCATGACTGTCGCACTGATTTTCCAGCGGTATCAGGCTGAGATGGTGGACTGCCGTATACCCTTAAGGTGGCGCAAACGGTAACAATGAAGTCAGTTGGTTTCTTCATGAAGGCTAAGCTGAGGCGTGGGAAACGTGAGGCTGCTGGGTATTGCTAAACAGCGATCTAGTAGTCATGGGACCACCGGTCAGCAGACGTACTTCGACATACCGATCGATTGAACTATCACAGCATGAGACTCTGGCACCACTTGCAGTCTACTATGGCTCCAACGCTAGTACTTATCAGAGCTTTGCCGAAGACCCAAGGCTAATGCACTATATTATAGCTACTCCGGCTGAAACTCGAATTCTGAATTCTGCAACCAAGGATATTCGAACAGATAGACCCGTCCATATCACCAAATCATCCTATGAAGGGCACCCTCCAGACAACGCCAAGGATTAGTTTCCTGGCTGCAGGTCGAAGCTTCTCATTTCAGAAGCTGAAGGGTGTTAAATACTGAGTCTTCGGTGTCGGTTATAGCAGCTGGGTGAACACTTTACATAATGTGCCGAAGCTTGTCGACGGTACAACGGAGCAGATGGGTGCTGAAAAGCTTCTAGGCATGCGTCTTGCTGATGTAGCAGCAGACGTTGTTGGCGCTTACGAAGAATGGTGTGACGAGCTATGGGAAGTTCTGAGCGCCGATGGCCATGGCACGCCAGTGCAGACAGCAGGATTGAGTGATCTTGTGATCACGATCCAGAATGGGGACCGCTCTAACGCCGCTGGTAAGGAGAGCATGCTCGTGGATACCGAGCTGGTAGGGACGACACGGGTTTTGCAAAGAAGCACATGGAGATCGCTCTCTCACCGGGCATGTACACTACTGGAAACTACCTTAGTGGTCCTTCCGACCCAAATCTCATCTTACCATTGGGAGAATTTACGATGATTTTCGGTTCCCCTCAAGGCAGTGGTGACTTTGATTGATACTAGAAATTGATTTCTCGTGAGACACCTCATTTATTTGCATTTAGTTGCCTTGATGACTACCCATTCTTATCCCGTTCGAAAAGGATATGCTTTGCTAACGATTCGCAGCCTACAAAGCCGGAGTACGCTTATGCGATACTGGCGAATTTCGTGGAGCTCAACACGCCTATCTCTCATAAACAGGCTGCGCTTCTAGCATCTCATACCAGCGACCCGACACAGAAATCTGACTTGGAACACCTTAGTCAGGAGGATGTCTACGCAACCGTGGTCCTCTTCAAGCGCACGAGCATCATCGACATGCTCGGCGACTTCCATGCGTGTAATCTCGCCTTCGTAGCCTACATTGACATGCTCCAACACCTCAAACCGCGTCAGTACTCCGTGTCGTCCTCATTCCTCGCAGCAACAGGGGGTGAAATCATCAAAATCACTCACGACGTCCTCAATACAGTCTCACTGTCAAGCTCCACCCGCGAATTCCATGGCGTGGCCTCAGCTCTCCTTTCCGGACTCTTCGACGACGACAGCATCCAATGCCCCACACGCACAAACTTCCACTGTTTTCATTATCATGATCGCAACCGGCACAGGTAGGGCCCTCACGCGCGGCTTCATCTAAACCGCGTATCGCCGCCGCAGGTAGGAAGCAGGTCGGCAAAGCCATCTTCTACTTCGGCTGCCGCTCCGCAGACAAAGACTACATCTACCGCAACGAGCTACGTGCGTGGGAGAAACTCGGCGTGGTCGAGATGCGATCCTGTTTCTCCAGGAAGACCGAAGCGTCCCACGGGTTCAAGTACGTGCCTCAGCGGATTTGGCCGGAGAGGGAGGGAGTAAGCGAGATGTTTGACCGGGAACGAAGATCTTCCCGCGTGGGAGTGCGGAGGAATTGGCGAAGAGCACCGGGGAGATGTTTGAGAAGATTATATGGAGGCGAAGGTGTTACGGTGGAGGAAGCGAGGAAGTGGTTGATAACGCAGTAGGTCGATCGTTACGTTACAATATTTTTCCTTGATACGGTCGCGGATTGTGATTCCAAAATCACCCACGACTGGATAATCTTTGCGATCCTGGGATTGTCTGCGATGGTTTGGCGCGATGGTATCTGACCTGGCATAGAAAGATTCGATGAAGTAGGATAGATTGGGTACCATTGGCCTGGGATAAAAGAGAACGAGACGAAATAGGATAGATAGATGGTTTACCGTGGCGCTTGCTTTTGTCTTAATTACTTCTAGATGACAACAGAAAGCTAACTTAATAGAATCACTTTTCTGTCACCGTCTTTGCGTGACATTAGGTGCAGCACTCCCTCTTAACAACAATCCGCCTCCTACCCAACATCTCCTTATCCACGTTCCCAAACTTAAACTCCAGATAAGTAACCAAGACACCGTCTAGCATGATGGAACAATTGTAGTGAAAGCAGTCTATGTTTCAACCAAGCCAGAAAGAATGAGGTTGGTGCTTCAGTGGGGCCGCATTTAGCGGGGGCAGAACCTCCAAAATATTGGCCAACCGAGAGCCCTCATGTCAGGAACCCCGATCATGTCCACCACAGAACCACAACACCCAAACATAACAGGCGGATGCCTCTGCGGACAAGTCCGCTACACAATCCGTTTCCCAGCAGGTAGCAAATGGCCTCCCGAAGTACGTACAAGAAAGCCTCACGCTCTCCCTCCCGTGGAAACCATCATTCTGATATTCCATGATTAGCGCCACACCTGCCAATGCACACAATGTCGTAAAGGCGTCGGCGCCCTGATAGCCCACTACCTCACCGTCTCCCCCTCGCAAATCGACTGGGTCGACACCGGCTCAAGCTTCAAGCACTTCAATTCCTCCCCGGACTACTACCGCGGGTTTTGCGCGAATTGCGGGTCTACGCTTACGTGGCAGAGCGAGCATGATTTTCCGGGGGAGATTGAGTTGTTGACTGGGACTGTGGATGAGCGTTGGTTGATTGGGACGAAGACGGGAGATGGAAGAGAGGGGGAGGGGTTGGGGAGGGAGTTGTGTACGCCTAGTGGTGGGAATTATTGGTTTCAGAATGCGGTTAGGGGCGTTACGGATGAGGTGAAGGGCGGGAAGAAGTTTGTTGAGGGGAGTGGTTCGGGGTTGATGATGGATTGATCTCTTTTGCGCAGTGAAGTGTTTGGAAGCAGAGCGATTTGGCGTTGGTTTTGTCTTCAATGAGTGGAGGACTTGGAGATCGAAAAGCCCGCCTACATACCTTGCTACGCGCCGGACGAATGGCCTGGTCGACGCAGGAGATGGCAAGGCTGAGCCTCGAAAGTGTATGCTGATGCGGGGACGTCAGCATTGTGGCTTCTGTGCTGCCCGGTTGTGGGCTTCCGATACGGAGTTGAATTGATAGAGCAGCTTCAAGGTGTAAATGCAATTGTAACTTTCATTGGTGTTGTACTTGTTCGATCTCAAGGAGAGAGGCTATAATACTTACTTGGCATGTCAGCACAGCAGACTACCAACCTTGGACAGACATATTGCAACTCAAGCTGCAATTATGACACAAGTGACCCTTCTGGATACGCTGATAAAGTATACACCGTACGGATCTGATCGACCGATCGACCGGCGTGGGACATGCATTTGGAACAAGGACCATGGACCACAAAGGGTCTGCCACGAAGATGTGACGAACAAGCGCGTGAGGGCTTTGAGATATCCAACGAGAGGCGCATAATCTGACATGCAAAACTCCGTTAGACTCTCAAGCTTCCACCCCCTCAACCCTCCTCAGAAACTCCCTCACCCTCCCGACTTCAACATCTTCGCCCTTCTCACTCTCTATAGCCGCCACCAGGCCTCCCAACAGCTCCTCAACTTTGCTCTCCTCAACGCCGGTGCACAAGGCCACCACGCGGCGATACTTCTCCTCTAGCTCAGAGCTTCTACTTTTGAGTTGTTTCGCTTGCTCCCGGACACCTTTATTGTTCTCTCTGTACGCTGATAAACGCGCACGTAGTACTTCTGCCTTTGGAAGAGAGGCAAGATAGGAGAATTGGTGTTGTGTCAGGTGGAAAGGTAGGTTCATGTCACCATTTACTGACCCAGGGTCCGGGAGTTCTTCAGCTTTGATCTGTAGCCCGGCATCCGCCTCACCAACTCTGACGTTCGGAAGTGACGTGTCGCCATTAGTCATGCCCTTCTGTTGATGCAATCGGAATCTCTGCTCATCGGTCGAGTGCTTGAGGTTGTGGATATTTTGCTTCATCTCCGCAGCTTCCTTGGCTTTGCGCTGGAGCTCTTCGAGGCGTCGGCGTTCTTCGCCAAGAGAGGCTGAGCATTCGCGAAGCTTGGCGTGAGCTTGGTCGATCAAGTCTTGCTTTGCACGAAGCTCAGTGGTGGATACGTCTTCTGTTTGAGATAGAAGAGTGGAGATCGCTGGAATAGATGTTAGTGGCAGTTGTAGAACGGTGAAAGTTCTCTCTTACACGACATTATATCTCTGCTCGTCTCCCCAGCAACTTTGCTAATGGCCAGTTTCTCTTCACCACCGAATGAGGCTTGCGATGCAATCTGCTGATCCCCAGCATCTGGTTCACTTCCAATGCCAAAGTCCATTGGTCTTAAGCCACCGCGATTTGCAATGCCTGGATGGGCTCCTACTTCGAGTAATTGCTGGATGATGCTCTTGTTGCCGATTCTGGCAGCCAGATTCAGGGCCGTATCACCAGATTTGTCCCTCGCGTTCACAATCTCGGACATGAATCTGGCCAATCCAATTGACTTCATGGTAACTGGCGCGGAAAAGTTCGAACCTCCATTGAAAGAATTCTGCTGGCTGCTTGGCACGCTCCCTTGACGTACGACAAACTCAAGTAGAGACTCTAGGTAGTACCTGCTCGCTGCACTTCGACCTTTGACTGCAGATGACACTGCGATGTGATGGAGCACGGTACGACCACGACCATCCCTCATCTCAATGGTAGGTCCAAGCATCTCGAGCAACTCAGGGAAGCTACCTTGATCGAGATTGTTGGTGACAACGCACGCTCGCATCAATGCTGTTTCGCCGCCACCGTTTAGACGGAAGATGCTAGCTCCTCTCAAGATTAACGCCTTCAGGAGGGATGTACGCGCCAGTGTAGCGGCCCAATGTAGAGCTGTATGTGCAGTGTTATCTAGTGGCAGATCTAGGTCTTGGCCAGAAAGGCGTGAGAGGGCTGGGTGATTCGAGAAATCGGTCTGGGAGGGGTCCAGGAATAAGGAGGTAAGCAGTTGGTGTTTCTCTTCAGCAGCTCTGCCAACGGCCTGCGGCAGTGGGTCGAGACCGATGATGCCACGATCTGCAAGAGGAAGAAAGTGGTCATGCTGGTCATAAACGAAAGACTCGTTCGGCTCTGTCGGAGACGTATCTCGCATTGACGCGTCGTAACGACCGTCAAGGTTCTGTATAAAGGGATCATTGCTTGAAGAAGGCCTCATACGCTTCCGTGGTGGCTCTTGAATCTCGCCATTCTTGCTGTCTGGCATGGGTACGAAATATGGCCCACTCTGATTGCCGTATGCAGACTCTAGTTGTCCATTACCACCGAAGCTGCTCTCTGAATGTAGGCTTTGCATGCTTTGCTGACTGCTTCCAGGATATGTAGAGTCCTGACTCCCCATCATCTGCTGTGACGGTCTGCGTGTGGGGTTGGGGCGACGATTGCCGCTGCCAGGTCTTGGTCCTGGTGAATCAAACCTCGCTTTGCTCATTGCACTGACAGCGTTCGCGGCAGTGCTCGAGATGTTCTTGAAAAACGTGCCGCTTGGAGACTGTCCAGGAGGGCGATTTTCAATGCCATTGTAAAGCCTCTTTCTTTGAGCGGCCATTGCTTGCTCCTTCGTTGGGGTTTCAATTCCACCCTGGCCAGCGGCACTTATGCCGTCTTGACCCATGTCATAACTGAGTAGAGGTCTTAAGAGTCCTTCGACACCGTACTGCCGACAGAAATCTACACCTCGCTTGTAGTTGATCCAAGTGCCTTGGTACTTCCCGTATCCGCCTTGTACCTTCTCGTGTTCACCTACAAGAATCTCTTTTTCCAGGACCTTCGTGCGTTTGCCTTTCTCGATACCAGCGACTTTGAGAATCTGTGTTGCGTTGAGCCACGAATCGGAGCGACGGCGCATTACCGCAATGTTGTTGACCTCCATCTCATAGACTGAGACGCCGGAGTAGACCGCCTAGAGAACAAGTCTTGTGTGTCAGCGGTTGATTTGAGAAGAGTAGAGGTACGTAGGCAGTGTAGGGCGAGCCCTCCTCCTAGCCGAGCAACACATCCTGAGGCAGCCGTACCGTGTAGATCTGAGGCTTATGTCCGGGTGGGTACTGCTGCTGCGGTACGTGCCCATTGGCGTCTCCAAACCCGATAAAGCCACTGCGCTGCATCACCATGCCATTTTGCTGACCATGACTCCCCATACCGAATGACGTTTGTCGCTGGTGTCCTCTTGGTGGGGGTGGAGTAGCCGCGGGGGTGGAGGCGACTGATTGCGATGCGTCAAAGGAAGCATGCACACCATGTTTGGAGGATCCGGTGCTGTTGCGTGAAAATGAAGGCGGAGGGTGCAGTGGAGGTCCGGGGTGCAAAGTTGAGGCCATGCAGTCGGTAGGTTTCGGTTGCGTTTAGGGAGGTGGTGACTGCACGACTAATGTCCAAGAGCGACTGAAAATTGTGAGTCCCTCGAGATACTAATGCCCTGGACAGGCCTTAGTGATTTACTCACATAGTGGTTCCCAATGTCACCAATCGTAGATAGACGAGTTAAGACATACGCGTCCCAAAGTGGTAGGGTATGTAAATGCGTGCGTTGCGGTTCGGCGCGTTCTCCACTTCACTTTGGCGCCGGTGGTATGTGATCTTCCGGCGACAATGCGGCAATGCACCAAGGTATTACCTTCTTGGAACTATTTCCAGCTTGCTGAGAGGAAATCACTGATATGACTTCATCCCATATGCAGTATTCATGGTCGACAAAACTTTGATATTTTTGAATGCGCGCGTCGCGGGGTTGATTGCTTGATTCGCGTCAGACTTTGTACCTCGACGTTTTCTACTGCAAGGAACTTCTCATGCGATCCCGTTGATCAGATCATGACCATGATCTTCAAATCACAGTGAAGAGGACGAACTTGCGCAGCAACGATATCCCATCCATCAATGGATTGACCCATACAGCATTCTCCAATATGCCATCCAGCAATCCCCTTCACCTCCTGCGTGCGCTTCTCCGTGAATGTACTTATCTTCCGGACCCAGCAGCTCGTGCCTACTTACATCGACACATCCTCTCCCGCTACCGCGTCTACAGTCCTCGTTCTAGTCCGGGTCCGTCGCCCACTACAGAGCCGACACCTCATCCTCTACCCTCCTCTACCCGGCAAACGCATCTCCTTCGAACAGCTCGGCACAGCCTTGCGCTTTTCCAGCGCGCGAACAGCGGTCATCTGTATGCCCTCCTCAAGGTTCTCTCCCTAACATATGGTCGCATTGGCAAGCGTCGTCACCAACTCCTACGCCCTCTTCTAGCTCCAGATACCCCTTCCGACCACACCGCGGTTGCCTCGATCTCGGCCTCTTTAGCCAACAGCCCTACTACGGATCTACCACCTAAATTGAACGCACTTCTCAAGAACCAATATCGGCAAAAACGCTTGGAAATGATGAGACCACAGATTAAAGAAATGCGGCCTCGAATACCGGAGACAAATATCTGGTGGCGGCCGTTGCCAATGAAGAGGGTGCGCAATCTTAAGAAGCGGTGGTTCAACATGGTGCTGGAGAGGGCGTTGCCGCCGCTACCCGAGAGGGAATGGGAAAGATTGAGGGGTTTGGCGAATGGAGAATCGACATGGGAGGGGCCAGTGCAGAAAAGGGCTAGGGCAAGAGAGACTGTCAAGGAGGGCGAAGGTACGCTACTTACGAAGGGCTTCTTGAACAACCGGTTAGAAAAACAATTATCTCTACGCAGGGAGGTTTCTTGTGGCAACCCCCATTATCTCACCAAGAGGTTCATGCAAAGGCTGTGGGGTCGAGTTTTTACGCAATGCCCAGTGATGAAATGGAACGCGACAAAGAAAGTCTGGCAGGTGCAGTGGGGCACTGTAGGCAGTGGCTGTGATGTGGAGCAGCTTAGGATGGTTACCCCTGAGCTGAGCATCTTTGATGGTGTAGATGGAAAGGGGCAGGTTCCTCGCCAACTGCAGGATGTCAAAGCCTCGAAAATAGACTGCCCGTAATCGTTCCCATGGACTTCACACCGGTTTGGACGCGTCAAGCATTGAATGGTCGCTCGAAGCCGTTCGACTGAGTCTGTCATTGAGTAAGGAAAGTGTCTAGACCAGCGTCCATCCATCATCGGAGAGCTCCGGGCTGGATAAGTCGCCAAGCATATCGAAGCTTGTTGTTGGTGATAGCTCGGCCATACTGATTCGATCATGCTGAAGTTTGCGGAAAGAATGCGAAGCACGCCGGTAATGTCTTTCCATAGCAAGCTCGACGAGTTCTTCCGCCACTTGGTATTGCTTCCAAGTCATGACTTGTTGTAGGTGTATTGAGTTTGACTGATCTGCATCATCAGTACCTGGATAGTCTCTTCGTGAGCTTGCCAAAGCGTCAGCGTGCCCAAGTGTTTCCTCCGCTAGCAGCTCGCTCAGATTGGCCTTCAGTATGGAATCAACCATCTTCCTACGCCGCTGACGATTCTCCCACGCGTTCCGGCCCTCGTTGCAGTTCCTACAATGATGATGATGGGTTGGCGGCCTGGGATAGCCCTTAGCTTCCTTGAACACAGTACGCTTCGTCCAAATCTCCACTTTTGCCTCGCTGAGGTCCGCCGGAAGGATCTGAAACCAGTTCGGATGCCGGACACTATGATCTGGAGCGACATAGTAAGATTGTCCTACGTCACCGCGCTTAACCCCTTTGAAGTAGTAGTACTTCGCGCCCTCAGCGGCCACACGTTTGGACGGTATCGAGCCGGCTCGGAGGTCTTTGCACACAACGTGATGATACTGGATGAAACCTTGCGGACAACAGTTCTCGTCGTTATCAGCGTCATTGTCGGTAGAACCTCTCTCTGATACACCACCCCGGGCACGTCCAAGGCACTTGTCAGGGCATTTCGGCTGCTTGAATGTCATAAAGACCGTTAGCATCTTCGGCCGAGTGATGCTTTTCGTCATCGGAGCGGTTTGTGCGACTGGGCCAGACGCGCGTCTTACTGGGTTGAAGCTCTGCTGCCCTCGATCCGGACAGAATATAGGGCTTGAACTCTGAGAATGGTTCATGCTCAAGCTCTGGCTCAGGCTGCGGCGCTGTTCCTTGCGCTGGGGTTGAGTGGCTCATCATCCGATCTAAGCCGATGAATATTATTCATTATTTTGAGACCTCAGCGTAGATTCCAATTTCTTTCCACCACTCTCTGGGAGTCCACTGGCTAGTACTGCTCAGACCAAAATCAGATTAGCAAGATATGCCACTAAGGTAATCATCGCCATCACAGACCTGCGTCTTACTTACGCAAAGGCCAGTGATACCGTGAAGCAGTTGCAAACAAACACGCAAGCCTGATGGTGACGAGGATTATGAGGCTATTGTTGAATCCTTCTCCACGAACCATGTGAATCGCTTTTCGTACGTGTGTGAAAGTGATGACATGAAGACGTTGAGAGAGCCCCAGAAGAACTTATAGTGTACAGAGTGCTGAGGACAGTGATCAAATGGACCAAAGAACAATGTATAGATGAAACAGCGATACGATCTTGGCTGTTACTCACATGGTGTTTTTCAGAAGCTTTGGTCACCGGTGACACTCTGTAGATGCAGAGTCGCTCAAGGTTGGAGAGGGAGAATCTTCCGTTGGGCAGTAGGGAAGGGGCAGAAGCCTTTAGTGGAACTTTGGAAGGCATGATGGTTAGACGCCCCTGTCATCGAGTGGTTTGACTCATCTTGTCTACAGTGAATAGCTGGCTGTGAAACAGTTTTCATGCTGCTCTATGCTATGTTCGTACGGCAGATGCTCTTCTCAGCTGAGTCTCCTGTATCCGATGAGTCAATGCGGGAGGCCGTGTTTGTGAGGTAGAGTACCCCTGCTTTGCTTTACTGCCAGGCTTTGGAGGCGGTGAGCTGCTGACCGCTCTCTGCCAAAGATATCCGGCACCCCAGTTGATAGGGCTTGTGAGTGTATTGAATATTTTTAACTCGTCCTCTGCCCGTATTTGTCCACTTGATTTGTTTTGCAATGACCAGCAAAGCCACCGTACGACGCGCGACCCATGAAGGTAGATTCCCCCACCCACGCTCTTTGCCAACAAGCAGTACCTGGGCTGACATCAAACCCTGTCCAGATGTCCCAGTGATCCTACAACTAATCCATGAACTCGCCGCGTACGAGCGCGCAACGCACGAAGTTCTCGCGACCAATGAATCCCTATCGTCCACCCTCTCCTTCCCGTCATCCCCCAACCGTGGTTACGCACACACCCTCCTCATAATCGACCCCGATTCCACCGTCGCCGGCATGGCGCTCTACTTCACCAACTACTCGACCTGGCGCGCCGCGCCCGGCATCTACCTCGAAGACCTTTTCATTCGTCCGGCGTATCGGAAACGAGGGTATGGGAAGCGGTTGCTGGGGGAGTTGGCGAGGGAGGTGGTTGGGATTGGAGGGAAGAGGTTGGAGTGGAGTGTGCTGAGGTGGAATGAGCCGAGTATTAAGTTCTATGAGAGCTTGGGGGCGAAGGCTATGGAGGAGTGGATGGGGATGAGAGTTGATGGGGAAGGGTTGGAGAAGATGAGTGAGATGGGTAAAGGGGTGGAGGGCTAGTCAAGGTATTTGAACATGAAACAACCTTTTGGGATTGGGTATATATAGCTATGTTTACGTGGAATCCACTATCGATTCTCGACCTGCCGCTTCAGCATCCCACAAAAGCTCTCGAACAGCACGGAATCATTTCCCTTGAGCCAACGGATAACGACCTCAATTCCCTTTACATCTTTGCCCTGCTTCGCTTGAATTTTGAAACCAAATGCCATCTCATCTTTTCCCTCTAACCAGGAATTATCTTCTCTTGGGGAGCCTTGACTTGTCTGTCTCCTCCGTGCCGCGCGTGACCACACGTTTTGTTCTGCGAAGCCAACACCAGTCAGCATGGCAGGCCTCCATTGCCATTGGATGCTCAGAGTTTTCATAGACTCATCGATTCGCTGTCCTACGACATTGAGGGATGGGTCTGTAGGGGTGAACGTAAATTCAGAAGGGAAGGGTAATAGATGCTTCGGAAGACTCGATATGCCTCTGGCAACGTCCTTTGATCAAAGTGAGCATTTCGGAACTGACCCAAATCCTTCTTGCCTTTCTGCCAAGAAGCTCACTTACCATTCTCGGCCGCAGATCACCCCAAGACCACGCAACACACCATCTTTTCGTCTTGCTTCCTTGAACAAATTCGGTCACTGCCCAATTGCTGACTCCAATGCTTTTCAGCTTCTCAACTATCACTGAAACGCTGCCGAGTTTGCCGAGCATAGTCGTATACCACTCAACTTGATCACGTAGTGCAATACTCTCCTGAATCATCCGAGACACAAAAGCAATTTCACCACCAGGCGTCACCATTTCAACCTCGGCGCCCGTGCACGCTGACAGTGGCGGCCTTTGTTTTGCTTTGGCAGAAGCCAGCATCTCCTCTGCAGATTCGTAGAAAGGGGGATTGCACATTGTAAAGTCAATCCTGTGTTTCTATTTTAGCAGATGAAGTGGAGATGACGGGATTGTGTACAGACTGATCCAATTCAAGAGTGCTTAGAGGAATCAATGGTCCGTCAGGGTTTGACCTAACAACTCGGACTCTCGACCTAAGATTGTTACGTGCTACATTGTCACGAGCGTACTGCAAGCTCCGCTCGTCGATGTCTGGGCGCCCTATTAGCTCATGCTCGCTGTGTAGCCATGTCGGCTGCTACCTGTTGCTCCAAACCTCCATCTTGGTCTCTGGCTGCAGCCAAGGAGAGGATAGATACAGCTTGCTCCGGTCCCTCTGTGGCTGGTCAGTAATAAGCTTTCTATAACGGCCCAAAGGCACATACATGTCCAGCCCAATCACGTCTCGATCGGGATCATATTGATCCGTATACTCGTCGCTCGTCGTATCGAGCAGGTCTTGAAGCCACAAGATGTAATTGTACCTGTCAAGACTGAGATAAGTGCAAGAAAGTATAACCTTGGACGCTCGGCTTTACCTATTGGGGACCTAGAACGCTTCAGCAATAACAAGTCAACGGTTTGAATATCAACGTACGGGTGGACAGAGTCGATCATTTGGTAGCTCAATCTCGACGCCAAAATCCCGCTTTAGGAGACTCTTTGTAAGCTGCCTTGCTTGTATCAGCAGGAATCTCGGGATTCTGTCTGTTGGTAGACTTACTGCACGGCTTCCGGGTTGCTAAAGTCTAGCTGCCCGTTAGGCTTTAAACTGGCCTCAAGGTCAGTGGACTTTTAAATAATCTACATGAGTAACCCTTACTGCTTCGAAAAATCGGGGGACTGCAGCGCAAGCGTTGCGAAGTCAACATCCTCCTTATAGATATTTCTGGAGGAGTCCATGGTTCACGATTAGGTTGCCCGCGGGTAGCGAAGACTTGATATGGACAATTCAATCTAATGCTGATGCCTTACTCCATCCCAACGAAGTCATTCGGGCACATATCACATTGAAAGATCTAATTTCCAGATCGGCGCTTTGAATTGCTCCAGTAGCGTTAACCAAAAAAATTCGTAATAGCAGAAAGCTCTCATTATAAACACACAGCACAAGGTGTTTGCCCTTATATGTAAAGGGCCTCGCCTCATACCCGAAAACGCCGATTCCCATGCAAATAGACTCCCTCCTTGGCCTCCAGAAGATCATTCGTACAGTCACTCCTCACATCACAGCATCGTCCGAGCATTACCACCAACCAAAGCTCCCATCAAAGCCGATCTCATCACCCTCCTCGCCGTAGCGAATCTTTTGAAGACTTGGCACAGTGCCAGGGTTATAGAACCCTAAGAGCGCTTCCATATCTTCTTCGTCCATCTCAACGAGATCTGCCAGACTCCATGACTCGCACACTTTGGACATCCTAGACGCCATTAGCAAGAGCCAAACCATCCATCAAACCGCATAACACACCATTGCATCCTCTTTGGCCCTGCCTCCGTCCCTGGCGCGACTTTCCTCAACTTCTTTCTCAAGGTCCCGACCCTCTGTACTGCCGCGCCGATATTATACGGTAAGTTTGCCGCTATCTGCTTTCTCACAATGCTGGCAAGTTTGGGCCCATTGCCATTTGTGCTGACCATGATCTGGAGCGGTCCATCTCGATGCACACTCCCGAAGTAGAAATCACACTCCGGTGGGACATCTGCTATATTCGCCGCTATCTTTCTTTCCTTGCACAGCTTCCATATCCGTGTCGATGCCTCAGGATCATCCACAGCCGTGAGAACCATATCCGCTCCATCAAGGTCTGACGGTTCAAACTTCCTATCAACGTAGTCCACCTGTTTCTGTTCGATACGATATATCACCTCGTCGTTCAATCCTTCTCGTGGTGACACAACGGTAACACTTGCGTCGGCGTTCAGAACATTGAGTATTCGACCCGCTGCAACCTGAGCTTCAGTCAGTTTGCCTCCAAAAAGCAATAACCTCAAGGTATGAGGGTAATTAGGTCACTAACTTCTCCTCCGCCAACGACAAGAACTCTCTTATTCCGGATTTGCCAGGCCAGTAGTAATGAGCCACCACCTTGCACTTCTGGAAATTCCGGAGGCATACTATGAAACTGATGGTCAAATCCATTCGCATGTGGACGGACTACTACAAATGTCGAGGAAGCGAGGCAGATCGATAACAGAAGATCAATGGCGATAAGATCTTGATTACTCATCCACGCGTCCTACCATTCACCAACTCGAGTTCGTTTATCCTGCAGCTATCGGAGGCTGGGGTCCTCTCCGGCGCTCCTCTACAATATTGCAATCATGTCTTCGAGAAAGCTGGGTGGCGGCAGAGTGCTAGGGAGTGGGAGATCGTTGTCGCCGGCTGTGGCTCCGAAGCGCAACTCAAGTCTACTATCACCGTCCGAGAGCTCTATATCTTTAAATTCTCAGGTTTCGAATTCACAGGTATCGTCAGAGAATCAAGACCTTAGCTCGAGGATATCGTTAGAGAATGGAGACTCTGCCACAGCAGCAGAGGCCGTCGCAGCAAGCTCAAGGCTCGTCTGTCCTATATGTAACGAGCAAATGGTATGTATTACATCTTGCAAGGGATTCTGAGGACATTGTGGGCTGATCCCTTGCAGGTGACACTGCTTCAGCTCAACAGGTAGTCACACCTCATCGGAGATATCTTGCTACATGCTCATGCTCTCGTTATAGGCACCTCGATGACGATCATAAGAATCTAGAGGAGGTCAAACAGGATGAAGCCAAAGATTGGTTCAAGAAACAGATGGTCAAAGCAAAAAAGTTTCAACCCTTAGCGGTTCTCAACCAAAAGCTCAAAGGGTTGGATGTTTTTGAGCCCAACGATATTCCGCCATATGCAGGCCTCCCTCCCAGCGAGCATTCTGCCCCAGAAGCCCCAAAACCTGATCTTGACGAAGTGGTGACAAGAGAGCATTGGCAGAAGCATGGAGCGAATGACATCTGTTCTGAGCCTACGTGTGGCAAACATCTTACAGCCTCGAATGGAAACGTCAATTGTCGGAAGTGCGGGAGGCTATTCTGTGACGAGCACACTATGTACCAGATGAAGCTTTCGAGGTCGGCGCAACATGAACCTGTAAGGGGAGTTTGGTGTAGGGTATGTGAGACATGCTATAAGTCAAGGGCAGGTTACAATGACCATAACGGTGAGTTTCATGATAGATGCTCCGCCGACACGTAGCTGACAGTCTACAGGCTTAGCACGAGACCACACAGAGGAGTTTAGGAATACACGCAGACGGACAGTCGACAAAACTTATCTCGAAATTAGCCGACTAGAGAAACGCTTGACAAAGCTCACTCAGCTCCTGACGAGTCCGTCGCCAGAACAGATTGCAGGCAATGGTGGTTTATTATGGCCTCTGTCAGGGGCAAAGAACCAGCGGAAAGTTCAAGAGCAGTCGGTAGTGACATGGGAAGATGATTCAACAGTTTCGAGATGCCCATTCTGCCAGCAAGAATTCTCAAACTACTCCTTTCGGCGGCATCATTGCAGGGTCTGCGGGAGAGTCGTGTGCGGTGACCCTCAAACCGGCTGCTCGAGTGAGGTCGGCCTCAATGTGGCTGCAAGTATGTGGCCCTTATTTGCATCCACATCATGCTCGTCGCTGACTTGCAGAGGGATTGATCATTTGTCAGAGAAGGCAGTCGGTGAAATCGGCCTTGACATCAGAATGTGTAAAGATTGCAAGAATATAATCTTCAGCAGGAGAGATTTTGCTAGCGAGCTTGCAAAGAAGCCACCAGATTTGAAAGCATACGAGAATCTGGTAGAATTCGAACGAGGGATCAGGCTGCTGATGCCAAAATTTCATCGTCTACTGGTGGCTTTACAGTATGCCAGCTTCTTCCTCTCTACGAAACCCCAAGACTGACACGGGAACAGAGATCCCGATATATCTCCATCTCCTACTCAATTAGCGGAGGCGTCCAAAGTCCGGAAACGCCTCATGGACTCTTTTACACAATACGATGTTGCAGCTCGCCGGGTTCGTGATCTCCCAACTTCATCGCCTACCCAACAGAAGCTCCAAAAAGCCATATATCAGCAAGCAACTAGCTTTCTCCACTTACACATGCTCCCATTGAAGACACTTCCTAAGATTCTCAAACACGCTTCTCCCCACGGAAATACTTCAGATGGCCATCTCACACCACATGGCCGGCCCAGCGGTGCTCTCGCTTCTATCAAGTACAACGACGTCGATGCTTCGAGTCAAGCTAGCAGCAGTAGTGCTGTTTCTGCTCTTGAAGCTGAAGAGAAAACGCTTCGTGAGAGGCTTATCGTACTGGAAGAACAAAAGTTTTTCGTCAGCGAGATGATCGCGGATGCGAACAAGAGAAGGAAGTTTGACGAGGTCAGCAGCTTGGCGCAGAACGTGGAAGATCTAAGCAAGGAGATAGATCAGGTGAACGGGATGCTGGGACAGCTAGATTTTGCAGGGACCTATGTCGGTCAGGGGCTAGAAACGGTGCTTGCAAGATGAGCAAACCCTTTGGAGCTTGCATTATGGCTAGGCCTATGTACCGGCGTTATGGGTGAGAGATGTGAAGCTTCCAATGGTCTACCAGCATGGCTTTCGGCATAGGGACAGGCATTTGCAAGCGTTAACATGCATTACTGGGAGTATCAAGGAACTCGTACGTTCATGTATTTATCATGATTGATGAGTTATGGCATAAATATCTTGCAACAGCCCAATCGCATCTGGGGATGAGACAGGTCCAGAAATCAATACTTGGGGCAAAAGCGAAAAGGTGATGCAGGGGAACGAACCGGGACCTTCTGAGCGTTCAACAGTTAAACTCCAAAGAGAGACATGGAGAGCTTGTCCGCGATGAAGGTCCAACCCAGCATGGAAGAAGGGATCCGCAATGTGTTTCTCGGCTCTCCTGTTGAGCCATGTGATCCAGCAACATTTGCTGGCAGGACTTGTGCGCAAGTGCACGGGGCCCCAGTGGAAAGCAGTGAAAAGCACCATGTCACGGCGTTGAAGCACGCACTGCTGTGCAATGATGATTCAACAGTAGTACGATGATGAGGCATTACGCTATGACGATCGCTACACTTGCAAGTACCACAATTACTGAGGGGACATTCATGTCACTCCACACTATCGATTTGTGTTGAAAAAGGCAAATCAATAATCAGATAGTTTCTGGAACCGAGGAGCTCCAGATTGCTATGAAAAAGCAACAAGACGCTACCCAATTTTCATCCACAGACAATTCACTACGCCATTAGGAGCACAAGTGCTACCCGTTCCCAAGCATTGAGGAGGGACTGATTAGTAGATCGCAGTCCCTGCATATGTATGGAGCGCTCCTGAGGGGCGGGAGTATCATTGTAGCCTTCAACCCTCGACAACCTTATTGTTCCTCCCTGGTATGTAGCCATATCCGAGAGGCCCTACAGTGTTGTTAAACTCCACTAGTAAGATTGCGCGGTCTAGAACAGGTCTATGCCACAGTCATTTGTGTAGTCCGGCGCAAGGATTCCTGGGAGTGAAAAACAGGCGGCAGAAGCTGAAAAGAAGATGACCCTTGAGAGGAGTCGGACCTCTGTCTCTCACGAGATCAACAAGAACAAGAAAGAGATTTGTCTCAGTTGCTCAGAGCAGGCAGGAACATAACCCGCATCTCGATCTTACCAATGAAGAAGCAGAGAGAGATATATATATAGGTGTATGACAAAGGAAAGCAGCAAATGCAACCAACCCACACAGAATATCAACGCTTGATCGGCGGCGTACTGACCATTGTACTACCAGGGCTTTTTGGTGATATGGAGGCGTTAGCTAGGGTATCTATGGTTGAGGCTGAGAGACTGGATGGGGTACAGCGTCCGTTGGGGGAAGGCGGAGAGGCAGGGAGCAGCGGAGCGGAAACCAAGGAAGCATGTCAGGTTTATGTTGGATAGGTTAGGCGGAGACAGCTTGTTCGCTGCCTCAGGGGTCCGCCATGATATACTGCCCACATAGAAGCTGAGGATCCCTACGCAGCAAATCTGGCCCTGGGCAGACCTTTTGTAGCAACAGACTGTTTTTTGCCTTAGGGCATATAGTCCTGAGTCGTAAATGAATGCCGACCCTAAGAATCTGATGCACTCCATAGACACATGACACGTCAACATCATGTGTAGCTAGACTCATGATCAGGCGTTTACGGGTATGTGATCTATTGGATTACATAGTCATAGATTTTGATGACCCAATGCAAGGAGGTCGTAATCGGAGCGCAATCAAAGCTGCAAGGCAGTGCTTATGGTTCCCGTTATTCCTTCAACAGGTGCCTTGCGTAGTCGAGTCGAAAGAACGACTCAGGTTAGAGCAAAGCTCCAGTAACGCGGTGCACAGCAGAAATTGTTCGAGAAGTGTTCGTTCCACCTCCGAAAGGAAACAAGGCTAGGGCGCGACTAGCTTAGCGTTGATGTCACCGGATCTGGTGGAAAAGTCGCGATTAAAGTTATCTAAGTAAGTACCTACTTCGTAATCGCGAGACTGACACGCCCCAGGCAAGGGCAATCGCCAACGACGCCGACATGGAAGGGCGCGCCATCCACTAGGAGCACTTTTGCAGCCACAGCTTCAAGTCCAATGTGTTTACGAGTTTCATTGTTTACGTACTCTAACTCCTCCATAGAATCGTACGCCTTCACGAGATATTGGCCCCGGTAGCAGACTGCCCACAACCTTCAGCACAACCATGATGTCCATTGGCTGCCATACATGAATTATTGCCGTCATCCTTAATTTCCTAAGCCTCCTTCCGTCCTACACACTCACGCAGCCATCCAGAACAACTACCGCGACAGTATACTGTCATGCCTCTCATTGATGTAGGACCGGAGGATCGACGGCAACTACAAGACATTGCCAATGTGCTGGCTAAATCAAAGAAGATCATTGTGGTAACCGGAGCGGGTATCAGCACGAGTTGCGGCATCCCGGTTAGCTCCCACTACAACGAACGTTCATCAAAACCCTGTTGGACTTGCACACTAATGTATAGCTACAGGACTTCCGCTCGGAGGATGGACTGTACTCGTTGATTCAGGCCCAATACGACGTGACTAGGTCTGCGACCTCGACACTTCCTTCGCCGGCTTCGACTCCTTCAAGCCGACCGGCAACACCAGTCTTAGGAAACAGTGTTTCATCGTCGCAACCTTCAGCCAGCTTGAAGTCGAGTAGCCGCTCATTGTTCCCGCCGATAATCAAGGGCAAAGATCTCTTCGACTCCCTGGTCTGGAAGAACCCCTTGACAACCTCAATATTCTACACGTTCATCGCGTCCCTCCGGGTAAAAATCAGAGAGGACGTCAAGCGCACAACTCCAACGCACAAGTTTATCCGAACGTTAAGAGACAGCGGACGGCTTGTCAGATGTTATACTCAGAACATTGATGGCCTGGAGTCTCGAGACGGACTTTGCACAGACTTGAGCCGTGGCAAAGGCAATCGGTCACGGTTCACGAAGCGTGTAGTTGACAAGCCACGATCAGTGGTGCCAGCATTGCCGGGAAGTGAGCTCGACGGCGGATGCGAGGTTGTACAGCTTCATGGAGATCTCAAAGATCTGCGGTGCACCCTTTGCCAGAAGCTCTGCAGATGGGAAGAGGAAAATCGGGAAGAGACAATGCTCAGTGGTCAAGCTCCGGAATGCAACGCCTGTGTTATCATTGACGAAAGTCGACGAGGGAGAGGAAAGAGAGGGACTGCTGTCGGAACTCTAAGGCCTAATGTGATCCTGTATGGAGAGGAGCATCCATCAGCACACTCACTCTCGCTAGTCACAACTCATGATATTGGCTTGGTGCCGGATGTCCTTCTTATTCTCGGAACCTCACTGCAGGTTCACGGTCTGAAGGTCCTGGTGAAGGAGTTTGCCAAGGCCGTGCATGCTCGAGGTGGTGGCAAGGGCAAGGTAATCTTTATCAACCGAACGAAGCCGTCTGAGAGCGTGTGGAGCGACGTAATTGATTGGTGGGTCGGGATGGATTGCGATGAGTGGGTGCATGATCTGCACGAGCGCCGAAGTGACTTGTGGCAGAGACAGCGCGCGCTTCAGCTTCCGGTCGTTAAGAGAGCAGGGAAGAACGTCAAAGAGAAACCTCGGTTGACGAAACCTGACACGGATGAGGCAGAGGTTAACAAGGAGAACTTCATTCACAGCAACGAGCACGATACGTTCGAGGACCATCTGGCCTCAGATGTCGATAAGCAGAGTATGAAGCAGATAAAACCCAACAAGGTCCGGGCAGTCGAAACCGCGCTCAAGGTTGCAAATACGAGAGTACGATCTCCAGCCAAGGAACCTCTAAACAATGCTTTTAAGGAAAACATCGATCCTCTTGGGCCATCCATGGAGAGAGTGTCAAAGAAATCAACTCCCCAGACTCCATCAAGGAACCCAGCATCGAAAGTGGCAACTGAGCAGTTACGGACTCCTCCGTCGAGCAAGCGCGGCTTTGCAAGCAAGAACGATGCTTCAGATCAGTTGCTATAGTCTCCTTCTGATGTAGATGAACTCGTCGCCAGCCCCTCGAAGCGAAAAAGAGACAGAATAGAGATTTGGATAGATGTCACAGATGGGGAGGGGAAGTTGAAGAGAACGAAGAAAGCAGGATATCCGGTGGAAGAAGTACAATGGGTTGCCTTTCCCAGGAGAATGGCGGTGGACGAATTTTCAGTCTCAGCCGCGGCGTCAGTGCCATCCACAGGGAAGAAGAGAAAGGTTGCAGCAGCTGACGACTAAAGCGAAGAAGTGTTCCTCATGGATGACAATATCTGACCACCGTTCAGGAGGTCTCGGTATATCGAAGTTCTCATGCGGCTTGAAGGAGCTTTATGGAGTATTGGTCACTGTTCAGAGGCCCGGGCGGTATGCGCATTCTATGTCAAGATACCCAGGGTTCCTTATAGTCGGTTCGGCAGTCATTGCGTTGCAAGATGGATAAAATGGTCTCAAGGCGCAGTTGCGACAGAAGCTGATTGCATTGTTTGACGGAGAGCGAATAGACGAACGTTGTATGGTAGGAAGTAGTCGTCCTAATTCATGTTTGGATGATCGGTTCTGCCTTGCGCAATGTGCTTCATTATACTGAGTGACGTGCCTTGATGGCGTTATAGACTTTCATAGAAGAGCTGAAGAAAATTTACTGCAGTCGAATGGAAAGGCATGAAGCGGCGGTGGCATAAGGTACTGACGTGGAGAGTTTAGGCTAATGAGCGTCAGCAGGTGTACTGTAATCCGACTCAGCCGCAACCGCAGCTCACCATTCAGCTACATGTAGACTCGACATCCTGTTTTCGCCGCCTGGCGTTATATAAGAGTGGCGCTAATTATTCACAAACCCCATCAATCGATATAAGTCATCACGGTGAATCTTGCCGCCTCTGCCTGCTGCGTTTACCTTACGTACCCCACTCCCTCTAATCCCTCATCAACTATCTGTACAACGCCAAACACATCGTTCAAATCTCAGTCTGAATCCACTTTATCTTTTACATATCTCTCAACATGTCTGACGGCTACTACGGAGGTGGCTATCAACCACCCCACCAAGGCTACCCGCCTCAACAAGGTGCAGCTGGGTATGGCGCTCCCCCACCACAGCACGGGTACGAGCAGTATGGTGCACCGCCGCCTCAATACCAACACGGACATAGTGGGCAAGAACCGTACGGTGGCTATCCGCCTCAGGTAATACCATCCCTTTCATCACACGACGTCCTCTCGCTTTGCTTCAATATTCCGTGAAATGACGGCCTAGCCAGCAATATCAGAAAAACATGCTAACAAACACACAAAGGGCCAATACGATCCCTACCAACAACCACAGCCTCCCTACCCCAACCAACAACTGGTGCCGCAAGACCGCGATTACCGCCCTGGCTCTAACCACGGCTACCCCCAACAGCCCTATCCCCCGCAGCAACATGGCTACGGCGCCCCGAGCGGGCCCGGCGGATACGCCGGTCACGGCTACCAAGGCGGTCCACCCCCAGGCGGTGCAGGCGAAGGCGAGAAAGGCCTAGGCGCGACACTGGCCGGATCGGCAGGGGGAGGGTTCCTTGGACACGAACTTGGAGGAGGAATTCTAGGGACCGTCGGAGGGATGATTGCCGGCGCCGTCGGCGCAAATGCCTTGGAGAATCGGCACGATAAGTACGTATACCCCTCCTCCTGCTTCTCCGGAGGGATTCAGGCTGACGGGGTCGATTGTGTCTGTAGGCAGAAGGATAAGAAGAAACACAAACACTCCAACGACGGGATGGCGTATGGCTCGTCCCATAGTGGGAGCTCCGGGCATCATGGTGGGTCGTACGGGGCCAGTTCGGCGGCGGTCGGGGGCTTGTATCCCGGCAGTGGTGGGGGTTCGTCGCATGGGAAGCATCATAAGAAACATCATCGTCATGGTAGCAGGAGTCGGAGTCGGGGGGCGGGGGGCAGCTCGAGCAGTGGTAGCGATTAGATGATGGTGATATTTGGGGGGCCAGGGTGGTTGTGTTGGGAGGATGTCGGGTAGTGCGGGGTTGGGGATTTGGTTGAGGGTTGGACTGGTGGTTGGGGTTTTTGATGGACGTGTATGAAGGGTTGGAACATTGAGTGGAACTATTTCTAGGGGTCTGATAGTATGGACATTCGGTACGACTTATGACTTGCGCTTCAGGGTTCTCTGTAGTTTCATAGAAATTGATCTTAGTCTTGGAATATCGGCCATTATGTCTAAAGTAGTTGCGATACTTTGAAGCGGTTGTGCAGATATCTTGAGATGGAGACCCTCACGGTTGCACTACTATCACTAACGGAAATCTTCATCACCATGGCCATCGGATCTCGCTGACACAGCCATGGGCGATTCACGCATCTCCGGCCAACGTCACAGTTTCTCCGCTGCGGATCTCCTTCGACAGATCAACGCTTAATGAAGATTGGATCTATCCATCCGTATCTTAAGATCCTAGAGACAGCACCGGGAGTAAAACCATCTGTACATGCCTGACGCGGCTGTTGGAATTGCAACGTCACCTTTTCGGATCTTTTGTCCCGGAGGCGCGGTACGCGTATCTTGCCTTCGAGCCGAGGGTCCTTACCCTTGAGACAGCTGAGCGATATATCTCACCGACAACTGAAGCTGAAGACGCTGGTCAAGATGTTGACCTCTTTACTGTGAGACGATGGGGAGTGAGCGGGACATGAGAGTGTTGTCGCAGTGGATACTCGGTCTCGAGTCAAATTTCTCTCGCACCGCTTTCCATACCGGCAGCGGCGACGACGAGTCCGATAACCAGCGCCCACCCAATGGCCATGACTGTGTCCGAGAATCGGACACGGTACGCTAGAACCATGCTCACGGACGCATGGCTCTCTGGCCCTTTCTCCTGGCGCTATTCCGAACGATGGCTTTCGTCGTTGACGTCGTGCTCCAGCTGTAGTTGTAGTCAAGAGCAGAATGCGAGGAAACGGGGGCGTGGTAGGATAGGTTCTTGGGATTAGGCAAGCGTCTCGGATCCTGCGTCTCTTGTGGTAGATGTTCTTCGCAATGGATGGTTGATCTCCTCGAGAGGGAAGAAGCGCTCGTTCGAGGATGATGTCCTGCGGGCGACAGCACTTCGTAGCTTCAGGTAGGGGCGGAAATAGAAGACAGCGAGGAGAAGTCGGGGTTCGGTCTGGTAAGCCCGTCCAGGGGATATTACACACGAGGCCATGGCTGAGATGGGGGTGTGGCACCAACTCCTTGTGGTTGTTTAGAACATCACGTTGAGTTCTGGCAGGGATGCTTGACATCATAAGACAGTTAGATAGGGAGGTAGCAGGCTCCACGCCGCAGATTGTCGACCGTTGCGCCCTGGGTGATGCTGGCTGAGAGCTGGAGCATTGGACGCCATGGCTGATCGTAGCTTTTGGAAGCCAGCTCTACCTGGACAATCCTTGGCAAAGATTTAGGAATGGCATGATCGGGAAGAGTAAGATGGAGAATGTCCGGTTGGTAAGTGACTTGAAGGATGAAAAGTAGATATTATTAAAGTATTTAGAACACCACTGACACAAGTATTTACAGGAAAACCTCGTGCTAAAGTCACAAAGTCCAAATCTGTCTGACAGCGCTCCCGTGGCAGGGCAATGCAGGGCTGGACTGGGCCGTCGGGTGGCGTCGCGAAACAGTCGGACCATTCTGAAACGACCTAGGCCCCTTATCAATCAGGCACAGAGTAAAGGAGGTCCCCTTGTCAGGCCCTCATAGAGAAAGGAGCGCGCCTAGGTCTGATAGACACAGGGATTTCGATAAGGAATCTTGATTCTATCAAAGGGGAGAGATTGCGATCCGCGGGCGCCGTAAACATGCCACCAGTAGCCGGAGGAATTGAGCTTATTTCGAAAGTTCTTCATCTTCGAGAAGTGTACCTGTAGTTCAACGAGTACTTCCGGTTCAGTCGGCCTGACGAAAGGTCTGAACTCTCTTCTGACGTAGGCAAAAGCGGAAGAGAATGAGCGTGAAGTACGGGCGAAGTATTTCGGTTGGGAGGCTAGAGGTATCTCCCCGCGAAAAATGCGGGACAGTGACTTCTGGGGATCCCCGACTTAACCTCGGCGGGTGTTTACCGGAAGCGCCCGAAAAAGAACCAACAAAACGGATCAATTACGGCGTTCCGGAAGGCTTAGATGATTGCTGATTCTAAGCGTTGTCATTGGATTATGATTTGCACAGTCACCACCAAGCAGGGCTGACGGTGGCAAAAATAGCAAGTCCCCACGATGTTGATTCATTCGTCTGCAGCTGACCTAGGGGCTATCAGTCATCTGTCCAGATATCGTTGTCTTTGCATCGAGAGCAGGAAACATGAGTTCTAGATACTATCGCAAGTCGTAGAACCGTAAAGAAGTGAGCTTCCTAAGCAAAGATAATGTCTCCGTAAAGATGTCCGAATGCCATGAAAGAAGTGCATTTGCATAAGGCGGTGTGAAATGACGGCAGTGCAGCCTTGTACTTTGTACTCGCATCAGTGTGTGTTGGACTGTGTGATCTGATCTTGAAAGCGCGCTAGCAGAGAAATTTCGTCTACCATTCACTCAAATAAAACCCAGCCCTGCCTCCTTTCCCTTCCCTTCTCTTCTCATAGACACTCTCTCTTCACACTCCACCATAGACTTCTTGTTTTTCTCTCTTCGAAGAGTTTCAAGTCTTTTGTCCTCACTGCATCGCAATAGACAAGCCACATAGAGCGCGACTTACGTGTCAGACGTAAAGTCCCGTGGGCGTTTGTTCGGCGAATCCGCTTTCAGCTTACGATCCTACCTCACGACTTAATTCTTCCTTCTAACATCACCTCATACCTCATGGCTCCCGCAGCCGACGTCATGGAGTCCGTTGCATCGACCCCCTCGAATACGAAATCGGAGAACCAAAAATCCGTCAAAGTCCTCGACGAGCTTCTCAGCCAGTTGACAATCTCGAAGACGGCCGACGAGACCAATGCAGCAGCTGGTAACATCGCCACTTTCATTAATGGACCGATCGAAGAGCACGATGCTCCTACAAAGTGAGTTTTAGACCCATCTCATCCCTGAGTTTGCTCGCACGGTCGCAATGTTGCGAGACGTGTCATCAAGTAGGTTTTTGCCGCTAACATATTTCCTACAACAGAGCTGTCGAAGTTCTAAAGAAGCAACTCGCGAACAAGAAAGATGCTGCAGCACGAGAACGTGGTCTCAATGCCATCCAGGCTATCGCACAGCACTCTTCGGTTTCGCCATCCGTTGAACCCTACCTCGTCGCTCTGCTCGCACCTACTCTTGCAGCAGTCGGCGATAAAATGACACCAGTCAAGACTGCCGCCCAAGCTGCATCGCTCGCGATTGTAAAGGCGGTTAATCCGAACGCCGTCAAGGCTGTTCTTCCAGCCATCATCAACTCTATCCTTACAGCTCAGAAATGGCCCGAGAAGATGACTGGTCTCCTGTGCATCGAAGCTCTTGTCGAGAGTGCACCAGCCCAGCTTGCTTTCCGCGTTCCAGATCTCATCCCGGTCGTCTCGGAGTCGATGTGGGACACCAAACCGGAAGTCAAGAAAGCTGCCTACGGTACGATGGAGAAAGTCTGCGGACTTATCGTCAACAAGGATATCGAACGCTTCATTCCCGAGCTCATCAAGTGTATTGCCAAGCCAGAGAACGTCCCCGAGACTGTTCATCTGCTCGGTGCCACCACCTTCGTCACGGATGTTCACGAACCGACTCTCGCCATCATGGTTCCGCTTCTTGATCGTGGCCTTGCTGAGCGTGAGACCGCCATCAAGCGAAAATCTGCCGTTATCGTTGACAACATGTGCAAGCTTGTCGAGGATCCTCAGATTGTCGCTGCGTTCTTGCCGAAACTGATGCCAGCGCTCCAAAAGAACCAAGACAACCTGGCTGATCCGGAGGCTCGAGAGAAGACGAAGCAAGGTCTCGCCACACTTATCCGTGTTGGAGCTGTCAAGGACGGCAAGATCCCCGAGGTGTCGCACGCTGGTGATATTTCAACCGTTTCAGCTGTGCTCAAGCAAATACTTGCTGCTCAGCACAAAGACGCGATCGCCAAGTTTGAGCCGGTGATCGAATACATCTCTGCCATAGCTGGTCAGCTTATTGACGAGAAGGACAACGACTCTGTCAGCTGGACTGAGAACACACTTCCTTACGTCACTGCAGTCATTGGCGACGCAGACTCAAAAGCCATCGCCGACAATCTTCGGAAGCGCGCTTCTCCTGGCGCTGCTGATGAAGCCGAATCGGAAGAAGACGATGAGGAGGGCGAGGATCTCTGTAATTGCACCTTCAACTTAGCTTATGGTGCTAAGATCCTGCTGAACCAGACACATTTGAAACTGAAGCGTGGTCAGCGCTATGGTCTTCTCGGGCCAAACGGTTCCGGCAAGTCTACTCTCATGCGCGCCATCAACAACGAGCAAGTTGAAGGATTCCCTAAGAAGAGCGAGGTCAAGACCGTGTTCGTTGAGCACGACCTAGACTCCGCCGACACCGAACAGACTGTTATGGGCTGGACAGAGAAGAAACTCGAGGAAGTCGGTATCACCATCGAGAAGTCGGCTATCGAGGCCAAGCTGTTGGAATTCGGTTTCTTACAGGAGCAATTCGAAGGCCCTATCACATCGCTTTCCGGTGGTTGGAAGATGAAGCTCGCTCTCGCGCGCGCCGTGTTCGAAGACCCAGATATTCTGCTGCTTGATGAGCCGACGAACCACTTGGACGTGAAGAACGTTCAATGGCTTGAGCAATATCTCATCAACTCACCTTGCACCTCTATCATCGTCTCCCACGACAGCAAGTTCTTGAACAACGTCATCCAGCACGTCATCCACTACGAGCGCTTTAAGCTCAAACGCTATCGTGGCAACCTCGGCGAGTTCGTCAAGAAGGTGCCATCTGCACGCTCATACTATGAGCTCAGCGCCTCGGAGATGGAGTTCAAGTTCCCCGAGCCAGGTTACCTCGAGGGTGTGAAGACCAAGGCGAAGGCTATTGTTCGTGTTAACAACATGACCTTCCAATACCCAGGTACGACAAAACCTCAGATCTCCGACATTACCTTCCAGTGTTCACTTGGATCGCGTATTGCCGTTATCGGTCCCAATGGTGCCGGCAAATCGACTCTCATCAACGTCCTTACTGGAGAGCTCATTCCAACAATCGGTGATGTGTATACTCATGAGAATATCCGTATCGCATATATCAAGCAACATGCATTCGCACATATCGACCATCACTTGGACCTGACTCCTTCCGAATATATCCAGTGGCGTTTCCAGACTGGCGAGGATCGTGAAACCATGGATCGTGCCAACAAAATCGTCACTGACGAAGACGAGAAGGCTATGGACAAAATCTACAAGATCGACGGTACACAACGAAGAGTGATCAGCATCTCCTCGCGGAGAAAGTTTAAGAACTCTTACGAATACGAGTGTTCGTTTCTCCTTGGGGATAACGTTGGTCAGAAGAATGAGAAGTGGACACAAATGATGACGGCCGACAATGCATGGATTCCGCGTACCGAAATTCTTGCGTCTCACTCAAAGATGGTTGCTGAGGTCGACCAGAAGGAAGCACTGGCTAGCGGTCAATTCCGACCTCTCGTAAGAAAGGAGATCGAGCAACATTGCGCGAACTTCGGTCTCGACGCCGAGCTTGTCTCTCACTCGCGCATGCGTGGTCTCTCTGGCGGTCAGCGTGTTAAGGTTGTCCTCGCTGCCTGCTCATGGCAACGACCTCACCTGATCGTCCTCGACGAGCCGACGAATTACCTCGACCGTGATTCATTAGGTGCTCTGTCCAAAGCTCTCAAGGCTTTCGAGGGTGGTGTCATCATCATCACTCACTCGGCAGAGTTCACGAAGAACATAACCGAAGAAGTCTGGGCTGTCATGGACGGCAAGATGACGCCCTCTGGCCACAACTGGGTTCAAGGACAAGGAGCTGGGCCGCGCCTGACTGACAAAGACGACGAGGAGGAGCGCTTCGATGCTATGGGCAACAAAATAGTTGGCAACAAGAAGCAAAAGAAATTAACGGCGAGTGAATTGCGCAAGAAGAAGAAGAACAGGCAAGTTACACTACCATCTGTCCACCCATTCGACCATTTACTGACATTTTCCATAGAATGGCGAGACGCAAAGCTGGTGAGGAAGTGTTCTCGGACGAGGATTAAAGTCCATGTGTTCCATGCTCTGCATAATTTCCTTTGTATATCCACAGGAGCAAGTTAGGGGTTACACCGGCGAGGAAAAGTCTAATAAGGTTGCCTCAAGGGGTGTCTGCCGGCTTCTTCATGGGATTGTTTTCTTCACCTTCGATCAACAGCGAGTTTGCCACTTGCTTTCGGAGGTCACTCGGCGGCCTGATACCTCACAAGTCTGGAGTTATTTGCTCGGTTTCTTACGATATTCTCGTTTCCTTGCCTTCCATTTCCCTGCATATAGAGATAGACAATAGATCACTACATCAGAATCTTCTTCTCAAATCGCTCCTATGTTAGAACAACTGGGAGTACCTCTGCTGAACCCACTAGAGTAATGCCACGATCATACACCCAAACGTCTTATCGATTCAATGATTGCCACGCACCACCTCATCATACCGTGCTGTCCAGCGTACCATCTCGAATAAAAATCCAGCTACAGCACCACACTAGTAAGCTTCTCCACGTCTACGATCCTCGAACGTAGTGCCCAACCGCCCACCAAGGACGTCCATGTCACGAAAGTCCTATAATCGACGAAGGCTCTACACTCCACCCGATACCGAAAAAAGATGCTCGTCCAGATGGAACCTCATCCGCCTTCCTGCAGACAACTCCACATCCATCAAGAATAAGTAGCCTCCAAACGAAGCACGACATCGCCTGACAAACCACACCCTATTCAAACGCGCGTCATAGCGGCCACCACCACCACCAAAGTCATCGAAGCCGTCCATAATAGTACGGCGCCAGACGTCAGGTTAGATTCCCCCTTTTTGTTTCCGTCAAGGTACTGTAGCACGACCGAAGGGCGCTGGCTGGGAGCACGTGGTTAGTTCGGTCGCCACGAGCATGGGTTGTTTTGGTCTGCGTTTGGTCGCGGTGATGGTGGTGGTGGTGGTGGCTTGGAATATATGAGGGGCGAGGCTGTTGGTTGATTGTTGATTGGTGGAGGTACTGTAAGTTAGTGAAGATGTATGTATGTATGTATGTATGGATGTTAGAAGTGTAACGGAGTGAGTGAGTGAGGTTGTGGATTTGTTTTGAGAAGGAGGGGTTGGGTTTGGTGGGGATGTGGATGTGAAGATTGTTGGTG
>JAABUP010000599.1_pt1 | contig 78334 bp, 93 predicted proteins | sample 5559201 | NCBI WGS metagenome assembly JAABUP01 (sample SAMN10711887, study PRJNA513373) | rock metagenome | isolation source: Antarctica rocks | place: Antarctica
AGGCCTTATAGGGATGCACAAGACAGGCTGCTCTGGAGAGACAAGACTTGTCCTGCACGTACCTAGCTCATCATGAGCTGGAAAGCGTTTTAATTATTATTGTTATTATTACACTATTTCTAGCCGGAGGTATCACAATATTTTCACAATGTATTGACGACTGGCGTTGACCTTCTAAGCAGATTTTCCCGCTGAATGGTGCTGTGATGGTCCAAGCATCAACTATTTAGGCTGCCAGCTGCTTCTTGCGGCACTTTACACGTGCGGTCGCCTATATGAGTCTGAATGGCCAGTCAGTCATGCCAGGCGGCATCTGAACACACCCGCTGTTGCTTCCCAATGCTACATGCATGGGTGCCATTCCTGTGTCACACTTCACTTGATACTGGCATGACCTTCAGCAACAGGTTGTTGCACCCGATATTTGCTGTTTACCCACCGCTGATTTTGCTGCCCCTGCTGATTCTGCTGCCAATCGTTTTGACGTGCCTGGACATGCAGGATGTGCAAGCTGCATGCGCTGCTGTCTCAGTCCCCGTCAATGTGATTCCTCTGAGCCAAGGGACATCACAAGTAGCAGACTATCACCAGTCTGCTGCAGGTCAGCACCAAATGCAGCTCACTCACAAGCCAATGAACCGCGGATGTGTGCTTGTTTTCTTACGTGTCTGCCGCCTATGGATTTCTAACAATCACATTGCAAGCTTCGCATATGCAGTGTGTGTTGTGCTAGATAGCATCCAATGGTACAGCATTTGGTTGCAACTGCAGGTGACCAGAGCGCCCAGCTGGCGCACATCAAGGCTGGCTTCCAGCAGCGCCTAAGACCAGACACGTCCTCTGCAGACCCCAGTCTGCTCTCTGTTCAGGTGAGGCTACTTCCCAATGTTTATTCAGTGTCTGTCTCCATTGCCAGGTTTTGCTTTGCAGGGAAGCATGCATTTATCATTCATGCAGCGTGACTAGGCTACTCAAGGACTTGACTCACAGACTCAAGGCCTTGACTCAACGACTTGATCTTATGTCGATGCACACAGCCATGTGCATTGAGGTTGCCTGTGCACTGCTTGCCATGATCTACATTGTCATGAAAATTAACCCAATTTGTCCAATCTGAGGCTGTTGGCAGCATGCAATCCAGTGCAGTGCTGCTGATGATCTGTAAGTTTGATGAGGGCTCGCCCAAGTCGTCCCTTGTGAACATGTGCAGGCCATTCACAGATACCAGAAGCTGACAGAGTTACTACAGGGGGAGCAACCCAGGCAACTGCTACCCCCCACACCCAGGGGGTACATTCTAGCCAGGGTCAGGGCGCTTGCAGATGGGCCATGCATGACCGCCTTCACCTGGAATGGTGGCAGCAGCTGGAACAACAAACCCTGGACCAATGAGCTGCCCACTGATAGTACCCTGGTCTTTTTCCTCTTTGCTGCCTTCCTCGAGGTGAGTAAACAGTCAGCCAGACCTGCTGTTCAGGGGTCATCTTGAGTTTTGCAATAACATTCCAAAGTCTTATCCCACTGAGTGATCTTGTCATAACCATCAGCTGACTGGTGCATGAGCGCTTTGGTTTTGTACGTGCCTGTCTATCCACTCATTTGATGATGCATTCCTTCAATGTGTCATTGTCTCATCTGCCCAGCAGAGAAACACCGACAATTCAAAAGCTGGTTGGTATAAAAGCGTCATGCAACTTGACGCAGTTTCCAAGATGGCATTTCCCATTGGAGGAGTCACAGAGCCATGCATCCACTGGGGGACCCCTCTACCTGGGCTCACTCCCTCACAAGCCAGCTGAGCAGTACTTTGCAGTGCTGCCTCTCAGGCCTCCTCCAGATCACAAGGTATCAACATCCCACTGCTGCAGCTGCAGCACTTGCTGCTGTCTTGGCTTTCTGTCAAAGCTGTTCACACATGCAGCAGAACATTGCCATGGCAGATTAATGATTGGCCATGCTGCTCGACTATATGTTTGTCTACTATGCCATGTCTGAAGTGTTGCTGCGTGGGACTCTTACTCTGTCATCCATATATGCTGGTCTTTCAGCAAAGGAGGCTTTTCAGCTACCGTATATAGACATGAAGCTGCTGCTTGGCCGTGATTCTTCTGTTGTTGGACCATCTCTGTGGCAACAACAGTCCTTTGGTCACAGTACGCTCCTGCCCACATGACGATCTGCTACTTATAACATAGACACTGTCCCTAATCATATGTGTGTTGAATGTCTGCAGGGTGCAACATGCATGCTTGAGCTGGACATGAGCACTTCGCAGCCCCGATTCACCCTGATGTTGCAAGCAGACCCTGTCCTGACTGCTTGCAGCTATGTTGGCCTGTATCACGTGATTCTGCTGTTTTTGCAAAACATACATCTGCATCATCATGGACAAGTTGGCGGCCGCACCCTTGGTTATTTGAAGCTGTCTGCTGTGCTGCGCCCATGTGAACCTTTGTACAACTTGTTTGCTGGCAAGTGGTTTGGCTTCTTTTGAATATGAGCTTGGCACCAAGTTTCGTCAACAGGTCCATTCATGTCCTTAGTCATTGCATGGGCGTAAATCATGCTAGACGCCAGGCAGGCTGTATCAGCCGAGCAACAGACTGTCATTTCCCACCACTGATGGCACCAAATCACCTTATTGTCGCTCACTTGGAGCGCCCTCCCCTCCGTCAAGGTGACGTATATGGTGTGTGAAATGTGTTGCAGGCCTTTACGTATGTCCCTGTCACGCCAACGAATGAGCTAAGCGTAAGATGTAGGCTGCCTGTGTTGACAATTGAAATTAAGCATGCAGACAACAGGCGAAGAATGTAGCAGCCGGTAGAGCAACATGTACGACACACAAACATGCATGTAAGACCATTAACAGTAGTGATTTTGATCGCAGCAAACCTGCGAAGAACACACTATCTAATCAATGCTACTCTCGATGTACTATGGAATGGTGCTACAAGGCAAACATTGTTGTGCACAAATGGAATCTGACTTGTTTGACCTGAACAAGAATTGTCCTTCATGCTGCACCTACAAGATTTGGCAAAAAATAATTAAATCTAAACAGGGGAGGCCGTGGTTGGGGCCACTTTGACACTTAATTTATGCGCTAGCTTGAAAGACATGCTACTACGGCATCACATGCAGCAGACTTTCACTGCTTCGCTGTACAGCGGTTGTTCTGACAGGGTTTGCAAACCTTACTTCGATGTCAGCTGTGAAACCAAGTCACGTCACACTCGCAGGCCAAAATGTGCACATTGTGACGATGTCATTGCCGCATTCTGAAATGTAGTCAACAATGGTTCCTGTGTCTTTGCGCACAGAGGCAACTTGACCTAAGTCATCCCAGCGTAATGCAAATGAATCATCCATCAGCAACCCACTGGTGTTTGGGTTGCATCAAGGTTCGAACTTCAATTTTGCTCAAATAGATGTCGCTGTGCAGTCCCCAGGCGTATGGCGCTGGTCCCAGCAGAGGTGTCACTTTGCTGCTCCTGTGCCTCTGCTCGCGCTTTATCTGAGTTGAAGCCGCTGAGCAAAGAGGCGCTGTTGGTGTCCTGCATGATTTGTAGATTGTTGTCATCAGAGATGTGTGTGAGATTGCTGAGTGTTGCAGGGTCAACAGGTTTACTGGATAGGCCAATGGCATCACGGTGGATTTCCAGAACATTGTCACCCTCATGGTGAGCAGCAGCATTGTGATTGCTCAGCTCATCAGCAATCTCAGCTGCTCTCTGAAGCAGCGCGGGGTTGGCCTCAGTAAGCCGCTGTTGTGATGCCGCTTGGTTGAGTAAAGCAACTCGGTCTTTGGCCTCATCTGTCAGCAACGCACCTCCGGACTGCACCTGCTGGCCAGGATCTGAGTCATCATGCTTCACAGTCACCACCAACGGCTTTCCAACCTGCTTCTGAATGGAGACAAGACCTAGTCGGCTGTCAGAAGCATTCAAGGCGGTTTCTGTCTGAGACTGGATGTCTTTGGGCAACTGCTGCTCAACTAGCATGGCTGTATCATGCACATTGACAACCTCAGTTGTGCATCTGCTGCCTGTGCATTCCTCCACAGTGAGTGTGTGGTGCTGCATCTTCTGCAGGACATCCTGTACAGAGCAGCTGATGAGTACTGATCTTGCTGGTGACAGGTCAGAAAGGGTCTATGCAGGCAGAACAGGCATTGCATGTCAGGTACCTCTGGCGTGCCGGTTGGTCGGGCAAGCTGTCGCAGCTCCTTCTCCGTACTGACAACCTGGTGATTGCTCTGCAGTCCAGGTTGCACACTTTGCAAGAGCTACAGATGCAAAGACCCCACAGATGCAAAGGGCAATGGAATCAGCTGAACCGATATTACCGGTGAGGCCGCAAACCCCAATATGATAAGGCAGATTGCTAGTGCCGCAAGAGTGTTCCTTCTGAAGTTTTTGCCATGACCGTGTCGTTGTCGAGCTGCAGGACTTGCTGGTCCCGATGCAACACGCAGAAGGCTTTCCATGCTGGCATGCGAACGCCTGACCGTCTGATAACACCCTCTACTGAGCTTGGTCTCGATTGCACTGCGTCGACAGCTTCACACAACAAAACTTGGTCCGTTGCATCGATGAGTTTCCGCGTACACCAATGGCAACGCCGATGAAAAGATTGAGATCGCGGCACGTTAATTGTGAGACTTCCTGCCAATTTACAGCCTACGCTCCGGTCGACAGTACTGGCAGCAGACTGGCCAGTGGCAGCAGACTTTGACCGGACAGAGTAGGTTCTGCGCCGAAAGCTACGACTAAGCAGAGCAATGCCGATGCAACGTTTGATGCATATCAGCACGTCACGCGAGTTCAGATTACCGAACCAGGCATCGCCAAATCGTGCAGAAGGGGCGGTGTCCCTGTGACGGTGCCTTAGCGTATGACTGATTGGGGGAAGAAGATTGGCAACACTGCAAGCAGTCAGGGTGTGACTAAGAACGTCGCATTGCTACTGCTGTGTAACAAATGGTATACGAGATTCAAAAGCATCCTGACTCCTGAAGGCAAAAGCTGGAGCTGCTACCGCAAACAAGGACATTCAGCAGTGCTATTCATGAGCAAACTGAGTGAACGCATTGCTACATGCTGACCAACGCAATTAAATTTTCACAACGACGAACACCATCTTGAACAAACCGTTAACAGCTGCAATGCAGAACAGATAGTTGCATAGATCACAGCAATCGGGTAGTCTGTCAACAACTCATTGCCTAAGTAGATCAGGAGTGTATGTGCCTATGTGAATAGCAGTGCATCTAATTAGCACGTCTGAGCAGAGTACATAATGCTTATGAGTGACAGGGCTTGTCAGCTTCTGACATCCACGCCCAACATGCGTTTCACTTCCTCAAACATAGACCAGCTAATGCCGGCTGCAGGTGCTAGCTTGATCATATTTGGCAAGACTCCCTGCATGGCCAATCCAAGTGATGAATTGACACTTTATGCACTGCGCTTGTATTTGCTGGATGATTCCAAGACCCTGAGGTCAGAGGCAGCACAAGTGTTGAGGTTACACTGTTATCCATCAAATGTACCACATGTACATACTCTTTGACATATCCGGCAGCAATGTGTTGAACAATGCATGTCTGCAGAAGCGATTTAGCAGAATCCTAATGTCACAACGAGAAAACCAGATCACTGCTGTGAGCGTTCCAGCTTACAGGCAGCCTGGCTGTCTCAGAGCAGCAAAACCTTGCCCTATAAAAGCTGAAACAGCAGCAATGAGTGGATGCAAAGGCTGGTAAGAGGGGAAACTCACCCTATAAAGGCCTTTGAAGCCATCTGCCTGAACGGTCTTGCGCAGGACATCTGTCATTCCTGTGTATCTCAACTTTGCACCATTGGCGCCTTGCGCCTGAAACACAGCACAGAGAAATTTACAAGTTGGAAGCTGGGAAACATGAACAGACTAAGCAAGCAGTATGAACATGAAAAGGTTGAAAGGATACAGGTTGACACCAGGTTAGAGGCATCACATGCCAACCATGACTGTGCACCGCATTGCATTCTCATGGTTGATGACTCCCAATGATGGCTGCACGTGACAATCATGCAAGTTGACTATAAATGATGATGACTGCCCAACATGTTCCACCACAGACACATCACCCAGCCAAGACAGGTATGCTGTGATGATGGCTGCCTGCCCGGAAGACTACCTTATGCTGAGATATACAAGACAGGCAGATGCGTCGATTACTCGTAGTATCAAGTGCAGTTGAGGGACCTAACGCCCATACGGTATGTAGAATTGTATACACTCTCACAATCAATCCTTGATGTCAGCAGATGCCTGATGCTATCTTCAGCAACACGTCGTCTCTTGGCGGATGCACCTGATTCCGTACGTACCTAACCCGCGGGGAATATACGTATTTGATGGCTGAATGCACATTACTCCAGTCAAACACAAGCTTTTAGTCAGCTAGTCCTCTGCAGTCCGACGGTTTTGTGCAAGCTGGATGAGATAGCTTGGTCGTTCAGTATCAACAGTGTGCGCAATGTGGCTAGTGCATGTCAACCACTTAAGGCATGACTATACGCTGACTGATGAATAGTTGACTCACCTGTAATCGTGTGCGGACCAGAGCCAAAGGGTATGACGCAAACTGAGCTATGGAACTGGACATCATACCTGCCCCCAGGATGGCCAGGGGGGGTGGATCCCCATGATACCGAAACAGTAAATGCTCTTTGAAGATCTCAAAGGCAGCAATGTCCACACCAGCAAAAGGAATGATGCCCAGCTGAACACACACATGCAGGTCCTTTGCATTGACTGCAGCTGGTCTGAATGCTATGGTTCATCTACTTGTCTGCTGCTGGTGGTCATTATGGGGAGTTGCTGTTGAATACACACAGTCTGAAACATGGTCAAACTGTTGCTATCTCTTTGATGTTTTGCATAGCAACACAAAAACGAAAAAATAAAGACACAATTGCGCATGAGAGTAAATGATTGCTGTCATGGCTGCAATGGCAAGTGAGCTTATTGTAGTCTTGACAGCCTAAGATGCATGTCAGGGGCCTGCTGGGGAGCCCACAGGGCAGTTGAATGTAGAATTGATGTTATTGCTGATAACTGGTGCAGGGAATGCTGTGGCTGAGATCAACACTCAATGCGCTTTCAATGAGGGGCTCACCAAGGACGGCAATAAGCCTCTGTAAAATGCTCTCATGCCCTCATACTTGAGCACCCGCCGTATACAGTCAGCCATGCCTCTATATGTGCCTTCAGAAGAGACTGCTAGGCGTGTCCTGACTAGCTCCATGGGATATATGATTGCCTAGCACAGGCATCTGACGTTGTCAGTGTTGTCTGTGAGTGCACTGCACCTATTCATGTGCTTGTGCTATGCACACAAGCTAGGCTGCACTGGAGCTTTGAAGCCTGGTAAGCCGCCCTTTGAATGCAGGGTCACATGAGATGCGCTGTTGTGGGCATGATTGAAAGGTCATGGCAGTGCATGAAAAGAAGGTGTGCATATACACAACTGCAGTGAGACTAGACGCGTCTTTGGGATGTGACAACAGCTATACTTGTATCATCAACAGCTTCACCACCTGCAGCTGCGGATGGTATGTGTGATCAATGTTTGATGATTACCTGCGCTGAGGCACCAGCTAGTCCACCACAGGCCATTCTTTCCATAGGTGTGATTCGCTCTAGGTGATTTTTTGCTACAACAGCTTTTATTCTGTCATTCAGGGTAAGCCTGAGAGCTGTTTCTGGGGCAATTTTGACAACATTGACACCGTTCCCTCTGAAGTATGCCTTGAAGGTTCCTGCAGTGTATAGTGTGTTTGATCATGGATAGTAAGCCAGGAACTCTGTCATGGTGGCAGATGAGGCAATTGCACTTGCACACCTTCAGCTGCCATCTTTTGCAAGCCACCTCGCAATGTCAATGCTTGTGCACCATCCTGTATCTGAAGCAACATCTTCAGCCTATCTACAGGCGCAGTGCAGGTGCGACTAATAGCACCTGCTATCCCTGCACAAACACAGACCAATACTGGGCAACGATTGAGCCATGTGCGCATTGTACATGACTGTCTGTGGGTATTGCAGAACAGAAACTGCTGCTGGGAGAGGCCACACTGACCTCCTGCTACCATAATCTTCAAGGGGCGGGTGGGGTCAGCCATGTCGGCCTGCACCCCCCCACCCTTGTCCTTGTCACTGGATGGTATGCTTCCGTTCCAATGAAGAAGGAGACACGGTTATGCGCTCGTCTTGACGAAGCTTGCCTTGCTGTGAAAGCCAAGCTTGGCACACGTTTATCGCAAAACAGTGCTTTTATGCTCGGCGATCGATGCTAGGGGTTGGTCAGAGGGCGGCTACAGCAGCGCAGTTGGTGATTGTCGACAACCGCTGTTGTGAGTTCGTAAGCCAGGGGCTTTTGCGGCAGGTCCTTTTTATCTGACACACATTTGAAGTCGCTTGGGCAGCAGAGCAGCGGTGGGGCAGCCTGTGTGTTGTACTCGTGTATCCGATCGCAGTGCGGCACGTTTCTGAGACAGCGCTATTCGATACTATCAAACAACAGCTGTCTACCTGACCTGCCGTCCGCCCTTCGATGCCTAGTTAGACTCGCAAGTTTCTGGTGTTTGTCACAGTCTTTGCCGTAATCGGCTTTACGAGGGGTCAAGTGACCCTGGGGGTAGCCCCTCTCGATTTCAAAGGGAACAAATGCCAGCTGCAGTGATATCAAAAGTGCTTGCCGTGCTGCGCAGAGGGCGAGAGAGAGGCCGTTTGTAGGCAGAAAAGTGCAGGTTGATCAGGTTGGGCAGGCACTTACAGACCCCGTTTTGAATTCCCCAAAAGAGCATGCGTAGACATTCACCTGCGGACCCACTTACGTGCTGACCACTGCCACTGTGACCCTTGGCGCTCCAGCTGCTCGTCGTCTTTGCTCTTTGCCGAAGCTTTCACCCCGCAAGAACGCACGTAGTTGTCGTGCTTTACGAAGTGTGGGCAGCTGAGGGTAGTACTATTTTGAAGGGCCTGGCTGCTTTTGCTGCTGAGCTGTGCAAACACCATGCCTGCCTAGCTGCCTGCTTCGATGATTTAGCTAGGTCATATGCAACAGTCAGCGATATCTAGGGCAGATCTATGTTGGTACCCCCTGAAGGCTATGTTCAAGTTTACGACAGCATCAAACAGGACTTCTACCAAAGTCAGGAGAGGAAGGTCCTTGTGTTTGTAGCCACTGACTCCTGTGACTCAGTCTGCGCCACCAAGACTCTACAGGTGCTGACAGTCAGTCATTGTAGTGACCACGCCTTGGACTGCCAGTGCCTGGCAGCAGGTCTTTCTCAACTCACTGCACAACTTTTTTGCAGACCATCTTTCATAGAGATAGCGTGCAGTTCTCTTTGTACCCTGTGTCAGCCTATTCAGAAGTCCAGAGGCTGTGCAGAGAGGTAGTCAGTGACCCAGAGGTAAGGCCACACCTTGCATGACTGCATCCATACAAGTCAGAGCAAGCAGCAGTCTACCTGCAAAACAAGTCTCTGAACGTCATACATGCTATCACAACAGTGCAGTCGTTGTCACAGCAGTATCAACAGCAAGCAGCTACATCTCCTTGCAATCTGCTGCTGTGATGACTTGAGCGTCACATCTAGCAGCAAATGTTGCTGTGCAGTGCTGCAGACTGTTGCAAATGGGAATGCTGGCTAAGGCCAGCAATGTTGTGACTCACATCACCACCATGCATGGCTCTGCAGGCTTTGCAGACAGCAATGCTCAACTGCACTCTCAACACTGCTGTTCACTGCATTGGCAAATGCGCAAACACAGCTCAGCAGTCACAAAACCCACTACTATGATTTTGCAGGATCTGCAAACACTGATATTAGTTAACTGCGGCGCCACCGAGGATGTTGCCAAGCTACTTGATCTGCAAGAGAGTGTCAGAGTGATTGTCATAGACAGCCACAGACCCTTTCATCACAACCTCAATGACCGTGAAAACATAAACATCTTGGCGTTCTGCAATCCGGCAGACGGCACCTGTGACAATGTGCCAGAACCCGATATCTTCTCAGGTACTGACAATTTGCAGCCACAAGCAAGCTGCAACCAACCGTGCATTCACCTGCGCCATGACATGTCTTGTACACACATGTGGACACGGCTGAGTGAAGCAGTCTCATCTGCAGGCTCTGATGATGAGGATGATGATGATGAGGCAGAGAATGAGGAGGAAGGCTTTGATGATGATGCTGAGAATGACTCCAACCGGCCCAACAGGAGGTCAGCACTTGTCTGCCTTATCTAAAGTGTTAACGCACAGATGCATGTGCCACCATGCCCTCACTGACAACAGCAGCACATGTCGGGTGATCAGAACTGTCAAAACGCTTGAAACTGATCAGGCAGGAGCTCTATAGGCATATGAAAGAGTACAGCAGCATACACAGTTGATGCACACTTAGAACATGGCATTGATGAGGCAGAAACCCTACCATCATGTCAAAGAGAGCAGCAGCATGCACAGTAGATGCACAGTGAGAACATGGCATTGATGAAGCAATGACATGCCCAGCACAGCAACAACATGGCATCAATGAGGCGACAGTTCTCCTCAGCCCAGCCAAGCAATGGCCCAACATCTGCTGAGCAGCAGGACAGCAAGCACGTTGCAGGACAACTCTGAAAGCCCCTCACAGCCGCAGCAGCAGCAATATGGTTGGAACCAATTCAGATACAAAAGGCGCTGAATGCCAGCATGCATGTGATGCAGAACAGCATCTGACGAGCATGAAGGTAGCAGCTTGAGGATACCCCAAGTTTGATGCAACATTCAAGCATGTTCTGCGGAGCCCCAGTGCTGGCAATCTTGTGAATTAACGTGTTCACTAGAACTGCCGACACATGTCAGCTAGGAGCTAGGCTGCATTCCAGTAGCTTCTCAACCTGCCTGAACAAATGCACAACACACAACAGGCATTGATCGTACCCACCTTTCCATTCCAAAGCTGAACCTGCCAATCGCTTCACACAGGCAACGGGTTTCACCGGACAGTTCTCATGCGGGAATTTCCCGCCGGGCAGACCGCAGGAAAGAGCGGCGGGAAAGGCGACACCAGCGCAAGGAGTATTACCAGAAGGGAGTTTCATCTGGAGAGCCGGCAACCTGTGTGCTCTACAAACTGGCAACTGCATTGCGTCTAGAAGACAACCACCTACTGTGGTGAGCTGTGTACCTTTTTGAAGTTATTTGAAGCACTGCTGCATGGTAGCTGCCTTTGTAATGCGGCTTGTTGTTGCGCCCTCTGACCAGTGATCCACAGGTTGTTGCCCACATCCTTGTGATGTTGCAAGCTTGTTATCTGAAAAGCAGGCATATGTATACTGCTAAGCTTGCAGCATGCTCTGTCTGTCTGCTCAGCTGACTCCATGAGTAGTGATGTGCACTGCATTCATGAACAGAAACTAGGCAGGTGCAGAAGGACAGGCGTTGCTGATAAAGTCAGCATTTTGCAAGCCTGCACATACACTGCATTGGTACTCCATCCTGTGTCTCACACCCAAAGTCATGCGAGGAGATGCCATGTTGTGCTGTAGTCTGTTGCTTTCAGGCTGATGAGACTGTCTTGTGTTGCAGCAGCCTTGCTGTTGTTTTGCACAAGGGTGTCGTGAGTCGCTTTGCTAGCAAGGGCTGCCATGTCTTAGCTCCAAAAAAGCAATCCCCCTTGCTGCAGGCTGTCTATTTTGGGCTTAACAGACCACTTGGTACATCAGAGGATTTCCCACGAGCTGTATACAACCTGGCTGCAGGATGTCGACGCTGAGGTGGGGCAATTCTCCTGCTCATGACCTTCCTGTCATTGCTGTCCCCTTTCATTGCTGCATCACAGGAATTTGCACATCCGTGCAAGTCACAAAATTGCATAAAACTGTCAATATGATGTTGTCTTCTGTTTGGCAACTTGAAAGGACATGATGTGCCAAGAGCACTCTCCCATCTGCCAAAATGCCCCCACACCTAAAATATGTGTGCAGCCATGCACTGGAGACCATATGGAGTTACTCCTACAAGCAAATATTAACAATGTCACAGCCAGCTCAAAGTCTGTACGATGTGGCAAGTTGTAAGATGACAGGGCCCAAACATAAGATGATAGGTGCCTTGAACTCTGAAGCCAAGACTGTTGAAAGCCTTGAGTCATAGAACTGATGCTGCAGTAAGACACAGACAGCTTTGATGCCCTCCTATAATCTTCAATACTTGGTTTCCATTGCTTTATAGTACAGCTGCAAGCATCAAGCAACCCTTGTGACGACAGCAAACACTGTGAGTCTGTCTGTGCAGGTGATATGCAACCCCATGTGAGTCCATGCAATCTTCGAGGACATGCTGACACACATCCCCATCAAAGCTGAACATGTCTGTATGTGCAGGTGAAGCACAGCAATACAGGTGAGAGCTACACAGAGATTCTGGTGCCTCGGCCTGGGGATGATGACATCCCCACTGCAATCACTATCAGCAAACCCCTGTACGGCAAGATCAGGTATGTTGCTTCCTTCACATGCAATGTACAGATGCACACATTGCATGTGAATGCATTTAACATGTGTAATGCGCACTTGTTTTACATACGTACTTCTTGAGATGTGAACAAGGACACGCAGAGCATGCAATTGTCCAGCAGAGGCCTCTGACCAACAAGGTCGTTTGACGTCATAGTATGTCTTGATGACTTCAGTCGCAACTGCTGTGAGGCCGTCAGCGTGAAACAAACACTGTGGATGGCTGTGACATTTCACAGTGTTCCCTAAAGCAGCTGTTGCTGACTACCTGGCCAGCTACCAAAAGCAGCTCTGGCAGCCCCTCCCCCCCTTCAAACCCATTCCCCCCCCCAACCTCACCTTTCTTTTCTCCCATGTGACGTCCTCTCTCCAACGACAAGAGGGCGCATCAAGGATCATAACTTCACCTTGGAGTATCTTGGCTGTGAGACAAAGCCATGCTGCTGCTGCACAGTATCGGGTCATGCTGCTTTTGCAATGTACAAGCCCATGCTGCGTTTGCGCTGTACAACAGTCAAGCTGTCAACCTCACTGCACGAAGTCTCTACACACTCCGCCTCTCTCCCACAACGCAGTGTCAATCACAACTCCCAGTCTTCTTCACCTCAACATCTTCCCCTTATGTTGCAGTCCCATTGATGACTACCGCTTCCCTCTGATGCGGCACTGGAGCCTCTTTGAGGCCATGCTGCACTCCCCCTATGTGGCAGTCCGGCTGCAGACCTGGCACGACAAGGGCCGCCGCCTGCTGCAAGACATGCTGGTCAAGATGGGCTTCCCAGCACCACAGTTCCGCCAGAAATGGAGTGAGTATCTCACACCTGCCTCATATAGCTTTGCACACATGCAGATGCAATCTCTAAGTCGAGTGTGATGCATTTGCTCTGGTCATTGCCTATGCTTGTGGTGCCAACAAGCCACTTCTGTCTGAAAGTCACCGACAATTACTCTGACCCAAATGATCGATGTCAGGCTGAATGGCTGAGGGTCAACTGTACGGGAACAGAGGCAAAGCTTACAAGCTTTGTCTAGTTGACTACTCTAAGAGCACCTCACCAACAGCGACCCAGCAAGGAAGCTATGACAGTTAGTGATGGAAGGCCAGTCACTGAACACTCTGAGGATGCAGCAAAGCTGTCAGTGTTGTCCCTACGGTGTCAGTAACCAAGAGGCTTTCAGCAGTCTTGGCTTCAAAGACCAAGGCATTCTGGCAACCCATCATCTAACTATCGTGCCAGATCATACAGATTATGAGCTGACTGTCAGTATACCATGTCACCGAAACAACAATTCCAGCTCATACAGTCACCCACTGCCGCTCTTTACTGGTTTGACAGTCACTCATTGTGATGTTGGTGCATGCAGCTGCAATGGACCCTCGGTACCAGAAGATTCTAGCATCCAAGCTGCAGGAGCATGCCCACAACTACACCCTCACAGACGTCAGCTTCAAGTAAGAAATTTGGCCTGCTCCGAAACCACATGCAGTCTCAGCGCATGGCTGTTTGTCACGCGAAGTGCAGAGCCTGTTATACCCATCCAAGACGTCACAACAAAGTTGCCCCTGTGTTTTCTTGTCTGTCCAGTGCTGGCTCCTGTTGCTACAGAATAGGGATGCTTGGCTGCTGCTGCTGCGGCTGTGCCTTGTACTGCTGCCAGCTGTGCTACCCTTGCTGCCCTTGCTGCTGTTTCTTGTGCTGCACAACTGTTGTTAGTAGACATGCTTTACTGTTGCTGCTGCTGCTGCTGGCTTATTGAGTCATGGACTCTCAGTCCAGTCATGCATAGCTTTTGCTGAGCTGCCCATCTTTCTTCATTCATAGGTAAGCATTGCAGTTTGCTATCTTAGAGCTTTATGTCATTACAGCAGCTCTGGGCTTGCCTGAATGTGGCGCTGTCCGCCAGTGTCATTGTCCAGGCCTGACAATACCCGGGAAGGGACAACTTTGCCTTTCAGCACTCTACAATCTGCCTTTCAGCGCTGCCCAATCTGCCATTCAGCACTGTCCAGTCTGCCTTTTAGCACTGTACAATGTGCCTTTCTGCAGGAGCTTTGAGCTGGCCTGGGCATGGCGTAAACAGACAGCCAGTGACACTGTGCATGCCGTCACAGCGCTGCTGGAAGTCACCACTGCTAAGCAAGCAGCTGCCCACGATGACACCAAAGACCGCTTTTGGTAAATGTCTGAAAGACGTCACTATGTGCATGAAGATGTTTTTGGGATGCACGTAATTTAAGGCGCTGAATACAGTTGCGGTACATCAATTTTGTGAGCCTGACTAATGGCAGTTTTTGAAGTGGCTGGTTGCTTCTGCAGCTGTGGGGCATCTTATCATCTGTTCTTTTGCGTTCTTCTATCTGTTGACAAACGCAGTCTACCCTCAATTGCGGTACGACCTCCTTGCATGCACGTCTAATTTGAAGTCTAGTTTGAAGTCTGCTTTGAGAGTCTGTGAACTCACTTGCTTGCCTCTTTGCTGACTCACTCACTCAGCCACTTGTTTGGTCTGCTGATGACTCACAAGCTGACTCACTTGCTCGTTCACTTGCTGCGTCACTGACCAACCCACCCCACACAGTTCTTTGCTGGCTTCATCACATACTGTGACCAGACAGTTCACCACTGCCGTGCTCAGGAGCAATTCCATGTACACCTACCTAGCTTATGCTGGCACAGTTGGTGATTATCGTCACTACATCAGCATAGCAATTTCAATAGCCATCATCACTCCTCTGTTGTTGTTGTTGTCATGGTGTAGTTTCAATGATGTTACGTTTTGTGATGGTCAAAACTTTTGGATTAGTTGGCCTTATGCGGATGCACAAGACAGGCTGCTCTGGAGAGACAAGACCTGTCCTGCACGTACCTAGCTCATCATGAGCTGGAAAGCGTTCTGATTGTTCTTATCATTCTTATTATTCTTAATATGACTATGATCACTGTTATGATTATTATTACTGTTATGGTTCTTACTGTTATCATTTTGACCATATAACATAATACTATGATCATGCATGCAGGCGGGCCTGGAGCGCGTTGTCAGTGGAGTCTGCAAACAATGAGCTGAAGCAAGGGCTGGAGCTGTCCAAGAAGCTGCAGCAGGGCATCCTCAAGTAGCCTTTCAATCAAAACTATTCAAACATTTGTTGGTTTTACAAACCTGCGTCATGCTGTTGGTTCTGCAACATTACGCACCCCCTTTGTTTCTGCCTCCTGTTGTTTTGTTTTGCTTTGCTGTTGTGTGAGCTGCGCTCAACAGCTTCCACAGTTTGGCAACAGTCCCAGCTGGAGCGTCCAAGCTCAAGCAGGCAAGCCCAGTGACGGTCTCTGCGACTGTGAGTGCGTGCAGTATACAATAGCAAGTCACCTCTGCAAATTCAGTAACATATAAGGATAAGTCTGCCCAGGTGCTTTAGTATGCATATCACCCTGTACTGAAGCTCATCCAGACCCAGCTCGGGCATATCACCTTGACACACTTCCAGACATGATGACCTGATACTTCACATGCCACGTACTGATGATGTCTGAGCATGTGTGTGTGTGCGCTTGCAGTGCTGGAGGGCTGATAATGGCTCGTGGGCTGGGGAATCAAAACATGAAGAGGTACCACATGTGGAATTTGTCCCATCAGGACATCAGCAACAAGGTGCGAAGCGCCTGTTGTTGCCGGTCTGCATTTTTGGGCTGCATACCACAGCAATGCCATTCTGTTGTTGTGCAAAAGAGGGTTTTAATGCTCTTGAGAATGCAAATCTGATGCATTGCAGCCGTTTCTGCAGTTTGAGGAGCACTTCCTTCAACACCTTACTGCCTGCATATTGATAGTTGACAACATGTGCAATGTTGCATCCCATACAATGGCTGTATTTGCTGATGACCGATGACAACTTCACAGTATTCCGGGCTGGTACCATTTGGCTGAGGAGCTAATTAGCCCTGATCAAGACAAGTCTGTAGAGACATCTGCAATCAGCACCAGATGCAGTCAAAAGGCCTAGACTGACAATCATACCATGCCAGTCTCTAACAACTTGCTTTGTGTTCCAAAGAGCAATTGGGAGTCCATGCATATGTGTACATACAGGAACGTATATGTGGATGTGAACATGGTAGCAACATTTAGGAACAGCTGCTGAGGCACCTTTCACATGGAGCCCTGACCTGGGGGCCTGCTGAGGAGGGCCAAGTTCCCAGCTGTGTCTGTTCGTGAGCTGTGCATGACCATCTGTTTGTGTGCGTGTGCGTAGGAAATGATGACTAGCCCCACAGCCCTTGCCAAGTTAGGCTGGTTCCTCATGGAGGCACGGCAGCATCAGACCAACAGGCATAAGGATGTCATCATGGTCAGCCCTCCAAATCAGGGTAAGGCCTCAACCCATACTGTGAAGCCTTGATTGCCTGCAGTCTGCTTGAATGTATGACTTTTTATTGCTTGCTCCTGTGTTTGATCCTCAAGCCAAAAAGCTGAATGTGTCATTGGCTGGTGTCACCTCATGTCATAGAGCATTGCTGTGTGCAACAGCTGTTTGTGCTGAAATGAACATGTTTATAAAATGGCTGTCATATGCCAGTAACAGCTTGTGTCAAACTCTTCATCAAGCATACAACGCATGCATTTCTGTTTCAGTCCCAACTGCTGGGGCCAGCATGGCATGCACACGCCCATCAATGTCAGCACAGCAGCATCAGAGCCAGAGGGATGCATGGGATGCTGTTCTCTGGCTCTGATGCTGCTGTGCTGACATTGATGGGCGTGTACATGCCATGCTGGCACCAGCAGTATGCATCCCACAGGCTTCACAGCTGTAACAAGCCCACATACTGATTCCTGCATCAACTGTTTGTCCTCAGACAGCTCACAGATACCTGTCATTCTGGGTGCAGACAAGATGTGCCTTGTGTTGGGGGTGGTGGCTCAACCCACCTTGGCCACAAGACAGGGCAACACATTTGGTACCGCCTTTAAATCGGCAGCCGACGACACTGAAGCCCAGACTCAGCATGATGGCTTTGACTCTTCCATCATGCGAGTAAGATGCAGCATCAGTACCTGCAGTGTTGCTTGCCTTGCATGTACCTGATAACTGCTAGAGCTGCCCACATGCACTGTTACTGAGTTCTTTGGTGTGTGAGGTCATACTGAAAATGAATGTGTCATGCACCTTCTGACTTCATGCAGGAAGCCAGGTCCAGAGACTAAGTCTGCCTTGCACTGTTTGTGGCAGATCCTTCACGGCATGATGTTGTTCTCTGTGTGCTCAGACCTGACGACAAGAGTGGTGTTTGCAGATCAGCGCAGATGATGTCCAGCGATTTGTCATGACGCTGCACCTGAAGCTGTCACATGGGAGGTGACATGTGCAACCATGCTGACAGTCATGGCGCTATCAGTTCATGTAGCAGTTCCAGGCTGTCACATACTGATAGATGGCGCCAACAGCGGACATTAACACTTGCGCTGATACAGTGGCTGTCAGCAAAGCCCATGGTGATTCAGGCATTTTCCAGGCTCTGCAAATCAGTGCACCTTGGAGAACGCAAATTTGGATCTGTCAGGTCATGCCCACAGTGTTCTGGCACTGCACGTGCAAATACAACATGCAGGCGCTATAAGTCTAGCTACCCTTGTAATATGTCACAAGCAACTTCGTTTGCTCGACCACGCTGGACAGCAAGATAGCATATGCTGCAAACCCACTGCCATACAGCTGTGTGTGCTGACATTTGTGCTGCCGCCTGACGGCTCAAACTGCTGCCGGTCAATTTTATAAAACTACAGCAGCAGAAACCTAGGCATACAGTCTTGTCTACGTGTTGCATTCCAGCGGTTCATTCGAAACTTAATCACACTGGCCATGTGATGCATGCAGCTGCATCACAGGAGCATGCCACAGCATCACAAGTTTTTGGGTAACATCGCATTCAGAAGTGCATGTTATTGCGGTTTGCAGTTTTTCAACAATGCAGTCTGTCAGCAGTGAATGCATTCAACATGACAAACCCATGCATGCAGCCAAAACCAATGGGCTCCAGTACACAGAAATAGACTCAAAACAAACATGCAGCCAGATGTCAAGCAGCATGCTGAGAAACTGACTTGCTACACTGTACATTTCAGCACCACATTGTTCATCTTTGAAGTGGGTTCTTGAGGTTGCCGATGAAGCTTTGAAGAATGTTTTGGCGGTTGACCTTTTGGAATCGTGACATGAGCGGCTCGAATTTGCTGTCAGCTCTGATAGCTTCCAAGTCAGGATCCTGCCTAAGCTGATCAAAGTCCTCGTAACCCATTTGCAAGGCTTCCAGGAGAGCTAACAAGCCATCATGGATGTTTCCAGTTCTTGATAAGCAGCAAGCTATGTTGTAATACGCTGATATTTTTTCGCCATCACTGGCAATTGCAGGCTTGTCCCTGCATGTCATTTGGCAGCAAGGCATGACATCAAGAAGAACAACGACAGATTGTGTTCCCCACCCAGCAAACAGCGTGAGGTTGTCAATGTCTTTACCTGTACTGTTTGAGACCAGTGCCTGGTAAGGTAAGAGCTTGCTTGAACAGACCAATAGCTTCATTATAGTCTTGCTTTTCGTATGCTTTCAATCCCATTGCGATGGCGCCAGCAGACAGCTCCGGCTCCGGACCGGCACTGGCTGAGCATTGCCACTTGCGACGGACTGTACTCTGACGAGCGCGGATGGCATGCGGGCTGAAAGTGCTGTGATGCGGGATGCAAAGACGACTACATGACCTGCTACGAGGGCACTCTAGGTGAAACGTGAAAGGGGCAGGATGCAGACACTGAGCTGAAAGCATTACGCCTGCTGCCGGGCGCCCTGGGCAATGCTTGATACGTGTCAATACTCAACCCAGAGTACTTTCGGTGCTGCGATGTTATACCGTTGTTGAGCGCTAATCCTGTTTGCGGTGAAACTGTAGAGAGAGAGAGATTACAATGCTTTAGCCAGCCAGCAAGTCTGATCACATATAGAAGTGAAGTCTCGACACACATGAAAGACCTCTTCCTTCGTGTCTTGTCATCGCAAAAAATGCTTCAAGGCAATTCTGAACATCTTCTTCTTCCTGCCAGCTGCCTACGCATGGCTTCGCTTAGAAGGTGCTCTCACTCAGCAACACAGATGTGACACAGGACACATCGTTGGCAAGTCCTCGACTTACTCTCCTTTAGTGTTGGCACATTGTTTGGACCACACCGACGCTCTTTGTACGTGTGAGCGCACAAAAGCTGCTATCGCAGTTGCCTGGCCTCCGCACTGTGTGCCTGCGTCTGTGAACTCCATAGTGCCAGTCGCAGATTTCACTTTGTCTGATTCGTCAGTGCTGCCGTCATGGCGGGCGACAAGATGATGGATCAGATATTCAACCTGAAGTTCACCAGTAAACAGCTTGTCAGGCAATCAAAGAAGTGCGAGAAGGAGGAAAAGACAGAAAAGCTGAAGGTCAAAAAAGCAATCGAAAAAGGCAATATGGATGGTGCCAAGATCTATGCTCAGAACGCCATCAGGAAGAAGACAGAAACCTTGAACTACCTCAGGCTGTCCTCCAGGCTTGATGCAGTTGTGAGCAGACTAGATACTCAGGCGAAAATGTCAGTCATCAACAAGAGCATGGCTGGAATTGTCAAGGCCTTGGACCAGGCTCTGGCGTCAAACAATCTGGACAGAGTTGCCAACACTATGGATCAGTTTGAGCGTCAGTTTGAGAACCTGGACGTCCAGTCCGAGTTTGTCCAGAATGCTATGAACGCTCAAGCAGCCATGTCCACTCCAGAAGATGACGTCAACAACCTCTTGCAGCAAGTGGCAGATGAGCATGGACTTGAAGTCAATCTGGGTCTACCTAGCGCTGCGCAGCACCAGCCAGTCGCACAGCAACAACAGGCTGCAGTAGATCCTGAGAGTGATTTGAGCTCCAGGCTTGCGCAGTTGAGAGGAAAGTAAACCTCCAGTAGTGGTCTTGGGCTTGCACTGTGGTGTGTTTTGTTTGTCTGAAGATGACGCAACAGTATTTAGACTTTTGTAGCCTAATTTCATCCCAATATGAACTTGTTGCAGACCTGGAATGGTCAGCCTAGAACTGTTTTGTGTTGGAAGCCACAAACTTCGTCTGTTATGGCCAGCAGGATACCATGCATTGCATCTCTTTACACGTGTTGGCACTGCATGTCAGACTGAGCTCAGTTGGTTGCAGCAATCAGTTCATGCAGCGTCTGGACTTGTGAGAGATCATAACTTTGAATGTCATTAATTATGTTCTTGCGCAAGACAATTTGTCTCAAGGTGACCTTTGTGCATACTCATAGACCTTTGCACCAGACAACCATCTTCACACTTATGCACAGACCCAAGTTTGGAAATCAGGCTACAGCTATCAAAGCAACATCCCAGTCAGTGTCACGATTGCATTGTAGACTGGTCAGCGGCCACAGACTTGCATATATTTTGCGTTCAGCTAACTGCCTACAAGCTGCAACAGCATAGGTTTATGATGAAGCAAGCTACAACCTGACACCCCTAAACATTGTCTTCGCACAGCTTACAAAGCGCATCCCTGCAGTGCTAACATGACCAGGCACAAGCCCTCTCAATGGTGCTGGCAGAACCTGCTTGGCACAATTTGTTGGTCCATGCACATTGCTCATTGACAACTTGTACTTGCCTCGACCAGCACTGTCTTGTGCTGCCCTAACATGACTACCAAAACTTCCTCCAGGCCATTTTGCGCCATCCAAACAGCGTCTGATCTGGAAACCCTCCAGGGAGGGTTTTGATTGCTAGGAATACAAGTCCTGCCCCGACATTGAAGTAGCAGCCATCCTGGCTTTATGTGCCTTGTCATAGTGTGTGAACTTCTTGAAGACAACAATCATCATGGACATGTTGTCACAGCCAATGCCGCTGCCTCCCGTGTCTTTTGCCAGGCAATGGTCGCACACACTCTCAGAGATGTACCTTACGCTCTGACCCTCTATAAGCCGCTGTCTGACAAAGTCAACAGCCTGCAGGCGACGCATAAACACTGGTTGAAGACGTCAAGACTCAGATCCCATCTGAAAAGCGCTCTGCACCAGACCAATGGTTTCAAAGTGGCAAAACAGGCTACTCACTGACCATCATGCAGCGTGCAGACTCAACTGCAGCATGTACCATGCATGATCAATTGGCATGGCAGCACTGACGTGATCCAGCACAGAGGTCTATCAACCCAGAGAACCATTTTGTACCACAAAGGCACGCTGAGTACAAGCATCCATGTGCATGCATGAACACCATATGACCAAAGCCCATACCTGCTGGTTGTTGAGAACATCCCAGATGCCATCACATGCCAGGATCATGAACTCAGATGAGGATCCCAGCTGTATCTGACGCACGTCTGGGAAGGCGGTGACGGCCTGCTCAGCTGCAGACAGGTGGCTGCTCTGCTTGTACTCCATGTCCCCTATGGCCCGGGACAGGTTCAAGCTGCCGTTTACTCTCCCATCCAGTACATAGCCTCCAGCCTACATTTCAGATCTGTGTTGCACCACGACGCACATACACACACACACACAGACAGACACACAGAGAGTACAGGTACATAGTGTGATACTGGAAGTTTCCCTAGCAAAAGCATCAGCGCTCTAGCTGCTGTTATTTTCTGATGAGTTTTTGTGCACCAACCTTGATGATACGGCTGTGCTCTGGTGCATCAGTGGGTTTGTGGTCATATGACATGGCCACTGCCTTGCCTGATTCCGACACCACACAGCGTGAGTCACCAGCATTGGCCACTAGCAGGGTCTGCCCTTCAATCTGCAGCGCAAAACTTTTAATCTAGTGCAGTCCAACTTTGCGCCAAAGCTGTGTCTGCATTGCATATGGTCCTGGCGTGTGGTGCAATGAGCCTTGTTTTGCCACGTGGGTGTGGTTGGTCCAACGACTTGAGTCATGGCTCTGATGCGGTGAATGCCAAAGGAGGACCCCATACGGGCAGCTACAAAGGACTTTGCATGTGGGACCCTGGGGGAATAATGTATTCATTAAAGGGGTTGCATGGCTCCCCCCCCCCCCTAAGGCTTTAAAAGAATATTTGCAGATGCTAGAGGATGACTGGAAAGACTTTGACTCAAAGCTCAAAAGGTCCTTTGGGCTCCTGTAGACGGACCTGCTCATTCTCATGATCCATGTCAGCATGCTCATGCATTCTGGCCTCCCTATGGGCATGTTAGTATGCAACATGTAAACAAGCAAGTCTGACTACAGCAGCCTGCACAACTGCAGATGCAAGTTGTAGGATGACCCATCCAAATCTCTGAATTGGAGTTACAAGCAGCCTCAGTGTCAACAAGCCACATGAACCACACCAGTTGCAGTAGCGGCAAGCATGAAGGGCAGATGCAGCAGCAGGGGTGGTGTGACTGACCAGGGCAACAACTGCAGTGCAGCCTGCGGAAGGGCCCTTGTAAGAGCCTGCGGCCCCTTGGAGCGGCTCTGCCTTCTCAATTGACTCTGCACCAACAACTACAGAGTGAAAAACTGCGCTGCATATACACTGCATATTGGTTGATCATCCATTTGCTCATTCATTCAGGCTGGGCTTCATTTGGTTGTTCAGTCATTCAACGAGTGACTGATTCGTTTAGTCAGAAAGGTTTGCCCTGAGAGTCAGGTCTGCTCAGTCTCCTATCTGGCTGGAAATTAGTTAGCGTTTGGAGTTTAGGGCCAGGACCAGTGGAAAACATAGAGATGCAGATGTCTTCTTCCTGTTGCTGGACAGAAAGAAAAGAAGGCACCTGTCCTGGTTGTGAAATGCATTGCAAAATAGTGGAAAGATTGAAGTGCAGCTGAGGCAAAGTAGTTGTGGGCGGTGGCGACAACCCTCACTTGTCTTTTCTGATGTTGAAGCTTGGTCAGGTGAATACATACCCAACGAGACCAAAATCTGGCTTGGAGGCTGTGATGTAGAATGTGAACAGGGATGTAGAATGTGAACAGGCGACAGCTCTGGGAAGGCAGGACTTGCCCGGCACATATCTAGCTCATGATGAAGCTAGAAAGCAAATACGATCATCTATTCTTGATGATTACTGGAGACAAAGAGGTTTCAAGCAGACTGTCTGCAGTCCCAACCTGGAGGAGGGGAATCTGACAACTCCTCGTCAGGTGGCTCAGCAACAGCAGCGTACTTCTTACGCTTTATCTGGGCCTTAGCTTTGGCCTTGCTGCGGCGGCCAACAGGCAGGGGGGGTGAGGTCTCGGGTGGGGGGGTGGGCGAGGTGGATTCAGAGCTTGGGCTGTGTGGGCGCTTACCGGGCAGACCAGAGCCTGTGCCATGTGACAGCCAGTCAGTTCAAGCTATATAGCAAATCATCATGTGGTCAGCAAATTTACCAGCATGTATGACATATGTAATACTAGATTGCGCTTGCAGGTAAGTGTGTTTGTATCATTGCACTGGCTCAAGGAGGTCCAGATTGCCATGATCTAATGGATGAGGACCCTCTTCTTCCTCATCTCATCGGCCCTTTTCCACATTCTTTTTGTTGCTAATGTTCGATAGTCGAGAAACACGCAGATATATGCTCACAAAAGGAAGCAGTTGCTGCAGGTGACGGAATCTGCTTTTTATGCTGTCAATCAACAATTGCCAGACAAGCCAAAGTATCAGTCTGTCAGCCAAAATCTGTCTCCCAACTAGAGACAAAGAGGTGCACATGTACTTGACATGCCCTTCCATTTCAAAATCTCATCATCTTCTTCAAAATGGGAGTATGGTGCAGGCGCTGCATCAGCAGGAGGATGAAGCCCAGATGCATGTTGCACCTTTGAGGCTGTCCAACAATGCTGAAGTGCTGCTGGCAATCTAAGCTGTGAAAGTAAACATGGAAGTTGCGTGCCAACAAACCTTTCAAGTGGATTGACATTGCCAAAAGAGTTCTGCAAACTGTTTTGAGCTTGTCGCTACACTTGAAAGGTTTATCTGCACCTTACTTGCTTGTTTACTTGCACAGCAGAGCTTGAGGAAATTGATTGCCTTGGGTGTTTCCCACGGCTCAATTATGCCAGTCCTGACAGATGTCTTGGTTCCTTTTCTGCTCAAGGCCACTCCTGATGACAGGGAGCCACATCCACACACACACACACACACATGGACAGACAGTGAATGAGACTATCTTGATTGTGAGCTTCAGAGACAGCTTTCAGCTTGAATGGCCTGATTCTTTGCCTTGTAAGACTTTCTCAATTGGGAGCTGGTTTGTATTCAGCTTTAACGGATGCAATACACAGTGTTGCTGCAAAGTCTGTGCTCGAAAGACTAATAATATTGATGACAACAATAATAATAATAATATTTTGGTTATTATTCTTGCAGGCACAGACTTTGCAGTAATATTGCGTGCATGTATGATCATGCCACAAAACACATAAGCCTACAAACGAAGAAGATGAGGGTGAAAGCACCAACAGGTCTTGTTAGGCCTAGATGGGGCCCCTCCCCAACACACCCCTCTCACCGTCCCCTTTGATGATTCAACATACAGCAACCAGCTTTGATGTCAAGACCACAGTGCTTCTAGGTGAACCCACCTTTGTCATGGGCGTCATCAAGGGTAGGCTGGTCATGCACAGCCTGGGACCTCTGAGGGACAATGGACTCTTTGGACAGGGAGGCAGTCTTGTGGTTAGGCGCGCTGTCTGCCGTGCTTTTCCACTCCACAGGCCTAGCGTTATGAGCCCCTGTATCTTCACTGCTGCTCAACTCTGGGCCCTGTATTAGCATAAGGAAAGAGCTGGGTTGCACTTGTTCTGCCGACAAATAAAAGGGCGCTGTAATAAAGCACATGTTTTGATCCTGCATTTTTGCTGGTGCCTATATTATGGCAGAGGTTGTTATGGCAGAGGTGGTGATGATTGAATTTGAAACATATCATGTGAGATATGTGAGAGTCATGTGACGCTAATTCCAAGCCTGCTGTGGCAGAATCTGCTTTGACAGGTTCTGAAAACAAGCAAACCCAGCAGACCAACAGCACACAGTTGCTCATGGCACCTGAGTGATCATGAGCTTAGGATGCAAAGCATGACTCAATGACGCAAGACTCAATGAAAGGGTATTGGAAACACAGCACAAGACAGGGAAGGCCTTTGTGAACTGTCACTCTGCAGCTGGCTGATGGCAAGCAACCAGCTGCCAGGTGGCGAGTCATGACTCATTGCATGCCTTGTGGTGCTTGTCAGTGGGAGAGAAAGATGTATGCCGCATGCAGACAGGCTACAAAGCACGCAGAAGTTTAGATCCTGGAACTCACAGATGTGACACCGTCTTCATAGTGCTCCTCATCTCCTGACTCTGCAGACAACAAAGTTGCCTGAACAAGCATATTCTTTTGGATGCAGGGGTCAAGCACCGCACTTGATCTCTTACAGGCAGACAAAAGCAAAAATTGCAGAAGACAGAAGCAAGTACAGATCATGACAAGGTTTTATATCACTTGACCAATCCTGCAGGCACAACTTCTCACCCCCCAAGACAAGGGTGGAATGCGAGTCTACATAAGAAAAAAGGGCATTCTCACCTGACAGCATGCCGTTCCTTTCATCTTCTTCCCTCTTGGCTTGCAGGGCCTTTCTCAACAGCTCTGGCAAGTTCTCCTCGCTCAGCATTGCCATCCTGTGCAGGGGTACACGCTCTCAGATGCACGCATGCTCAGACACAGAAGCTGGGCAAGCTGCTAGTTAGCTGATTAGCTCATTAGCTGCTGTGCAACCTGCTCAACCTGTTGATTGCATGGGCAGCCAAGACAATTGCAAGCCTGTCAGAGCACATATGAACACGCAAAAACTGTATCATTGCACAGCTTCAACATACACAATGATACATTCCATACAGACTCCAGCAGAATGGTGCAGAAGTTTGCAGCAACAGAACAGCATGCGCAAGCAAGCAATCAAAGCTGTCACGGTGGCACGGACGCAGATTTGTGTACATAACTTGTCTGTATTGTGGGCATAGATGTACGGGCAGAAGATGTAAGACTCAGATGGCATTTGCTGCATTTGAAACATTGTCACCAGAAGACACGCACACACAACAAACACCTGCAGCCATGGGACACCCAGGATGTACTTACTCTTCTTCCTCATCTGCGTGAGTTTTAGGGCCAGCCAAGGCTTGCAGCTCGTCTTGGACAGACTCCTGAGACAGCATCTCATCCATCCTGAGGAATACTTGCACCAAGGCTTCCTTGGTGTTGCCTTGCTGGTAGGCCTGTGTCTGCACCAACTCATTTGTCTGCAGCAGAGTCACACACTTTCAGCAGATTGAAAATTGATGCATCCAGACCATGCAGGGTACCTGAGTCAGGTAAGATAAGGTTTGATGTACACTGCAGAACAATCACATGATTCGTGTGAATATATGCCTGGCTGTAATACATGTTAGGTTGTTGACAAGATGCTGGCAACTATTACCATGTTTATTACTGGTGTTCACAGTATATAACATAGGTTTGTAGCCTCACCAGATACATAGATACATATTTGGCAACTTCACGGCCCCCATGGCCATCAAAGACTCCAAAAACGCTGCATTTGTTGTCAACATCCAATGCAGCGAGGTGCGCATCCTCCTGCAATTACACGGAGGTGTCAACAACTGACCTTGCACATGTGCAGATCAGCAGAGATTGCAAGTGCGTACATGTAACTGACAAGGCAGGGCAACCTTGTTTTGGGGGGCATAGATGAGTTTGAACCAAAAGCAGCATGTATTTACCATTTCTGTTCGCCAACCCTGCATTGCACAGACGCCATACTTGAAATCTGCATTCTCTTCTTCTTCGCCCTCCTGCAGCAAATTCATTGCAAGTCCTCATTACATTGCCAGTAGCATGCCCTTTCAGCGGTGCTGTTTTGCTAAACATATCTGCTTTCTGCAAACCAACATCAGAAGTGAGAACAACCTTGTCTGTCACTGGTTGACTCAAGTATGCCCCCATTAAGACGTTGCGAGGCTCTTGAGTCTCAGAGGAGTCACAGCAGCTAAAGCAGCATAAACTGCGGAAGAAAGACCTGCACCACAAGCCAGCATAGCATCGGTATCGGGACGCAGTAGACAGCAGCAGGATGCGATACACCGTATATGCAGCTTATTGTAACAGGCAGATCGGAACATGTACGTACGGCCGGAAAAAACCCTTTCGGACATTTCATCGACTGACAACAGCAAGGTGAAGCGATATCGGAGACAAGATGTACCCGGATGGGGCCAGCTCGTTCTCGAAAAGCCCGATTGCAGACTCGGGGGGACTCAGACGCGCTGAGAGCTTTGCCAAATGATACAAAAATGCCTGATAAGCCCAGCTCTTTCTGAGCCAGACACGGCCTGTTTGATCTCCCACACGACCTGTTGCCGACTTACATTGCTTGCATGTCTTGTCCTTTCTATGCTTAACGCAGAGTTGACCTCACGCCAATGTATCTGAATGTTCAACCGCTTATTGCAGCCGTCTGCTACTTTCCTTCTCGACAGAGTTAGCTGACTTGGACTGTCATTCAATCATTCCTATTCACGTCGGCAGTCAGGCTGACTGTATAATTCCTGGAATCACCTGGCTGAGCTATAAATCCCTGCGAGGTCGTGAAATCCCCAACCACTTGCATTTTGTTTAACAATTTAACGATGACTTTTACGGATAAATCGGTTATCTGATACAGCACCTCTGCAACTCAGGTGGCGGACTTTTGACTGCATTGCGACGCAAAATACTCGCAAAAATGGCAAACATGACGATGCGTATGCAAGTGAAAGCGCCGGTGGTATGTGCTGGTGCGCATGCTAGCCTACGGGTACAGCGCGCTCGCCCTATGCGCCTGTCAGCTTTCCAAGGATTCATTGCTCCTGCTCGTCTGTCAGCCAACTGCAACTTGTTTGCAACTCAGCAGAGCTTCGCCAGTTTGACGAATGCTCAGATTCGCTCTCCTTCCTCCAGAAGCTTGCGTACTGTAGTATGTATGGCTGCGAAGAAGTCTGTGTCAGACCTCAAGAAGGCTGACTTGGAAGGCAAAGTAGTCCTTGTGAGGGCAGACTTGAACGTACCCCTGGACAAAAGTCAGAAGATCACAGACGACACACGTATCCGAGCTGCAATTCCAACTCTCAAGTACCTGACAGACAACGGCGCAAAGGTCCTTCTAACCTCTCACCTGGTAAGTGTCTTGTCCGCACCGAGATGCCCTGATCAGCATATTGGCCTCTAATTTTGCACTTGTCGCGTAGGGTCGACCGAAAGATGGTCCCGAGGATAAGTTTCGGTTGACACCTGTTGTGCCCCGCCTGTCGGAGTTGCTCGGCACCAAGGTAGGCCTAAGGATAAGTTTGGTCTTATCCGTGGATCTGCAGCGGGCTTGCGCTGAGTGCGTCGTATACGCCTATAGGTGCTCAAAGCAGATGACTGCATCGGTGAAGAGGTCAAGGAAAAGACCCAAGCCCTGAAAAACGGAGAGGTACGCTGCCCTGCTTTCACTTGTAGCATTGGTCTCAAAACCTGAGGTTGCTGTACTGGAGGCATCGCATGGGCTGTCTCATGCAGGTCCTGGTCCTTGAAAACGTGCGTTTCTACAAGGAGGAAACAAAGAATGACCCCGGATTTGCTGAGAAGGTACTTTGACCTCTTGACTTTACGCGCTTGGTTGCTTTGAAATAGCTTGCAGTGTAGGCCCCTGTCTCAGCAAAGCATTCTGCTACAAGCTTCCCTCTGACTACATTCTGCGTGTCTGCAGCTTGCAGCAAATGCTGACATCTTTGTCAATGACGCTTTTGGCACAGCCCACAGAGCGCATGCCTCAACAGAGGGTGTGACTAAGTTCCTACACCCCAGCGTGGCTGGTCTTCTGCTTCAAAAGGAGCTAGACTACCTTGACGGTGCTGTCAAGGAGCCCAAGAGGCCATTCGTTGCCATTGTCGGCGGATCAAAGGTGTCCTCAAAGATTGGAGTCATTGAGTCTCTTCTAGAAAAGACAGACAAGATCATCCTTGGGTATGTACATGCTACATATCTTATGACCGGTGCTTTGATATCTGCAACTCTCTGCGTGAGGCCAGACAGGATCACAACCATCATCCTGGTTGCTATTGTGCATCAGTTGCGCGACAACCAATAGGTTCATACTCACCTGCTGTTTGTGCACAAAATAAGCTGCAAAACAACAGTAGTATCTGCATCTGCCACTCATCCTGAGCTTAGGGTGACAAGAATATCTTGAGTCATGGCTGTATTTATGTTGTCCACTGCACACTCCACAGGTCACATGACATACAGCCTGGGAGTCGGTCAAGCGCATCTAAGTGTAATTCTTGCCTCCATCCCATTGCACATTCCATGACATGCAGACTTGAGCAGGCTTGAGCAGACACAGCACAATGACTGGTCACTGTTCATTGCACAGGCAGCATGAGTCTCACGTTTTGCCAGGCAGAGAAGGGGCTGTAGAAGTCTGTCTGATGGGTTAGGGATCACCCTGTCAATTGTTGCTGTCTGAAGGTCCTGGTCTGAGAGTCTGAGCCATGAGTACAACACAGCTTTCTGTTGTTCAACATTCTCAACACACACTAAAGAAAAACACCAGACTTAGCACCCCTCAGCACCCCTCAGCACCCCTTAGCACAGGTCACAAACCTGGCTGTTTGTTCTGCAGTGGTGGCATGATCTTCACGTTCTACAAGGCCCGGGGGATGTCAGTGGGAAGCTCCCTGGTGGAGGAGGACAAGCTGGACCTGGCCAAGAAGCTAGAGGCAGCTGCCAAGGAGAAGGGTGTGGAGTTCATCCTACCCACAGATGTCATTGCTGCTGACAAGTTCGATGAGAATGCTGAGACCCAAGTGGTTGCAGCTGGAGACATCCCTGATGGCTGGATGGTATGCCCTTCCTGCCGTTCCCTGGGCTGTATTCTTGCCTTTCCTGCCTTTCCCTGGGCTGTATTCTTGCCTTTCCTGCCTTTCCCTCAGCTGAATTCTGGCCTTTCCTGCCTTTCCCTTGGCTGTATCTTGGGCCTTTCTGCCTTTTCCTGGGCTGTATCCTGGCCTTTGGCTGAATGCGTTGAAACACTACTTTCGGAGGTCGACCTGTTGCCCTTTCTGCCCTTCTGTGGCTGTATTCTGGCCTTTGGCTGAATGTGTTGAAATGCAAACAATGTGGGCTCCTCCTGCTCATATTGTCATTTGTGTTGACAAGTTATATACGCAGCCGATTCCAGCTGCAGACAAGCTCAAAAGTGGACCCACTGCTTGACTTCGCCGCTTGAAAGCTTGTTGTGACCAAGCAAGTGCTCAAGGACAAAAGCACTTGTCTGGTCTCAACAAGCTTTCAAGCGGCAAAGCACAATGCAGTCACCTAAATTGTTGTTAGCGGCAAGCAAGTGGCTGGTCAGGGCAAGCACACAATATTTGGAAAAAGTACGTTCATTGGTACTTACCGAGGTCCTCAAAATCCAAAAGTCTGCACACTTAAGTTCAGGAAAAGCTTGCCTACTAAATCACCACAGAGCTGCTAGGCACTGCAACAGCACCGTCAAGCAGCACAGCCACAGTGTATGCCGTCTAGCCAAACCAATTTTGCACAGCTTTACAGAAGTCTACTGTACAATATCTTAGCAGCCACCCATACTCGACGCTATGCTCCTGATACTTACAGTATATCTTGTAGTCTGTCGAATTGTGCTGTCGATTATACACTGGCCGTACCACTGCACCTGAAATGTGACTGGAAACAAGTTGAAAGACCTTTGCAAAGTATGCACGAGCACCCTTTGCCCTTGTCATTATTCCTGTGAGGCTGTCTGCAGCTGCAAACAGCAAACAATGCATAGGTTGCAAAAGTGTGTAATGAAATGAATGGCGCCCATGAAGCAGACAGAGTATGCTGCTAATACTGCTGGTCAGACAGCCCCTGTAGCAAGGCTGTCCTATGGGACAGCCCAAAACCCTAGAAAAGCTAAAACATGGGACTGCGTCTTCTGCAAGTGTGACTCATCCTCCATGACCATGTTGCCAAAAGGCCATGCTGGGTGAGCCATGCCTGCAGCAACTGCCCTGCCCTTGCACAAGCTGCCCTGCCCTTGGCACATCTGGCATTTGCTCATTGTTCTTGTTTTGGGGAATATTCTGCATGACCCCAAAAACACGTGTGCTAGATGTCGCTGCATTGCTCTTGGCCTTGGCCTTTCGCAGTATCATCTTTTCAATTCACATCTTGAGTTGGTTCAGACATCTTGCTTTGGCATTCTTCACTGACGCAGAGGCCTGATCTCCTGAGTGGGGCAATTGCATCCCCAGGGGATTGGGGCTTTTGCATTCCTAGTTGAGTAGGCTCATTGCATCCCAAATGTATTGGGGCGTGACTTGCTGCAGCATGCAAGAGAAGCACTGCAACATTTTGTTGTGAACAGACTAAATTGGTCAGACCTCAGGCGTTGAGGCTGCACAAGCAGCATGCATTGCAATTGGCCCACCATAGTTGAGCCTGGAATCCTCCCTTGTCAGGGTCTAGAGGGGTCTTCAGGTCATTCACAGTGGACTGATTGCCTCAGAGCAAAACTCCTAGTCAGGGGTAAGGACTCACCTGTGTGTGTACAGCTGACATGTAGTCTCACGCAGTACCAATAGACCTTCGTAAGGCAATTTTTGGAACATAGCAATCTAAAAGCTGCAACCTGACATGGCAGTCTCTCCCACACTCAAGGCAGCAGACGTTCATAAGCAAACTGTGTATCCCATTTTTGTGTGCAGCAGTTTGGTCTCTGTTGTGCTAAGAGCATGGTTTGCAAGGTGGCTTTTGCTCTTCTTCAATCATGTCAACCGTCCCAATAACGTAACGCTACCATGGCGTAATGGCCACAAGTACTTAGTCATTCAATCATGGGGTTTTTGTCATGAGAGAGGCAGCAAATGGCTCAATTCGCAACCAGAACCACATACTACGCTGATTGCATGACCAAGTGGTCTAGCTGTTCCGCCCAACAGCCACGAGTATGGTATTTTTTCCAGTATTATGTTATTTATGGCAGTGTGATCTCTGTGTTGGAGGCTTTCCTAGTGTGTCTTGCTCATGTCTTGGCAGACAGGCTGGCCACACATAATGAGGGCCATGACTAAAGCAGAAGCTTGCAATATTGCTTGATCATGGTTGTCCACCCCTTGGGTGCAATTAGTATCTCATGTTAGTGCATGTTGGCTCACAGGACTAGGCACACCTAGTAGGTACCTGGCAAGAACGATTAGCTGGAACGCCTGTAAATTATTATTATTATGGTTGTCCGTTACCCCATACTGCCTGTTGCTATAGTGTTGCTGGCAAGCTTGAACCTTAGAATGCTTCAAAGCAAACGCTAAGCACGCACACATTCATTATTGGTATGCATCATGAGCTCTCTCAGCTTAGCTGTGTTCTTTGTCAATGTCTCACAGAACACTGCCAGGTTGAGGGGGTCATGTTGCAGACTTGCCAGCTCTGTTCAATCCCAAAACGTCTATTTCCATTCAGAAGTGTCATCCCTGCAATGGAAACCTAAATTCAGAAATGTCTGGGGACAGTATAAACGTGTTTCTACGTTGTGGAGATGTTTTGGACCTCCTTACAAACATCTGGTATTCATTTTGAGGCCTTTGTGCACCACTAGTCGCAGAGGACTGAGTGTCACATTAGTGTTCCCCGCTGCTTGACAAAAGTTTTCATACAAACAGCAACATCTGTTCATTTCTAAGAGCTAAGTGCCTTCAACAGCATTCACAGTCCCCAGCACTCAAAATTTCCTTTCTCATCTGCTATCTGATTTGCTTGTATATGTCCCCTACATTGCTTGGCACATTGCATTGGCATGTTGCTGAGGCGCAGAACATCAGCCTTGATTTTTATGTTTTTAACACTTAAATGTAAGTCTAAATTAGAAAAAATCGTATGATTGTGATGCCTGCAGGGATTGGACATTGGCCCTGACTCCCTGAAGGCCTTCCAAGGGGCACTTGCCGACGCCAAGACCATCATCTGGAATGGCCCCATGGGTGTGTTCGAATTCGAGAAGTTTGCCAAGGGAACCTTTGGAGTTGCAGAGACCCTGGCAGAACTGAGCGGCAAGGTGATTGAGCTGTCAACGTGTTTGACTGCATGCACTGCGCTGGCATGGGTCCTCGTGTTTTGCCTGCTGGGTATGGGTCACAAGGGTTGAGGTTGTCATGCAAGGGTTTCTGGCGTCTCTTGTTCCTTTATGTATGGCAGACTCGGCATCAAGTCACTCTAGTGGAAGACCCATCACTTGCAAGACTCAACTCATCTGCAGTAAAATCACCAGCATGTGTGTTGCATAGCGCTGCCGCGAAAATTGATGAATTAAACTGGCCATAAAAAATCCCTATAGTCTGTGCCAGGCTACTCATCCTGCAGAAGTGCCACAGCCTTGTCTGTAGCACCCATGCATCATCTTCATCAGCTTCCTGGGGACTCGTCATGTTCAGGGAGCCATCACCATCATCGGCGGTGGTGACAGCGTTGCAGCTGTGGAGAAGGCCGGTCTTGCTGACAAGATGAGCCACATCAGCACTGGAGGAGGAGCTTCCCTGGAGCTTCTGGAGGGCAAAGTCCTGCCAGGAGTTGCTGCTCTTGATGAGGTGTGATGACTGCTGTGGATCATGAATTGCTTCAGCTAAGCTCATCCAGGCAGGCCTGATTTAGATTCAGGGTTTGGAATTCAGGGTTTAGGGTGGGCTAAGCTCATGCAGGCAGGCTTGATTTAGAGTCAGGAAGTAGACTTCAGGGTCTAGCGTGGACCTTTTCAATTCCAAGCCCATGCAGCTGATCACATGCATGCAGGCTTGATGTAGAGTGTGTGTCACTGTATTGGCAAGTCAGTGACTGTTTCAGTGCAATGGCAAGTGGTGCTCTTGTCAGGGTTTACATCAAGCTTTTGTTTGTATGGACAGTTAGTTATAGCTTGTGTAGATGTGTTTGTAGCTTTTGGACTCTGCAAGACTCGTCAACCTGACTGATTGCTCACCAAAACATTTTTGTTTCTAGACAGTCTGTTGTAACAAGTCACACATTCTTATGAGGGCCGAAGTCAGTGTCCATGACTAGCATCCCACACCAAGCATTGGTCAACCATGCATAGATGCAGCCTCTTTTGCTCAGCTAGGAGATGTCAATGCCCTGCTTTGCTTCAGCACATCATGAGTAACATGGGGACAGACAGCCTCTCATACTGCTTGTTACACAACACTTTGGTTCTGCTGTCATCGGCCTGGCAGTCACTTGTTGGTGATATAGATAGATCGTGCTCAGACATTTTTGTCTTTCCAGATGATGGAGTGGGCTGTGCAGTCAACGCATTGCATCTGCAGCATTCTGCAGCATTCTGCAGACATGCATCCATTTGCATTCCCTGTTCCATTGCTCTGCTAGATGCATCATTATCTGGACGGCTTGCGTGGTTGATACGGTTTAGTCAGTATTATACCCCCCACCGTGCCCCCCCCCCTCTCCCTATTCTGCCCCCCATATCCACCCACCAGCTGTGACTTGCTGACGCACACAAATTCCTTGCACACTGCAAACTGAGTGCTTTGCAGCATATGGAAGAGTCGCAGCCTTGACAGTCGGGTGTGATGCTGATGTATACCTTGCTTTCACAAAGTCAGGTGCTGCAGAAGGGCTATCTGTCACAGCACATGTTCTGCTTGTGTTGCTAGTCTGACTAGGTAGCTCTTGAATTTGCCATAGGTGTGGCGATCAAAGCATCACAAGTACTGGTCAAGTGACTGGTGTTGGTTGGAGTGTACATGCATGCAAACTATGTCTTGCTGAGATGTGCTCATATCCCTCTGTGCAGAAGTCAGCTGGAGGAGCATCTTCCAACGGCAATGGTGGTGGTGAGAAGGTTGAGAACGCCGATGGCTCAGTGACCCACCAAGACCCCCTCGACATGTACTGTGAAGACAACCCAGAGACTGACGAGTGCAGGTCAGCAAGTTACTTTGTTATGTGTTTTTTTGGTGTTTTTATCTCTGTTGATATAGAACCATCATCAACCTGTCACCAAACCAAACCTGTGGCAAAAGGAATGGAACACAATTCCATGTTGGCTTTCCAGTAAAGTTGTTCTGACGTACCCTCAAATAGTGTCACTGGTCTTGCTGCTGTTGGTCATGAGGAGTGATGAATGCTTAGCAGTTTTGTCACATTTTGCATGTGGACTGGTCGGCAATGCTTTGAGCATGCACGCTGTGCTGTGCACCTCAGGCGGCTAGTTCAACGTTTGACTGTCATAGAGCTCAGCCTGTTAGATCGCACATGCAGCTGTTTTATCAAGTTTGCCTTGCCACAAATGTCTGCCCAATGCAGTGTTAACCATCAGACTGTCAGTGCACATCAGCAGCAAACTGCTCTCATATGTCTGACAACACCTGTGTTTCTGCAGAGTGTACGACAACTGAGAGTCAGTGCATCAAAGTTGACAGCACCAAAGGCGTGTCTGCACCTGAAGGCACATTCAGCAGCTATAGAGCATTGACACCAGGCGCCTTTTTACAAGTTGTGACTAGATGGTTTCTCATTGAGTTCTGAGTCAGCTTTCTGAGCTGTTGAGACTGAAAGTCAACAATTTTGGTAGCTTCTAAGACCGTTCTGTCTCTGTGTCAGCCTTTGCTACTTGCAGATTTTGCCTAGTATCTGCAAATCTGCGCTTTGCTATACAGCAGGTGCAAGCTGTGCATTTAATTTTGTTCGCTCCCCAACCATACTGATCGACATGGAATACAATCCCTTTATGTAACCTTTCCTGTTCAATGAACTCTGCTAAGATTGTAAGTGGCCTGCCAGTGCCTCGATGCATTGCAAGCTGGTGCATCCAAATCTCATGATTAGTCACAGATGCTGTCAGCGGTGAGCCAGTTGGCATGTGATTGTACGCAATCCTTAATTGTTTCAGCAAATCAGACACATGCAAAGCAAAATCAGGAAGACTTTTCTCGGCAACAAGTGCTCGATCGCTGCCAGCTGACACTATGATGTTCAAATGACAGACTTGTAGTCGTGATTTGCGCCAGTCAAACAGAACTTTCTATCTATGCCAAGATCACTGAAAGGAATGGGGGCCCAATGCTCCCCTGGGGCTGGGGTGGGGCTGGACCTGCCCCCTAGAGGAGGCCGTCCCCCTGACCGACCCTCAACAGGCAGCCTTTGCTTGCTGTCATGACTCTGTGTTACATGTGTGAATCCTCCAAAGGTCTGACTGCCACTGCTGCTGGGTGGCCGGTCACTACTGACAAAGCTGGGAAGACTTGGTGCCGAAGGTTGTACCCTCAAGTCACCCTGCACAAATCAGTCAATCAGTCTATCCAGGAAGTCAATCAGTCAGTCACTTACTCAGCCAGGTCAGTCAGTCAACCATCTGCTGAATGGCTCAATCAAGCCTTCCTGTGTTTGGGGCTGAACTGAGTGTGGACATACAAGGACTGGGAATGCAAAACATACTTGACAGCAACTTGTTCAATCGAATCAGTGTGCTTATGACCATGTGGGTCACGTGGTTGCCAATTGTCCCTTGTAAGGTGTGGTCACTGATTGTATTCAGCAGGCTGACTTGCACGCAGGTTTATGTTGATGCTAAACTCAAAGATGTTGACACCTATAGCACAGGCTGGTGTATAGTGATACTGTACAGTTCCTTCATACCACTATGCATCAGTTTTGTCTACAGCTTCAAGTTTTCGTCAGACCAAGACTGCTTGTAGTCTTGCACTCTTCACACAGTGCTGGTGTCTTGAGCTATGATGAGCGTTGCAGTCAACATATCAAAGTGGCTCTACAAAATGCTTGCAATTGCTGTCAAGTGCATTGATGATGCGAAGAATGCAGCCATGCCTGTGATGCAAGCTGTACCTGCATAACGCTAGTCTGACTGGCAGCTGTCCCCAAGCGCTTTGCTTTGTCACTCCAGGATCCAACAGCCATGCTTGCATATGTCAAGGGCCGTACCACACTGCCCTTGCTCTGGTGCGAGAAGGACAAGTTTGTGTGTGGGGCATTGTCAGTAACAGAGTAGGCATCATGAAGGGGAGCAGTGCCCATCAGATGCCAATCTGGCCTTGAAGCCAGCTGCTGTTTGCCCTGCCCTTGAGGGTATGCTTGGGCCTGCTGCTGGATGCCCTGCCCTGGGCCCTGCCCTGGGCCCTGCCAGGGGACCTGAAACGGTGCCTGAGGCTGTTCCTGGCTCTGCCTCTGGCCCTCATGTAATGGGCTAGTCCCCATCAGGCGCCACTGAGGGACTTGAGGCTGTTGATCTCTGCCCTGCCCTATGCTCTGAGGCTGCTGCTCACTGCCCTGCCCTTCATGCTGCCCTAGAGCATGCTGCTGCCCATCATGCAGCGGACTAGTCCCCATCAAACGCCATTGTGGCACCTGGGGCTGCTGCTCACGGCCCTGCCCCTGCCCTCTGTGTGCCCCATATGACAAGGCATGACCGCTGCCGTCAGACTGCCTTGTGCTGTAGGCATGGTACACCTCCTGTGAGCTGTATGACCCATTGTCCAGAGTGCATGCAGAGGCTGATGCAGCAGCTGATTCAGCATGTGGCTGCTGGCATCTGAATTCCATGGGCATGACTGGCAGGGGCTCTGCAGAGGAAGACTGTGCAGGCATCTCTACTACTTCATCAGAAGCCTCTTCAGGGTAAAAATTGCACTTCTGGGGCTGGACAGGTTGCACTGGTTCTATGGCTGCCCCAGAATGTAGGGTTTGAGCCGGGGCTGAGGGCATTGACCTAGGGATTTCAGAAGTGCCCTGCGCATCTGCTGCCAGCTTCAGGTACTTATGGTCATCTAAGGACTCGGCCAAGTCAGGCTTGCTAGGAGTGATATGGGTCATGGCTAGGGTCATGAAGCTCTGCCCTAATGGCCCTAGACCATCATCACGAGGCAGCTCTGAGACCAGGGCAGGTTCAGGCTTGCCCCTGAGCTTCTGAGGGCTGTTCTCTACTGATGAGTCAGCAGTGGTGCGAGCACTTCCTGCTCTGCTGCTTGGGCTGGGGTGCTGTGCTTGAAATGCAGCTAAGTTGGATTGTGAATCATGTGGTGAAGAGGAGGATGGGTCGAAAGGCTGGAATGTGAATGCCAGCTGTACTTCGCCTTTCTGACGTCCATCCTGCATTATGAGCAATCAGGGTTGACAATGTTGCAGCCATGTTAAGAGCACTGGTCACAAGTGATAATGTCTTTCAACGCCATCAAATTTGCTTGCTGAGACAAGCCTGCAGTGTGGCATTCACTGCAAACCCCAACAAGCAGCTTTGGTTAGGCACACATGGGAGGTGTTGATGCTGCCACACATCATGCCACAGATGGCAGCAGTGGTTTTAAGCCTGCCAGATTGATTCCAGCGTACCCGTGTGAAGAGAGGAGCACTGACTTCCTCATGGTTGTTTGCAAACACATCTAACAGATCCACTTCTGTAGAGCCAACCTGCACTTTCCAAATTGCCGTTGTTGAGCAATTGCTGAGCAATGCATCCTTCTGTGATTGCAGGTAAGTTTGGTATACTGATCACAGGTGATGCTTTAGCAAACATGGCTGGAGCTATTCTGCGCTTACCCTATTGTCATGAAGAGTGTGTGCATTTTTGACTTTCACTGTCAGCTTCGTTGGAGCATCTCGGGAGGTGTTCCTGCACTGGCATGAATAGCGTGATCGTCTGCCATACGATTGTGAAGCTAGCTCATAGACAATGCTGCTTACAGTTTGATGCTTTCATTCCACACAGGAGATGTGCCACCGTCTTTGTGGACGGCTGTCTTGACCTTGAAGCTGCCGTAAACAAGCTGCAAGAAACAAACGATTTAGCACGATGTTGTGTGAAGACACGGCCAACTTGTAGAGACACAGCGGCTGCTTTCGGCGTGACTCAAGTACTCGTGAGGTGCTTTACCTGCACGTACGGGTCCTGTATGCCGAAGATGGCAGTGTCACGCAGGCCTCGGGCTGAAATCACATTTACTCGAAGCTCACCCTTACGGGTGGACATCTCACGCACGGTGTTCGGCTGTCCTGTGCACTTCCTCGATCCCGAAGTGAAGATGCACAAAATCGCTCAAGCAACGTCCGATAGCAAGCCCGTGGTGAAGTGCTCAGGATGCCGCTGTGACTGTAGTCATGTCAGCTGATATGGGTGCGACACGAAACAGTTAAGTCGAACGCCATGTCTGCTTTGGTCAATGCAAGCAGCTTAAACGATGAATCTGGAACCAACCTGCTTCTTCTTCTGCTCTGCAAAAACTTCTATCCACCCCTTCTTATTGCTGCCAGCCCTATATTTCTTGCTTGGTAAGTCACTCTGCCAAGAACACATCGTCAATGAAAGCCTAATTGCAGCTGCGCTCAAAGAGTCTGCACTCTGCAAAGCACACGTGTAGACTTCTACACATGTACATCGTGTGCCATTCAGCACTGTTCATCAGGAGTACTTCCATGCAAGGGTACTTTCTAACCTCTCAGGCAGGTCAAGCAGCATGCTGGCAGACATCAAGATATCAAAACACTGATTCCCGGATCTTCATTCTTATTGGAGACTTGCTGCATAGTCTTGCCAGTGTCGCTCTTGTGCACTTTGTCTCAGGGAGGCTTCCTTTGCTGCTCTGTCAGCTGGTGAGTTGCCAACCCCACCGCCTCTCCCTATGCATGTGTATGTCATATGAGCCAAAGCAAGCAAGACAGTCTAATCTTTCTTGCGGCCTGCTGCTGGCATGAGCAGTGGTACAAGATGTGCAGGACGTCGTTGCCCAAACTAATATGGTGTGCTTTACAGCAGAGCATGGGCTACAAAGCATGCATCATGTACCACAAGATGCTCTTGACAGAAGCGCATGGATCACATGCATGAAATGCATGACACTCAGTACCACCGACGCCGCGCAACTTGCACAGATGCATTCAGGGTTTGGCTGACCTTGGAAAGCCAGCTCTTCATTCCTAAGCAGCTCTTCTACTTCACTGGACAGGGGCTGCACGCAGAAGAACTACTCATTTTTTCCCTTGACCAGCAAATGCTGGAGTACATGGAGTAAATGTAAGCTGGTGCAAAGTATGCAACATCATGCTCGTTTCAGCTTGCCCAGCACGCAGCATTCAGGTGTGCCGCAATCATGCAGACAGCATGCATATAAGCTCAGATGGCTGGGTACGCCATCCTCTGCAATTCTTCTCCTGATGTGCTTGACATTGACAGACACTGCAAGGATTGCTTACACACATTCCCACATGCATCATCTTGATCACATCACAGTGCGTCAGCAGTGACGATTTTACTCACAGGCGTCGCTTCCCGTGTGAAAGAAGGCTGTCGCCGTCCAAAGCTCATGCCAGAGCGCTGATGCCCTGCCTGTGCCCCACTGCTGCTGCTGCTGCTGGCCTTGCTTCTCAGACCACTGAAGCTAGGCAGGCGGCTTTGACTGGGCTGAGAGCGTGTGAAGCCCATGCTGCTCATGGCTGACCTCTCAGGTTGGGGAGATCCACTGTCATCCCTGCATATGCATAATTGCATGTTTGGTCACACCGCTCACAACAGCAAGCACACTGCTAAGTCAACAGAAGCTGAGCTGGTAGCTTTGACTAGGCTGAGAGCGTGTGAAGCCCATGCTGCTCATGGCTGACCTCTCTGGCTGGGGAGATCTGCTGTCATCTCTGCATAGACATGCAGAGATGACAGTGCATGCAGATGACTGTAATACATATGCAGAGATGACAGTACATGCAGATGACTGTAATAGACATGCAGAGATGACAGTATGTGCAGATGACTGTAATAGACATGCAGAGATGACAGTACATGCAGATGACTGTAACAGACATGCTTGCATGTTCAGCAACACCGCTTACAACAGCAAGCACACTGCTGAGTCAACGGCAGCTGAGCTGGTAGACTTGGCTGGGCTTAGAGAATGTTTAGCCCAGCATGCACAGCATGATCTGCTCATTGCTGATCTGTCGTGGTGTGCAAACTCACTGTCGCTCCTGACATGCATGATGGCAGAAGCAAACACAACTTGAAGGGCGGCATGTTGAGTCAGATAAGCTGGGAAGCACCTTTGTAGGTAGGCGTGTAGGTGTGAGCTCTTTGCTGCAGAGCAGCTGGCCTGAAGGTGGTGACACTGAAGCTGTGACTGATCAAACAAAGACTACGACTGTATAGTCAGTTCTTTTGTGGGCCATGGGTTTGCAGAGTGTATGACCTCTTTCCTGTGTATGACGTACAATGCTGACAGTCTTTTAGATTCAGTTGTTTCAGCATAAATTTGGAAGCAGCATGCTGCAGGAAATGTGCAGCTCTGTGTGTGTGACTGTGTGTGATCTTTCTTGCTGTGTGATTCAGAGCACTAGTGTCTGATTGTTCAAACACCATGTTGCTCTCACCCTTGCATATCTTTGGTTCTGCTCTTGATGCCAACTGCCTTCTTGACAGAGCCCAGCACAGATGCCATCACTCCTTTGGATTTCCCTGATTTGGCGGGAGCCCCGCTCGGAGGCAGCTGAGCAGTGCCTTGGCGGCTCTGGGCTGACATGGAGGGCCGCGCCAGAGAGCCCTGCTGGGAGTGGCCCTGTCTGTAGTCACTGAATGAGGGTGCCGAGGACTCTAAAGCTGCCTCCCTAGCCTGCATCACTGCTGCTCCCAACAGCCCTGGGGCTGAAGGCCGTGCCAAAACAGGAGCCCCAGAGCTGTGCGCCATCCCAGAGGAACACGATCCCTGGGATGCTGGTGCGGCACCTCTTGATGTGGCGGCAGCTTTCAGCCCTGAGGCTGTTGCTGCTGATGACCCTGGGAAACCTGTCTGGGGGCCCCTGACAGATGGGGCTGACACCCTTGCCAGTGAGGGGGGTCCAGCAGCCTGTGAGGACTTTGATGCTGCAGCTGCACTCATCAAGCTCTGACTGAAATCGGGCCTGCATTCAGTTCACACTCCTCAAACAGCTGCACAACTGCAAATTAGTGTATCCTTGGGAAAGTGCATCTGAGATGTAATCTATCAAGGAAACAGCTGCACCACTGACGTCTATTTTTCCAATAGAGCACAAGACTGCAACCAGATTCACAGCCAGTAGACTATAGAGCATAAGGCAAATGAATGACAGCAGCATGCATAACATGAAATAAAAAAAATTAATGTTTACCTGCTGTTGGATCCTGCCCCAGTGAAGCTGCGGCCACTGCTGAAGAACCCACTTGTGTTGGTGGGCTTCTTCAGCCGTGAAGGCTTTGCAGCAGGGACAGGGATGTGAGACGGCTTTGCCACAGCTGTGGCAAGCGCGACTGCAGCTGTGTCTTCCAAGCAGCTTTGACCATCTGCACCATTTGGGCTGGCAGGCAGCGGCACTGCTGCTGCTAGCTTTGCCAGGTGACTGTTTGTAGCCTGTTTAGGCAACGCTGCTTTGCCAGCACGTTTAGGCGGGGACTTGACATTTGACGGCGGCCGCAGCTTTGATCGGCTTGCCACCGCTAGCTGAGACAAAGACATTGAGGAATGCTCGACTGCATGAGCCATGACTGGAGAGCTGGCCTTGGCAGAGGCTTTGGCTGCAGGCAGTTGGACAGGAGGCGAGCTGGTACCAGATATGCTCCTGGCGTTTCTGCTGTTCTGCAGCTTGGGAGAGATGGGTTGTCTGCTATGCTGCAGCTGGTGGTGGTGCTGTTGCGCAGCTTTGACAGGCTCTTGCGCAGGCTGCTGCAAGCGGGTGCTGCTGCCATGCTCATGTACCCTAGAGCTCTGTGAGCCCTGTGCCTGAGATGTACTACTGCTCAGACGCGCTTGCATGTGCAGCCTTGGGCTGCTATCTGGCTTGCTCACCCTTGAACTCTGAGAGCCCTCTGGATGAGGCCTGGAGAAGGACTTAGCTGCTGCTGCTTCTATCTGCCTCCCAGTTTGCTGCTGAACAGCAAGCCTGTCAAACTGCTGCTCCCGTTGCTGCAGTGGTTCCTGCTGCTGTGGGTGGAGATCTTGGTCCTGATTAGGCAGCGTCTGGTGGTGTTGCTGATGCCTCTCTTGCTGTACAGCCCAGTCTGGACGCATGTCCTGTGATTGAGCATCTGACGCTTCCTGCTGCAGCTGAGCATGACTCACCTGCTGTGTGCGTCCAACAGCTGTGTTGACGGCTGCGGCTGGCTGACTTAATGCAGGTGACTGTGGGTGCGGGAGCAGCTCTTCCTCCTCTTCTTCAGGGACTACAGGCAGGCTTGCCTTGCTGCCTGACAGGCGCCTCACCTCATCCAGCTGCATGAGGACATCCTGTGTTGTGATTGTGGACCTTGGATGGGAAGGGATGCTTTCTGATGCCCATTTGATCCAAAACATACGTTGACACATTGGCTTGACACCGAAGCTGCAAGTCCTGCTGTTTAATTGCAGCGCAGTAGCTAAGCATTGTAAAAGCAGTTGCTGACAAATTCAAACACTACCATGAGGTTCAACATGGTTGTGAACTCAGAAGGCTGTGTGGGTGCGAGCTGCCCCCTTCAAGCAAGGACTGACTCCATGTGCGCAGCTCATGCCTCACAACTCAGCTCAGATGATCAGATCACATCAAGTCTTAATCCTATAAAAAACAATAGGCAGACCTGAAGGACTTCCTCTGGCTGAAAGCCATTCTCCCCCTCCACAGCGCCCTCCAGCTGCAAGAAGAGGCACATGCTGTCGCGCATGCCCACACTACGCCGCACCCCACCAATGTCTGCTGCTTGGCTGGCACGTCCTTGGGACTGCCGGGCCAGAGCAGCAGCAGCTGGGCCTGTGCCAACTGCCTATGACAGCACAACCACAGTGAGCTGCAGGAGTCCCTCAAGAAAGACTATTGGCAGGTCAGCTTTGTAAGCTGGTATGAATCGATTTTGATGTGTTGCACTGGCACTGAGGTTGCTTGGGGTTCTGCAGCAGGAGGCAGAGCTGCCAATGCTAGGAGGCACGTAGGTTTGTGGCATTGCATGCATATCAGACTTGCAGTGGCAAATTGGATGGGGGCTAGCTAGGCCAGATGAAGGCTGAGGTCTGTGCTACTGTATGCTGCCCCCTTATTGTTGTCTGCATGCAGCTTTGCTTTGCCAGGATGCTGCATGCAGTGGATGCAGCCTGCTGACGCAAGACTAGTTGCATGTTTCTGGATGCAAAGGTCGATGTCACAACAGTTGCATCCAACCAGGGCAATGCTGTGAGCGGCAACATGTGCGTAAAGGTCTTGTATGGGCATGCTTCAGGCACCACCTACTCAGTCAACGCATGTGCATCACAATGTGGTGAGACATTTCACATCCAGAAAGCTGCATGCAATCCAGCCCAGACAGTAGCAACTAAGGTTTCATGTAGCATTGACCTGCTGTGCTGGGAAGCAAAGATCCGGCACGTGAACAATGAAACAAAAGCAAAGTAACCTGTGTACCTGCTTGGGAAGAGGAGGCACATTGTGCTCAGGCACACCTCTGTCGCCCTCGACAGCTGTTGGCTCTGCAGCTGATGCCACTACACTGTTTGACGCTGCCTGTACAGACTGCAGTCTTGACGAGCTGTGTGCATGGTCTAGAGCTGACTCACTATTTGACTCAGCCCTGGTGTCAGTGTTCTTCTGCCCATCAGCGGTCGCCAATGGCCTCTGTGACCCAGCAGGCAGGCTGTCAAGATTCTCCCTCCAATGCTGCTGGTGCTGCTGCTGGTGGTCGTGGTGGTGGTGATCTTGATGGTGCTTGTGCAGCTGCTCCTGTTGGAAAGAGTCAGAGGCTGCTTGGTGGTCAGAAGCTGTTGCCTGCGGCATCTGCTCTGACTGCTGCATAGCAGGAGGGCCAGCATCTTGTGAATGTGGATGAGATGTGTTGGGCTGGGAGTCCTTTACTAGCTCAGGGCTGCCGTTGATGTGAGCAATCTCATCCACTTCCAGCAGGCCAGATTCAGCTGTGGAGGCACTGAAGCCTTTGAAGAGCACTGTGCTTTCACGTCGAGGGTCAGCTGCTCGCTGGTGTCTGCTTGGAGACTGACTGGACCTGCTGGATAGGAGCGAGTCTGTCTGTTCATGTGGCTCATGACTCTGCAGACCATGTGCATAGTTGGGGGTGAGTGCAGCAGTTGTGGTGAAGCTTTTGGCGTCCATGATACTGACAAAAATTTACCTGAGGTGCATGTGGCGTCTGCAGAGGAGTTTGAAGATGATGACGGTGATGAGCCACTGGTGTCTGCCATAGTGGTGACGATGGAAGCACCTGAGGAGATTGTCTTGGTTTACTGGGGACTACGTTGGTCAATGCCCCCAAAGGTGTACCAGACGAGCTTGGGGAAGCTTCGTTAAGTTTTGACATTGCAATGGTTGGAGCTTGCGCTGATGGTGAATGGCCCTTCTGCTGGGCTGATCTTGCTGCAGACTCAGTTGGAGAGACTTGGAACGGAAAACCATTTTCGAACGAGTCTTGACTACGAAAGTCGAGTTGAGGATGGAGTGAAGGTGACAACAAGCTGCTGCTATGCCTCGAGAGATCAAGGCAGTCAGGTGTGGCGATACTTTCGCGAAGCCTTAAGCGAGCTTGCAGGGGCTGCAGGGCGGGTGAGACCATATGACTGCCCCAACCACCCTGTTTGGACCAACGCACAGGACGTATGCTATGAATACTATCTACAAACGCCGAGAATCCAGACAGGCTGTAGCTACAAGCTACACAGACACAAAGTTTGCCTGCCAATCAGTCCAACACGCTGCTACGTGAGCATGAGCGATATGTCTATAGGTCCACACACCACAAATGGTGAAAGATGCTTCGCCCAACCGGCTGTTACGGGTTCAGATTGCTTTTCACGATGCAGAGGTTGCGCGAAACATCTGCCTGGCATAGCTGATTTGAATCCAAGAGCTTCAGAATCCTGTGACAAATGCAGGACTCTGCCAAATGCTCCCTCGTGTGTGCCTGGAGTTCCTGTTTGTGCCTCTCAGCATCCTGCTTCACTCAGTCCAAGGCCCTGTGCAAGGCCGTTTGTGTCCCTTTGGATTTGCTGGTATATACATTCAAACATCCTCTTGCATCAGATTTACAAGCCTTTTGCTTGGGCTCATGGCCGGCAGCATTTCCATGACCTACATTGGGCTCAATGAGGTTGTGTACCGCATGCAACTACATAAGTCTCACTCTATCTTACCGCAAGTTCCTGGCACATTTGGTTGACCCACTGATTCTACAGATCATGAGTGAGCTTGCACCACGACTGTGGCAACAATGCAACAACAGATACACGCAAGATCCACGCCCGCATGTCATGATTTAGGCAGTTCTCCACGCTATACAGATCAGTACCCCTGCTGAACTTCATGACGGCAAAGCCATGACATTGCACACCAGCGCATTTGCTGCTGCATGCAGTCTTGCAGGATCTGTATACAAGATACGAATATTCATGAATGTGCTGACCAGGTCTGAACTAGCAATTTCATCATGCAACAGTTCCAATAAAAGAGCTCGAGATTGCCTTCTGTGCAGCTCAATCATCCCATACCTTGACACATGTGGACGAACCCAGTACAAATGCTACTTATTGCTGCACACTGCGCAAGCTAAATACACATTAAATATCAAACAGTTGTTGGGCAGTAAAAGGACAGCGCTGCAAAATATGCTGCTTCTCACTAGCTGAGCACCGCCCCTGTGAGCACAATACTTTCACTCAGGAAAAGACATGCCCACTACATAAATCTGTCAGTATCTAAAGTCCTGACTCTATGAGGTTGAACTGCTGGATGAGCTGCAGAACCAGCAAGTTGGGGGTCAAGTCCTTGGTGTCAAACACTTCGTCTGTCCAAGGAGACTTTTGGGGTGTTTTCAGGTCCATCCAGTCTTGGATGTCATGGCGCTCATATGTGATCCCATCAGATGCTACCACAGGATCAGTCATGATGTCCTACACCACACATGACTGGTCATCACGTCAACCCTTCATATGTGTGTTCAAGCAATCCTTATCAGCAAAATGCAATGAGCAAGGCAATACGCATGGAAGTGTGGGGGTGCATACCAGACTGAGAGGGCAGGTGCAGATCTCAATCCAGGCCTGCCTGTTGGCAGCTGTCACCCTCATGCCATCTTGCATGATGGTGATCATGGCTCCCTCCTGCTGCTTCTTCACATCCCTCTGCTGCGGGCCTGCGTCTGCAGGACCAACAAGGACTCTCAGTGTGACACAGACTGCAAAATAGAAGCGCAGCACCTATTCCATTCTGAGACTCTACTCAATACCCAAACACTGTTGAACACTACAAGACAGGCAGTGAACAGTTTTTGTCATTGTGGGAAAGATTGGAAGAGAGAAAGGTTGACAGAAAACCATTCTGGAAGGTGAAAAGTCAAGCTGTTTTGTTTAGAACTGACCTTGTAGACCAGGTGCAGCTGACTTCATCTCAAGGCCAGGGGCAGTATGCACAGTAGAGTTGCTGGCTTTTGGGCGGGAATCCTTGTCCTTGGCGGGAACCTCCTTGACAGTGGACACACGCTTTCCTGGCGAAGAAGAAGCACCAGCTGAGGGCTGTGCCACAGGGGCTTGCCTGGCCTGGCCCTTGGTTTTGCCCTTGCCCTTGCCCTTTGCCCCAGCAGATGCTGGCCTCTCAGGTATTGGAATGGCCTTGACAGTGGGAGTGGATGAAGAAGAAGAGGGTTTGGCGGCAGGGGTTGGCTGGGGGGGTTGGGAGGGTTGGCGTGCAGGGGGTATCGCAGCAGCACTGGCAGCAGCAGATGAGGATGAAGAAGAGGAGCCAACAGACTGCAGGTCTAGTTTCTTGGCCCATGCACTGTTGGCGGGAAGGGGAATGGCAGCTGGAGAAGGCTGGTAGGGCTTTGGCTGAGGCTGCTGTGAGGAAGGGCCCTGGCCTGAGGGCTGTGGGGGGGCAGGACGCTGCAATGGGGGCTGCTGGCTGGGGAGTTGAGCCTGCTGCTGGGGGGTCTGAGAAGATGTCTGTGGGGGGGCAGGCCGCTGTGGCTGGGTTTGCTGCTTGGGGGCTGAGGCACTAGGTGGGGGCTGTTGCGGTGGGGGGCCCTGGACCTGAGGCAGATCTTCAGCATCATCGAGTGATCTGGGATGAGCTGCTTTGCGCGCTTTGGGTGCTCCAGGCTTAGGCTTTGGCGGCAACACTGCAGCCTTCTCAGCAGATGATGCTTCACTGCTTGTGCTGGTTGCCCTGGCCATGTTGCCATTGGCAGGCTGCTGTAGTGCACCTTCTTCACCAGGCGTCTTCTTACCAGGCTTGACTTGGGCCTTGCTCCGGCCAGCCTTGCTGGTAGTGACGCTATAGTCAGCATCTACAGCTCTGACCTTTCTTCGCTCATTGGCTTCCTGCCATGACTCTTCTTCTCCCTGCTGACTGCTGCCCTGGGGCTGGTCCTCTCGGTTGGTCCTGCTGCTGGTGTCTGTCTGTGCATCTGTCTGTGCCTGGTCCTCTGAGTTGTCCTGCTGGGAGGAAGTGGGAGCCTCACCCTCAGGAGTGGCTTCAGACGGTTGCTGGACAGATGCCAGCTCATCAGCTGCACTCACACAACACACTCAGCACTCAATCTGCTTCAGACAGCACAGCCATACATCTTGGTTTCCAGAAGTGCAGTACATGTGTGTTGGCAAATGCAACACATGCGCAACATTGTACGCAGTTTCAGAGCATGATAATCACAAGTTATACAAAGCCCTATGAACGGTTGCATTGGCCACTGTTCTGCCCTGCGAATTCAATGGACTTTTTGCTCAGAGGATGCTGTCTCAGAGGTGACAAACTGGTCCTGCACACACTTGGCTAACTCACCCTGTCATGACTGAATCTGCTATCAAGTCATGCAACAGCACAAAGCAGCTGGTGCTTCAAATTTTGCAAGGCGTGTTTTGTTGTGCTGCACCCTGCTGCATTGGCTATCCAGCGTGGATGTACACAGGCAGGAATTGTGCATTAGCTCTGGTAAAAGGAGTCACCTGATGCTGCAGCAGAAAGCTGTCTGTGACTTGCATCCTTGTCAGCAGCTGCTCTGCCAGTGGCCACAGGCTCTTCAGCAGGTGGGGCAGCGTCAGCTGCAGTACCAGCTGCCGTACCAGCTGCAGTACCAGCTGCCGTACCAGCTGCAGTACCAGCTGCAGCACCGGCTGGTGCTGCAGCCTCAGATGCACTAGTCTGCAATACCACAAGAAGTTTGATCATTAAGATGACAAGCGCCAAGCTTGGGTTGCAGCAGACATCATACAATGCCATGAATGCAGGACAACATCAACCATAGTGTTTAGTGTGCTGCAGAAACAACTGATGATGGTAAGCAGTAACTCTTACTCACATTTGCAACCCTGTGCTTTTGTTGCGGCAGGATCTGTGATGATGACTAGACCAGCATTCGTACAGTACTGGATGAACAGTATTTACCCAGTGCTGCCAACCAAGGTCTGATTGCAGACCAGGAAGCAACAACAGCATGAATGAATGCTGGAATGTCTGCACTGCTGGGATGCTGACACAAGACATCACAAGTGGGCGCAAACCTGGTCTGGGGCCTCTGCTTGCAGCCTTTCTGGGGAGAGGGGGGGCTGGTAGCGGGGGCCACTTGGAGCAGACAGGACAGGGCTCCTAGAGGCCTCCCTTGACGCACCTGCATGATTACATTCAGGGTTTGGTTAGAGTTTAGCTTATATTTAGGGTTAGGCATCAGGTGTGTGCTGTCTGTCTATCTGTCAACCTATAGGCAGGCCTTGCTGTACAGATGCTGCTGGCTACACAGGGACAATGAACATATATCCAATGTGACGCAGAAAGGAGTTGGCCTATTTAAATGATCTCATTCCTGTAGGCAAGCTGCAAAACAAAACAATCCTGATGGGCTGCATTCACCCTAAATAGCAGACACATGTACGCAATGCACACTATGCATTGTATTGGCGCCTTTGCTTGCAAGTGGGCACAACTCAAGGATCAATGAGGACGCTGCTTAACATGTCAATGATTGACTTCTGAGATGAAGTTGACATTTGAGTTGCTTGAAAAAGGCCGCAGTCCTGGTATTACTTGGACCAGCGCCATTGAGCATTTGGCTCTACAATGGGGGGAGCTTTGAGCAAAATGTGCAGCACAAAATTTGTACCTGCAGAAGTTGCAGCAGGTCTGCCTGATTTGGAGGGTGTGCCACCCAACCCCCCCCAGCCCCCCAGGATGTCAGCTAGCACTGTTTCTGAAGACTGCTCCCTTTCAGGCAAGCCCGGCTGGGCCTGCCCAGCATCGCTGTAGCCACTGTTCTCAGACTGCAATGGGTTGTATGCATTTGCCTGATGAGCATCAGCACCTACAACATGAAGCAAAGGTGGAGTCAGCCTTTGTATCCAGGTTGAGTCAAAGATTGAGTCAGAGGTTCAGTCAAGCTTGTGACCAGGTTTGACTGGCCAATGTGCTATGACATGGGTGTCAATGAAAGACAGCAGCAGGGCATTGGGCTAATTTTGCGGCAGCTAAAGCTCGTGATGTGGAGTCAGGCAAGCACCATGACGTGCACTAGAAGGTTGTAAGGGGCTTGTTCAGACCTGACTGTGTCTATTGCAGACTTTTTTGTTAATCCAGGGAACATTTTGTGCTTGTTCCAATGATTGCTGGACTGAGTGCAGCCAGGCTGGTTGCATGACACTGGTGCTAATGAGGTCTTTCAAACCTGTTACCTGACTGCCTGGCCTCAGCCTGTGAGGGGTCATAGGCAGTGCCTGGGGGGCGGTAGGGCGCAACAGGGGCCCTGGCTGTGGTCTGGTATGGCCTAGCTGCCCTACGAGAGGGCTGGGGCTGTTTGATCGGGGCTGGGTGCGCCACAGAAGAGGGAGAAGCACTGGTAGAAGGGTTCTCAGCTGGCAGGAGAAAAGACAGGAAGTCCTGCATGGAGCCTGCTACTGAGGAAGGTGTAGCAGCAGGTGCTGGCGCAGCTGCAGGGGCAGCTTTTGTTGCAGCAGGTGCTGGCGCAGTCACAGGGGCAGCTGCAGGGGCAGTTGTTGAAGCAGCAGGTGCTGACGCAGCTGCAGGGGCAGCTGTTGTGGAAGCAGGTGCTGGCGTAGCTACAGGAGCAGTTGCTGCAGCAGCAGGTGATGGTGCAGCTGCAGGCGCAGCTGTGGCGGCAGCTTCCTGATGTGTACCATCCTGGTGTTGATCAGCACTGCTGCGTGCCGAGGCTTTGCTCTGATGGTCTTCAGAACCAGAAACCCTGGACTTGTCCACTGGCTGCTCATCATCTTGTTGCATGGGCCCAGCCTGGCGCTCTGCAGCATCTGCAAGCGCAGCATGCACTTTGTTTCTGTCCTGAAGCTCAGTCAGAGGAACAGCAACTGTACCAGAGAAGCTAGTCTGAGGCAGAGGCAGCGTCATGTTCACAGGAGCTAGCTGAGCTAAAGAAAGGGGCTGTTTGGAAGGTCTAGTCCTAATCAGGGGAAGAGTCCTGCTCACAGAGGACAACTCAGTCAGAGTGGAAGCCAGTGTCAGAAGCGCAGCCATGCTATAGGAACCCTGGTTCTGAGGACTGGCCCTGATAACTGCCCTAGGAACAGTGACTATCTTCCTGAATGGCCTAGTCTTGTTGGGACAAGCACTGGCCATGTGACCAGCCTGCTGACAGGAGGAACATTGTTTTAGGTCTGGCAAGTGACAGTGTTGAGCACGATAGCCATACTCGCTGCACCGGAAGCACTGCACATGTGCCAGTCTCAGCTGTTCAGCTGTCAGTTCTGCTTCAGACCCTGCGGGCTCACCTTGCTTATCCGCATCACCACTGTTGGGATCCTCATCAGCCTCCTGATCATCACTGCCTGCTGCTGATGCACTCTCAAGGGCAGCATCAGCAGCCACAGTGTCTGCTGATGCTGCTGCTGTTTGCTGTGGGTCACCAGGTGCAGCCAACAGTGCCTTGTCTGTATCCTGGGACTTGGCACCACCCTGGGCATCCTGGTGCGTGTGTGCTGTGGCTGCAGCAGGCGGCTGTTGCTGAGATGCTGGTATGTCAGCGTTTGTTTCAGGTGTGGGGATAGGAGCCTCTGCCTGTGCTGAAGCACTCCTGACTGCCTCACCCTGGGGCTTCTCCGGCTGAAGGGCAGGTGTGCTGGCCTGAGACGTCTGAGACGGCCCTGCTGACTCAGCCTGCTCTGTTGTTGGTGTCTGTGATGCCTCAGCCCTCTGAGGTGAATCTGGCAGCTCAGGCTCAGCTTGCTGAGCTGACTCAGGCTGAGCTGACTCAGGCCGAGCTGACTCAGGCTGAGGAGCAGCCTCAGCCTCCTGCTTAGTGTCAGCAGGCTGCTGTGCTTTGCCAGGGCTGTCCTTGCGATCCTGTGCTTCAGCTTCAGCACCTCCTTGCTGGACAGCTTTGCGTTGGCTCACTGTTTGCTTGGGCTGAGCTGCATCACTGTTTGCCAATGCCTGCTTGAGCTTAGGCTGCTTTACAGCAGAGGCAGAGGGCTGCCTTTCAGCAGAAGGCTGCCTTGCAATAGAGGCAGCAGGCTGCCTTTCTCCCCTTTCCAGACTTGCCAGTAGGCTCTCTGCACCGCGCACGTAGCCCTTGAGCTCTTCAAAGGGGCGAGCTTGGCGGATGGCTGCTTTCAAGGCGTTGATGTCAGGTGGAAAGGCCGCACTTGCTTGCTCCAAAGCAGTCCAGGCTGTGCTCATCTGCACATGCCACACTCTTAACAATTATGACAATCATGCAAATCGTGATACTGAAGGAGGGGTGGGGTGGGGTGGGGTGGGGAAAATGGGTCATGGGCGCATTGGCCCATGACCCACCCAGCAGCAGTGCAAATTTGCGCTACCAGCCTTAATACATCTCCAGCACCTGGATGATGCAGTGTGCATGGGATGACCTTTTATGTGGCCTGAATGTCTGATCTCTGCATCTTGCAGGCAGACTTTGCTATATAAACAAGCTGCAAAGCAAAGGCCTTGACTGCAGGCACAAATACCAACATAAAGGACAACTTACTGGCATATAGGGCTAGTCACAGCAGCAGGAGGCCACAAGCTGACCTGCAAAGTGTGCAGCTCATCCAAGTCTTCTACTAGACCTGACTCTGACTTGACCTCCTGCCAAGCAGCACCCTGAGAACTCCCAGCCCTGGCAATCGTCTTGGCAAGCGTTTTGGAAGGTGACTTGGCAGGTGCCTTGCCCTCTTTCAGCTCATCCTTCTGCTTTGCAGCAGATGTTGCAGCCTCCGCAATCAATGTCGCAGTTGATATCTTTGCGCTCTTGGGCCTAATTAGGGGCTCATCTGGGGGGACAACTGGGACTACTGCCTCTGGCTGTTTGCCAATGATAGATGCTTCGCCAGCACCCTGCTTGTTTGCAAGCATCTGAGCCTTTGGCTGGAAGGCTTGCGCCTGGGCCTTCAGCTGACCGCCTTTGCCTGAGACAAGCCAGTGAGGTATTAGTGCTGCAAGTCAAGCTGGAGGTGCTGATGTATAGCTGATGACAAAGGGTGCTTGGTGTTGAGGTTGTAGCAAGCGTGCAGTTTGTTGTGGTAGGGTCGCGGTCGTGTTGTGCATGGCTATGTTTTACGTGGGTGTGATGCAGGCGCATAGCATATAATATACAGTGTATACACTATAGTGACACAGGTGCAGCCTGATGGGTTGTATCACACATGCATAAGGTGAAAGATTTCTGGCTGCTGGCTGAGCAGATTTGAGAGTGCGTAATATGTGGGCCATCTATAGCTCTGCTGAAGTACCAAACGTTTCACCTTGCCTGCCCAGATGGCACATCAGCCAAACAATGCCCAGAAAGCTTGTTACACACCACATGCTGCATTCGAGACACTTCAGCCGACTCCAATATCAGACCAAAGCTGATTTTCACGCTGTCTCCTTGTATACCTTGTGGTTTAGAGGCAAAAGCTGACTTTCACGCTGTCTCCTTGCATACCTTGTGGTTTGGAGGCAGGCATCCAGGAGGCTTGGGTCCCACCCCCCGACGCCCCACTACCATCACTCTTCACACTGCCAGAGTCACTGCCCCAGCCATCCCCCTGCTTGGCCGACAGCTTGGCTGCCAGGGAAGGAGGTGGCACAAAGGGCTTGGCTCGGGGGTCTGGCTTGACCGAACCTGAGGACTCAGACCTTGACAGTCCACTATCACCTCGCTGGAGGCTGTTTGCACCTGTGAAAGGGCATGTTATGCTTGAGAACAGTACCAAATCAGAGCCTGAGGACTCAGACCTTGACAGTCCACTATCACCTCGCTGGAGGCCATTTGCACCTGTGAAGGATTGTGTTATGCTTAAGAAGAAGACCGAAGCAGAGATTGATGTGCTGGATGCATGCCTTTCAACTGCATGACGGAGAGTTGAATTGCTGCATGTCAGCTGGGTTGCCACATGGGATCTCAATGTGGGTCTGGGTCTGTTTTTTGAGAGGTTCTGGGTTGTGGTCTGGTTTTTGGGAGGGAACATGCTTGGGGCTCTGGCGTGGCAGATCCTGCAGAATCTGAACCTGGGTAGACCACTGTTGGTGCTCTGCAGGCTTCATTTGCACCTTTGAAACATGTTGAGCTAGACAATGGTAATAATGGTTGAAGCAGGACTGATGGTCAGATGTGGCAAAGACTGAAGGCCCAGACCTCAAAGGCTCGAGTTACTTTGCTGGAGAAATTTTGCGCCAGCAGCAAACATGGAAAAGCTTAAGCATGACAATCAAGTCAGAAGACTCTGACTGTCACAATCCAGACGCTGTATTCAGCTACTGCAAGAGATGAAAGGCTTCAAACTGGTGAAACAGTCACCTTAAGACATGCAGTTGTTTGGAAGTTTGTCCAAGCGGCTCTGAAACATGCAAGTCTTCAGATTCAGTGTGTGTTGTGCTTGAGACAATTTGCTCCCTGTTGAACTTGAGGGTCCAATCAAGCACACTGGAGTCCAATGTGAATGCAGAGAAAAACTGGGCTGAGCCATGAACACAGCACAAACTGCTGCATTTCTTGTGAGTCAGAACAAAACTTGCTCAGCACAAGGGCGTTTCCAATGAAGTCACCAGCCCAATGCAACCCATCACTGGTCTAGCTTGCGCAACTGAGGGCTGTTGCTTGGGAAATTATTGGGGGTGCAGAGCGCATGTACTCAAATGCACTGCCCAAAAAGAACAGCAACAGTGACATCTCCAGACATGCAACTAGAGTGAATGTGCCATTAGGTATGCAAACAAGGTTTGGGCTACATACCTGGGGTGAAGGGCTTGGCTTTGGGGTCGGGCTTAGTCCCAGCAAGCTTGGACCCTTGAGGTGGAATACCAGCAGGGGAGTCCGTGCTGCCTGCACCCTTTTCACTGCTGGCCGCCGCCTTCTCACTGTTGGAGGAGTCTTGCAGGTTGGTGGATGCTGCCAACCGCACCTCACGCAGGCGGTTTGCAGCCAACATGAAGCCGCTGTTTCTCGCCTGCAACACACAAGCTTAATGAGGTTTTGGATTCAGATTGTGGGTGGTGAATCAAAGCTGTGGTTCCTTGCCTGCAGAGGGAGCCCTTGCCAGGCAGCTTTGTAGAAGACCTTCCACCAGTTGGCTCAAATTTACTGTTCTGTTTGCAGGTTGAGCAGAGATGCATGTTACATACGTGGCAAGCAACATGCATGGAAAGTGTGTGTCAATTCATTGCAAGAGGGATGCAGTGCAAAACATCCCCAACACAAAAAAACATGTGGGTTTTGCAAGGAAGCTGCGTGATGCTGTCACACATGTATAGCTGCCATGCACACTTCTGCCAAGCCAGCTATAGCATGAACTGGTGTAAGAGGTGCATCCTACAGTAGCCAATGTAAGTTTACTCTGCATCATGCACGCCAGTCTCAAGGCAGGGCATGGTGCACACTCCATGCAAATGACTGCATGCAAACAGCAACAAACTCTAGCAGCAGTAGCGCAATGAAGCCTGCTGCCAACGCAGGGGTGATAACAAATGATTCCTTGACAGCAACTGCTGTACATGCCACGCTTTTGTGACATCACCGCGTGAGTGAAAAGGGGCATGTAATGAAGAGCAAGCTGCACATGTGTGCCGTTGATTTGCCTGTGTCCAAAGCACACCTTGGTGTACCAATGCACAGCCTTTGTCTTGTCCTCAATGGTGCCAATGCCATGATCATAGCATTGTGCAACATGGTACTGGGCCTCAGCCAAGTCTTGTGCCTTGCTGAACAGCTTGAGAGCTTCCTGCAGGAGATCAGCACAGACTGGGAAACTGGTTGCATCACAAAACATAAGTGCAGATGAAGCAAACCAGTGCAAGTGTGTGTCAAACAAAAAGCCACAAAAATTGCTTTTTGGCAATTCCGGAGTGGGTGTTGTACCAGCTGCTACAGCATGACTGACATGGTCACAGGGCAGACAGTTGATGGGTCTGGTGTCAATGCCAACAATTCTGCAACAACTGACACAATACAGTTTTGGGCTTTTTTGCTTCCTCTACGCAGTGCTTCATGTCAAGTCTTGTCACTGCAATGGCAAAACTGAATGCAGGGAGGCGTTGCAGCCAACAAAAAAGCTTTTGACCTACCTTATAGTTCACCCTCATGCCAATGCCATTCTCATACATCACTCCAAGCCTCAGCTGTGCTGCAGCAACATCCGCTGCAAAACACAGAAGAGTCAAATACCAGCTTACTCAACTGCAACAGGTGCATGTACTCAAAACACTAAGAAGTTTCAGTTCACATCAGCCAGCTGAAACTCACAGGAAGGATTGACAGAGCTTTTGATATGCACACCATCAGCGTGGTTGATAGGTGCCAGACAAAGAAATTGTAGTCTGGCACAAGCACCTTCAGCTGCTTCAGTGTATAGATCCACCGCCTTTGCCAGATCTCTAACACAGCCCCACCCATCTTCAAAACACTGTGCCAGCTTGTACATGGCCTCTGGTATGCATCCATCAGCCGCTTTCTGAAACCATTGCTGACACTGGCTCTGATCACCAGCTATACCCTTGCCTGCACAACATTGTGAACATCAGCATTGGCAGTTGATGTGCACTGGAGGGCTGCAGACTATGATGGTGAAGGAAACCAGGATGCGCTGTTACTTGATGAGTATTGCTTTGTCAAGCTTGGCACGCAATTGTGCATGACAACACTGATACTCATGTTTTGATGATCCAGATGTGTCTGTGTTCACATCTGTCTTGCAACAACAGATAGCTGTTGAGATTCAAAGCACACCCACATGGCAGATGGTATGTAGCTGCATCAATTGTTGCATTACCCTGCTCAAAGCATCTGCCCACATAGTACTGAGAGAATGGAAAGCCCTTCCTTGCAGCATTGAGCAGCAGATCTGAAGCGAAGTCCCCAGAGTCTTGCACTGCAACATTTTGAGGCAAGTGTGCTTGGCACCTCATAAACAGCTCTTCCAGGTCCAAATCCACCAAATCTGATGGCTGCATTGAGGAGCACAACACTGTCAGTTTGCAAGCTCCATGGACCTGACTGGGGCATGTCATGTTGACAGACACTACCAGCTATCAAGGTCAAGTTGCAATGGGCATGGGTCCAATGCTAAACCAAAGGACAGAATAGAAGCTTCACGGGAGGACAATACAGAAGCTGCTGTTGCGCACAGTACCCGGGGAGTTTGCATGCCATATAAGCCACAGGTATATGTCACATGTACATGGCAAAACGCACCTTGCTGCGCCGATGATATGTCTTCACAGCATCTTCCACCTGCTCCGATGTCACCACAGGCACAACTAGTCCTGTTGAGGGATCCCTGATAGGAAGCCTGTGTGCTGAGGGAGCAGCCGGAGCAGCTGAAACTGCAGGTGGGGGTATATACGGTTGAGGATAGTATGCCTGCTGATGAGGAGCATATACCGGGACAGGGACATAAGCCCCTGAGGGCATGCCAGCTGAATAGGGGTAAGAGTATTGAGAGTACTGTGGATACATGTTATTTCTTCGCTCGTTTGTCACGTAAACGCTGGCAATATGTGTTCGGATACCAGTAACGGGTAAGTCATATCGCTTGGTGACTGCTAGCTGGGTTTGGGTACGCGCTTCGACACACGCAAGCTGTCAATCTCGGGCAAGACAGCTGTCTTTACAAAATGGAAGTGCCGACATATAACAACCCGTCTGATGCAAAATAGACACGGGCAATGCTCCGCAAACGGCAAGTGTGCTACACAAAGCTCACGATCACTGTATACGTCGGGCGATGCTGAGTACGCCAGTGGCTTCCATCCGTGGAGCTTTGTCCATGCACGATGCGCCTGGTGGCTCATGCATCGCCAGGCGTTCAGGCACAGTCAGCAAAGAAATCGCTGAACAAGTATAGCGCTAAGCAAGTTTCGAAGCAGAGCCTGGTCCTGAGCGTAACCTAATGGCTTTTAGGGTATAAGGCAGCACCGTGCTGTGCATGCTTCGATGCAAGGGAATTGTTTATGCACACGATTCAAATCGCTGACAGCACACCGATGTGCACCACAAGCAGATACAGCCCTGTTGACATGGGCTTGTTGACGTTTGTGCGGTAACTGCAACTTTAAATGTAACAACGTGCTCCTTCCTTACAATATTGCGGCTTGTACTCATGGTCCATTCTCTTTCGGTGTAAACTATCTCTAAAATGACGGATCTTACACTCATGACAAACATTGTCATAATAATATTGATTAAAACATTAAAAGCGCTTTCCAGCGCATGATGAGCTAGGTACGTGCAGGACAAGTCTTGTCTCTGCTTTGGAGAGACCTGTCTGGTGCACCCCTATAGCGCTTACTAATACGGCAGATTTGGCAATCACGTGACATCATTGAAACTAGACCTAGGGCGGCCATGTGGGCGAAGCCCGTTGACTTCACCGAACAAAATCTTACGCTGGAGATCTTTTTGATCTTTAAGCTTAAGAATGCACTGATTCGCAGTTTGCTGAATCACAGTCCTTGTTCACATAACACCACAGAAATGGCAATAACGGCAACATGCTGGTGGGCACATCCTAATAGTCATGTATGAAAAGCTGCATACCGAATCACTCTATCCTCTTACCGAATCACTCTATCCTCAAATTCTGATATAATTTGCTGCACGTGGTTAAGTTAGGTTGCCTTTCCCGCTTTGTGTGTCTTTGCTCTGCCTGGTCATGATGCCTGTCCATAGTTGATGCTGAGGGTGAACCTGCAGGTCACACATCAGCTGAATGTAAGGCCGCCTTTCTTGCTGCTATTCAACCAAATGTTACAGTACACTGATGGCGCATTGATTGGCGTTGTTGAGAGGCTGTACTTCTATATTACACTTACCAGCAACATACATATGTGCAGTAACAGGCCATCAATATTTGCGTACAGTGAGGATCAAAGCACAGTTTGCAGTGCATATGGACTTGTTGCAGATGCAACCAAATCAGTGTTTGGACATACGCCTCAAGGAAGTGGCAACAACGTGTAGATGAGAGCAACATTGGCTGTGCATATACAATGTGTGAGTCACTTTGCAGAAGTCAAAACCACTATAAAATATACACATACCGCGTACGCGTCAAGTACAGTGCAATTTCGCAGTATGCCAACTTTGCTGCACAGTACTTTCCTACATATACCTGCAACACCTAGTACAACCATGTTTGCAGGTACAGTGCACTGACCTGATCTTACTATTAGAGATGCAGGTCAACATTTGGGTTGTGAGAGTACAACCCACGCCATAAGGACAAGGCTGCACTCCCACTGATGCTTGCTGTGTACCGTAGTTTTGGTACATGATCAAAGCTTGCAGCCAATAGCACAATGCAGTCCACTTTGCAACATGCTGTTGCACACACAATCTTTGCTGTCTCATCAGCTTGATGTGTCAGTGGCAACAGGTGACAGTCATGACTGTGCAAGCTTCACTGCTTCCATAGATTCCACATCAATTGAGCGTACCCATTCACATCAGGAGGCACCTTGGTTCCCAGCTGGCTCTGGCCGGGAGCTAGGGTTTGCCAATACCCGCTAGCTCCGGTGTAAAGCCCTGTGCCTGCAAGAAGAAGAAGAGTTTTTACACAAGAAGGATTTTGCTCATCAGGGATTCTACACAATTGCAAGGAGAGTTCCCACTAGAAGACTTTCACAAGCTGCTGCCATACCCTGCTGCAGTCTTGTACACCAGTCATACGAGTCGTGCACCAACTTCTGTGGCAGCTTGTTGCCATGTTGCAGCATTATGGGACCAGAAGTGCAACAGGCGGTGCATGACTCATGATGAGCATGCAAGGAAGAGGTGTGCCGCTTTGCACCTGCTTGCTCACAAGATCACACTGCAACTGTATGATTGTGAATCACACGCTACCTTCCAAGTCTAAAGGCTCGTCCATCACAAGCAGCAGCACCATAATTTTTTGTTGCAATGACTTGTATGAGAACTACACTACTAGCATCAAGGGTCATGCGGCGCAAATGGTGCCGTCCACGTACTGAACCTCTGGTTGCTTAAATCAAGCATGCGCACTAACATGACCATCATAAATGAGCATGAGCACTTAAGCATCAAGGTCTGGTCCTAAGCCTAACGAGGGCAAGATTGCTTGTACAAAGTGCACGTGAGTTAGTGATTTACTGGTACGAGGGCATGTCTTTGCTTGTACATTCCTTGGCTTTCAGCATTTGTGATTAAGCACTTACTCAGTCACATCCACAAGGCAAACGCTTGAGCGTCAGGGACATGCTCAACATGCACAGCACCAATGGGCTAAGGGCCATAATGATTGCTGCAGCTGAAATTTCGTAAGCGCTTTTGCTATTCCAATGGTGTGTTGATCGTTGACATACCTCCTGTCACAGCCAGCAGTCCCGATGTCAGGCTGTTGAAGCCCTCAGTGGATGGGTAGTACAGAAGCCCTGCAAACTGCCAACAGTGCCGTTTATCGCACGTGCACATCTGAACAATGGAAAGATTGCAAAGATCAGGCTCTGGCATATATTGCATCAGCTATGGTGGTACACTGCAGGCAAATCCCTGTATTCATGTGAAAATAACAGATGCGGTATCTGTTCCAGCAAGTACTCTCATCACAAATTTCACACTGATGTTAGAGGTGCAACTACAGCAAAGTCATGAAGACACTTTGCTACATGCCTCCCACTAATTTCAGCAGCATCACTGAGTGTAACTCTGGCAAGAAGCTATCTTCCTTGACACAAGCTACCGCTGAGTACAAATCAGGTGTCATGCTCACATTTTGAACAGAGGAGACAGGTGCACAGCTTGTACACACACATAGCAGCTGCAGTGGCAAAAATTGAGGCAATTGTCGAGAAGCTAATACCTGCACTGAGCCCGAAGCCAATTGAATTGTGTACTGGCATTGGGAGGGGCCGACGTCACGAAGCACTGTGCAGAAACCTAACACCGAGCCGATGGTGGCATTGCTGGCTTCAGCGTTGACTTGAAAGTTTGCCACGTACGACTGGCCCGCTTTCAAGTCGGTATAGTTACGGCTGGACTGTGCCGATCATGTATCAGCATCTTTGAATTTCCGTAAGAAGTCCCAAGAAGCACAATCTGAGGGCATCTGAAAATCGCAAAGGCATTTGGGCGTAATCGCATGCGTAATCCGGTGTAATCCGTGCCACTTGAAAACTTAAGGAAACGGTGAGAAGTTGACTCTGCAGATGCAGTTGACAAAGCCTCCAATCACTATGCGGTAGGGCAGAATCCAGAGGCGGTCAGCTTTAGGCTGATCATGCGTGACCTGATGCATGACCACGTCTTGGCCGTGCTGTGACAAACGCGGTGTGAAAGTAACATCGCGAGAAATCTTGCTTGTCTTGTCTGCAGCTGCAGCTTGTATTCCGACCGACGATCCGAGGTTGAGGGCCTCAACCTTCGCGAGTCTACTCGACCTGCCGTTGCAAGCACAGGTAATTGCAAAAGTCACTTGGAATGTATACCCTTCCTTTACCGCTCATGGCAGTGAATCGCGCAACACCGCTCGATCTCGAGGGCTCTGCACATGTGGTTCTTGCGAGAACGTACAGCTGTGGGTCCCAGGACGCGCATGTGCACATTATCGCATCTTGATCTGCTTCAGCGACATAAGCCCTGAGTTTGTACTCGCAGCCACTACGACAGCTTACCTGTCTTGTTCTATCCAGAAGCACAGCTGCAGCAACGCGTTTGAGATGGCTGGAACATGGGCAGCACTGCGCTTTTCCGCTGTTTACGTTCTAGCAACTCTGCTCAGAACGACACTTGCAAGACGAACAATACTACAGGGCGCTTCCGCCCCTGCAGCTGAAGTGGCGTCGGTCACAGAGTACACCTGGCATGTCACACTCAGTAGTCAGGCCCCAGACTGCTTCCAACGCAATGTAATTCTGGTCAATGGCAGTTTCCAACCCACCTTGGAAGTCGTGCAAGGGGACTTCTTGAAGGTATGTTGCAAGTGTCAGAGGTTGCACCAGACACCTTCATGTCGTTTTGGTATGTGTACCAATCTAGTGCTGCAGCTGGTCATGCCACTTCCACCTGCCCTGCACTGACTAGTCTCAATCAGCGCCCTGGTGCCACCCACATATGAGCCATACTTACAAGAGGAGTAGTCAGATCACATTTTGTGCCTTGACTTGCGTGCATCACAATGCATTTGTCACCAGGGCCGCCAGCAATGGGTGCAACTGCCCTTCTACATGCTGACCTCAAAAAGTGCCACTTAGCCGTCACCTCAGACAGCGTGTTGATTGGACAATGGCAGCACCTGCTTAATGATTCTGCTGTGTCAGAATGCTACGTCTGACATGCAGGTGAATGTGATCAACAACATTCCTGCAGACTTCCCAAGTGTTGCAGATGGCATCTCTATTCACTGGCATGGATTCTCAATGCGAGGCAATGAATGGTATGACGGCACTGGTCATATTGCACAGTGCCCTATTCTGCCAGGGGCCAACTTCACATACTACTTCCAGGTGAGTTGTACTGATAAGTTTTACACGTCAAGCTTTGTTAAGTGCTTCAGTAGGTGCCAAGTCTTGTAAGGCAATTGCCAATGTGCTGGCCTAGGGGCTCTGCAGTTCTGCATATTGCAGCAAGTCCTGCCCATGCAAAGCTGACCAGTGACAAGATCTCAATAAATCCACAGAACTGTTGCAAAGCATTCTTGCTAAGGCTTGCGGATGGCAGGTGAATGAGGCAGCAGGCAGCTACCTGTGGCATGATCACTCAGGCAGCAACAGAGCTGATGGGCTGCAAGGGGCCCTCATAGTGCATGCCAAGGGCCCTGAGCCCTGGACATATGACGAGGAACGCACACTGTTTTTGACGGACTGGTTTCACGGTCAGACCTCTGCCCTGCCCTGCCCTGCCCTGCCCTGCCCTGCCCTGCCTTGCCCTGCCCTGTCCTGCCCTGCCCTGCCCTGCCCTGCCCTGCCCTGCCCTGCCCTGCCCTGCCCTGCCCTGCCCTGCCCTTGCCCTATGCATGTCATCACATACGTCATACCTGAGCACTGAATTCAAATCTGCCATGAGCGCTTCAAATTGAATGCTGACATGCACCATCATCATCAGGACCATTGTTGCGTAACACCTGTGATGATCACAGGTGAAGCCAATGCCCTTCTATTTGCCTTGAACCGCCCTTTTGTACCTGCCAGTCAGACCCCAGCCACTGGCCAGTGGAACTGGGTGGGTCTACCCCAAGCCATCCTGATTAATGGCAGAGGCTTCTATGGGGACTGCGATCTCATTGGGGGCTTGAGTGTGGGGGCTGGGGTGGCTGAGACCAACCCCCCTTGCGATGTGACAACAGCAGTTGTGTCCCCAGGTAGGAGAGTAACAACTTTTGGCTGCACATTGTAGCAGCTGCGATGCAGGTTTGGGGCTAGGTTGCCTTGGTCGTAGCAATTTTGGCAGTAGGCAAAAGGTGCAGGATGGTTGCCTCTGATGGCGCTAGAGTCCAAAGTCTAGCAGCTAGGCAAAAGCTTGAGAGGCCCTGTGGATGTGCCAATGCCATGACGGTCTAGAGTCTGTGCAGTTTAAGTTGATTGCAAACTACCATCATTGCCTTCACAAGCTGACCCTTTTGTATATGAAATTTCTTAATCAATGCTCTGCACTTAAAGCAAAACGAAGCAACTTGATAAAACTAGCAAGATGGCAGGCACAAGAGGACTGTCAGAGAGTCAGGTAGTAGAAGTCTGTCAACATTGTCATTGAGACATGGATCTCACTGATAGACAGTCACAGTCACAGTCTCTATATGGTCAGGATTGTACAGCTCATCCTGCATCCCAGGGAGCATTGCCATTCTGCAGTCCAAGAGCAATCTTATCGTCAGCTCCAAGCTCAAGCTCAAAGCTTTGCTACCCCCACCTCCAACAATGCAAGAGCTCGGAAGTAAGTTTCCTCTGTTTCTATGAACCTGTACCATCTAAGAGGCACAAAAATCACTGTTGTTGAAATAGCAGCTTTCAGAACCACCAGGCAAACCCAAAACTGATGCAAGGCAGCACTGAATGCCTTGCCGTGCAAAAGGCCTTTGTGATCAAAGGCCCATGCTTCATTGTTTTCACCTTGCCCAAATACGCCCCTGGTTGCAGGCAAGTCAGTCCAACAGCCCTGGGCATCCCCAGGCAATCCCGGCTGTAGCCATGAGAACATCACAGTCACAGCAGGCAAGACTTTCAGGTTCAGGATCATCAACGGAGGGTCCCTGTTGTACCAGACAGTCTGCTTTGAGGGCCACGACGTGACCATCATTGCTGGTGATGCCACCCCTACTGAACCTATCAGCTTTGGGCCGTGCGTTGACATCAACTCAGGTCAAAGGTGCAACACTACTTTACTGTATGTTTTTGGTTTTGCATGAGTTGCAAGTGTTGTGGATGCTGCTGATGCTGCTGTGTTGACTTGTCAGAGCAGAGTCCCTCTAGCAAAACGTCTATTCAGAGTTCCAAGGTGAGACCTTTGAGCAAACTGAAACTTCTGGAAGCAATGAAGTTAATTCAGGGGGAAGACCGTACTCTGGGAACCAGTAATCAGGAGACCCCTATTCTGGGGAGCAGTACCTTGGGAAACATTTTTGCTTTGGGGATTGTAAATTTGGGAACTGTACGTTGGTGATCTGTACTCTGGATCTGTGCTCAAAGCTCCCTCATCTCTCTTCGATCTCAAATTTTAGAGATTTCTGCTCCTGCTAGACCTATGCTGGGACCATCTAATCTTGGTGACCTCTGTCAAAGGTTGAACAGGCTCTGTGCATTATGCAAATGGGCTGTGAGTTGTACATATGTACATGTGCACGATGACTACATATACTGTATAAGTGCTACAAAATAATGAGTTGTATCCAGAATATACTGGTAACATATGGGTGAATCATGCTGTCAAAGCTGACATATAATTTGCCTAGGCTTCAGACCAGGCTCAGATCTGCTCCTGGTTGCATGTGCCACTTCTTACACTGAATAGATGTTGAATTGGCTCATGCTGCAGCACCAATATGAGTGATTGGCATCACTCAGAAGCAAAACTCTTAGCCCTGAACCGTGAACTTTCAATCATGCCCAGTGTGGAGGCTGTAGCTGTATGCATGCACAACAGCTGTCATGACTATCTATAAGCCTGATCAGTTATTACCTTGTGGTGCAGGACTGACTGTCTGTTGAATATGAAAGATCTCTGTGTATGCTGATTGGGAGGCTGTTGCTCCAGGTATGATGTGTTGCTGACTGCAAATGCAACAGTGGGCAACTACTGGGTCACGGCTCAACCCCAATACAGAATGGGGTCCCCCAACGGCTTCGCAGTGCTGCAGTACGAAGGGGCAGATGAGACCCTAGGTCTGCCTGCTACCCCCACCCCACAGCCAGGGGCTGTGGAGCCCTGGACTGAACCCCAAGCTGCTATGGTGAGGCCCTACAGGGGGTGCTGCGTTTGCTGCATTTGCAAACTCAATTGATGAGGTCGCTGATGAAGCCTGTTCGATCATTGAGCCTGGGCAATTCTTCCTCTTCATGCATAAGTGCCCTCGAAGAGTAAGAGGAATCCTTATTTAGCTGTCATTGAGGTGCGTCAGTGGGAGGCCGTCTTGGGTCTTCCAAACATGCCACGCCACTCTTTTGGGCAAACTCTCCCCTTTTGAATGGTTTGGTCACCTGTCGCGTCCCCAACCATGATTGATGGCACTTGGCAAAATCTACAGCAAGCCAACAGCACCTGCAGCTGCAGGGAGACCATATCCGGGATCCCTTTGCCAGGCAGAAACTGCAAACAAGCACATGAACCTTGGGATGTTGTGTGTAGGTGGTCACAGCTGCCAGTCTTGTGAACCTAAGCTCAAGCAGCAATGCTTCAGGGCTGGAACCGGTTGTCACAGCTGCAGCCCTTGCACTTGCTGCTCCCCTGAACTCCACCACCTTACAGGTAAACACCATGTAACTCCGTGTGGGAATCGAGTGTACCTCATTGTATAGGTGCTTTGTAGGCTCTGCCACATCTTGAGTAAGTGCTACTGTAGCAGGCGTACACCTTCCTGTCAGCTCTATTTAGGCAATGAAATGCAAGCACAGCTCTTACACAGTTCAATCACTGCTACTTGCGCATGACAGTCTGTCATGACTATCAGGTACTGTTTACAGCAGCTGACCCAGTGGGAATGCTTCATCTTGTTAATACATATGCATGGTGTTCACAACAACACAGAGCAGCAGCATGAACAGGCAATGCCTTTCCAGCATCATGGTAACTTGCCAGTTTGTGCTTGTCTCGTTGTAGTGTGTGTTTGATGCACTGTCTGTCTGAGCGTTTTGCTGTCTGTAGGTCCCCCAAACAGCAACTCGCACAATCACTCAAGTGGTGACTCAGCCTATCCTAAACAGCACTGGCCAACTGCGATGGGCCATGAACAATATAGCCAACAGTGTAAGCCATGCCCGCTATTGCACATGTTTGCATTGCATTTGAGCCCTGTGCATGACAAGTGTGGATGCAAGGAAGGGAAGGCACATGTTTGATGGATGCTTGATGACAATGTAAAGATGCAAGAGATGAATTGCAGCTGTGCGTATATGCCCGCTGTTGAGTTTGTGTGGATGACTCAGTGAAGTACAATAGTAGTAGTAGTGATAGTCAGGTAGTTGGTACACTGACCACGCTCTATCCAGATAGATTTGCCCTTCGAGAATTCTCAAAAGCTCATTCTCACCCCAGAAGTTGATGATATGAATAAATCTCTATAGAAATGTAGAGATGATCTGATTTCATTCTGATGGTTGCAGAACACACCGCCATGTGAAGCTCCACTGAGCTTGGTGTACAGCGACAACGACTACTTCACTAACATGGCTGCTGCAAGCGGCACGTCTGGTACAGTAGATGAGAACCTACAGGTACAGCACACATGTGACACCATACCCCATTCATGTTACATTGTATAGCATACGTGTTACATTGTACAGCACACTAGTCTGCAGCCTACAGCATATGTGTTACACTGTACAGCATACTTGTTTCACGATACAGCATACTAATCTGCAGTCTACCTACAGCAGTCACATTGTACACACAATATTTGACAGATATCAGTTGATAGATTAGTGTCCCAGGAAGGACTCTGGAAAAGGAGGGAAAAGGGGAAACTCTGAAAAAATAGCCCCCCCCCTGTTCCCCTCCTCTCCCTCCACTCATCATTGTCTGTGACCACAGCTGTTTGTGAGCACAGCAATCTCAGAGCTTGTGTTAGCAGCCTTGCCACACATGCACGTGCACACTGCAGAAGCTGCATGAAGACATCCTGGCTACACGTATTCACTGTCTGAATGAAGATCAGCAGGAGTCCTTACACCATCAGCTCTTGCCAGTGAGATGCGCAATACATTGCAGTAAATGAAGTGAAGGCTACAGCAGCTGTGCACTTGGCCTGCAGAGCCTACACAAGACAGAACAGCACGCTCATAGACCAGTGGTGATGCTGTGCTCAACATCCAATTCGCATACCGTGCGCTGCTTGCAGAGTACGAACAATAGCAGCCCACCCTGACAGACCACTGATCATGCTGTGCTCGACACCCAACTGGCATATGCTGCTTGCAGAGTGTGAACAACAGCAGCCCCCTGACGGTGTTCCTGGATGATGGCACCCCCCCCCCTGTGTACCCCAGCACCGGCCAGCACATCATCAATCTGGACATTGGGGATGTGGTCGACATCATCATGATCAATGAGCCCGGGGACAGCTTCAATGGTGATCTTACGTAAGGCTCAGCTTGTGTCACTGATGCAGTTGCAAATTCTCACGAAGCCTCACTGTCTTGAATGTGGTGCCTCCAATATTTTGCGCCATCGGTTTGGCAGTCAGCTTTGATGCTTGAACGTGATGTCATCAGTGACGGTTTGCAATCAGTGACCTGAATGACTGTCACGTGGTGTATGCAGACAGCATGTGCATGACTGGAAAGCGGCCTGCAACCAGGAATGTTTATCCGTTTTTGTCAATGCTGCTGACTTATACGAGGTTGTCCATTGTACATACTCCGCAATCTGCTGCTGTCACTTGTAGATGACTGCTAAAAGGCATGTCAGATATGGTCAATGGCTGACATGCATAGCCTTTGTGATGTTGCAGGCTGACAACCCTGGGCTATGGTTCTACCACTGCCACATCATCTGGCATCAGCTAATTGGACAGGGTTTGATATTTGCTGAGGGTTTGAACCAGATTGGGACTCCGCCTGCTGAGCTTGCTCAATGTAGCCAGCAGTGCAACTATGATTTTGGGCCTTTTGACCCAGAATGGGTTGCAGAAAACCACGGGAATACAACATATGACCTTCCTGGAATTGCATCTGCTGTAGCTGCATGATATCTCAGTTTTGCTTTGCAAAGTTTGGCCTAATTTGGGTGATTACTGCAAGCCCACACTGCTCTTTACGCATCCGCTCACTCATCACCCTGCTACGTCCTCTGGAATTTCTTGATTCTAGCCTGTGCCAGCATAGTATAGCCTATAGCTGGCTTTCTTCTTAGGTATGACTGCAATCCACACAACGATTAGTATAAAACAAATATAAATATACAGCCTGGCGACTCTTCAAGACTTTCTGAAACTGTCTTAATGACTAATAGTTTCCCTCGTCTAGTAGTTAGTCATGGCGCCCACGAGTGCAGACCTCTGAGAAGGTCTCGTCGTGCACTCGCAGCACCACGAATCCGTCTGCGCTGTTGTGCGCCGAGACTCGTTTTTACGATCTCTGCCTGACGTTGCCTTCGGCAAGTTTCCGTCTGGTTTTGCTCGTCAAAGTAATAATCTGTCGAATCTGCTACTTGCGCCTTGCCTCTGCGCTGGATCAAACTCATACGCAGCTGTGCATTACAGAGAGACGTGCACAACTGTCGCACTTTCAGGTATACGACAAACCGATCGGCACCTTTGGAAGAACTACTACGCGTTTTGCCTCGCATACACTTTCAGGCCCTGAATCGCTGAACGTCAAAATGTCAACTCGATCAAGATAGGCAGTCAATTTGGGGTGCAGCCGACACCCACTGGATGTCGAGATCAAGACATCCGCAAAGCAGCGACGTTCAAGCTCCAAAGACTTGGACAAAACATGGCGTGGCTTGTGCTGCCAACGCTTCTATTGGCAGTGGCCATTAGCATTCCCATTGCACCCTCACCATCTGAAGCTGCAATTACGCAGAGCCTGTTGTCATCGAACACCTCAACGGAATCGATGGCTGCAGTGCTGACTTCGCAGTCTGATCTGGTAAGCAAGCTGTGATGCTGTAGGACAGTGTCAGCTCTTCTGTCAATCGTCCATCACGTCTGCTGAATCACCTCACATGCTGTTGCACAGGTATCATGGGGTGCCATGGTGCAGGCAGCAAATGTGACACAGATGCTGCAAAACAGCGGCAACCTCTTCACTGTATTTGCCCCAGTCAATTCTGCCATTCAAGTTGCCGTCGAAAATGATCTGATCATGTGTCAGGCTGAAGACTATCTGGATCAGCCATGCACATCGCTCCAGGCCCTTTTCAATTCAACCAGTTTACCCCAGCTGGTTCTGAACAACAGTAAGTTATAGAAGCTTTACACCACATTGCAAGCTGAATCTATATTGAGCATGCACTGTCCAACACTGCTATTAAAACCTGCTCACGTTGCCATCAGGCTTCGCTGCCTGCATGTGACGTGACTTTGGTCTGTCTGCAGTTGTGCAGGGTCAGTGGGCGTCTACAAACCTCACAAATGGCATGGCGCTGCAGACACTTGGTGGTGCTGTCCTACAGGTCAGTACAGTTACAATTACAGTAAAGTCACGGTCTGTGCAGTCACGGTACAGCGCTGCTGACTGTTGCTTGCCTGTCACCCACACTTGCACGGTTGAGCTTGCCTGCAGTATGCGACTGCTAAGCCAGGCTTGCAGATGTTTCACCTGCACAGGATCTCCTGCTTCACACTGTAGTGATGCTTGTCAGAGCTTTGCCTGTCAGAGCTTGCAGGGATGCATGCCATCTGCCAGTTATGATGCACAACTGTTTGGGAACAAGAACCGGCTGTGCTGGGTGAGATGGTGCTCAGCAGCATTGAACCTTCAAACTGTCTGGTATAGAAAATGGTTGTCATCACAATGCCCGCACTCAAGTCTCCCAAAGAACTCTGTTGCGATGAGCATCCACACTTCACACTGCATCATTGCTCCTGCAAAGTGCTGCGGGCTTCAGGTTTTACTTATCCATCACTGCTGCTCGCCAAAGCACAAAGCATCCGCGCCAAGACTGCTGCAACACAAAGCTGTAGCCGTCCTATTTGCTGCTGCAGATCGTCAAGACTTCAGCAAGCCTGCAAGTCGGCAATTCCACCATTCTGCAGCAGAATGTACAGGCCACAAATGGCGTGCTGCACCTCATTGACTCCTTCCCCTTGCACAATGCTGCCTTCAACACCAGCATGATTGCCTGTCTGGAGTTGGCAGGAGACTTCGGGCCATTCAATGACTCTCAGGTTGGCTTGTCGTGGCTTCATGCTCGATACCATGCCTTGACTACATAATTGGTGTTACTGTTGAGCCTGCTAACCATCCTTTTTATGCGGTTCAGCAGCTCTCCTTACGCTTATTGCTTGTTGTGTCATAATTGCTGTTAAGGCCATTGCAACAGCCATGATTTGCAGCCGGCAAGCATGCATGTATGGCTGCATGCTCAAAATTTTGGTAATACTGCCATTGAAACATGCACCGCTACTGACATGGACATCACTTCCGTGGTCAGATGTTCTTGCAAGGAATTTCAGCTTTTCCTGGAAGCCTGCACGAATGGTACACACCTGTGACCTGCTAGTCAGGCAACTTGTTATGGGTTAATTCACCACTGCAGAGCAATTGTAGTGCCTTTGCAAACCTCCTTTCTGCTGATTACGAATGCTGAATGCAGAGGCAAGTCATGGTGTCCAACATCACTTCAGTGCTCATCCCATTCTATCAACAGACCAGGGCGGTGGTAGGGCTCCCTGATGGGGGCCTTGCCAACCCCATGCCCCTGCTGTTCGACCCCACCCTTGGTCAAAAACCGATCAACTCCACACGCGGCAATTTCTCATACCCCCTGCTTAGCGATGTCACACGGCCTAGCAATGATACAGATCTAGCGTACATGATGGTAGGTGCTCTTCTGCTTGTTGCACATGCTGATTGTGTCTGCTGCTGTAGAGCTCATGTCTAGGCAGGCCAAATAGCCACAATGATCGTGGCAATGAATTATTGCCAATGATGCCTGAAACATGTTGTGGTGCAATCACACTGGAGAATGCATGAAATGTGTGGCGGCATGCATAGTGAATGATGCTTGAAACAACTAGTGGTCCTCATGGTGAGTTATGCTTGAAAAGTCAAGACAAGTTCATTGGCAATGACATGCAAAGTATGTGTTGTTGATCATGGGCATGTTGCTTGAAATGCACATGATGACATGCCTGGCTGTGTTCCCGTTCAGGTACTACAGCTGGGCACACTGATCAGAACCAAGCAGATCACTTCTGTAGAGCTCACTTCTGTATTCCAGCAGAGGCTCAAAATGTGAGTGTCCTGTTTTGAAATTGGTCACAGTCAATCTGTCAGTTGCATCACACTCTATGGTTAAGGGCTAGGGGTCAAGCTTTAGGGGGATTCAGAGTTCAGGAATCCTTTCTTCTGTCTTGAGTGACACAGACTTGGACTTGCTGTTGCCGCTCAGTGTGCTTGTTGAACAGTACCTGAGTTCTGCACTGTTGCCATTGCGCAGCTACATATTGCAGCATGTAGCTGTCATGCATCAAGCAGAGCATGCCTAGTGGGTCATCACTTTCACGTCTTGCACATATCAGGTGTTGCTTAAAAGCTAGGAGTACTCCAGATCAGTTGTCCTTAAAAAGGCAAGACAGTAGCATTGCCACGTTGTCTGCCAAAACAAGTGAGGAACCAACTACAAGCCCTCCCATACCATGCTTTGCATGCTATGCAGGTATGATCCGACACTGGAATGTGTCATCACATTCACAGATGACCTGGCACAGCAACAAGCAGCAGCAGCCGATGCCCTTTTAGCGAAAGGCACCTACTTAGGGCCTCTGCACGGCATCCCATATGGTCTGAAGGACTTAATGGCAGTGCCGGGGTACCTGACCACGTGGGGTGCTGGCTCATTCAAAACTCAATACCTAAGTCAACCTGCCCAGGTGTACACCAAGTGAGTAATGAATTCCTTTCAAGACTCAGTACCTGAGTCAACCTGCCCAGGTGTACACTAAGTGAGAGATGCCTTCTTTCCAAGCTGCCCTTGCCAGATGTACATCAACCTGATTGTCGAATGTAGATCAACCAGCTGAATTGCTATGTGAGGATTGTGCGACACATGTGTGACTGATGCACAGAAGGTACAAGCTAGTGGGGTTCTTTATAGTGGTATGCTACCAGCAATGTGCTTGAGACAACCACAGCATGCTGTGTACAGTTTTGATATTGACTGGTCATGCAGCATTAGCTAGTGTCGGTGCCAGTGTTGGTGCCAATACTTGCATGCATGCTTTAGTGTTTATCAACATGATCACTACTGTTACTATTGTGAGTGTGCTGCCTTCCTCACATGGCCCACCTTGGATGCCAAATGCTGTGTTGCATGCAGGTTGCAAGCAGCAGGTGCTGTGCTAGTGGCCAAATTAGCCACAGGCGAGATGGCCTATGATGACGTCTGGTTTGATGGGTTCACCAAAAACCCATGGAACATTGCAGAAGGCTCCTCTGGCTCTTCAGCAGGTGTGACTGCTTACTCTTCTTGCAATGTGAAACATGCAAACTTTCCTGTTTCAGGCATTTGTTTTCTGCCAAAACAAGGCTCTTGGCTTGGCCCTGCATGCCTTTGGGCTCTTCAGCAGGTATGGCTGTGGTAACAGGCTTGCCTTGTGCCTGGGCAGCCGGTATAATACTTGGCTTCTCATTAAATTGACGCCAAAAGGCATAGTCTTTTCTTCTCTTTTTCTTTCTGCTTGCCTTGTAGTTTTCTCAGCTCTGCTCAGGCATGCATGCATCAACTGGAGCACTACATTTGTGATGCTCAGAATCAGCCTGTCTGGAAGTGAGTGAAGCAAGTGAAGTATGGGACTGCAGGTCCAGCTGCTGCAACCTCAGCAGGGCTGGTGCCCTTTGCCCTGGGCACAGAGACAGGGGGGTCCATCATCTACCCCGCCAACACCTGTGGGGTCACTGCCCACCGCACCTCATTTGGCCTTGTGGGCAGAAGTAACATCATGTCTCTTTCAGAATCCTTGGTGTGCCATCCTACTTTACCTCCTTTGTCCCCAGCCGCTGCTGCTGCTACTGCTGCTTGTACTGCTGCTTGTACTGCTGCTTGTACTGCTGCTGCATTCACTGCTGCTGTTGTTGTCATGGTGCAAATCTGCACCTGAGCTGCTCTTTTGCTCAGGCTAGTCACTGGCTCTGCTGTGGCTGCTGTTTCTGCTGCTGCTCCTAATGATCTTGATGCTACTGTTGCTACTGCCAGCAATGCTGCTGATGGGCAATCTCAGAATGGCTTGCATGTAATGGCATGTGATCTGCACAAAAAGCTCTTCAGTCCCAGCAGAGCTGATGCCTTACCTTCTTCATTGTGCTCACACACACAAGCATATGGAGCTGCTCACTGCGTGCACTTCAGACTGCCATGTTGTTTTGAATGACTCAACCTGTGATGTCACAGGACAAGGTGGGGCCTTTTGCACGCAGCGCTGCCGACGCAGCAGTGGTATTGGATGTCATCAGGGGGCGGGACCCTGGTGACCCCTCCTCCTTTGACACCCACCTGGATGACCCCTTTGGGATAGATGTGCTGGACCTGACTGTGGGCTACCTGCCCAACACCCCTCCCATTGTAAGCTATACTGCCAAGCATAAATTAATAATAATAATAATAATAATAATAATAATAATAATAATAATAATAATAATAATAATAATAATAATAATAATAATAATAATAATAATAATAATAATAACAACAATAACGCTTTCCAGCTCATGATGAGCTAGGTACGTGTGTGAGCCCATTGTAAGCTACAGTGCCAAGCATACATTGCCAACATGTTTCTGTTCCTGAATGTTGTTAACCAACCTAACCACCCGTTGACAGCCCTAGCGTTGTAAGCTATACTGCAAAGCATGCATACACTGCTATTTCCTAAGCTGTTGGCTACCTGCCAAACACCCTGGGCATTGTATGGGTATGCTACATGCTGGTGACACACCGAGTGAGCTACCTGCCACACCCCCCTGCCGTTGTAAGCTATACCAGACAGCATGCACCTTGAATCATGCTCCTAGCTTTTGGCTACCTGCCGAGCACCCCTGTCTCTATGAGCTGCACAACACAGCGTGCGGTGTTGAACTGTTGCCTGTTGCTAGAGTGTGCTGATGTGCCTGACATGTTACGAGCTGTGGGTACCTGCATGACCGCAACTCATGTCTGCCTGCTCATGCTGCGTTCGAATGTTTGAACCTTACTCTGTGTTGCTTGCAGGCTCTTGAGACATTCATGGGCCTTGGCATCAATCTGGTGTCAGTCTCCATGAACTACACGGCGCCTGCTGAAGCCATCTACAACATTGTACTCAGTAAGCCCACGCCCTTGCTTGCCCAGCACCACGCACCAGTCTCATTGGAAAAGTGAATTCTTGCGTTCTTGTGCTTTGAGCTTGTTGTATCCTCAGGCTGATACACCTGCTGCATGCTGTAGTTTTCAAGACTTCCTGATGTCAGCTGCAAAAAGACTGAGCCCAAGCTAAAGACTTGACAAGCTCTTTGAATCTTCCAAGCGCTTTGCAAGGGTCTTCAGCTGCAAGTGCAACGTCTGAGGTCCCAGCTGTGCATGTCAACTTGACTCTTGGAGACTGGTGCTGCAGATGCGTCCCTGTGCTGCAGATGCGTCCCTGTGCTCATTCACTCACAAGGCTGTGATGTTGATGCAGATGTGGAAGCAGCAGCACACTTTGACCATTGGCAGCGTGCACAGCTGGATGACCTGAATGTACGCCAGGACCTGTGGCCAGAAGCATTACGTAATGCACGTGTGATCCCTGCTGTTGAGTATATTCAGGTCAGTGCAGCCAATGCCCTTGCTGCCCAGGAGTCACTGATAACAGTTGTAATCATTGAACTGCTTTCCAGCTCATGATGGGGTAGGTACGTGCAGGACAAGTCTTCTGGAAGTACAGGATTCACTGCTGACTTGCAAATGAAGTTGTGCTGATGTGCTGTTATGCTTAGGCCCGATAGCAACCAAGCTGATGCTTGAAGAACACTGTTCTGGGGGTGCATTCTGCTGACAGACTTTCATGCACATCTATATCACTATCATTTTGACTTTGCACGATCTGCAAGTATGCACCATTGACGACTGCAATCATGTTGCTGCACAATCACATTTAATTTACACGACTGCATGTATTGCTCCCTGAGCCATACAATGCACATCTTCATTCACCTGACTGCTCATGTCAATGTATTTTGGGCTTGTGATGCTGTTTATCCATATACTGGATTGTTTCAAATCATTGAGGAGCCTGTCTGCGCTGTTCTTGCAGGCAAACAGAGCTCGAACAGCTCTCATACAACAGATTGATGCATTCTTTGCTGGTAATGGATTGGATGCTTTCATTGGGCCTTCCACAAATGAGACGTCTATGGGAAATGTGGTGGGCCTGCCCCAGATGGTCATCCCTGTGGACTTTGAACCTGTGGCACTTGGAAGTGCCAGACAGCAACCTGTGACTGTTGGCATCTATGCTTTGCCAAACCAAGACAGCAAGGTACGGCCTTGCTTACTTGTTTGCCTTTGTCTCTCAGCCAGTTTGCTCTGCCAGGAGTGTGATGTATCTGGGCTGACTGTTTTGCTTTTACAGCAATCAGCTGCTGACACAACTGCAATAGAAATGAACACGACTTCTTCCCATACCCTTCTCTCTTGCTTTCTGATGTTGTGACACGTGCTTTTGCACAACCTGAGTCTGCTCCCATGTACTTCTAATCAACTGTGTCTATGTCATACCGATAAGGGCTTGAGACCCTAAAGGTTCAACCCATACCCTCAAGCAATGACCGAAAAGCCTGGTGTACCTGCAGGTGTTAGCCTTGGCAATGGCATACCAGTCTGTTACAACAGCACACCTGATGCGGCCACCGATCAATGAAGTAGAGCCAGAGATTGTAGATGAATGCTTGCAATACAGCAGATGTGGTCAGGCCGAGGATTATAACTCCTCAGAGACAATCAACGCAACGTACATATCAGAGTCCGGTTGACAAGCACTTGGCTCAAGATATGCACTTGCCCACAAGCAGAATCAAGTGATGCTGCAGTAGAAATTGCATTTAGTAGGTAGCTGTTGGTAGCTGTTCAAAGAGGCTGGTTGTACAACATTAGATGCTAATTATTTTTTGTTGAAGCTGAGCATCTGAATGACTCTCTTCCTGATCGCATTGCTGACACATTATGCTTGCTACATCTAAAGTTTTCATGATTAGCCAGGCCTGCTGACAGTTGTTTGTATTATAGCAGTCACTTAGCTGTAACAGGCACTTTGTGAGGGTTTTGTGCGATCCTGTGTGATCTTTGTGACATCTGACATTACCTGCAATCACAGGCACAATTGCAGGTAATGCCAGCAGTTTAAAGTGCTGATGAACACCTTCTGCCTTGTGACGAATTGCGATGCATGCATCGGCTGTTGACATGCTTGAATCATAGCACGCATTTTGTTGCAATATGTTCCGATTTGGCTTGAATAACACAGAGGGGCAGCAGCAAGCATCTCTCCTGAGGATATTGGTCATGAGACAAGCGGCCATATGGCAACTCATGTGCACAAATGCAAGGCATAAATTCAAGGCATAAATATGATGAGAGAACACTGAAATTGCAATGCTAGAACGGTGTGGAAGGCAGAGTTGGGAAGTGGTCTAGGGCACATTTATTTTTCTTATTTCTTATTTCTTATTTCAAGGAGTGGGGACCTGATAAATGCCCTGCACCATAATGTGGGTCCACATGGCCCCATTGATGAGGGGCTCGGTGCGCCCATGGGGGGTCTCCAGCAGCAGGTCAGGGGAGGGGTCCTCTGTAGCCAAAGCTGCACACACACACACACACACAGACAAGCTCCTTAGTCAGGCCACGTTGACATCTGGATGAGTCAGCGAGTCACATTGTGTTCAGATTCTTGCAGGTGAACACAGCCAAGGTTGGCA
>JAABUP010000600.1_pt1 | contig 78290 bp, 91 predicted proteins | sample 5559201 | NCBI WGS metagenome assembly JAABUP01 (sample SAMN10711887, study PRJNA513373) | rock metagenome | isolation source: Antarctica rocks | place: Antarctica
CATAGTGCCTCGCAACACCATGATGGCCCGGGTAGGCCACGGGGCCAACCAGCCCCGTGGCCACTTACCCCGCCAAAACTTTGTCCCTAGACCCTAGCATATGCCAAGGTGTGGACAGCCAAGCTGTCATCATCGTCAAAGAAGAGACGGATGGCACAGTCGAGCTGCCGACGGGCTGCGTCGATTTTGGTGACAGCCATTCTACCATTCATGTTATCGCCATCCGGTGCAAAGGTCTGGCTCATGGTGATGCCGAAAAGTCAACTCCAAGGAGGATCATCGGTACTAACCTCGTCATCAAATGAGAAGCCTGCTGGAACGATCTCAGCACCTTTCCTTGTGGGCCACAAGAACGGAACACGCTCTATCTGTGCCGTTGCTTCAATGCCAAGTAACTTCCATCGCATTTTATCATCCGCTTTCGTCCGCTCGTTACGGTAAATTGCAAGATATCTTCCAATCCGATCAGAAACCGCATTGTCAATTTGTCGCAAACACTCACCGTCATTACAAAACCGGTAGTGTTTAGCCCAGCCCTGCATAATGCCGCTCACCCTATTTAGCGTTCTTAACAGAGACATCGAGCGATCAAGGTTCTTGGTACCCCGACTTAGCTTAAAGGCTTCCATGCTTTCCGCTAAGCACTTTTCGACGGAATCTATCATCTTTGTCCTAGAGCCAATGCCTGGGCGCAGAAGACCATTCGCAAACTCGATGCCAAGAAAATTGAATACCTGATTGGTTTTAGCCTTCTTTGTTTTCTTGTCAGAAGTACTCATGCCCATCTGTTTTAACAAGCTAATAGCTTTGGAATGCTTGTCCTGGACTACGTTCTGAGAAGGCCCCAGTATGATGAAATCATCAATATAGCGAATGCATCTCACATCAGCGTGCTTGTTTAGCTCACGGTCGAATTCGTATAAGAGAACGTTTCCGAGCAACGGTGAAAGTGAGTTGCCCTGTGCAACCCCAATATCTTCAATCGGGAATGCTTTAGCAGCTCCACGAAGTTGCGCCATGTTTGCCAACTCGACCGTGATTGCCTTTGTGAGCAGGGCAACAAATTCCTCATCTTTCACGGCCTTAGACACAATGCTGATAACAGACGATTTCGGAATCTTTGTGAAAAAACCGGTTATGTCCGACTTGACCATAAACTTTGCACCATTTCCAATCGCTTCCAAGACTGCTTGTGTCGCTGCTGGAACTGCGCTTATTTCATCGTCTCTCTTTTTAATGCCACCGAAGCTGTAAGGCGTTCGGACAAATCTCTCGATCTCTGGAACTGTAACTAGCACATCGTGTATCGCTCGCTGAACAATGCGAGCTTCCACTTCCGCAATGACGAGAGGTCGGAAATTAAAATCGTCCTTTTTAATTTTCACACCTTTAGCGGGCGGGAAAACAAATGTTCCTTTCCTTAACTCTGCGCTAAGCCGCTTTAGGTTCGTATCAGACTTGGCCTCAAATGCAGCGACTTCCTTTTTTGTGTTTTCTGACTTTGAGGTACGAGAGTTTCGTCTTATCGCCAGCCATGCCCCCCGCAAGGTCGCGCCACGTCTTACTTGCAGGGTGAGCTTAGATTTCATTGAACTGCGTTAGGGCCTGTTGGTTAAACCCCCCGTCCGGCAAGCAGGTATGTCCTCAGCGGAGGTGCCGTGCGGCCCGTTCCGCTCAAACGAGACATTAGCCTCGCCGCTGCATCTTGCCCCATGCTCCCAGGTCGCCCCGGCCGCACAGGCACTCAACACAAGAGTCCATTATTTAGCAGCTTAGGCAGAACAAACGAACAACGCAACCTGCGATGTCGAAGCTACTGGCGGTCACGCGATGGAAGTAGCAGCCGCACCGAGGATGGCTCCCAGGAGCCGCCGCGCAGCGCCGGGATACCCTCCGCCGGTAGGGCAGCAGCGATGGCCCGCAAGGTTGCCCCGCCCGACCGCAACGCTTGCGCGTGTGGCAGCGCCAGGGCGCGCCGGAGCGGACGCCATCGCCGCCTGGTTACGCGCCGCGATCTCCACCATGTTCGGGTTGCCGAGCTTCATACTTACCTGGTGCCGCTACATCCGCGAAGCAGAGCATGACACTTATGCGCTGTAACGCTTGCCTAAGGCTTTGTGCGCAATCCGTTCGAGCTGACGATGCGCGTCCTGAAACTCTAGAACCTTTGCCCAGGCGTCCTTAACCGCGCCGTGAGCCGCAATTCGGAGTGAGCGATCCTCAGTTTCCTTGCTGACCTTCTCAGCATATTCATTCATCGCCGTGTGCAGGCTGCGAAGCGTCTGATATTCCTGGAATAGGCGCGTCCGCTCCTCATCGGAGTAGAGCATCCGCACGGCAAGCACGTTTATCAGCTCGTCCACGGAGGTGGTAAGGCGCTTGACTGCCTCGGTGAGAGCTTTGGTCTCCTCGTTATCGGCTGTACTCACCATCATGTTCCTTTCTCAAACGACCGGTTATGCAAGCCCGCCCGCTGGTGCCGCATCCCTACTGCATAGTCCTCTTGCCAAACCGTCAGCTTTGGCAAGAGCCTTTTGCAAGGGCTATCACACCTAGCCTGGCCGGCTGACGCCGGCAGCTCCCGTCTCCTTGCGAACCTTGTTAGCCAGGCCGAACAGGGTCAGGTCCAGCCGCAGACCGCCTGTCTGGTGCAGCTCCACCATCTTGCGCAGCAGTCCTCCTGGTGAACGCACCTTGCCGGCGGCATGGCGGGCGCAGATCGCCGCCAAGGCCGTGATTGCCTCTCTGGTGCCGAGTGCGATGCACGCCTGCCCCCATGCGTGGGGGGAGACGCCAAGGGCTAACCGGACCTGGAAGGCGGCCCGGTCCAATTCGTCCCACCCGGCTCGGGCACTGCTGGTCCAGTCCCGGAAAATGGGTGCGACCGCCAGGATGAACCCTGGCGTCACCACGAATCCCCGCAACGCGTTGGGCTGGACCTCTTTTGCCCGAGACGACTCGACTCGCGACTGCCGCTGCGTTGCCTGTTGCCCTGCCAAGCCGTCACCACCTGCTTCTTTATCAGCCACGGGCTTGGAAGGCCCTACCGTGTCGATCAGGTTTGTATTCGCAGTAGCGATAGAGAGTTGATTTGTAGTTGTAAGGTGGGGCCGGTATTCCGCCCCCGTGGGGGCGGTTTGCACAGCTTTCACAGCTTCAAGAGCCCCCGTCACCCGCTCCTGAACGTGGATGCTCAACGCCCGCAGCCGGGCCGCGATGGGTACCAGGGGGAGGGGGTCGCGCTGGCTGCCCCGCTCGCGCCACAGCGCGTCGGCCTGCGCGGCAGCCGCGGACCACTCCGCGCCATCCAGATCCTGCGCCGTCGCCAGGTCCACTAGGGACAGAACGCGGTTGCGTGAGCTGGTGATCTCGCGCCGCAGCCGACGCCCCTCGTCGCGCCTCGCCTCCCATTCGGCCGACAGGCCCTCGAATTCGGCCGTGCGCTCAGCGAGCGGCGCCAGATCGAAGCCGTAGGCGTCCACGATGCGGCCCTCGCGCCCAGCCTTGTCGCGGTGCCCCCAACGCTTGCCGGTCGGGCTGCGGCGCAGCCGGACGTATCCGGCGTCCAGCGCCGCGCGCACGATGGCCTTGCGCTGGCTCGCACCTACGCACAGCCGGTCCTCCAGCTCCGCGTCGGACGGCCACACAATAGGGCCAAGGCCAGGGCCGCCGTCCCAGTCCTGGGGCGGACTGTAGCTCATCAGGCAGTCAACTAGGTCCACCACCCGCCGGGGCACGCCGAGCGCCGGGGCAGCACGCTTGAACGCGGCCAATGCCCGGCCGGGACTGGTCGGGGGAAGGGGAGCAGTCCCGGCCGCCTCGGCACGGAGCTGGGGTGGGGTGATCTTGCGCCGGCCTGTCGGCTGCGGTGCGGTATGCGTTTCCATGCCCTCGTCCTTTGCTAGGACGAACTGACGCTAGGCATCACTCCACCATTGAGAGCCTTGACGCCGAAAAATGGCGTCCCTACTCTCTCATCCAGTACTTGATGTTGCCGACCTTGCAGGGTCGGGATGGGTTGTTGCCTAACCGGAAAGCCGTCCTGTCCAGGGACGGCTTTTTCCGTTTTCAGTCCGTGCGATTCCTTGGTTGGTACGGCTCTCCTGTGACCGGCGGACACTCTTGCTGCATTTTTGCGGCCTGTCCACGCCCACATGACCCACATGCAGAAGTTGTCGAAAATGCATGTTGCGCGCAGCACGGCGGCATGTAGCAAGGACAACCTGTCTTAACACTTCCTTGCAAAACATGATACTAGAGGACAAGAAGCTCCCGGCATGGTTGTCTTTTGATGTGAACATAGGACGAACTTTAAGAAATCAGCAACTCCCACTTGCTGCGCTCGCAGGTCTGTGAGTACTCTGCGTTAGCCAACGCTTGATCAAGCTGGACGCAGAATGATGCAAAATCGTCAGCTACCCTGCCTATTCTCCAATCTTAAAACTGCTCACGAACCCGTGGCATCTACCGGCGCCACTGCTACGGTCGTCGTTAAGTTGGATTCATCGCCGGCTAGAGTGGGGCTGGTGGTGGGCGTCGTGCTGCCGGTTTGGTGTGCCATCGTGCGCGCTGCGGTGAGTAATGGGGTCCATTGCTTCGCTTCCCTGGCCGGCGCGCATGGCGTGAGGGCGGATTGGGACAGGGACTACCAGAACACGAGATATGGTCCCGGCTGGGCGAAGGCGGTCACATCCGTAGCGTCTTCGTGGTTGAAGTGCAGGTTGAGGATCACACCGAGTACCTCCCCTACTTCCGCACTAGCTGGAGTCCAACCTTCCGGCCCATGCGGACCTCGCGTACCAAGATTGACCGCTCCTACCGGGAGCCTCGGCGGCTGTTCCAACTCATCCGAGAATTCGGTTTTACTGGCCCCATCGTCATGTTCCTTGAAGGCTCGGTCGATTTTGGACGGTTCGCTGTTGGCCTCTTGGCTGACGGCGGTGCAGTCGAACAGGCGCTTGCGGGCTTGGAAAAATCTCTGGAACCGTAGGCTCGCCTTTACCCAAAGGGCGGTGGCATGAGCGCGACTGCCCTGAGCCTTGCCGCCGTCCTGGCGCTCGCCGCCGACCCACGCTGCGGTGCCGCGCCAGCAGGTAGCGAGTTCCAATCACGCCTGGCTGCCATTGCAATCCATGAAAGCGGCGGCGATCCGCTGGTCATTGGCGTCAACGCCGACCGCGCCCGCGGCCTGCCTGCCACGGCGATCCGCTCCACGACGCTGCAAGAGGCTGCTGCACGGGCTGCCGCCCTGCTCACGCAAGGCCGGTCCATTGACCTGGGCCTCATGCAAATCAATTCGGGCCAGCTCGCCGGCCACGGCCTGACCCTTGAGGCCGCCTTCGATGCCTGCCGCAGTATGGCAGCCGGCGCTGACCACTATGCAGCCGACGTGCAAGCGGTCTGGTCCCTCGCCCATCGCCGCTACAACACAGGCAGCACTGAACGCGGCGCGGCTTATGCAGCCGGCGTTGAACAGGTCCTGAACCGCGTGCGGGCGCAGCAAGCGACGCTGTCCGCGTCCGCCGCGCAACCCTCCCCCGTGTCCCAGCAGCCTCCCGAACCGCCGCCGTGTGCGCCGGCCTGGGACGCCTGGGCACTCGTCCAGTGCAGCACGCGGCAGGTTGTGCCTCCCGCGCCGTCACCAGCGGCAAATCCCGCCGCTGCGCCTGTGTTCACCTTGACCCTCGGAGAATCCAATGTCGCAGCACCACGCTAACCTCGCCCGCACCGCCTTCGCCGCGGTGGCGCTGTCCCTCACCGCCGCCGGCCTGGCACACGCCCAAGGGGCCGACCCGCTGGGCGTGTCCAACATCAAAGACGCGGTTGTTGCAACGTTTAAGGTTCTCGCCGCCCTCGGCATCGTGTGGGGCTTCCTGCGGATGATGTCCGGGCGGCACACCGTCGAGGGCCTGGTGACGGTCGCCGTGGGCGCGCTGGGCATCGCCAAGGCCGACACGATCACCTCCCTGCTCGGCCTGTAACATGACCGGCCAGGACGAGCTGCTGGACGAGGTGGACTTTGATATGGCTGCCACCCGTCCGCCCATGACGCTGGGGCTGCCGCACACCCTGGCGGTGTCCCTTATGGCCGTGGGGGTGCTGTTCTTCCTGGCCTACAACACCGGCAACCAGGTGAATGACGCAATTGCGGATGCGCTCGCGCTCGGCCTGATCGGCATGGTGTGGTCAGCCGCGAAGGTGCTCCTCCGCACCGACTATCACGGCTGGGGCAACTTCATCGCCTGGTGCCGGCTGGATGCCCGATGCCTGGACACGGCGGAGTGGGGCGGTGCTCGGCTGGCATCGCTCCCGCTCCGTTCCTCCTACCGGGCGGAGGCTTACGACCATGCGGATTGATCGCCTGGCCGACCTGCTCGGCTACTCCGGCGGCATGGAGCGGGCCAGCGATGCCTTTTTCCCCTACATGGACCACATCGGGCCGGCAACGCTGCTGCTGTCTGATAGCTCGATTATGGGCGTCCTACAGATGCCCGGCGCACCTTTCGCGCTGGTGATGAACGCGGAGCGCAATGGCCTCTCGCGCCGGCTGGTGGCTTTTCTGAATGCCATCGCCGCTGGGAACGTCGAGGTCCACATCCACCTTGTGAAGCACGATGCCACGCTGCCGCCGATAAGCTACGGCACCGCGTCCGCTCCGTATGCCCAGCAACTGCTGGATGACTACCATGCCACCATCCAGGACGATCTGGCCGTGGTGGATTGGTTCCTAACCGTCCGCGTGAAGCCGGTTTCCAAGCCATTCGCCAGCGTCGCAGACAAGGCGCGCGACGCGCTGGCCAAGCTTGGCATTGGCAAGTCATCGCAGGCTGCCGACCCGGCGCTTGAAGTGCAGCTAGAGGACGCGATGCGCCTGGCGCTAGGCGTCCTCAAGCCGTTCGGTCCGGTGCGGTTGGGAACGCGCATCGAGTGCGATCCGGTGACAGGCCAAGATGTGATGGCGTTTTCTGAGATCGCGGAGGCCCTTTACCTGCTGCGGACAACGCAGTTCTCCCCGCAACCCCTGGCGGACGTGTGCGGCTTCCTTGGGGCCGGGATTGCGGCTGTGGACGTGACCGCCATCGCCAACAAGCGGATGCTACGGATTGACCATGCGGCAGGGGGCAGCCCTGCCTCGCAAACCTGGGCCGCTGTGGTGGCGCTGCTGACCTACCCGCGCCGCCTCAACCCGTCGCGGCTGGACGACCTGCTGGCGTTGCCGGGCCGGTTCGTAATGACGGTGGCCATGCGCTTTCAATCGCGGGCGGAGGTGCAGGACAGCTTGGCTTTGCTGCAACGGCAATTGACCGCCGGAAACAGCCGCTCGGTATCCGATACTGAGGCCCTGGATGACGCGATAGATGCTGTGGCCGGCGGGCGGGCGGAAAGCGGCATTAGCCGCTGGTCGCTGGTCGTGCATGGCACCACGCCCGCGGAGGTTGACCGCCTTGTGTCCGCGGCGCGCAACGTTATTGCCAACTCGGGGGCGAAGGTCGGGCTTGAGGGCAAGGGAATGCTTAACGCCTTCCTGGCGCAGCTCCCCGGTGCACCGCTCTCGACATGGATCAGGCCGGCACAGTGTAGCACAAAACAGGTTGCGGTGTTGGCGACCCTTGCCGGCCATCCGCGCGGCCCGGTCAAGCCGCGCTGGGACCACCATCTGTTCCGGCTCGTGTCGCCCGCCGGCACCGCTTACGACCACGACCTGTTCGTGGGCGACGTAGGCCACAACGTCCTGGCCGGGCCGAACGGCGGCGGCAAAACGGTTTGGCTGGGCATGAATATCGCCGCGCTCGACGGCCTGGTAAGCCGCAAGGGCGGGACGCAGATCGTCCTCGACGTAGACGAGTCCAACCACAACACCATTGTCGCACTGGGCGGGCGCTACAGCACCTTGCAGGTAGGGCGATCCGGCATCGCACCCTTGCGCGGCCTACCTGACAACCCCCGCGTGCGCGCCTTCCTGCGGGACCTGGTGGCCGGGCTGGTGCAAACGGACGGGGCGCCCGCGCCAACGAAGGGGGAGCGTGACGGCATCCGGCAGGGCGTGGATTTTGTCATGGGGGAAATGGAGCCGCACGAACGCAGCTTCACTATCGTCCGGTCCTTCATGGGGTTTGACGAGCACGGTGCTGGGGAGCGGCTGGAGCCGTGGTGCGTGGGCGGCGAGCTGGGCTGGGTGTTCGACGGCCCGGAACATCTTGTGGACTTCAACACCCGTCTCGTTGGCGTGGACCTGACGGCGGTGATGCTCGACGCGCGGATTATGCCGCCCGTCGCGCTCACGCTGCTCTGGATGGCGTCTGACGTGATGGACGGGCGGCGCGTGGTGATCTGGTGCGAGGAAGCCCCGGCATACATGCCCACGCCGGCCTTCGCCAAGCCGTTCAAGGGCATCGCGCTCCGGGCGCGGAAGCGCAACGCATCGTTTAACGCCATCGCGCAGCAGCCCAGCGACATGCTGGGCAACGACGCCGGGCACGCGCTGGTGAAGCAGGCGCGGCAGATGATCCTTTTCCGCAATGACAAGGCGGTTGAAGCTGACTACCGCGCCGGTCTGGGGCTGACCCCGGCAGAGTTCCAGGCCGTGCGGGAGGGCATGTTCGCCCTGCCCTACCACTCCGTCCTTATCAAGCGCCAGGACGGTCAAAGCAGCCTGTGCCGCTTCGATCTGAGCACGCTGCCGCAGCACCTGAATGTCCTGGCCGGTGAGCCAAAGCGGGTGGTGCTGCTGCGCGGGTGCCTCAATCGCCATGGGGGCGACATTCCCAAGGCGCTGGCTGAGTTCAACCGCCGCATCCACGAAACTGCGGCATAGCAAGGAGTCTGACACCATGAAGCGCACCTTACTGGCATCCGCCGCCTGCCTGGGGCTTGCCCTGGCGGTTCCGGCGTTCGCCGCCCTGCCGGTCACGGACATAACCAGCATTGCCGCCCGCGCCGCGGAGGCTGGCAAATCGCTGGGGCAGATGATGCAGCAGTATCAGGTGATGCGGCAGCAGTATGAGCAGCTACAGCAGACCTACAACGTCCTGAGCCACCCTAACGAGGTGCTGAGCATCGCGAAGGGCCTGGCGCAGCAGCAGATGCGCTCGCCAGGGTCCACGCCTAGCAGCATCCCCGGCCTGTCGTTCGGTTCGCAGCTTTCGGCCGGCGCGGGACGGTTCCTCGATCAAAACCGCTACGCCGCACCGCAGGGCGATGACTTCGCCGCGCAAGAAATGCGTCGCCGGGAACAGGCAACGGCCAACATTCAGGCGGAGGCGCAAGCCGGCCTCGACCGCACCGACGAACGCATTGCGAGCCTCGACGAGCTACAGCGCAGCATTCAGGACCAGCCCGACGTAACCGCAGTGGCTGCCGTCGAGGCCCGCATCCAGAGTGAGGGCCTGTATCTGCAAAACGAAGCAACTCACGTCGCGCGGATTGCCATGGTCCAGAACACGATGACGCGGGTGGATCAGCAGCGCGCGGAACAGGCCGGGCGTCGGGAGGCGGAGGAGTGGTATTCCCATGCTGCCGCTCAAGCCTGGGGGAATGAGTGATGCGCCGCCCGGTAGCGGCCCTGGCGGGTGTTCTGGCGCTGTTGCTGGGGGGCACCGTCGCCCCGGTGCGCGCCCAGGGCACCACGTCCCTGCATGACATTCCGTGGTATGCAGCCCATCCCGCTGAACGCAACGCGATACTAAAGTTTTGCCAGAGCGATCACCGTTTCGCGCGGAACTTGGATTGCCTGAACGCAGAGACAGGCGGAACCCAGGCATGGGGAGAGGAGTCCGCCCGCCGCGCCGGCCTTCGCGGGGGACCTTTCGATGATCTGACGAACCCTCAGTATTGGGCAAACAACGGATTGTCACGCATCGCGGCGCTCGCCTCATGCGCGCACCCTCCCACGGTTTACGACCGGGACACTTGCGCCGCCGCCCGTCAAGGGGCTGCCATTGCAGCAGCCAGGCGTAACGGGCGATGAACAGCACCAATATCATCGGCATTAGCTTTGATGCTATCGCGCAAGGCCGCATTGACCAGCTCAAGCAGGCAATGGACACCATCATTGCGGCGGAGCTGCAATTCGTGGTGCCGACGATCAAGGCGCTGCTGGTGATGTTCGTGGTGCGTCAGTTCACGCTCACATGGACCGGCAACATGACGGTGGAACGGTTTGTCGGTTCCTCCGTCCGCGCCGCCGTGGTCGTGTTTCTCATTTCGCATTCCGGGGCGTTTGTCCAATACGTACGCGACCCGCTGTTCGATAAAATACCGCAGGCGATCAGCAGCACCATCCTGTCTTCATCTGGGGTGCAGACAACCGGCACAGCCACCATTGCCCAGCAGTTCGATAAGGCATCTGCTGCGTCTGATGCGGTTACTGCGAAGATTGTCAAAAATCAAACCTCCTGGGCGGTTGCATCGGCGGTCAACTATCTAAGCGCGCAGCTCGCAAACGGCGGCATCCAGTTCCTGCTAGCCTGCATTTGCGGCGTTTGGCTGCTAGGCCAGTCGCTGCTGGCAATTATCCTGTGCTTCGGCCCCCTGGCGCTCGGCTTTGAGCTATTTGACCGAACCCGCGGATGGCTAGACCAGTGGATTGGCAAGCTGGTGGGAATGACGTGCTTCGGCATCGGGACTTCCATCCTGCTTTCCATCCAGATGCAGGGGCTGCTCGGCTTGCTCAAGGCTGTGGACACCAGCGTTCCCGCTAATGGAGCGCAAGCCGTCGCCGTGCTCATGCGCGTGGCTGGGAACGTGGGAATTGACCTGCTGACCATGGGCGCGCTGCCGGCGATCTGCGCTTACGGGTCCGGCGTAGCTGCCTCCCTGGCCGCTCCATCCGCCATGCTGACAATGCGCGGAGGTGCAGCCGTAGCCGGTGGCGCTCGCGCCGCGCTTGCCCTTGCCCGTCGCGGTCCAGGGGCCACCCCAACCAACTCCATGCGTAACCGATAGGAGCCGCCATGCGCCGCGTCCTCGCCCTTCTCCTCGCCCTTGTCGCCGCCGGCTGCACGTCGAGCCACACGCTAGCGACCTGCACGGGGCCGCTGATGGCGCTCAACGCACCGCACTGGCAGCCGACCTCCGGCGAAATGATCGCCCTCGAACGCGCCTGCCCGGAGGACCGCTGAATGCCTGACCCTTACCACGATCTGCGCCAGCAACTGGACGAACGCGCCGCGAGCGTCCGCAAGCAGCACGCCGCTGCTGTCCGTAGCCAGCGGCGCACCGGGCAGGCCAAGAACTTCGCCATTGCGGGCCTAAGCCTCGGCCTGGCCTGGTCCACCTACAACAACAACCGGCTGGCCCAGCTCGCCGCCACGCGGGATACGGTCTATGCGGCAATCCAGGCGGACGGGGAGGTTATCACCAGCACCCATTATGCCGACGTTGCGCCCGCGGCGAAGCAGGAAGAGGCCGTCCAGAACGCGCTTTGGTCCTACGTCCAGGCGCGGGATTGCTACGGCAGCAGCAGCTTTACCCGGCAAGCCTACCTCGCCCAAGCCATGAGCGAGGAACGGGTTGCGCGCCAGGTCAAGGCATCGTTCGTGCTGTCCAACCCGCAAGCGCCGCAGCATACCTATGGCGAAAAGGGCGTCACGGTGCAGTGCGAGCTAGTGGACCCGCCGACGCCCATCGGTGATGACGGCAATCAATACCTGTTCCGGTTTCGCCGCTGGGAAGATGACGGGCGCACCGGCAATGGTACGATGGGGACTGCGCCGGTTTACAGCGTCACCACGCGCTACCGCACCGGCATCTATCCCGCCGATGACAAGCGCCGCGCCTGGCTGGACCGCGCCACCTTCAACGCGCCCGGCGTCCAGGTTCTCGATTATCCCGGTGCCAAGCCGGAGAACGCCCGCCCGCTGACCCGCAACGCCCGCACCGCAGCCATAGAGGCTCGCCCATGACCTTCCGCGCCGTCCTTGCGGCAGCCACGATGCTGCACGCGGCCCCCGCTTTCGCCGCCGTCGATCCGCCCGCCGCCAGCGGCCTCGATCACCGGATGCGCGTCATTCCCTACAACCGCAACAACCCGGTGCAGCTCTACGCCGCACCAGGCGCATCGCTCCGCATCCAGCTTGGTCCGGACGAGGAGGTTGTTCGCATCGTGGTGTCCGATCAGGCCACCATGGCGCCGGAGGAGGAGGCCCCCGGCGGCGGGCTGACGGTGAACGCGGCGATGGGGGGCGCTGCACCTGCCGCCCGCGGCCCGGCGTCATGCGACCCCAACCTGTGCCGCGACGTGATGGGCAACTTCGTCTATCTCAAGCCGCTGCGCGCCCTCGATCCGCAGCCCCTGTTCATCCAGACCAAGCGGTGCGCGCCGGACACCGGCAAGTGCGAGATGGTGCCCTATGCCTTTGAGCTGCTGACCAAGGCGGGCGATCCCAAGCTGACCGCTGCCGCCGCCGCTTGGGATGTGACCTTCACCTATCCCGACCGCGACAAGGCCGCGCGCCTGGTCGAGCAACGCCGGGCATATGCGGCGCGGCTTGCTGCATGGCGGGAGCGGCAGGCCCTGCGCCCGGCGGCACCTGCCGCACCGGCTGCAGCCGCGAACTGGCGCTATGGCTACCGGGGCAACGCGGCGGTGCGGCCTGATGGAGCATGGGACGATGGGCGCACCACGTTCCTACGCTTCAACGGCAACCGGCGCGTGCCCAACGTGTACCGCCAACTGCCGGACGGGCATGAGGGCCTGGCGTCCTATGCGACGGAGCCGGATGCCAGCGGCACCGTGCTCCGCATCTCCCGCACGGAGACCAAGTGGTTCATCAGGGATGGTGACGCGGCGGGGTGCCTGTTCAACGTTGGGACCGACCCAGACGGCAAGGCGGCTGCTACGGTCGCAAGCGCCGCCCCGATGGGTGGCCGGCTATGAGGAGCCTGTTCGCGGCGGATGCCGGTCCTGCCCCTGCCGCGGAAGCCGTCGCGCCCTCCGGCTGGGATGGAATGCGGGGCGGCGTCAAGCTGGCCCTGGGCGGGGCGGCTGTGGTCGGATTGATTACGGCGGTGGTGCTGCCGGGCATCGGTAAGAAAGCGCCGCCAGAGACTCAGACACAGGAACCGCGCCCCACGGGGAAGATCACTGAATACGAGCCGCCCGCCGCCCGCGACGTTATGCAGGCTGCGGCAAACACGCTGGGCATCGGTGGCACTACCAGCAGCGCGCCCGCCCCCGCTCGCCGTCGCGTGCCTACGGAAATGGCCTTGTTCGCCGCGCCTATGCAACAGGCATCGGCCGCTGGGGCAAGCAAATCCGCCTCAACCCTGGAAATGCAGGCTGGGGAGCCGGGCGGTGGCATGGCTAGGGCCGGCGGCATCGGTGGTGCTGATCCTGCCGACCCGCTAGCGGCGCATCTATCCGGGGCAACCACGCTGCCCACCATGCACGCTACGCTAGTTCGCAATGCCGAGTTCACCATCCGGGCCGGCGACGTCATCCCGTGCTTGCCCATTGATGCAATGAACAGCGGACGGCCAGGCTTCACGTCCTGCCGGGTGCCGGAATGGTATCGCAGCTCTGACCAACGCCGCGGGCTTCTGCCGCCGGGCACGCGCATCTTTGGGCAAATCCGCACCGGCCTTGCCCAAGGGGAAATGCGGCTGGGCGTGCTCTATACCCAAATCCAGACACCTCGCTTCAACATCGCCCTGGCCGCGCCGGGTGCCGATGCCATGGGAAGGGCGGGCCTCGATGGCGACCTGCAAACCTTCTTCTGGGACCGGGCCAAGGGTGTTGCGCTCTATGCGCTGCTGGACGTGGCCATAGGTGCCGGGCAGGCCGCCGGGTCCGCCGCCCTGTCTCGCGGCCTGACGGGCGGGAACGGCGGGGGCGTCGTGAACTTTGGTAGCATCGGCGGGCAGGCGCAGGGGCTGGCCTCGCAGGAGATGGCCAGCCAGGTCAACCGCCGCCCGGTTCTGACGCGGGATCAGGCGCTGCCGATGACGGTCACAGTCGGGCAGGATTTGGACTTCGCCAGCGTCTGCCGGCAGGCCATGCAGGTGGACCCCATGGCGTGCCCCCTGCTGTGACCGCCGGCCTCCTCACGGCATTGCTGCCGATCCAGCACATCCTATCCGCGCCGGAAACGGAGGACCTGGCCATACAGGAGCCGGGCGTGGGCTGGTGGCTCAAGGGCGGGGCCTGGCACCGCACCGAGCTACCGGCCATGACCTACCAGCGTTTGCACGGGATTTCGGTGATGGCGGCGGCGCAAACCGGCCAGGTCATCACGCCCCGGTCGCCCATTCTCTCAACCGACCTGCCAGGCGGGCTGCGCCTGCAAGCTGTTATGCCGCCCGCCGTAGCACCGGGCACGATGGCCCTCACGTTCCGGCGCGGCGACGAACGCCTGGACACCATTGAGGACGTGACGCGGCTATTCGACACAAGCCGGTGGAACAAGTGGGCCAGCCGGCACGAACGCCGCCAGGCGCAGCACGCGGCATTGCTGGACCGCTTCGATGCCGGCGACCTGCCGGGCTTCCTCCTCGGCCTGGCTGAAACCCGGCAAACCGGCCTGTTTTGCGGTCCCACGGGCGCGGGTAAGTCACGCATGTCCAAGATGCTGGCCGGCGCAATCCCGCAACATGAGCGCATCATCACGATTGAGGACGCTGCCGAGCTGGTGCTCCGCCAGCCCAACCACATCCGGCATTTCTACGCATCCGGCGGCGGGGGCATCTCGCCCGCCAAGCTGATGAAGGCAACTCTGCGGGAACGTCCGCACCGCGTCATGCTCGGGGAGATGCGCGACCCGGAAGCGGCGTCCGTGTTCGTGGATGAAGTGATGGCGGGCCACCCCGGCAGCATGAGCACCATCCACGGGCGCAACCCGGCGGAGGGCGCGCGGCGGCTGTTCAACCTGTTCAAGTCTAGTCCTGCCGGGCAGTCCATGCAGGATGACACGGTGATTGCGATGCTCGCTAGCGCCATAGACTTCATCATCCCCGTAGAGAATGACGCCGGCACCCGCGCCATCGGTGAAATCTGGTTTGCCCCGGACGCCGCTCGACGTGGCGAAACCTTTGCCGACCTGTTGCGGAGCATCTGATGGCGCACCCCCCCACCAGTAAGCCATCCTGCGAGCCAGTTGATATATTGGCGTCTGCACCAATCGCAATTTGCATGGGCTGCCTTCGGGTATTTGATCCCCAGGGAATTGAGGACGACATCACCTGCCCACACTGCAAATCTGAGGCATGTGACTGTTACTCCTGTGTCGCGGGTATCGGGGAACTCATGATGGGCGATTGGGCCTCGGCGGGGTTGCTGCGGCCTTGGTCGTACGTGTTCTGGACGGCGGAGGGAGGCATCGTAGTGGACGAGACGCGGAAAGGACCGAGGGACGGCTGATGCCGCGCCCCTGGTTCATCGTCGCGTGGGTCACGTTGGCGGCGGTGGCGTGGCTCGCGCTGGCATCCATTGCCTTCCTGTGGATGGCCGGGCTGCTGCACTCGCCCGCCATCCCTGCTTGGGCGCGGCCTTGGCAGTGGTTGACCTATGCGCGGTGGTTCGGGCGGTCCTACTCGGAAGCCGCCATGCTGATCGCCTCGGCCGCGCTGGCAACGGCACCCTTCGCCGTGTGGCTGCGCCTGCTGATGCTCCGCCCGGGCGGTCTGCGTTGGCCCGCGCCGACCCGTCCCGCCATCGCCCGCGGCACGTCTGACAACCATGGACACGCCGACTGGATGCCGCTGGCCAAGATGCAGGAGATGTTCCCATCCATGCCGGACGATGACGTGGGCGGCGTCGTGGTGGGTGAGGCTGACCGGGTTGACCTCGGCCCTGTGGCCGGCGTGGATTTCAACCCGGACAACCACGCAACCTGGGGCAACGGCGGGCAAGCGCCTATGATGATCGACCCCTGCAAGCGCGGCAGCACACATTCCTTTGTCGTTGGCGGCGGGGGCACATACAAGAGCACATGCCTGGTCACGACGCTGCTGACCTGGCGCAAGTCCGCCTTTGTCCTCGACCCGGCGGAGGAGCTGGCGGACCTGGTGGGTGACGAGTTGGAAGGCCGCGGGCGCAAGGTTGTGCGCCTGGGTATCGGCGGTGCCGGCCCGAATGTGCTGGACGGCATTGATATAACCGATGTGATGGCCGAAACGCGGCTGCGGGCCATCGCCGGGCGCGTCATCGGCCCGATTCCAGATGACGACAAGGGCGGCAAGTTCAAGCGGTGGGGCCGCACCATCATTCTAGCCCTGCTGGCTCATATGATGTGGGATCAAACCATCCCGGCGGAGCTGAAAACGCTGCGGGCGCTGCGGGACGGCCTCGACGGCGGGGAAGAAGCTGTGCGGAACCGCTTGCGCGGCATCGCGGACAACTCCCCTAGTCCGTTGGCCCGATCTCTGGCGTCAACCATGTGGGGCATGGTCAAGGACACGTTTGACGGCGCGCTGGGCAACGCCACGGAAGATACCGAGTGGTTGGCCTCGGAAGCCTATGCCGACCTCGTAAGCGGCGATGCCTACCGGATGAATGAGCTGGTGGGCGGCAACCTGGTCGTGTTCTGTCAGGTGCCGCAAGAGGCGTTGGAGCACACCCCGGCCGTGGCGCGGGTGCTGGTGGGCTGCCACCTCGACGCAGTTTTCGCCGCTAAGGGCGTGGTGAACGGGCGTGTGCTGTTCCCCTTGGACGAGGCCGTGCTGCTCGGGCGCGATCCCTCGCTCAAAATCGCCCGCGATCAGGGGCGCAAGAGCAAAATCACCCTGCAACTGTTCTACCAATCGGAAGGGCAGATTGAGGAGGTTTGGGGTGCGGGCGGCAAAAAGGCGTGGTTCGATGGCGTGTCCTGGCGCACCTATGCCGGCATCCAGAACCTAGACAGCGCGCGGGAGCTAGCCGCCACGCTCGGCACCTTCGGCGCGCGGGCGACCTCGACCGGCAGCAACCGGGGCAAGTCCGGCAGGCCGATGGAGTTGGTGCAGTCCGGTTCGCGCGGCAGCAACACCAATGAGCACGAAATCAGCCGGGAACTGGCCAAGCCTGACGAGCTGCTGGCTGACATGCGCGATGACGAACGCATTACCCTCGTCCGCAACCAGCGACCAATGCGGCACGGCGCTGCCATCGGCTTCCGGCGCCCGGAAATCTCTGTGGTGCTGGGTCAAACGACCTACCGGCAGGCGCTGCCGGTAGCTGCTGAATAACAGGAAGGGAAAGTCGCATGTGGGGATCTGAGAACAGCATCGAGCCGGTCCGTGGTGCAGCGGCACCGCTGATCCGGGAAGCAACCGCGGCGGACTTGGCGGCACCACGCCCGCGCAACCCCGCGCCTGACCGCGCCCCCGTCCAGGCAGTGCCGGAGGAACGCGGTAGCCTGTTTCGTCGCCGTCCAGCCGAACCGGACAAGCCGGACGCCGTGGCGCAGCAGCATGGCCTCTACACCGCTGCGAAGGGCAGCACGCGCCGCTACTATGCCGATTACCGGCAAAAGCAGGAGGTGATGCGGGCGGACACCACGCGGATCAGCACGAAGCGGGACGACGCCCAAACCGTCACCGCAATGCTTGACCTGGCAAAATCCCGCGGCTGGGACACGGTGCGCCTCAAGGGCACGGCGGACTTTCAACGTGAGGCATGGGTGCAAGCCCAGGTCCGCGGCATGAAGGCGGAGGGCTACAAGCCGACTGCGACTGATCAGCAGGAGTTGGCACGCCGCAAGGCTGCGGTGGCTCCGGTGCAAGCGCCAGTTGCTGTCGCCGTCCCCGTCCAGGCGTCCGCGCCCAAAGTAGCTCCAATAGCGGCGGCAGAGTCCACGGCGCAAGCCGCCGCCCCTAAGCCCCGGCGTGCCACTGCCGCCCGGCGTCCTGATGCGGGGGAAGCCCCGGACAAGGCGAAGGTGCCCCCAGCGCAGCGCAGCAAGGCCGTGTGGGGTGCTGTCGAGGCTGCCGGGCAACAGGCGCGGGCAGGTGATCCCGCGGCGGCGAAAGCAGCAGCAGGGGAGCGGGCTGCATCTGCATCTGTGCAGTGACCGGGCCGGGCTGGGTTTACGTTCTGACGCACCCGGCCTGGGACAAGCTGGGCATGGTGAAGGTGGGCCGCACGGGACGCGACCCGCGCACCCGTGCGGCGGAAATCTGCTCCGTCTCGGGCTTGCTCGCCCCCGCAACCGTCGCCTGGTGCTCGCCCGTGTCCGACATGGCCGCTGCGGAACAGGCGGTGCATCGGATGCTGGGCAGCCATCGCGTGCGGAAGCGCCGGGAGCTGTTCCGGGTGGACGTGGCTAGGGCGCGGGAGGTGATTGAGGCGGTGGCCGGCTCTCTGCCGCTATCCAGTCCGCCGGCTTCCCTGACGCGCTATGTCCCGGCGCGGCCTATACCAGCTTGGCGGCACCATTCGCGCACGCCCCGCCCCTGGCGCTATGGCCGGCGGCGGGGCGTCCCGGTGCCGGTTCGTGTTGCCGCTGGCCTTGCGGCTGTCGCCTGCTGGATTGCGCTGGTCCAGCCGCATTTGGGGCGTGGCTGGCTGTTCTGAGGGCAGGGCCGGGGCCATTCAGGCGCTAAGCCCGGCCCCCTGCCGCTCGGGGGCATGACGCGGCGCGGCTGCACGCATCCTGGCAGCCTCCCGCGCGTCCTGCGCCGCCACCTCCTGCAACCCCGCCGCCCCTAGCGCCGCCCGTGTCCTGGCCCTGCCCTGGCTTGCCTCATAGTCATTCCAATCCGTGCCCTTGCCCTTCGCCACCTGGGCCGCAACCGGCTCCGGAAGCAGCACCTTGCCGCCGATCGCCGCCGCGGCAGCCTCCGCCTTTTCGCGCCCAGCGTTCGGCAGTGGTGCGGGCCGCGCCGGCAGGTGGTGATCGTTGTCCGCCGCCATGTAGATCACCCGCGCCGGGTCCTGCTCGCGCAAGGCCGTCGCCACTGTCATCAGGTTGCTGGTGTCCAACGCGACCGCGACCGGCAGGCCCGTGGCGCGATGGACCGTCGCCCCCGTGGCATAGCCCTCCGCCACGATCACCGGCCCCGCCTGCAACTCGCCTAGCAGGTGGAACGTGTCGGCCTTTTGCGCGCCGGCAAGATACAGCTTGGTCCCGTCCGGCGCGATAGTTTGCACGTTGCGGACCTCCCCATGCACGTCATGCAGCGGCACCAGCAGCCGCCCGGCAATGCTGACATTCCGCACCGTGCCCTTAGCGTCCGTTATGGGCACTGCCTGGCCCGGAACCGCCACCTGCAACCCGTGCCCCTCGATCCCCTTGGCCACAAGGTAGGGATGCGATGCGGTGGCAGGCTTGGCCCCGGCCAGGAGTTGCACCGCTAGCCGTGCGCCGGCAGCCTCCCGCGCCTGGCGGTCCCGTTCGCGCTGGTTTGCCTGTGCCTCCGCCCGTGCTGCAAGCGCCGCCTGATCCGCGGCAGACACCGGCACCGCCTCACCCTCCGCCTTCCATGTGCCGACGAACCCGCCTTGCTTCCAATTGTAAATGGCCCCGGCAGGCCGTCCCTCATCATAGAAGCCTCGATACGCGCCGGACTTCTCCCGCCCTTTGTTCCCCTCGACCGAGACATAGCGCAGCTTGCCATCCAGCACCGGCAGGCCCTGCGGTTTCAGGCCGTGCATCCGCATTGCGTCCGCGAGCTGCTGCTGCGCTTCCAACTCGCCCACCTTGACCCGGCGGGCTTGCCGGGGCGGCGGCTGGCGGACTTTCTGAGGGATGATCGCGGCGACCTTGGCGGTAGCCTCCGCCTGCTTTTGGACAGCTTCAACCATGCGCTCCCCCATCTCCGGCGTTGCCTTCGCTGCCCGGCGTTCGCTGAATGTGCGGCGCAGCGTTGTCGCCCGCTCGCCAGCAGCCGCCCGGCGTTCAGATTTGCGGAGGCCGGATTGCAGCCCCTGCGCTCCCTGCCGGCGTTCGGCTGGACCGCCTTCTAAGAAGGCCAGCGCGCTTTCCTTGGCCGGCGCGCGTTCTAGGTTGCGGACCACGTTTGCCCATGCCTCCCGGCGCGCGGCCTCCGCCGTCACTGGCCCCGGCAGTCCCATCGGGCGGCGGGCTTGTGCCTCCCGCATCTCCTCGCCCATGCTGCCGACCATCCATGACTGCACGCGATGCCGGCTTTCCGCCACGTATGCCTTGAAGCCTTGCGCCGCCTTTGACCCGGACGGCAGCGCGTTTATGTGCTCGTCTGACGTGATGCCTTGGCTGCTGTCTATGGTGCCGGCATCGCCGTAGGTCAGCCGGATGCGCCCGCTGCCCTCGCGGTCGCGCAAGGCGTCCCATGCCACAAAGCCGACCTTGCCACTCTCGCCCCGTAGCTCAACCCCCTCCGCCGGCAGCACCCGGACCACGCTCAACACGGTGCCGTTGTCACCAATGCTCGCGCTCTTGCGCCGGCCCTGCTCGTCGGTGAACAGGCCGCGGGTGCGCGCAAACAGCCGCACCTTGTCGCCCTCCGCCAGTGCGAGGCTGTAGTTTCCGCCCCGGCCATCGGTCGCCGCCACGTTCACGCGGTCCTGGCCGACCTCGCCCATGCCCCTGCGTTCGGCACGTACGGCCCGGCTGATTTCGCGGGCGTCTGCGTTCGTGGGCGCGCTGATGGTGACGGTGTAGGCCGGATCAGCCCGGTTCACCTCCCGCCGTTCCCGATACAGCGCCGCTACGCGCTGCACTGCCTCCCGGTATCCCCCCTCGACCATTTCGGCGGTCCCGTTGGCCACCTTGAACTGGATGGCTTCGCCTGCATTGCCGGCCCGGAACAGCCCCGCAATGTGCCGCTCCTCCTCCGTTCGCTGCCGGACGGTGCTTAGGATTTCGGGAATGCGCTCCTCGCCCAGCGCACGGCGTAGCAGCTCAATCACCGGCCCGGCCTCGATGCTTTGGCACTGACGATCATCGCCGGTCGCCACGATCTTGAACCCGTGCTGCTCGCGCAACCGCAATAGGTGCAGCATCTGCCGCGTGCCAACCTGGCCCAGCTCGTCCAGCACCACGACGCTGCCCTTGCCTAGCCGGATGCCACCCGCCTCCGCCGCGTCTAGAAAGGGTTGCAGGGCGCGGGTGCGGGACTCGGCAATGCCGGCGTCCTGCAAGGCGTTCGCCTGTCGCCAGGCCAGCGCGGTTCCCCACACCTCATAGCCTCGCGCCTGCCAGGCCGACACCAAGGGCGGCAATACGCGCGTGGTTTTGCCTGTGCCGGCGACACCGATCACAACGCCTAGCGACCCGTCTTTTCCTAGTGCCTCGACCGCGTGGCGCTGCGCCTCGCCGTGCGCGCCGTCATAGGCCAGGCCGCTCTTTCGCACGGCGGCGGCGACCTCCTCCGGGGCAAGGGACAGGGTGCGGTCGCCGGCTGCCCTACGCGCCAGGGCGACCAACTCCCCCTCCTGATCGCGGTGCAGCTCGGTCGTGATCTTGACGCGATGGTTGTCCACCTGCCGCCACATCAGCCGGGTGCGCCGCCCGTCCTGTTGCACACCGTCACGCGCCCATGCCTTCGTCAGTGCGCCAACGTCATCGGTGCCCTCGATCCCCGCGGCGATCAGCCCCCGCGCCGCAGCAAGGCGCACATCCCCGCCGCCGATCACCGCGCGCTTGCCCAGGGCCTCGGATAGCAGCCCAGCCGCGACCTGGTCCGCGTGCGCCATGCGCTCCGCCCGATTGCGTTCCGGCGGCGGCGGACCGGCAGCAATGACGCTACGGTGTTCCCAGCCCAGCCGCGTCGCCTGTTCACGCCATGCCGCCATATCGGATAGATCGTCGCCCTTTCCCGTGCGGGTCGCGTGCGCGCCGCCCTTTAGAAACTCGACCCGATTTTGCGGCGACATGGCATCCCATTCCAGGCCGCGCCGTTCCGCTTCCTGGCGGGCTGCGCCCTCCGCATCGCGCGTCCGCTTGCTAAACTCCTCGACTGCCTCATCAGGAATTGCCGGCAGTTTCGCCATTAGCGTTCGCTCGCATAGCTCGACCTCGACGCCAATTCCGCGCAATTCTTTTGCCAGCAGCGCCTGATACACCGCGCCAAACTCGTGAATGCGCCCGTCAAAAAGGTCGCGGTTGATGGACACCACGCGACCGCTTTCTGTCACCATTAAGTTTGGCAAAATGCAGTGCGTGTGCAATTGCGGGTCGCCGGCAACTTTCAGGCTGTGTAACTCGGTTGCGGTTATTCCCGTCGCCGGGTCCGGCCTGGTAATGGATACGGTTGGCCGGCTGGTAAAATGGTCTGCCGTGATCCAAGCCAGGCGCCCGGATTCCTCGCCTTCGCGCCCGCCATGTCCAAACCCGGCCTTGCCGACCTCCGCCTCGATATAGCGCAAGGTGGCGTCCCGCGCGTCCCGATGCGCCTGCAAGATGGAGTTGCGTTCCGCATCCGTCCCGGCGAACGCCCACGCCAGACTGACCGACTTCGGCGCAGAAAAGGTTAGGTCCATGTAGCTGATACGGGCGCGGTCCTGTCCGCCTTCCTCGCCAGCCGCGTAAGTTCTTACGCTCCGCTGGTGGCCGGGCAGCTCCGCGCCGTCCGCCCGGCGTCCGCTCAGCAGGTTTGCAAGCTGCTCCTCCGTCAGCATCTTACCCGGCGTGATGCCCAGGGCCTCCGCGACCGCGGGGTGCATATCCGCCCGTGGCGTTGGCACGCACCCCATGCCCTGGGCCAGCGCATCGTCTGTGCCCTGGCCCTGGGCATAGTATTCCGCCAGCTTCATCTGCTCGGCTGGCAGCGTATGTTCTAGCAGGTGCTTTGCCATCGCCAGGGCGGCGGACGGCGCACCCGCCGCTCCCGTCCGGTAGGTCAGCACGGCGCTAGGACGCCCCTGCCTGGCCGTTGCCGTGCGGCGCGTCCGGCTCCGCCTCCGCCATCGCCTGCCGGATGCCATCGCTGGCGGCAGACTCGACCACATCCGGCAGGAGTTGCAGCGTCTGGACGATCTTGCCCAGGTGCGCGCCCTGGTCGTTAAGCGCCGCAGCGATTTTGCTAAGGGCATCCGTCAACTCGCCCCCCTCCGCCGGCTCCTCTGTCGCGGCATTCAGGATCAGCCCCAGCATTTCGCGTTGCTGGGCGAACAGCGGCAGCAGCCCCCGTAACCCCTCCGCCAGTATCCGTTGCACCTCCTCAAATTCGTCCTGGCGCTTCCCTTGATCCTCAAGCCGCGCCAGCACGCGGTCTAGTTTTAGGTGCAGCAAGCTATGGTCAGACATGGTTCCTCCGTGGATTGTATGAGCGATTTCCCCATTTGGGGAGCGTCCAAAAGACCCCGTGAGCGGTCACTTGGTCTGTAAGACCCCTCTATAATGTATCCACTGGCTTATTGAGTGGTGGCTTTATATGGTGTGCTGAAAGGTGTAGCGGCTGGCTGAATCCTGTGCAACAAATCCCGTCATGGTGAAGAAGGCCCCTCGACCTGATGCCCATGTCGCACGCTTGGCGGACGCCCTCCGCGAGACATGGGTTCCAGCTATGGGCATTGAGCCGTGGCTGCGGCGACGGGTCACACGGTTCACGCGGCTGGTCCAGAGCGAGGGCTGGTCCTGGGACGACATAGGCCGGGCCATGACGCAGGCCGGCATCGTCTATGCGAGCGGGAACGCCTGGACGGGTGCCCTGCTGGCGCGCAAGGCCGGGCGTCTCCGCAACCAGCTCCGGCAACAGCGCAGGGAGGCTGACGCCGCCCAGCCGCTCCCTGCACCCCTATCGCCCGTCCCGATCAGTGTTGCCGCTGTGCTGCGGCCTGAGATGATCGAGGGCAAGCAGGCAGCCGATGCCGAAGTCTACTTCGCGCCGGTCAGCCTGCCCCAACGGCAAGGCGCGGTGCAGCAGGACCCTATGCCGGCGGTAGCTGTACGCCCCGCCCCCATCGCCCCATCGCGGACTGAGGACGAGGTCGAAGCCGTGCTGCGCCGGTTGCGTGGCGAAACTGACAGTTCAACGGAGTGAAGCCGATGGCATCCAAGGACGAGAAGATCGTGTCCATTCGTGGCGGTGCGGCACCGGCGTTCCAGTTTGGGGCTGATCCTGACGACATCCCAGAGGTGAACCTGGGCCTGCCATCTATGGCCAAGGCGAAAGTGGCATCGGAGGTGGTGCAGGGGAAAGACCTGTCCGCCGTCCCGCGCATCCTCTTGGTCGCTGGCCGCGGGCGCACGGGCAAGACGACAAGCCTACGCTGGATGACGGAGACTGCCCTTTCGTCGGGGCGCACAGTGCAGATGGGCGACCTCGATCCGACCAACGCCAGCTTTTCGACCTATTTTGAGGGCGTCCATCGCCCGGGTGATGCAGACAACCCGGTGACGGCGCTGCGCTGGCTTGAGCAGTTCATCAGCTTTTCGTTGCAAAACAAGCTGAATACCGTAATCGACCTGGGCGGTGGGGACACCACGCTGCGCCGCCTTGTGGACGAGCTGCCCGAGCTGCCCGGTATGGTGGCAGAACAGGGCGCGGCGCTAGCGCTGATGTATTTCGCCGGTCCCCAGGTCGATGACCTGTCACCGATAGCCGCGATGCTGGATCGGGGCTTTCAGCCCGAGGCTACCGCCATCGTGCTCAACGAAGCGCTGGTGGAGCCGGGCCAGACTCGTGAGCAGGCGTTTGCTCGCGTCCATAAGCATTCCGTGTTCCGTGCATCCCTGGCGCGCGGGGCGGTCCCGGTGTGGATGCCGCGCCTGCTGGTGGCCGATGCCATCGAGGCGCGGCGCTGCGGCTTCCTCGACGCCCAGGACGGGAAGGCCGGGCTGGGGCCGTTCGACAGGTCGAGAGTTCGGTTCTGGCTGAATGCCATGACGGTCAACTTCGGCGGTGTGCGGACATGGCTGCCCTAACTGCCGAAGTCGCCGCGTCTGTGGACGGTGCTCGCAAGAGCATCGCCCATGCGGTGCAAGTAGCGCATCTCCGGGGTGATCCTCTCGGGGCCGTGCTTGAAGCCATATCGCTATCCCTCGGGGCGCAGGCTGACCTTCACGCCGCTGCTACCACCGAACGCGATGTGTCGATGGATGCGGAGCTGCGGACGCAGATCGTGGCGGCGTTTGAACGCCAGGCGCGGAAGGAAAGCGTGGCGCGGCTGAACATGGCCGGGACTGCAAATCCGAATGCAGGTCGGAACCTTGTGCTTACCTGCGCCGGCATTGCGCTGCTGGCGGTCGGCGTTGGCGCTGGGCTGTTCGCGGCTGGGTGGTCCTATGGCGGGGATGCTCGGATAGCCGAGGTGTGCCAAGGCGGTGCTGTGCGCGAGCAAGGGGGCGGGCGCACTTGTGCATTTTGGCTAGTTCCAAAACCACGATAGGAACAGCGTCCAGCACCAAAGGCTAATGTCATCGCGTCTCGCTTTCCAGCTCAGCGCGCGCCCGTTCCGTGAGGTCCCCTTGCCAAGCCCAAAGGTAGCCCGTAATGCCGTTTTTCGTCATCGAGTTCCGGCCGATCCGATATCTGCTGCTCGTTCTCGTTTTCAGCGTCCTACGGGGCGCGGCGCATGGCGACTGGCAAGCGTTGGTTATTCTTTCGGCGTGCGTCTTGCTGCTGTGGTGGCATCCGCTGCTGGAAGCGATCAGAGATCTGGGGGAGGGACTGTATCAGGCCCGCCTCTGGCTAGAGTGGGCATGGGGCAGGCTAGTCCGGTAGCTCCTGCCCGGCCCGCGGCGCCGGGTGCGCTCGGTGGCAGGCGGCCAGCATCTCAACCCAGGCGGCAACGTCGGCCGGTATGGATATTTCACCCGTGGTCCAACGGCGTATTGTCGTTTGCGGACGTCCCGTCCGCCGCGCTAGTGGATAAACCTGACGGAAGAGTCCCGCGAATGTGCTTGCCGCGCGGATTGTTCAGAGGTTCCGGCGGGGACCAAGCGTTAGGTTTTGACCACTAGGTAGGTGGTCGTCCCTTCGGGAAAAAGTAGTCCCATACCTGGCGGTATTCTGCAGGGAGGCCCTTATCCATGTTATCCAGTCCTCTTATGATGATGTATATGCCGCCGCTAAGAGATAAAAGTTTCGGAGCGTAGTAGCTAGATGGCGACAACACCGCGTAATAGACCGCGCCGATACCGATACTTATTTCCATGAGAGCATATACCATCGTGTGGTGACCTCGGAGTCTATAGAGAAAGACTGCAAAAACAATGAAAACTGGAACGAAGAATGTGTCGTTCAGAGCGTCTATGTATTCTTGCTCCGGGTGTCTGAATGTCACGTAGTTAACCAATACCAGTGGAAGTCCAGTAATTGCGGACAGGCACAGCCAGTAAATGATGAAATTCCTGAGTGTCGTTATTTCCCGCTCTTTTAACCAAAGGATCACCATGGCCAAAAGGCTGAGTGTGGCGGCAAAGGCCAAAGGTCCAAGATAGTCGTGCTCAAGCAGCCAATTTTGCATTCTAGGTGGGACCCGATATGACTGGTGATGCGAATCTGACGGAAAGAACCGTTAGGTTCAGACCACTAGACCTCTTTACGACATAACATTCACACATCTGCGCCCAGCCACAACTTCAGAGGTTCTGGCGGGGACCAAGCGTTAGGTTTTGACCACTAGCTCATGTCCCGACCAGCCAATCACAGCCAGGCAGACCAGCAGACGACGTGGTGACATCGGCGATGCCGAGGCGCTGGGCTCCGCATCGGGCTTGCTGCTTTCAACGTGGGGCGGTGATTCTACAGGTTCATTTTGAACACATAGTGCCGTCATCCTCCAGCCTCCCGCTCCAAAGCTTCCCGAACCCAAACGGTCAGCAGCGCCACCCGACTTAGATACCGCTTGCACGTCAGGGCATCCAGCCGTTCAAGCACCCCCATTCCTGGCGCCCCCTCATCGTATCCCAGCATCGTGATACCATCATATAACACCATCACTACGTCAGAATATCAATGATGCTATGCAATCATTGTCTGATGATATAATCAAGCTATTACATCGGTAGATGAGTGAGTGTGCATGAAGGTGCTTGGGCTGCTGGCCCGCAAGGGTGGTGCCGGAAAGACGACGCTTGCCATCCACTTCGCTGTCATGGCGCAGCAGGCAGGTCGGCGGGTGCTGCTGGTGGACCTAGACCCGCAGCGATCATCGGCAGGCTGGTGGCGCGCACGCGACGCAGACACACCGCAGCTTGTCGAGACAGAGCCAGGCAAACTTCAAAGCATTCTGGATGCCGCTCGTGCAGACGGCGTTGATCTGGTTGTTCTGGATACCCGTCCATCGGTTGAGGCCGATGCCGTCCAGGTGGCGATGCTATCCGACGTGATCGTGGTTCCGACGCGGCCGGCGATCCTAGACCTTCGGGCAATCCTCGAAACCCTGAACATCGTGAAGGGATCAAGGAAGGCGCACGTTGTGCTGAACGCCTGCCCAGCCTCCCGTGGCACCGTCGAAGCGTCGGCGGCCACCGAAGCGCGCCAGGCATTGAAGGCGTTCGGCGTTCCTGTTGCACCGACGACGATTACCCAGCGTGCAGCATTCTCACACGCCCTTGTCGGCGGCTTAGCGGCGACCGAAGCCGAACCGCGAGGGAAGGCAGCAGCCGAAATACGCGCCCTCTGGCGCTACATTGAAAAGGAGTTGGCACGATGAAGAAGCCCAGCCTATCCGCCGCTCTGGCGCAGAAGCAGCCCGCCACGCCAGTTGCGCCAGAACAGACGCCGACCGCAAAACCGAAGGATGGCCGAATCACCACCACCCTGCGGATAGAGCCTGAGCGGCTGGAGGCGTTGAAGATCATCGCAGCCAAGAACCGGGTGAAGGTCAACGACCTGCTCTTGGATGGAGCGGCGCACATCCTGGCACTGCATGGGCACAAGATATAGCAGTATGCTGATATAACAACATCACTATGCAACTATAGACCTCGCAGCGAAAGTCTATGTCGATTGCGATTACGCTGGGCCGGCTTACCTTGGGAATCCGGGCGTCGTGGCTGGAAGCGCTGGTGCAGCACGCGGCAGCGTATCCGGCGCCTGCTGGGCGATAGCTGGTGAGCTGGTGGCGCACGTCGCCGGTCGTCCCTTGGCTGCGGTATCGTCGGCAAAAGTAGAGTGGCAAGAACTGCCACTCTTCTCCCGTCCATTGCCGATTGCGCCGTGCCGCGTTTCAGGATGCAGCGCCTCGTAGGGTTTCTCACGTAGTAATTGCGCTGGGCGCGATAATCCACTCGTTACAATAGCATTGTCGTAGAATCCCTCTTATGACAGCTCGCCAGCAGTCCCGGCGAAGTCCCCAGACAGTCCCCGTGTGCTCCTGCGACCGAGGCGGCGCGGGGACTTGGCGGATGCCAGTATTCAGCCCGGTCTGGACGTGGTTGGATGGCTGCGAGGACTTGTGGGAGTCGTTACGTCTCACATCCGTCTAACACCTCATCCTCTATCCTGGCGCACCTGCCACGGCCGTAAGAACGGTCTTGAAAATTGTGGCAACTCTCTTTATATTTCGTGAATGGCCACGGGCGCAGAGATACGGGAGGCGGTTGCGAAGGCACTGGGAAAGCCAGTCTCTTCGGAAGAGCGCCGCATGGAAAACCTGCGCTTGGATGGTTTGGTCCCGACTGCTGCACAGGGCGGTGGCAAGGGGTCAGTTGACTTTGAGAAGGATCACATCGGCAAGGTCTGGCTAAGCCTTTCGGCACCGCGGCCGGGTGAGGCGGCGAAGCTGGTCAGGCAGTTGGATGCGCTGCCGTTCCGTGGTTCTAATCCGCAGGGGCACAATGCCCCGGGCTGGCACCTCGGCTCGGCGCTGGGAGGTTATCTTGATCGACTGGCCTTGCCGTTCAGCCGGGGCGAGTCCCTGGACCCGGTATCCCTGAAAACAGTGAAGTCTTTGCAGTTCTCTATCTGCCTTGAACCACTGTCCGCGCAGATTTCCATGAATGACGGTGATGGCAACATCACCTATTACTTTGTGGAAGAGAACAAACCCCGAGCACCCATGTCCCACATCGTCATGTTCTCCGGCGAAATGTGGACGCTATTCAGCACTTTGCTTGCCAATACTTACATCCAACAGAATGCTGTACGTGCCATTCAGTTCTTGGACGCCAGCAAGCCCGCCAAGCTTGACCAGGAACAAGAAAACGCCGGCTCCCTGCCAGGGGAACCGGCGTCATTGAAGAACCAGTCCCTGCCAAGGGAGCCGGAGGTCCACACACCCCGGAAGGTATCTGCGAAAACAAAGTTTTTCAAGGATGCTCCCTCGGCTGGGCTGGTCACTGCTGACGAGTGACCTAACCCTAAGCCCCTAGGAGCCTTTCATGTCCGATGAGGACCGCATCCCCCTCCTGCACGTTAACCGTGAGTTGATTGCTGGCGGATTTGCCGCACAGGCACCGGGCTATGACCGGCTCTACAAGGGCGCGATCAACGGCTTGTTCCCGGCCGACCAGTCGGTGAACGGCCGATGGAGCATTCGCCGCAGTGATCTGCCCAAGGTTGTTGCTGCGTTCCGCCTGGCGCCGACCTCGCCCGCCAGTGCGTCTCGCGCCGCGGTCGAGCACGCCGTCTAGCCAAGTCCGTCACCGCGACGCTGCACACGCTGCGCTGATGGAACCTGGATAGACGGTATGTTCTTCGGGTAGTGCCAACGCCCTAATACCGGAAATTCGCCTACAGTTCCATAGCCTATAGCCGTTGTACACGTCGCACATTGAAAAGTGTGCCATGTCGATTTCGTTCTTGGCTTCGCCCAAGCGGCCCACCAGTCGCCGCAAGTCCGTTCAGGCCACCGTTGCCACCGTTGACCCCCGCGTCGTCCTGGCGTGCCAGCTAGATCGCAACGCCGATTTGCTACTGTCCCGCAACTGTCACCTGGCGGCGGAACGGCTCTCGCTGCGGGCGCAGGCGCTGCGGGGCGTGCGTTCGTGACCGCAGCTCGCTCGATCAGCAAGGCGCAGCTCCTAGAGTCCATTGCGTCCTACTCACTCAATCATCCGCATACCGTGCCGCTACTGCGGGCAGCTTACAATGACGTGATTTCCTTGGCCGCGGTGCCGCGGTCAGCAGCGGCCCCCCTCAAGGCTCTGGACCGTGCTCGAATGCCAGCCCTCGTCATCATCGGGGACGATTGCGCGGACGGCACCGATACCGGGCCAGATGGCTGGCCTGGCGTTGGGCGACTGACGCGCTGGGCACGACGCGCCATCATCAATGGTAGCGGTGGGACGGTCGAGGATTACGAGGCGGCGGTCCTGCTGACCGTCCAATTCCGCAAGCTGGTGCTTGTCGAATGCGGCAGCGCGCATCTGAGTGCCTGGCATCAGGTATTTGCCAAGGCTGGCGTGCCGACCATCAACATCATTCCCTTCGATGGTCTGCACCCCGTCGCACCGCGTCGTGGGGACCTGCATTGAACGCCGCCCACAAGGTTCGCGGGGATCGGCACAGGCCGCGCCTGCCGGTCCAGCCGCATCTGCGTGCCGTGGACGGCCGGGTGCAGCCGCCGACCCCAGGGTGTCCATTGTTCTCGCGCATTGACGGGCGGCTGGTGCCGGACGGTCTTCTGTCGGTCGAGGTCGCGCTTCGGCTGCTAGTGGCGGGCGAAGCATGACGGTGCCGTTGTCGCCTGCGGAACGGCGGAAGCTGGTTGGCATCCTGGGGATGTTGGGATCGGCCCATGACGGCGAACGTGCCGCGGCTGCGGCGCTGGCTTCGCGCCTGGTGCGCGATAAGGGACTGACCTGGGATTTAGTGATCGCCGCAGAAGGCGCTGGGAAGCAACAGGCGCCCGGCGGAGCAGAGAGCGGACGCGATACCCGGTGGCAGGACAGCGACGGCCTGGCAACCTGCCTGCGCTGGTTGGGTGAGCTGACATCTTGGGAAACGCGGTTCGTCCTGGACCTGCGGCAGAAGCGTCGCCCGTTCACGCCGGCACAAAGAGCAAAGATCGAACAGATCGCGGACGTGCTGCGGGCGCGGGGCTTGGCCTGATGGATGGCGGCGACGACAATCTGGACGAGTTGCGCGCCGCGCTTCGGGCCGACGCGGACAGGATCGCGGAGGCCTTGCTGGGGGCGCCGAACAAGGCGCTTTCGACAAAGCACACTTCGCGCTGGGGCAATAAAGGCAGCCTCAAGCTGGAGCTGCGCGGGGCGAAGCGCGGCATCTGGCACTCGAAGGAATCCGACGAAGGCGGCGATCTACTCGCGCTTATCCGGCAGCAACATGGGTGCGGATTTGCGGACGCGGTAGCCTGGGCACGCGGTCAGACCGGGCTTCTAGCGGAGCTGCTGGACAACGAGGCTGATCGGGCACGGCGGGCGCAGCAAGACGCCGACCGTCGCGCTCGCCAGGCGGAAGTGGACGCCCGCGGCAAAGTAGAAGCGGAAGCGGAGCGGCTTTCCCTTATCGGCTGGGTGCGGAAGGTTGTCAGGAACACCACGCCTGCGAACGACACACCTGCTGATTGGTATTTGCGCCAGTGCCGCGGCATCTCTCGTCCGGCTGATGGCTGGCCCGCCTGTGTGCGCTGGCACTCTGGCTATCATGCGCTTGTCATGGTCGCCACGCTGGCAGACGGCGAGGCGCAGCGCATCCAGCGCGTTCACTTGGGCGCATCGGGAGGCAAGGCCAGCACTGAGGAGCTTGAGCAGCGCAAGCTAGATGCCGTCAAAATGACGAACGGGCCGCAAGCCGGCGCAGTAGTGCGCCTGCCGGGCGATCCCTCCGGGCCGCTGCTGCTGGCGGAAGGGCCGGAAACCGGCTTGGCCGCGTGGTCGAGCACAAAACATGAGACATGGATTGCCCTGGGCAGCGTCGGCGGGGTCGAGCTACCGCAGGGGCGGCGCATAGTGGTGGTTGCCGACGACAATCCGCGGGCCAACGATGCGAAGCATGGAGGCGCCGCCAAGGCGCTGAACAAGGCAACCGCCGCCTGGCGCAAAGCCGGCATTGACCTGGTGGTAGCGACACCCTGGGAAACCCGGCGCCGCGACAAAAGCGACATGGCGGACGTGATCCTTGCTGATGGCCCCGATGCCGTGCGGAAGCGCATCCAGGTGGCGTTGGAGCCGGGCAGGACAGCGGTGGAGCGGGTGCCGCTGGCCGAAGCTGAGCTGGCTGTGGCGGGGGCTGTGGGCGGGTTCTACGGCAGGGTGGATCAGCTATCGGTGGCACGGGTCGAGTGGGATCAGAAAGCCGCTGCTGCCATGCAGGGCTGTCAGCCGGTCGAGGGGGGCAGTGCGCCACTATCAGCGGCGTTAGCGGCCAATACCGACCCCGCAGCGATGGATGCCGACGATTGGGCAACGGCACTGGACGCTCCAATGCAGCCATTCGTGCCAGCGACTTTTACGTATGGCGCCCGGTCCGATGTCGGTGTCGGCAAAAGCCATACAACAAGGGAGGGTGCAGGCCAGACTCTAACCACCATGCGAGCGCGCGGCGATGATTCAAACTTTGCCATTGCCGTGCCGGCCCATGCGCTTGGGGATGAACAGGCGGCGGCGTGGCAGGCTCTGCCGTCCGTGCAGGCGGCGGGACTTCGAGTAGCAGCATGGCGCGGTCGCGGCACCCCGGACCCAGCGGCGCCGGGCTATGCGGACTTAAACGTGCCCAAAGAGAACAAGGTGCCGATGTGCCGCGATTTGGAGCGGGTAGCGGACGTTCACGCGGTCGGCCTATCGGCGCAGACAGCGGCCTGCAAAACCACGATCAAGGACAGCGACGGCACCCGGCGCGTGGTGAAGTGTCCGCTATTCGATAGCTGCGCTTATCAAGCGCAGACGAAAGTCCGGGCCGATCTCTGGCTAGTCGCGCACAATTCCTTGTTCCACACAAAGCCTACGGCCCTGGGCAACATCGCTGCCCTGATTGTGGACGAAGCAGCTTGGCGGACAGGGTTGATCGGGGCAGAAGGTCGGCACGTCACTCTAACGCTGGATGCACTGATCTCGGACAGCACGGGCGCGTTGCGCGGTGTTGACCGGGATCGGCTTCGCGACTTGCGCGGGAAGATTGTGCAGGTGTTTGGTTTGATGCCGGACGGGCCGGTGCAGCGTGCCGCGTTTGCACCGTGGGGGCTGACTGCTTCCATGGCGGCGGAAGGTCGCGCCCTTGAATGGGCACGGAAGCTGGAAACCAAGGTAATCCACCCCGGCCTGACCCGCGATGAACGGCGGGAGGCGATGGAGGCCCTAGAGGAGAACAAGACAGTCGCCCGCTGCGCGATGGTGTGGGACGCGCTGGCCGCGCTGCTGGCGGACGACGGCCCGGCAGCTTCCGGCTGGCTGGCGCTGGACGTGGAACAGACTCGGGATGGCCCTTCGCGCGTGCTGCGCCTTAAGGGACGGTCGGAAGTGGCAAGCGGCTGGAAAGCGCCGACGTTGCTGTTGGATGCCTTACTGCCGGTCGAGCTGGTTCGCCCTTTCTGGCCCGATGTGGAACTGATGACAGACGTGAGGGCGGCAATGCCGCACCAGTACATCTACCAGGTTCACGACAAGGCGTTTGCGAAGTCCATGCTGACTCCGCTGGGAAGCGAAGCGGCCAAGAAAGACCCAGAAGAAGCGCAACGCCGGATGAACCGGCTGCTTGACCTGCGCGCCATACTGGTGCGGGAAGCGCGGCAATGGGCGCCGGGCCGGGTTTTGGTCGTGGTGCAGAAGGACGTCGAAAAGGCACTGCGCGATCTGGGCGGACTGCCGAACAACATGGACCTTGCCCACCATAACAACGTGGCGGGGCGCGACGAGTGGAAAGGCGTGGCCTGCCTGATCGTTGTGGGCCGCACCCTGCCCAGCCCTGCGGCTGTCGAGCGTATTGCGGAAGCTCTGACCGGGGAGGCGGTGCCCCCCCTTGAAGGTTGGTATCAGCGGGCGGACGCCGTACGGGAGATGAAGGATGGGAGCCTTGTCCAAGCTGACATGGATCGGCACCCTCACCCGATAGCTGAGATGATCCGCTGGCAGATTGCGGAAGGTCAGGTGGTGCAGATCATCGGGCGCCCCCGTGGCGTACGCCGGACTGAGGCAAACCCCGTGGACATTCTAGCTCTCACTGATGCGCCGCTGCCAATGCCCATAGCCGGGCTGCTGGATGCTGCTGATCTGGACCCGTCCCCTGCCGACCACATGCTTGCTGCTGGCGGGATGGCGCTGGGGAACGCCCGGCACGCTTGGACGGCCTATCCAAACCTCTGGCCAAGCCACAATGCGGCCGACCTGGCGATGCGGAGGAGTCCGTCTTTTCCCTTCTGTATATCTTCAAGAGGGAAAAGACGGACTCCTCGGCAGGATGGAGGCGGTCTGGTTGAGGTCGCCTATCAGGTGGCAGGGGCCGGGCAGAAGCCTGCTAAGGCATGGGCCGATCTTCTGCTGCGGCCCGATCCCGCTGCCTTCCTGACGGAGCGGCTGGGCAAGCTGACATGGTGCAAGATCCGTGATGTGACCCCGCCCGATCCGCCGGAGCCGCCGCAACCGGAGCCGCCGAACCCGGACCCTGATCCGCCGCCGGCACCTCGCCCGCCGCCTCCACCTCCACCCGCCGCTGACGATGACGCCGACGATGAACCGCCGCCCGGACATCCGGCATGGGATCGCCCGCCGGTCGAGGAGCCGAATGGCTGGGAGCTGGCTGACGGGCCGGACCTGGAGGAGTTCGTCGGTGCGGCCGATCTGGCGGACGGCGGGGGTTTCGAGAACGGTTTTTGGGCTGCCAGGTCCGGCTCTGCCAATGGTCTAGGTGAGCCTGCCATCTACGCGCTTGCGGACGATCCTGTGACGAACATCCGAATGATCCGAACGCCTGAAATGGAGGGGGCTTCAATGCCGTACTTGTCCTGCGACGTGCCTGCACTACACCCAGATGTGCCGGCCTATCCGACGCCGGGCGGCGGCATGACGATCTCCTGTCCCTATTGCGGGAAGCTGCACCGGCACGGCGGGACCGGGCACCGGCTGGCACACTGCGCCGATCCGCGGGGCAGGGGGTACGTGTTGATCGAGGCTGGCACGACGCCACCTTGGGCGGTCCCTCACGCACCGGTCGCTGTGCCGGATAGGGAGCTACGCCGATGACTGAGGGCCTGTATCCCGCTGGGCTGTACGATGGCCAGGGCCAGCCGGTGGGAGGTAGTCCGCCCTTTGCCGGACCATCGCTGCTGGACCCGGCTGGACCTCGGCATGAGTAGGTCGCTGTCTGGCCGCTCGGGAAAGAATGGGATCGCGATCCGGCTTTGACCTGGCTGGCGCCGCTTGGATCGTTCGCGTTCATGCCGGAGCTGGTTCTGGCGCAGCTTGTCGCGGCGGTGGATGCTGGCCGCAGCGTGCTGCTGGCCGGATCGGACCCGGAGTGCCTTGCGGAAGCTGGACAGCTCATCCGTGGTTTGGTGGGCGGCGGCAATGCGTGAGAAACCGTGTTTTTTGCGCTCGCCTAAGCGACTGTTTTCATTGGATGCCGGATACGGTGGAACCACCCGCGCGCGGCCTATTTTTTAGGCCGGCTGTCAAGATAATTCTGAATGGAGCCTAGAAGATGCCTGCCGATATTGCCGCACATCCCCTGCGCCATACCGACCGAAAACGCTTGCTCGGGTATCTGCTCAAGCTGGGCGCTGCCGATCCCGGCCAGCGCGCCGCGGCTGCGCTCCAAGCAACAGGGCTGTTGCAGCGCAAGGGGTTGTCTTGGGCCGCGCTTGTTCCGGTCGGTCGCGATGACGACGCCGACGAGGCACCCCCCGATTGGCGCGCGCTGGCCCTCGAATTGGCGGAGCATTCTGCGCTTGCTCCGGATGAACGCACTTACCTACTCAAGATCGCCGGCTGGCGCGTGCCTGGTGCTGCGGCTCTGGTGCGGCTGCGGGAGATTGCTGAGCGGGTGGGTAGGGAGTTTGAGTAGATCGGTTGCCTGCACCTCGGCCTTGAATATCGGGCAGGCAATTCGCAAGTCCTTTGTGCGCGGCGCATCCAGCATCGGCTGGTGCAAAAGCGGGTCATGGTATGGCTAACCGTGGCGAAGCAAGGCAGGCCCGGCTTGGCGGGGCAGGTATGGTTTCGCTGGGTATGGCAAGGCAAGGCTGGTCGTGGCGGGGATGGTAGGGCTTCTGGCTCATGCCGAACCAGTCCTTGATGCAGAAAATAGAGCGGGTCTGTTCCACGAAGGACAGGCCCGTTCTCATGTGCTCAATGTTGAGTTGTCGGCTTCCGCCAGCCCATCGCCACACATGCCCCGTTGACCGTCATGGCATCGTCTGGATTGACCACGCGACGCAGCAGGTCGGCGGCGTTGCCGTCGCCGGCTGATGCGGCTTTTTCTAGGCGGCGGATACCAGCCTGGGCCGAGTTACCGTAGTCAGTGGGTCGAACCCGATCCGGTTTGTTTTCAAGGCTTACAATGTCCGCCTTGATTTCCCCTGTCTCAGGATCATGCGGAGGTGCGCTGGCGGCAACCGCCGGCTTCCGCCCCGCCCCTTCCCGAGCGCCCCCATGCTCCCCGCGCACCGCCTTGTCCCAGGCAAGCATCGCCCGCTCATTGCCGGCGATCAGCTTCTCAATCACCTCGAAAGTGACGCCTAGCCCGGTCGGATAGCTGCGCGTCGTCCGGCACGGCAAAGCAATCGCAAGCAAGCAAGTAACAAACAAACAAAGAGAGTGTGAGAGTAAGTGTGAGCATGTAGAACAGGGAAACGCAGCCACACGAAATGACAATCACCCCTTGCTAGGGCCAGCACTGCCCTGAATAAGCTTGAACCGTTGCTGGTGCGGCACTATGGTTCATCTATCGCATCACCCACGGGGTCCGCATGGGCTTTGAGCTTTTGACAATGGACGAGGCTGCCAAGCAGGCGCGCATCTCGCGGCGCTACTTGAACCAACGCATTGCGGACGGAACCGGGCCGGCGCGCGTCTTCATGGGCCGCCGACCGCTGCTGCGCTCGGACGCCTTTCAGGCCTGGTTGGAGGGGTTGACGGAGCAGCCACCGGGAAAAGAGGAAGCCGTCTGATGGCCGGCGCTGCGGCTCGGGCCGGCGGCAAGGTTTTGGATGACCATATCGCGCAAGCTGTGAAGGTCGCGCAGCGCACGGTGGATGAAGCCAGCGCCGCCCGTGCTGCGGCGATCCGGGACAACCAGGCTGGAGTTGCGAAGGGGTTCCTCGGCGGCGCCGATCCGGTGCAGCAGGTGGGCGCCATCCTGAAAAGCAAGACGGCGGTCCAGGACGCGGCGCAGCTCGCCAAGCTGACGGATGGCAACCCAGATGCACGTGCCGGACTGCGCCGGACGGTCGCCGACTACATCCTGCGCGACCTCAAGGGCAATGACGGGTCAGCTACGGGCCTGGAAACTGCGCTGGATAGCAACCGGCTGCAAACCTTCCTGCGTAACAGCGGGCCGGCACTGCGGCAGTTCATGGCTCCGGCAGACATGACGGCGCTGCAGGGCGTCGCGGATAGCCTGGCGTCGGCAGGGTTGTCGAAGCAGCGCGGGGCCGGGCTGTCGTCGGCGCCGGCTCCTACGTCCATCCTGCAGCGGTTTGCGCACGAGATGGCCGGGTTGACGCTGGGTGGCGCGTCGGGTGCCGGGATTGGCACGGCACTCCTGGGGCCGGCTGGTGGCTATGTAGGCGGCGCCATGGGGGCTGCAATGGGAAAGGCGCTGCAAGCGGCGCGCGAGGCTGGCGTCCAGACCACTGATCACCTCGTCAGCCAGGCGCTGCTCAACCCCGCGCTGATGCGCACCTTGCTGAGCAAGGCCACGCCGCAAAACCAAGCATCGCTGATGAGTGCTCTGGGTGCCCAGCTTCGCCGGGTATCGCTGGTGTCGGCGGTGCAGTCCGGCAATCAGCAGAATCAGGGCCAGACCACCAATCAAAGGTTTGCGGTGCGGCAGAACGACCTTGTGCCGGTGTTGACGCCTGGCGCGGCTTCCTACGCGGCTGCGCCACGCAACAGCTTGACGCGGTAGGCAACACTCGCATGAACCCCCCTTGCCGCAATCGCCTCCAAAGGGAACGCCCATGACCGATGCTCGCTATGTAGCCCACTGCAATACGGGCGTATCGCCGCCGACCGTAGGCGTTCAGTACATTCCGGCCACCCCGCTACTACCCTCGCCGAACACGGCCTGGCTATACCGGAACGGCGTGAGGGCGGAGGGGCGTGCCTTTGAGGGGACCCCCGTCGCGTTCGATTATCTGACACCCGGCACTTACACCGTCAAAATCTACACAGAAAGCGACGTGTTTATCAGCGAGAGCGCCCCGTTCACGGTGCCCGACACGGTTACAGCCACGCCCGCGCCTGCGCCCGCTCCGACGCCTGCGCCCGTGGCGACGCCCTCCGTGGCAACCGCCTTCACGACGGCTCTGTCGTCCAGCTCGGGCACGGTGGGCAACGCCGTAACTCTGACGGTTACGCCAATAGGTGCGGCCTGGCCGTCCAGCGTCGTTCTAGCTCCTACGGTAGCCGGCCTCTCGGGCACCTTCGCGCCGACCACGCGCACTCCGAGCGGGACCACGGCGACAACCTTCGCCTTCACGCCCAGCGCGGCCGGGTCCGGAAGCATCGGCGTCATAAGCACCTCGTCCATGACGGCGCCAGCAGGATTGGCATACCAGGCGACGACGGCGGTCGCTCCCACCCCCACCCCCACCAGCATCACCAGTGCTACCTTGGCTGCTGATGGCGTGACCCTGACCGTGGTGCTGTCCCAGGCCGCGACAATCACCGGCAGCGCCATCATCAACGTCAACGGTTCGGTCGATACGCTCACGTGGAGCAATGCCGCGACTGCGACCACAACACACACCGGCGTTCTCACCACCGCGGCGCATAGCGGCGATACGGTGAACCTAAGCGTCGCCGCCGGTTTCACCACGCCCGCCCTGGCGTCCAGTGCTTCGGTCGCGGTCACAAACAACAGCACGGTTGCTGCGCCGCCGACCCCAGCGCCCGCGCCGACCTCGGATGGCACCCTCGCCGGCTTGCCCTCAACCATAGTTGCGGGGCAGCCGCTGTCGGCGGTCACATATACCGCACAAAGTCAGCTCTACCTCTCGCTCTACAGGGTGTCCGGCGGCGTAGAGGAGGGGGCGCGCTGGCAAGTCGGCGTGATGCCGGGTGGCACTCTTTCGCTGCTCATCCCGCAAACGGCCGGCGCTTACACCGTGCGCGGGTTCGCTGCGGCAACGGGTGGCAGCGCAACCTACGAAAGTGGGCAGATCAACGTGACTGTAGCACCGGGCGCGCTGCCGGCTACGCCGACGCAGACTGCGGACACCGGGGCCACGAGTTCGGGCGTCACGACGAACTGGACGGCTACTGCGAGCAGTTACCGCGTCCTGGCGCGTCCAGGCGTCGGCAGTGCCTATGGCAGCCTGGCTGATGCGACGGTTTCGACCAATAGCTACACCTTCACCGGGCGCCCAACCAACTCGTCGCCGCGGACCGTGGTGATCCCGCAGAACGCCAGCGGCTATGGGACGCCGAGCGGGCAGTTCTTGTCGTTCACCACGGCTTGACGGTAAGGGAGCAAGTGGCACGTTCTGCTACTTGCTTTGCCGATGTCCGACTAGACACACTGCAGCTTGGTCAGCTTCGTTGAAGCCTTCCGGCGCAGCATCCCGAATGCCGCGATGCCCAGCCCAAGCGTTGCCAACGAAGCTGGCTCGGGCACCGGGTTTGCCGTCGCGGTCGCGGTGAGTTGCCCGATCAGGTTACAGCTTCCGTTGCCGCAAGCATTAAACTGGTCAGACCCGAACGATCCGCCAAAGCTGGCGCTGGTGCCACTGAAATGCACCTCGTCATTCCGGCCGCCATAGTCCAATAGGCCAGATGTCACCGATCCATCTGCGGCGAAGTTCAAGGTCGCCTTTAGGGTTCCAAGCGAGAACAGGGGCGTGACCTGCTCGCGCCCATCGAATGAAACGAAGTCGCCAGCATCGCCAGTGACAGACGGGGTAAACTGCGGAGATCCCCCGCTGACCTGGACGCTGAAGTTGCCGCGCTGCACGGCGGCATTCGATACCGTGATGTCCACTGGTGCGAAGGATCGCACTCCGGCATTCAGCGCCGCTTGATTAAAAACCGGGTTCGTCAGCGTGTAGCTCACGCTCGCCCGCGCTCCCGTCGCCAGCCCACACACCATCGCCGCCGCCAGAAGTGCTGAACGCATTTTGCCGCTGTCCTCGTGATGGCCGGAGTGATCCCAGCCTATTGGCAATGTCGCGGGGGCGAAACGCACTGTCAACCTACATTGAACGCGCTGGCGGGGAGCGTAGCCGGCAAACAGTCCCCTCCCAAACCCGACATTTCCTGCCGTGCCTACTCTAGGTGTCGGTGCGATTGTCCGTGTCGGCCCTGCTAGTGCTCCTCTCGGGTGCAGGCCCGCACCTGGCGTCTGACCTCTGGGAGGTGGCGCCAGGACTACCCCCGCCCCTACCTCTGTTGATAATGGGGGCGGGGCGCTACTTGGGCGCCGGCATTATCTTCAATGCCTAATCAAAGGCCCCTGTCCTGCCTCTTGCGCCAGGCAAGCAGGAAATCGAGCCTGGCCCGATGTCCGCCAACACCAGCCAACGCAAGCTGCACGGCGCCGTTATGGGCGCCACCGTGGCCGACTTCGCCGGTTGGCGGCTGGTTGTGACCTGCCGCGGTTGCTGCCCCTGCCGGACCCGCATCAGCAGTTGTGGCAGGTGCCCGGCCAGCGCTGTCCCCGTGTCTCACCTGCAGCCCAGCGCCACCTTCGCCACGGTGCTGCACCGGCTGCGCTGCGCTAGGTGCGGCAGCCGCGCCGACCGTGTGCTGCTGGACAATCAAGCCTTGGACTGGCGGCGGCGCGTCATCCGGCTGTGGGGTCGAGGGGCGCACGCCTAGACGGGTTGCATCGGACAATCAGCTCCACCACCAGCCAAGGCATCCCGACGGCGATCCGACCGCGCGCACCGGGTCAAACGTCAGGCCGGGCGGCATCATGGCGTGCAGCTCGGCCAGGTCGCGGGCTGCCAGGTATCCCGGCAGGAGCTCGCCGCCGTCATGCGCCTCTGTGTGTGCCCGCGCGATCACGCCGGCACCGCCTGGGGCTGGGATCGCGAACCATGCCACGTCTTCCGGCCGGTCGTGCAGCGTCGCGGCTTCTGCTGGTGTCAGTGCCGGCCCAGGATCATGGACCATCACGGCGCCGGCACCAGTTGCAGAGCCCAGCTTGGCAGAGGCCCGCCCGTGTGATCCCGGACGTGCCTGGCTACCAGATAGACCGGCGCCGGCTTGCCCTGGCAGGCGGAACAGTGCAGCGCCGCCAGCACGCCCCTGAATGGACGATCGCCCCGTTGAAGCAGCATCTTCACCGGATGCAGGACTGTCCGCGGTGAACATGGACACCGCAGCTCAAGCCAGCACTCCGGCCAGTCGGATAGGCGCTGGTCGAGGTGGAAGGCGGGAGGATGCAAGGCGCGCTCCATGCTGAACGCGCCAGGGTGGATTTCTTGGGTGGGCGGGGCAAGCGGGACGGGAACGGCGTTCTGGGACATCCGGGCGGGACCTCCCCCGGCTGTCTGACCCCTGGGAGCTGACGCTCGATGGATATCTTGGCCGTCCTGAACGATCTGGTGCCGTTCGGAATTCCTAACATATCTATAACATTCTGATCTGGCGCATGATCTGCCGTTGCGCGAATGCCACTAACGTCGCTCTGCGTTCAAGGTCGCCAATGTGGCGAAACCACACCGGTGCGACGGAGTGTGTGTTCAATGATCCAGCCCGGAACATCTCTCGCGGCGTCAGAACTTCAGGCCAACTGGGATAGCCCTGAAAGCGTGACTGATGACCGTCGCCGGCCGGGACGCCCAGATCACGTCAACCCAACGTTAGTTCCGCTGCTACGAGGCGATCTGCTCGTAGATCTGCCACTCAGCGACGAAACGGAGTTGCTTGAGAGCCAAGAGGTTCTGGCGCATGTGGTCGGGATCGCGGCCGCTGTGTGTGCGAGCGCGCTACTATGGGCCGTTATCAGCTTCGTAGCGCAGGCCATGTCGCCATAAGGTCCGCACGGGGTCTGCAGCCGGGCCGGATAGGGCCGCAGGGTGCCCAAGGGGCAGCCACTTGCTGCGGCAGTGGTTCCGCCCTGGGCGCGCGAGGTAGGCAACAGGGTGGAGCTGCGCCCGGTGGGCACCGCGGCCCTGGACGTGCTGGACGCCCTGCCGCGGTTCGAGGGCACGCCCTGGGCCTTCCCGACCGCCCGCGGCAATGGGCACTTCATCGGCGTTCCCGCGCTGCTGGAGCGGGCGTGCGCCAAGGCGAGGTTGGCGGGCATCACCGTGCATGTGCTGCGGCACAGCTACGCCGCCGTTGCGGCCGGCATGGGCTATTCAGAGCTGACCATTGCCGGGCTGCTGGGACACCGCGTGGCCGGGGTGACAGCGCGGTATGCCCATGTTCCGGATGGGGCGCTTACCGCAGCAGCGGATGCGGCGGCGGGACGGGTGGTGGCGCTGATTGCGTAAACTCTTGTAGTCATTAGCCAACAATTTGTGCGTTGACATGCTATCGCACATGACGAAATATCAAGTTGTAGTCGGGAACCAACGAGCCTTAGGGGCCTTGATGGCAGTAACTGCGCGACCACAAGAGACGGCTCGGCTACGGGCTGTGATGGAAAATCCACACCGTCGCCTACGCTTCACACGGCATGCAAGGGAGGAAATGGCCAATGATGAGATCATTGAGGCTGACGTCAGCCGAGTCTTAAGGCTCGGGCAGGTTTGTTGGCTGGAGTTTAAGGCGGATGAACTCTGGCATGTCGAAGGAAAAGACGTTGACGAGCGATCAATTCGCTTGGTGGTGGCTGTGTATGATGACGAGGTTGTCGTCAAGATCATCACAGCAATGACCCTTAGGCAGTAGTCGGTTACACTGGAGAACAAAGATGAATGCGTTCACGAAGCAGACGCTACCAGAGCATGACGTCTCCGATCTGGTTGGCCTCAGCGTCATCGTGAAGGACGCTGCAATCAGAAGCGTTGATGAGGACGGGGAGGAGACGATCGAAGTCCCTCATCTCTCTACCCTGTCTGCTGCAGTCGCCGTTGCTCGTTGCCTGATGCCGGTTCGTCTGCGTGGGCATGAGTTGCGCGCGATGCGCCGGATCACGCAGATGACGGCAACAGAGATGGCGAAGCGGATGGGTGACAAGACCTCGCCAGAGACGCTAAGCCGATGGGAGAACGAGAAGCAGCCCATGGGTGGCTACGCAGAGAAGGTGTTCCGTCTCGTTGTATGCGAAGAGCTGAAGGGGCAGGCGCCCGGCGTAGCATATGGGGATGGAGCTATAGCGCGGCTCAATGTACTCGACCCGTGGCGGGCTGATCCCAATCATATTGTTCCGCCCATAGTCGCGGGTCTGGTGAAGATCAAATCGCTGGATAGCCCACTGGTTGATGCCTGGGCCGATGCTGCCTGAGAATTAGAAGCAAGGTTGTGTTGAAGGCCCGGGTGGCGACATCCGGGCCTTTTCATTAGGTGGGGTAGCTGCGGCAGAAGGCAGATATACCGTGCAGCGCCGTCCATCATCGCCCGCCGCGGCACCGTGAGCGGCCTGGCATGGACAGCAGGACGGCCACGGTGGCGCTTGCATGAACTGGCCGGGCGTCATGTGCCGCCCTGGCGTAACCGCACCCCCGGCCCACCGCCGTTTGTGAACTCAATGCCGGCCGCCTCCAAGGTGGCGCGGACGGCAGTAACGGCGTCCACCTGCTCCGTTCGGCAATACAGCTTGGCAATCTGCCCGGTTCGCTCAAAAATCCGCACCGTGTGCACCGAAGTTCCGCTACGCATGCCTAACCGAGACATGCTCCAGCCTAGCAATAGGCGAGCAGCCTTGACCTGATCCGGCGTCATTGGCCTGGTCTCCGCATGCGTGCTCCCGGCGTGCGCGCATTGAAAAACTCGACCCCAGATGCTTCCAGCGTGGCACGGATAGCGGCAATAGGATCGCCCTGGTCCGCCTGGCCATATTGCGCGGCTACACGTCCTGTCTTCTCATATGTCGTCACGATGTGTTCTGACGTGGCGCTGCGGAGCGCCAGGTGCAGTCTGCTCCAGCCCAGCACGGCACGCGCAGCCTTGAGCTGATACGGGGTCACGGGACCGGCTTCCGCAGCCGTACTCCAGGCGCAACCCCGTTGGTAAACTCAACGCCAGCTTTTTCGAGTGTGGCACGGATGGCGGCGAGGGGGTCAGTCAGGTCTGGGCGTCGTTGCACGGTCATCACCCGACCGGTCTGCTCAAATGTTCTCACCACATGGATGGACGTGTCGCTGCGAAGGCCTAGTTGCAGTTGGCTCCAACCTAGCAGCGCCCGTGCAGCCTTGACCTGACGCGGGGTCACTGGCTCGGCTTGCACAGGTGCAGTGTCGTTCATCTGTGCCGTGCCACGTCCCCGGGCCGATCTAGCAGGTCCAGCGCATCCAGCAATCCATCCCGCACGTCCACGGCCGGTTCAAGCCGCCGGCTCAGGATCACGATGGCCTTGCCGGCTAGCACCAGCTCGACTGCCTCGGTGGCGATCACCGGGTTGACCGCGGCGAAGCTGGCGTCGTCTGCCAGGAGCCAGACGCGGGCGATAGGTGCGGCGTTGTCCCGGGCGATCATGGAGCGGCGCGGATACTCGACCAGCGTCTCTTCCGTTAGGTCCGGGATCGTGGCGTCGAGGCTGGCGCCCTCCGCGTTGAACATGGCGCCAGGGAAGGTCATGACAGCTTCACCGTCATCTTGCTGGTCTGCTGCGCGCGGCCAACTCGCTCCAGGTTCGTAGGGTTTGTCCGTCGGCTGATATAGCTGCACCTCGACCCCGATCATTGGCCCATGCCTCAAAGGCGCCGCGGTCGAGCCATTGAATGCTGGCGCGCAGCTCGTCTATGGGGACACGCACGTCCAGGGTGCTTTTTTCATCATTGGCATCTGGCCCAACAATCAAGCCTTTGGTTGGAAGCGGTTGTGGATTGCAGGGAGCGACGAAGAAATGCTCGGCTGGGGTGAGCATCGCTAGATCGTCTATGTACACCACGTCGCCGGTATCAAGCGCACCGCAATAGCTGATCCCGTTCGGGAAGAAGTCCACGATTGCCTTGGTGTCGGCCAACTCGTGGTGCTCAATCGTGCGAGCTGCAGCGTCTATGACAATGACCTTCATGCTAGGCGTATCCCTTCCTTTCTGGCGTTAAACGGTGCGGCGTCGGCCTGGGCGGATGCCGGCGCGAAGGCGGCGTTGGCTCATGCTGGTGTCAGCCGCGCCTGTAGCCGCACTCCGGGACCGCCGCCGTTCTCGTGGATGAACTCAATGCCGCCGGCCTCCAGGGCGCGGCGTATTGCCTCAAGGTTTGCCTCTGTGATGGACGGCTTGCCTTCAACGCTCTCCGCCCGCGTGACCGTGAGCCGTCCCAGCTTGGCCTGCTTTGCAAGTTCTTCTGCGGACCAGCGGAGGAAGCCTCGTGCAGCTCGTATCTGACCGCCAGTGATGAACAATATGATTATCCTGATACAGACCGTTGACACCATGGTCGGGTGTAAGCATTATGTATCACACAGAGCGAACGGCTCCAAGTGATACGAGGCCACCATGCCCTACCATAACGGCAACACCCTCCGCGTCATCTCCACCCTTCGCCCAGCGGCGCTGGTGTTCGGCCCGTCCCCGATGGATCGCCTGGTCGGCAACCTGCGCGCCGCCCTCGACCAGCGCGACGGCTACTGCCCGGCCTACGCTCAAGCCTGCGCCAAGCTGGCCTGGGCGAACCGCACGAAGTCCGAACATCGCCGCGCCAACCAGGCTGCTGCGTTCCGGGCGATCAACGTCGCCCGCGCCGCAGCCCGCGCCCGTGCAAAGGCCGTCGTCGCTGCTCGCGCTGCGCTGGTCGCCGCCGGCATGACGCTGGAGCAGATCGCGGTCTTGGCACCAGCCGGCGAGGCGTAAGCCGTGGCTATGGCCTCTACCTCGGCGCCCGTGTCGCCCTACACCTCCTGCCACACCTTGCGCCGCGTTCTGGTGCGCCTCCCCATCAAGGCCGCCGGGCAGGAGTGGACCATCCGCGCCTGCGGCATGCCGCTGTTCTCGGACTTAGAGCGCGCGTCCGGCGTGTGCAGGTCGTGCGCCTCGGGCTGGACGCACCCGGAGGATCATCCGGTGGTGCCGGTGTTCGACGCTGCCGCGCACGCCCGGTTCAGCCTACGGCATTGGCAGGCCATGCAGGAACAGGCGGAGACGCCTGCGGACCTCGCCTGCGCTGCTGAGGGTGTCGCTGTGTGGTCGGCCCGTGTGGCGACCCTGGCACGCCTCTCCACCCCTATTGCGAAGGAACCTGGCTCCACGCCGGTCTGACGCCATCCGTGCCGGGCGGCTTCCCGGCATTCAAGGTGGCGCGGACGGCGGTTGCATCCCCATCCGCGCCCGACCGTAGCAAGGCGACCTATCACCATGTCCAAGGCCGTAGACACCCCTACCACGTCACGCCGCCGGCTGCTCGCCGCTGCGACGCCCGCTGTCCTGGCGCTGTCCGGCGCCGCCGTCGCGGCACCGACAGCGCACAACCCCGATGCCGAGCTGATCGGCCTCTGCGCCGACTTCGACGCGCTGGAGCGGAAGATCGACGCCCTGTTTGAAGGCGTGTCCGCCTTGGAGTTCGACGTCGCCGACGCCGCGGCGTGCGTGATCGAGGTGGACCAGCGCCGGCTGCTGGACAGCATCTGCGCGCTTACGCCTGCCACCGATGAAGGGTGTAAGGCCGTGGCGCGGTCGCTGGCGCTGCTCTCCCCGGACTACGGGGACCCGGCTGCCTATCCCGCTGCGACCATGGATGAGCGCCTGGTAAACACCCTGGCGCGCGGCATGATGGGGAGGGCCGGCGCATGAACCGGCGCAACCTGCTTTCCGCCGGCCCGGCTCTGATAGGTCTGGCGGGCGCTGGCCTCGACGCTGCCGTTGCCGCGCCGAACCCTGATGCTGACCTGCTCGCCGTCTGTGCCGAGTTCAACGCCTGCGACGTGCGGCAGCGTGCGATCTATGATGGGCCGGATGCCGTAGAGGATGACGGGAAAGCGGCGCTGGCTGCTGCGCCGATCCTTGCTCAGATGTATGCGCTCCTGAACCAGATGGAGCATCTGCGGGCAGCATCGCCTACTGGCATCGCGGCCAGGGCTGGCAGCCTGGCGCAGCACTCCGGCGGGATGGAGTCCAGCTTTGATGCGCAGGACACCATCACGGGCCGGCTGCTGGGCTACCTGCTGCGGGATGCGGCGGCGCTAAGAAGTGCTGACACGGCGCCTGCGGTCCATCCTGATGCTGAGCTGCTGGCCCTCTGTGCCGAGTTCCAGCGGCTGCACAGTCTATCTTACTCGCCAGGCAACGATGATTGGGAAGCGCCCTTGCAGGCGCGCTGGGCCTTGTCCAGCAGGATCGAGAACGTGACGCCTGTCACGCAAGCCGGACATCGGGCCAAGGCGGCGGTTGCCGTCACCATGCTGGATGAGGACCGGTGCGCCGGGGAGTTCATGGGTGGTCATGACGCCCGGTTCGCGCTGAACATGTTGCAGGACTGGCTGGGGAGGGCATAGGCGATGGCAAGGCTCTCAAAGCGGGCGCTGGTGGCGGACCTGGTGGTGATGCTGGGGGCCAGCGCCGACGCAGGCGGGGTGGCGTCGTGAGGAGCGGCGCCACGCTCAAGAAGGATGGCCGGAAGCTGCCTACTCCGGCCAGTCGTCGCATGGCGTTGGGGTGGATGGCACACCGTCTCCGTGCAGCTTTGCAGGGGGACTTGCCCCCTTACGCACTGCTCTATCTTGATCCAGCGATGGCTGGCGATGTGGTGGCTGCTGGGCAGCTGACGATTGCTGCCCCGAACCACCTTCGTGGTGCCATAGGTGTCCTGCTTTACCTTGACGCGCCACCGGCCTCACTGCGGGCCTACTTGGAAGCAGCATGGCTTCACGACCACCGACACGTCATGGAGGCGGCCAATACCGCCACCCGGCTGCGGGCGATGTTTCGTCGGGCGTCCTACCCGGTTCCGCCCGGCCTGCCGGACCCCGTGCGGCTGTATCGAGGCGCGTCGGCCTTGTCGCAGAAAACTGCTGCAAGGGGCTATGCCTGGACGTGGGACCGAGACGTTGCATGTTGGTTCGCCACCCGCTTTGCGGAGGCAAACGGTCGCCCTCTTGTCCTGACAGCAGATGTGCCGCTGTCCCGCGTGTCCCTGTTTACAAATGAGCGCGGGGAACGCGAGGCGTTGGTGATCGGGGGTTGCCCGGAGGCAGTGGTGGACGGCACGGCAGCGGACTGGCGTGAGGGCTATGTCCGGTATGAGACAGCGAAGAACGATGCATTACGCCTGAGCCTGCAAGGGGCGACTGCTGAACGGGAGATCGGACAATGAGCGGTACAGGCGACGCGCTCACCTCCGATCACGGCTGGCCAAGGTGCTGGCCGGCGATCCGCTGGCGTGCGGGCTGCTGGACCTCGCCCGCAACCTTCCCACAGACGAGTGGGACGCCTTTATCCGATGCGGGGAACGGATAAAGGCGGGGATGCCTGTAGCGGACGCGGAAGCGGCGCTGCGGCGGGAGTGCGGCCGGGCGCCGGCATAGCCAACCGGGCTGGACTTGGGCTGCGGGGCGGTCCTACGGGGCCGCCCTTTGCGTTGGCGGTCCTGTGCCGTGGCATTTTTGCACGATTCGCTTGTTAACCGCTGTTTTGCGCCGGCAATCCGGATAGACTCGCGCCTCAGGCCCGTGCGTTCGGTTCACACGGGCGCGTGAAGCGTGCAAGCGGAGGCATAGTGCAACAGATTGGATTCGCACCGATGCCCAGCCGCCTGCCCCCCGGTCCTGGGTCAGATGACCCAGGGGACATCAGCAAGCCAGCCTCTGCGCCGGCCGCACTGGACCCATCGGCCCGTGCCGTCCTAGCCCGCAATCTGCGCGCGGCCCGTCACGCAAAAGGGTTCTCACAAGAACAGCTTGCCGAGGCGAGCGGAGTAGCCCGTCCCGATATCAGCGACATTGAGCGCAACGATCCAGGCATCAACCCGACCCTGGACCGGCTGGAGAAGCTGGCAGCAGCCCTCGACACAGTGCCGGGCGCGTTATTGAGCGATTAACACTACCAGGCGTTGCATTCCCCTCTTTCCGTAGTGTATGCACTACTAAAGGCGTGTGCGGGGTGGTAGCGTGCCGGTATTTCCTTGTTCGATCTCTGGGGTAAGCGCCTCCCGACGTAGGATCGCCACCGTTGCGCTCTGCCTTCTTGCTGCTGCCCCGGTTGCGGTGCGTGCGGCGCCCTCGTCCCTGACCTTCGACGACGCGCAGAAAGTGGCCCAGGACCCGCGGTGCGGCCGGGCCGAGCCGGGCAGCGAGTTCGCCAGGCGGCTTGCTGCCATCGCCATTCACGAAAGCGGCGGCGACCCGCTAGTGATCGGCGTCAACGCTGATCGCGTGCGCGGCCTACCCGCCGCTGCGATCCGGTCCACAACCTCGCAAGAGGCCACTACGCGCGCCGCAGTTCTGCTTGCGCAGGGGCGGTCAATTGATTTGGGCCTCATGCAGATCAACTCCAGCCAGATCGCCAAGCACGGCCTGACCCTGAACGCCGCCTTTGATGCCTGCCGTAATATGGCTGCCGGTGCCGATCACTACGCGGGTGACGTGCGGGCGGTCTGGACCCTGGCCCACCGGCGCTACAACACCGGCAGCACGGAGCGCGGTGCGGCCTATGCAGCCAGCATCGAACGCGTGCTGGCGCGGGTGCCCGCTTCTGCTGCCACCGCCTCCTCAAGCCCACAAGCCGCGGCGCCCGTGCGCGTGTCCGGCCCCCTGTTCGTGCGCGCCGGCGACTCGCCTGCGGCCGAAACCCCGGGCGGGGACCGGCCCCGCCTGTTCTCACACCACGGAGACTAGACCATGCAGGGCCTAACAACAGGCGCACAGCAGATCGCCACCTGGGGGACAGGTGACATCATCATCTACATCGCCGCGGTAGGCTTCGTGATCGCTGGGGTGATGTGCTACCGCATGGGAGCGGGGGTTGCGGCCTTCGTTGCCGTGCTGCTCGGCACTGCCATCGCTTCCGGCGGCACCGGCATCGCCCGTTCCGTCTATGGCTGGTTCCATAGCGCGTCGCTAGACGTGCCTGGTACAGTCCAGCTTGCGGCGCGCGCAGTGGCCAGCCTGCTGGCATGACAAGCCCCGCCCCGGGATCAACGCGCGACGTAGTGTTCCTGGCCGTCACGCGGCCCTCGAACATCTACGGGATGCCACTCGGTGGGTTCCTGCTCGCCGCCGGGGCGGGCGGCATGATCTTCAACGTGACACACGCTTATAACGTGTGGGCGCGGCTCGGCGGCGTTTCTGTCGCCGTGCTCGCCAGCTTCGCCATCATGCGGGCTCTCACGTCCTGGGAGCCGCTGTGGCTGCGCATCCTTAACGCCTGGGCGCAAACCCGCGCCCGGGTGTTGTTCTCCTGGCCGACACGAGCCTTCGGCGGCACCACGTTCCGCCCCTGGCCGGTCGCGCTCCAGCACGATCCCAACGAGCTGCGCGACCATGCCGGCTGACCGCTGGATGCGCCGTGTGTGGGGAAAGATCGGACGCGAACGCAGCGTCACCGAATACCTGCCGCAGTTCTCCCACGTCCGGCCGCACATCATTCGGAACATTGACGGCTCGGTCCACGCGGTGTTCGAGGTTGATGGTGCGCGGTGGGAGGACCTGGACGGTGACGCCCTTGCCAGCCAGCACGAGGCGCTTTGCAGCCTTCACCGCACGCTCAACCTGCGTCCGCGCCTGACCATCACCAAGCACCTGGTCCATGCCGAAGCGGCCCCGGGCGATTACCCCGCCGTGAAGGCCCGCATCCCCTTCGTGGCCGAGCTGGATGCTGCCTACCGCTTCCGGCTGGTCGATCAGGGTCATCTCTGGACCAACACTCTGCTGTTGGGCGTCACGATCCGCCCCCCTACGCTTTCGGGCCGTGCTAAGCGGGCCGCCGCCCGCTCGCCGCAGCCGGTTGACCAGGCCGACCTTGACGCCCTGGAGCATGTCATCGGCACGGTGCGCGCCAACCTGGGGGCAACTCACACCCTGCGCCTGCTCGGCCTGCGGACGGAAGGCCGGGCGGTGTTCTCCGAGATCGCGGAGGCGCACAGCCTGATCCTGACCGGGCGGCGCAGGAAGGTCCCCCTGCCCCGCGGTCGGCTTGCGCTGTCCATTTGCTCCCACCGCCCCGTCATTCGTGGGGATAAGGTGGTCGAGCTGCGCCACGCTGGCAGGACTGACCTGGCCGCCCTGTTCGGCCTCTCGACCTACCCGGCTGAAACCGCCGCCGGCATGTTCAACGTCCTGCTGGCCGCCCCTTACCGCCTGGTATTCTCGCAGAGCTTCGGAGAGATGCGGCTGCACGAAAGCCAGGCCATCGTGAGCCGCACCACCAACCAGTTCGTCAGCGCCAACGACCCGGCGTTCAAGCAGAAGGATGCGCTGGCCCTCGCCGCCAACGACCTGCAAGAGCGCCTTTACGGCTTCGGCGTCCACAACCTGACCTTGATGGTGCTGGCGGAGGACGAGCGGTCATTGACGGTCGCTGCCGCGGCGGCCGACGACGACTTGCGGGCGTCCGGTGCCATCGTGGCTCGCCTGGATTGGGATCTGGAAGCCGCATACTTCGGCCAGGTGCCCGGGACGGAAGGGCTGCACCCTCGCTCTGTGCCCTGGACAACCCGCAACTTCGCCGCCGCCGCCCCGCTGCACAACTTCCCTCGCGGATGGCGCGGCGGGCGCTGGTGCGACTTCGCTGCGCTGCTGACCACCAACGGGGGCACGCCCTATTACTGGAACCCACACACGTCCGAGGACGGGCGGCCGGGGGACGTGCCGCACCTGTTCATCACGGGGCCGAACGGCAGCGGCAAGACCACCGTTCTCCTGGCGCTGCTGGGCTGGCTGATGGAGCGGGCCGGCGCGCAGGTCGTGCTGTGGGATAAGGACCGCGGCGCCAAGCTGTTCGTCATGCGGATGGGCGGCGCCTATATCGAAATCCGCGTGGGCGAGGACACCGGCCTCGCGCCCCTCAAGGCGCTGGACGGCGGCAACCCGGGCGACATGGCGTATCTCAACGCCCTGGTCCGCAGCCTGATCCTGGCCGACGATGGGCCGGCGCTGCTGCCTGACGATGAGCATCGCATTGACCTGGCGCTGCGGACCGTGATGGGCCTGCCGCCTGCGCTGCGGTCGTTCAACGAGGTGCGGGCCTTCCTGGGGGCAGGCGCCGACGGCACCGGGGCGCGGCTGCGCCGCTGGTGCGCGGGCCACGAGCTGGGCTGGGTGCTAGACAACGCCCGTGATCGCATCCGCCTCGACGCCCAGATCATCGGGTTCGACCAGACGCGATACATGGACCACCGCGAGGCCTGCGGCCCTATCCAGAGCTACCTGTTCCACCGCGTCGGCAAGATGGTGGACGGCCGGCGGATGATCGTCGCCATAGACGAGTTCTGGAAGAGCCTGACCAATGCGGCCTTCCGCGGGCTGATCCAGAACGGCCTGGCCACCTTCCGCAAGCAAAACTGCGGCATGTGGCTCGTTACCCAATCGGTCGGCTCCGCCCTGATGGCCAGCGACATCGCGCACACCATCCGCGAGCAGTGCCTGACGCAGATGCACTTCCCGAACGGCGGAGCCACCTGGTCGGACTTCGGGCCGAAGGGGCTTGGCTTCCCGCACGGCGTCCCCGTCGAGGGCGCCGGCACCAACCCGGAGGAAGTGCCGGGCCAGGCGTTCCGCTTGGTCAAGAGCGGCCTGTCCGGCGGAGGGCGCGGGCGCTTCCTGCTCAAGCAGGGGACCTCCTACGTGCCCGTCCAGCTCTGCCTGGAGGGCATGGACGACATCATTGCCACGCTGTCGGCCCGCACCGAGACGGTGGACCTGATGGACGCCATAGCTGCCGAGATGCCCGGCGCGGATGTGGACGCCCTGTTCGCGGAGTTTCACCGCCGCCGCCGGCTTCCGGCATTCGAGGCCAGCCTGCGCGGGGCCTGGCAACCCCTGGAGGATGCAGCATGATCCGCCGCCTTGCGTTCGCCTCGTCCGCCGCCCTGCTCGCGCTGCCGCTGTCCGCCCGCGGCGCTACCCCGGTGATCGACACCGCCAGCATCGGCAACCAGATCGCAGAACACGCCGAAACGCTGGCCAGGTGGGGCACCCAGCTCTCCGCGATGGAGGCGCAGCTACAGCGCCTGATGGCGACCTATCAGGCCATCACGGGTGTGCGCGACCTGGGATCAGCGATGGCTGCGCTGAACATGGTGGGCATCCAGAACCCAATGCCCATCAACCCCTACGCCGTGCAGAACCTGATCTCAGGCAGCGGCAGCATGTCCGGTATCTCGTCTGCCCTGTCCGGCCTCTACACCGGTAACGCCTCTGCGAACCACGTCTATACGCCTTCCGGCGGCGACTGGCGTGCCCAGGATCTGATGACCAACGCCAACAGCCTGGCCGGCATCCAGGCGCTTGCCCAGCACTCTTACCAGGCCAGCGCCGACCGCCTGACGCAACTGGCGGGGCTGCGCGCTCGTGCCCAAACCGCCAGCGACCCCGCAGAGGTGGAGCAGTTGAAGGCGCAGACGGCACTCGTGCAGAGCGACATCGCCTCGCAGCAGCAGCTTCAAGCCGTGGCCGTCATGGCGCAGACGCAGCAGCAGGTGCGCGCACAGCGGACGGACGAGCAGGATCGGCGCTGCATCGAGGCGCTGATCGCCTATTACGACGGCTCCGGTGGGGCAAGCTGCCCGCCGCCGACGGCGGGCGTCACCAACATCATGGCATCCGGCTCCACCCTTGCGACCGGGGCAGGCGGCGCTGCCAACGCAGGGGGCGCCACGGCCTCGCTGGGCACTATGGAGGCCCAAAACTGGGGACAGCAGGCTGCGGACAATGCTTCCGCGCTCGGGGTCAACCCCAACGCCGTTGCCGCTACATGCGTCCTGGAAAGCGGCTGTCAGAACCTGTCGGCTAAGGCGGGAAGCACGGTCAATGGTGCGTTCCAGATGACGGACGGGACGTATCAGGCCGCGATGCGCGCCGCCGGGCAAAGCACCGAACTGGCCGGGAAGATGGACCCGGCCACCCAGAGTATCGCCGCGGCGCAGGAGCTGAAATCGGCGGCGCTGACCCTGCAACAGTCCGGCATCGCCAACCCCACCGTCATGGACGTGCGCGGCGCCTACAATTTCGGCCAGGGCTACGGCGTGGCGCTGGCCCGCGCCGACAATGCCACGCCCATGAGTTCCGTCCTGTCCAGCTACAGTGCCGGCACCCTGCAATCCAACGGCATCACGCCAGGCGTCACGACGGTCGGCCAGTGGCGGGCCGGCATCGCCGGCAAGCTGGGTGACGCGGCTACCGCGCCCGTGCTGCTCGGCCTCAAGTCAACCTGAAAGGACAACTCCCATGCGCCGCTTCATCTTTGCCGCAGCTTTGCTGGCGCCCGTTGCGGCCTTGGCTGCCGGCCTGACCGCCGTGCAGCCCATCCCTGGCTACGTCTGCATGGCGCTGCAATCCCCCGATGCCGCACCCCCGGTTCTGGTGTTGCCCAGCCCCAGCGCCCCCCGCCTGGGGATCGCCAGCGCCACCATGATCGTAGCCAGCCCGCCGCAGACCATGAATGGTTACACCAAGGTGCTGCACTTGGATGGGCAGACCGGCTGGGTGGATGCTTCCAAGCTGCGGCCCTGGCGCAGCGCATCCGACCCGGCGGCAACCTGCACCCCCTCCATCATGTCCGATGGACGCCCTGGAACCCGCTAGGCCATGAACCCGACCTTTAAGGCCAACGCGGTCTTTGCCTTCTTCACGCAGCTTATCGACAAGCCGCTGATGGGGTCGCTGGACGCTATCCTTGGCACGGGGCTAACGCAGGCCGGGGCCGTCGTGCTGGCCTTCGGCACCATCGCCATCGCGCTCTACGGCATGAGCATCGCGGCGGGCTGGTATCCGCACCCAGCGCAAGGCTTTGGCAAGCTGGTCGCTAAGCTGGCCTTCTTCTCGGTGGTGGTGTCGGCTTCCACCTACTCCTGGCTGGTGCGGGACGGCGTGCTCGTCGCTATGCCTGGCTACATCACGTCCCTGGTCAACTCAGGCGCTGGCGTCGCCACAGATGCCGCAGCCTACGACGTCGTCTGGAACCAGGCGGTCAAGGGCGGGCTGTCCATCTGGAACGAGCTGTCCAGGTGGAACCCCCTGCTGCTGCTCGTGATGCTGTTCTTCTTGGTAGCCCTACCCGCCGTCCTGGCGGGCTATGGCATCTGGCTGCTCGGCCACATCATGGCGGTCATCTACGTGGCCTTGGGACCAATATTCATCCCTTGCGCCTTCTTCGCGCCGACCCGGCCGATGTTCTCGGCGTGGATCGGCTGCGCCATGTCCGCCGTCGTGCTGCAAGGGCTATCCATCCTCCTGACGTCGCTGCTGGTCGGCGCCGAGACCGCCATCGTTGGGGCAATGGCCGTCGGCAACGGCGCCGACTTCTCGCAACGCATGGCCATGATGTTCGCGGCGATCGCGGTGTTCGCCCTGTGCGGCTGGTGGGCCAGCAAGCTGCCGGCCGCGGCGGCGTCGCTGTGCGGCGGCATCCATTTTGCCCCTAACCTGCTGGTCGCCGCCACCTATGGCGCCGTGGCCAAAGGCGGGCGTGCAGCCTTGGGCGCGGCCGGCGGCATTGCGAGCCAAAGCGCCCAGGCTGCCTACCGCCGCGTGGCCGCCCCCGCACAAGTCACCCCGCCCGGTCCGACTCTTTCCCGCGCGCAACCTGCCATGATTGGACCCAACCCATGACGCCCCGCCTCGCCGTCCTGCTTACGTTGCTGGCCCTCGCCGGATGCGCCGGCGACACGGGAGCGCCGGTGCCATCCGGTGCCTGGCACGTCCTCAACGCCGGGCAATGGGACATAGACCCGGCGCTTGCCACCGCGCCTGTGATGCCCAAGGTGCCCGGCTGATGGACGGCGCCGCGCACGGCATTGAGCTGCCGCAGCCCCACGTCACGTCGGACACCTTCGAGGCCTATGTCGAGGAAGCCAACTCCTATGCGGTGGACGCCCTCAAGGCGGCACGCAGGGATGCCAACGGCTGGCGGTGGGGGTTCGTCTCCATGGCTACCGCCACGGCCGCGCTGGGTCTGTCCCTCGCGGTCCTCGCCGGCCGTCACACGGAGCATTGGGGCATCCTGATCGCCGATCCTGTCACCGGCACGACGCGAGTGCTGCAAGACATCCGCGACGTGAAGATGGACCTGCCGGCGTCCGTCGATAACTGGTTCCTCGAACGCTACGTGCAGATGCGCGAAGGGTGGAACGAAGCCGACGCCGACGCTGCATTCCAGGCCGTCGCCTGCATGAGCGACCCGGACGAGCAAGCCCGGTTTGCCGAGTGGTATAACAACGCCAGGACCGCACCCCAGCAAGTGTTCACCCGCGCCCACCGCGGCTGGCGCGATGTGACGGTCACCAGCTCCGCCACGACCGATGGGATGACGGCCGGGGGCGCCCGACGGGTCGCCGTGCCGTTCTCCTGGCAAGACAAGGGCCTGAATGCAGCAAGCCTGGTCGTGACCGGCACTGCGCGCTTCACGGTGCGGAAGGACAAGCAGGCGATCCAGCCGTGCAACCCCGCCGGCATCGTCATCTCCGCCTATGCACGCCCTCTTGATAGGGAGCCAACCCCATGATCCGTTCCTCGCTGGCTGCGCTGCTGGCCTGCACCGCCCTGTCTACTCATGCGCATGCGCTCCAGGTGCCCACGCCGACCACCCCTGGCGAACCGCGCGTGCTGCAGGTTCCCTATTCCCCGAATGATGTGATCCAGATCATCGCGCCCGCCGTCGGCGAAACCCAGATCGTGCTGTCACCGGACGAAACAAAGTTCGATGTCAGCATTGTCTCTAAGGCCTGGCACCATGATGCCGCCGGGCACTCTTTCGCGGTGGCGCCGGACCCCGGCGCTCCCACCACCGTCGCCCATGTCGTCACATACCTGGGGGACGGTAAAACCCGGCGCTACACGTTCGAGCTGACCGCGGCTGCCGAAGGCGTCAAGCCGACCTCCATGCCCGGCGATCAGCGCGTGGCGAGCAACGACCCCTCGGCAGGCGTAGGCTCTCCCGCCCCCGTCGCACCCTACCTCACGGTCGCTGTCACCTATGCCCAGGCGGAGGCCGCTGCCAAGGTCGAGGCTGCCGGAGCCAAGCGCAGCGCCGCCATTGCAGCCTGGCGGGCGCAGAGAGCGATGCGTGCGGAAGGTGCGGGGGAAGCCCGCGCCCGCGCCATGCTCGCCAGTGACGCCGCCGCCCAGCGACGCCGGTGCAACTTCATGTGGCGCGGAAACCCCGCGGTGCTGCCCACTGCGGCCTGCGACACTGGTGCGGCTACCAGCTTCCTATGGCCGGGACAGATACCCCCCGCCGCGGTGTTCCTGATCAACCCAGACGGAACCGAGCAGTCCGTTACCCAGGCGCCCTCCCCTGACCGGCCTGGCCTCGTGATCGTCCCCGCCACGTCGCAGTTCTGGCGCATCCGGCGCGGCAACCTGGTCGCCGACATATTCGACGTGTCGTTCAACCCGATTGGCCTGGACACCGGCACAGGCACCGTGTCCCCGCGCGTGCGGACCCGGTTGCGCGCCGACGTTGGAGCACGGCAATGAGCGGCACCAACCCGGTTGTCGCCAGCCGCAGCGCGCTACGCCGCAGCGCCAGCCCAACCATCGTTCTGAGCGCCGTCCTGGCTCTGGGCGGTGTCGGCGTGCTGTGGGCGGTGTTCGGGCACCAGCCCCCACCAGCCGACCTCGACCCGATTGACCCCAAGGCCATCACGGTCCGGCGTGTGACCCCCAAACCTGACACCGTGGTTGAAGCCCCCGCCGCGCCCATCCTGCCCGTGACGCAGCGGCTATGGTCCCCGCCGATGGATGCACCGGCCGCACCCATCGCCAGCGCTGCGCCGGCAGCCGCGATCGGCCCGATGGTGACGCACTACAACACGTCCTCTACGGGAGCCGCTTCCCGCCGGGATGCAGAGCAGCCTAGTCAGGCCGTAGCAGCTTCCGCGCCGCGTGGGGGCGTGACTTACAAGCCCGCGCAGATCGAGGGCGGGGAAGCCGTCGTCATCGGCGACCTGGGCCGGACCCTCAAGCCGACCACCCGCATCGGCTGCACGCTCACGCAGGCCATCGACGGCACCCATGCCGGGCCGCTGGTGTGCAGCGTGTCCCGGCCCGTGATGAGCTGGGACGGACTGGCGGAGCTGCTGCCGGCCGGCACCCCGATCATCGGCAATTACCAGCCCCTCGCCGTGGGCCAGGGGCGCATGATGGCGATGGCTGCGACCGCCTGGCGTTCGGACGGCCTCGCCGTTCCCCTCGGCGGCTCGCCCATGACGGACCCGCTTGGCCGCATCGGCATGGACGGGCACGTTGACACCCGGTTCTGGGAGCGGGTCGGCAACGCCATCATCACCGATGCCGCGCTCTCGGCCATCGCCCTCCCGTCCGCGGCGCTCCGTAGCCGCAGCAACGGGGTGCAGTTCAACACCAACGACACAGAGGGCGTGGTCAACCAAGTGCTGTCCAGCACGGTCAACCTGCCCCCTGTGTTCCACAAGAACCAGGGGGAGGAAATCCAGATCCTGGTGACGGCCCCCATCCACTTCGGGGCGCTGCGGTTTGAGGCTGTGCGATGAAGGCTGGCGAGGCGACCCTTCGCCATCTGCTCGGCGACATGGATGCCGCTCTGGCACACCCCGCAACCACGGAGGTCGTGGTCAATGAACCCGGCCGCATCGGCGTTGAGCAGGATGGGTTCTGGTCTTGGCATGACGCGCCGGGGCTGACCTACGACCGGCTGGAAGCCATCGCCATCCTGGCGGCACGCATGGGCGGCAAGAACGTCGGCAACGGCGTGCCCTCATGCGCCAGCACCCTGCCGGACGGCCAGCGCGTGAAGATCATGCTTCCGCCCGCCGTGCCGGAAGGGACGGTGGGGCTGACGATCCGGCGCCGGGCGCTGTCCTTCGTGCCCACGCTGCAATGGCTCGCTGAGCGCGGCTATTTCGACATGCTCAACCCGGCAGTGGACTGGGTGCGCTACTTCTCCGAAACCGTCATCGGCGCCGGCAGGACCACCATCGTCACCGGCGGCATCGGCGAAAGCAAAACCACGATGGCGGAGGCCCTGGTGCGCGCGATCCCGCTGGAGTTGCGTGTCGTCACCATCGAGGGCTCGTCGGAATGGCAAAACCTGCCGCAGAGGAATTGGGTCAGCCTGTTCTTCGATGAAGCCGACCCGGACAGCGCTACCCGGCGCGTGCAGGACGCCATGCAGTTGCGGCCGGATTGGCTCTGCTTCCAAGAGATCAGGGCCGGCGGCGATGCCTGGTCGCTGCTGCGCTGCCTCAAGATCGGCACCCCTGGCATCACCACGGTCCACGCGCCCAACGCCCGCAAGGCGCTCAACAGCATGGAAAGCATGATCCGGCAGAGCGAGGCCGGGCGCAGCATGAGCATTGAGGACGTGCACCGCGAGCTGCGCCAGTACGTGTCCCATGTGCTGTGCTGCCGGCGCTTCCTGCCCAAGCAGGCCGGGGAGCGCGTCCGCTACCGGCTGGTCGAGGTGCTGGAACTCGGGGAGACAGCCGACGCTGACCGCATGGTGTCCGCATGATCGCGGCACTTTCCGACTGGCCGCTGCCGGCGAAGGTGCTGGCCGGCATCATGGCGCTGCTGCTGGCTGCCCTGCTGTGGTCCACCGTCTCAAGCATGGTGCTGCTGACCTACCTGGGCCGTGCTCACGCTGGCTGGCCCCTGGTCGAGTGGTGGGCCTACCGCGAATGGTATCCCGACCCCTCCAAGGCTCCCGCCGTCAACGCGCTGGTCGAGCGCGGCCTGCGCCTGTCCGCCCTGGTGTCCACCGGCATCCCCCTGGCCATCGGCGCCGGCCTGTTCGCCCGGCACGTCGCCCCTCGCATCGCCCATGACAACGCACGCTGGGCATCCTGGCGCGATCTGCACAAGGTGGGTTTCAGCTCGCAGCGGGGGCTTTACCTGGCCCGGGTAAGCGGCCGCTTCGTGCGGCTGGCCGGCAAGCAGCGCAAGCACATGATCGTCTATGCGCCGACGCAGAGCGGCAAGGGGGTCGGCACCGTGATCCCGTCCGGCCTAACCGCCGACCCCATGTCGCTGATCTTCTTCGATCCGAAGTTCGAAGCGTTCGCGGCCACGGCGGGGTGGCAAGCCGAGCAGGGCGCCAACGTTGTGCTGTTCGCCCCGCTGTCCCCCACCGGGCAGACTGCGCAATACAACCCGTGCAGCTACGTGCGACGCATGCCGGACGGCTCGCCTTCCGTGGACACCTGGGGGGACATCGAGGCCGTCGTCCACGCGCAGATACCTGCCGGCGAAGGCCAGCAGCAATTCTGGAACCGCACCGCGCGCACGGCCTACACCGCAGTCCTCGCCTTCCTATCAGAGACGGAGGGCGCCGACTTCTCGATCCCTGCGGCGGTCGCGCTGCTCTCGCGGGGGGATGGCCCCTCACACATCGCTGCGGCGCTGAATGCCAGGCGCCAGGCAGGCCGGCCCTATTCTAAGCCCTGCGCTGACAACCTGCGCGAGTTCACCAGCGGCAACGCCGACCTGCTGGACGGCATCAAGCGGACGATCAAGAGCTATCTCGGCATCTTCTCGAACCCGCGCGTGGTTGCGGCCACGTCGGGCAACACCTTCCGGCTGGACAGGCTGCGGCACGAGCGCACGGCGCTCTATGTCGGCGTCGCGCCCAACGACATCGCCACCCTGCAGCCTCTGCTGACGCTGCTGTTCGCACAGTTCATCGACCTGACGGCCCGGGTGCCTCCGGGCACGGACCCAGAGGCCCGGCTTGAGGTCAACATGGTCTTGGACGAGTTCCCCTTGCTGGGGGCGTCCGAGAAGATTGTCGAGGCGTTCGGCTACATCGCCGGCTACGGGGTGCGTCTTATCCCTATCGTGCAGACCCCGGCGCAGTTGGAGGACATCTACAAGGCCGCGGGCGCTCGCAAGATCATGGACAACTGCAAGGTCGAGTTGTGCCTGGCGCCGGATGACATTGACCTTGCCGAGAAGATCAGCCGTCGGCTCGGCACGATCAAAGGGAAGCGCCAGGGCAGCTCCGCCTCTGCGTTCGGCGGCTTCTCGGACTTGTTCAAAGGCAATGTCAGCAGCTCCGCAACCGAGCGGCGACTGATGACGGCTTACGAGGTGACACAGCTTCCCGAGGACAAGTGCATCATCCTACACGGGGGGATGCCCGGCGCCCTGGCCCGGCGCATCCGCTACTACGACCAGCCTCCGTTCAAGAACCGCCTGCGCGCCCCGCCGGCCATCGCTGCGATCCCGGTGGAGCTGCGCTACGATGACACTGATGACGGGCCAGAGGCTGTACACAGTGTACAGCCTCCCCCATCTCCTCCTTCTTCGCCGGCTCCATCGGCGGCGCCCAAGACGAAGGCGAAAGCCAACGCCCGGCCCCGGAAGGAAAGCGCTGGTCTTGAGATGAGCGTGGCGCAGGCGGAGGCCACGCTGCTCGCCGCCACCCGCAACACGGTTGACCTGTCGCAATTCGGCCAGTCACCGGCCGCGGCTCAGGCGCAGATCGATCGTGTGATCCATAACCTTCCGACCTTGAAAGGGCGTAAGCCATGAGCGAAACCACGGCCCGCGACCCGCTGACGGCTGCCAACGCCATTGAGCTTGCGGAAACGCAGCTCGTCGGCCAGGTCGTGAAGATCGCCCGCAACGCCAAGGCTGACCCGGACGCGATACGAGCGGCGCTGGAGCATCTGGACCCCGCCGACCAAATCAGGATAGGCGACCGCGTGGCGGACACCCTGCAGCGTCAGGCACAGCGCACCGGATCGTTCGATACCCTGGAGCGCGCGCTGCCTTTCCTTCCCGGCCAGTCACCCCAGGAACGGCAGATGCTGGAAGGCGCGGCGCAGCAACAGCAGGCGCTGGGCCTTGATGCCAGCATTGTCCATCAGGCGCTTTCCCGGGTGCTGGAGGATCGGCAGCCAGCCGGCGCGGACGTGCCTGGCCTCAAGGAATATGCGTCCCAGGCTCTCAAGGACCGCGAACGCCTGGACGGGCCGGTGCTGCTGGCGCCGGAAATCCACATTATCGCCGGCAAGCCGCCTCTGCATGATCTGGACCAGATGAAAGGGATGGTTCAGCAGGTGCAGGATCGCACACCGGGGTCAGAGGACAGGATCACGGTCGAGCAGGCGCAGGAGGTGCGCCAGTCGCTGGAAGGTCAATTCGCCGGAGCCAGGACGCTGCGCGACCTCAACACCCTGCGCTGGCAGGAGGACGTGGAACGCAGCATGGCGGCCGTCGCCAAGCATCCAGAACAGAGCCGCCTGCTGGCCGCATCCCTGGAAGCCGCGGAAATCCGGCTGATGGATGACAAGCTGAAAAGCCTGGCGTCCAAGCAGCCAGTGCCGGAGCAGGACGGCACCCCTACCCGCGCGTTCGAGATCAGCCGCCGCGGCGAAGTCCCTGCCCCGCCCAACTCGCAGGACCCGCCCAGCATCGCGAGCCGCTACGAGGTCCGCACGGGGCGGGGCGAGCGCGAGTATTACCAGAAGGACGACGGCCAGCTCGCCATGCGAGCAAACGACCAGCGCATCCAGGGCCTGCTCCGCGACGGCCGGACGATAGGCGCCATGCTGGACATCGCGGCATCCCGCGGTTGGAACGATGTGCAGATCAGCGGCGACCTGACAATTGCACGGCATACCTGGATTGAGGCCACCGCACGCGGGATGCGGGCCGAAGGCTACGCGCCAACCCGGGAAGATCGGCACCTGGTCGAGCAGCGCCGCATTGACCGCTCGCAGGGTATCCAGACGCCGCAACCCGTCCAGGCCCCGCCGGTTGCTGACATGCCCCGGCGTGGCCAAGGGGCTGGACAGGTCGAGGAGCGCGAACGGATGCAGCCGCCGAAGGTCGAGGTGCCCCGCCCCGCGATGCGGCTTTGAGCGGCAGCGAATGGAACCTGCCCCGCAAGGTCAAAGCGGGGCAGGACGGCGATGGTCGCAAGGTCTGGCGAGCTGGCAAATCCGGCATTGCCCAGCAATCACGGGAGGTCATCGTCCGCGTGACCGGGCGCACCCGCAACCCGTCCGGACTGGCCGCCCAGCTTTCCTACAACACCCGCAAGGGGGAGCTGGCGGGGGAGATGTCCAACGGGCGCATCTTGCAGGGCATGGACGATCTGCGGGCGCTGCGGGACCGCTGGGTGGCAGACAATGCCGCCTATGCCCGGCGCACGTCCTGTCCGACGCAATCGCTCGGCGTGGTGCTGTCCATGCCTACAGGAACGCCCCACGATGCGGTGGTTGAAGCCACCCGGGTATGGGCGCGGCAGCACATCAGCCCCACGACGGAATGGTTCGCCGTCCAGCATGCCGACCGCAGCCACTTCCATAGCCACGTCGCGGTGCGCGCCGTCCAGGTGAACGGATACCGGGTAGCGGGAACGCTGCCGGAAATTCAGTCGTGGCGTGAGACGTTCGCCCAATCGCTGCGCCAGCAAGGCGTCATGGCGGAGGCGACACCCCGGCGCGAGAAGGTCCAGCGTATCCTGGCCCAGCGGCAGGAACTGCAAGACATGCCCCTGCCGGAGATGCGGCTGGGACTGTAGCACCCCAATAGGCCCAGTGACCGCGAAGCTATGCGTTATGATGGCTGCCCGCCCGAGAAGGAGAGGCCGTTCGGGCTGAATTGAGACCGTGTTGGCGGAGATGGGACCCTTGTCGCCGGCCTACTCTCCTATCGCCCAGCAATCAGTTCCTTGATCCGTCCTGCCAGCGCCTCCATCGCGAACGGCTTGGTCAGCACGTGCATGCCCGCGTCCAGGTGCCCGTGGCTGAGCACGGCGTTCTCCGCGTAGCCAGTGATGAACAGCACCTTCAGGTCCGGGCGGCCGACACGGGCCGCGTCGGCCAGCTGCCGGCCGTTCATCCCGGGCAGGCCCACGTCAGTGACCAGCAGGTCAATGCGCACGTCGGACTGCAGCACCTGGAGGCCGGCCGTGCCGTCGGCCGCCTCGATCGCGGTGTAGCCCAGATCCTCCAGCACCTCGGTCACCAGCATGCGCACGGTCGGCTCATCATCCACGACCAGCACCGTCTCGCCCTGCTGCGCACGGGGAGCACCAGCCAGTTCTGCCGGCAGCTCCGCATTCTCCACCTGGCCGTGGTGCCGTGGCAGGTAGAGGCATACCATCGCGCCCTGTCCCATCTCGGAGTAGATGCGCGCCTGCCCGCCGGACTGCCGCACGAAGCCGTAGACCATGGACAGGCCAAGACCCGTGCCCATGCCGATCGGCTTGGTCGTGAAGAACGGATCGAAGGCGCGCGCGACGATATCCGGCGTCATGCCGGCCCCGTTGTCGCTGACGCAGAGCGAGAGGTACTGCCCGGGCGAGAGGTCGCGCTCGCGCGCGCCGCGCTCGTCGAGCCATCGGTTGCCGGTCTCGATGATGAGCCGGCCTCCGCCGGGCATGGCGTCGCGGGCGTTGACGCACAGGTTCAGCAACGCGTTCTCGAGCTGGTTCGGGTCGACGAGGGTGGTCCATAGTCCGCCTGTCCCGACCACCTCGACGGTGATTTCTGGCCCGACGGTGCGGCGAACCAGATCCTCCATACCAGCGATCAGGCGGTTGACGTCGGTGGGCTTCGGGTCGAGCGTCTGCCGGCGCGAGAAGGCCAGCAACCGGTGCGTGAGCGCCGCGGCGCGCTTCGACGCGCCCTGGGCGGCGGTGATGTAGCGCTCCAGGTCATTGATCCGGCCCTGGCTAATGCGCGCCTGGAGCAGCTCCAGGCTGCCGGAGATGCCGGCGAGGAGGTTGTTGAAGTCGTGTGCCAGACCGCCCGTGAGCTGACCCACCGCCTCCATCTTCTGTGCCTGGCGCAGTGCCCCGTGCGCGCTCTCGAGTTCCGCGGTCCGTTCGCTGACGCGCTGCTCCAGCTCGGCGTTCGCCTTCTGCACCGCCTCGAACAGCCGCGCGTTGTCGATGCCGATCGCGGCCTGGGCCGCCAGGCCCGTCATCACGCGTTCAGCGCGTTCGCCGAAGATGTCGGGCTTTTCATGGCCGAACAACAAGCCACCGATGACTTCTCCCGACCGCGAGATGACCGGAACCGCAAGGTAGCTGCGCACTGGCAGATGGCCCGCTGGCATCCCTGAATGAGGAGCGTTCTTGCCGTAGCGCGCGTCCTTAAGGATGTCGCCCGAACGGATCACGCCCTCACCATGAAAGGTAGGCGCGAACACCAAGGTGGGGCGCGGCATGCCGAAGTGCTCGAAGTCGCTACGCTCGGCACCGGAGAGCGAGTAGAGCATGAAGCGCTCGCCGCTCTCGTGCAGCACGTTGTAGAAGAACGCGCCGAATTGCGCGCCGGTCAGCTCGACGCCCGCGTCGACGACGCGCTGGACGAGCATTTTGAGATCAAGCTCGGCCGCCACCTGCGTGCCGGTGCGGTTGAGTATCTCAAGCGCGTGGCTCTCGCTGGCGAGCCGGTCGCGGCTCTCGCGCAAGGCATCCTCGGCCCGCGTACGATCGGTGTCGTCCCGGATGGTGAGTACGGCTCCGATCTGCCGGCCCGTCTCGTCGAGCACTGGCCTGGCGTTGCCGACCGCCAGCACCTCGCTGCCATCCGGCCGCCGGATGCGCCAGTGCGCCTCCAGGACTGTCTCGCCGCGCACGGCCCGCGCCAGCGGCAGATCGAGGGACGGGTAGGGGCGGCCGTCCTCCGTCAGCAGGCTGTAGGCCTCACTGTAGGCGTCCGACGCGACACCGAGCCTGCTCACGCCGTGAAGGCGCGTTGCTGCGTCGTTGACAAGGGTGATCCGTCCCGCAGCGTCCGTGACGATCACGCCCTCGGCGAGCTGGCCCAGGGTTGCAGCCTGCTGCGCGGCCAGCTTTCGTGCCTCTGCCTCGTTCCCGCGGAGGCGCTCCTCGGCGTGCACGCGCTCCGTCACGTCGGAGCCCTCGACGAATATGCCGATCACCCGGCCGTCCATCTGGGTGACAGGTTGGCAGACGAGGTCGATGAAGCGCTGTTCGACGGCATCACCGGGCCTTCGCTGGAGCCCGACTTTCAAGGTGTTGCCTCGAAATGCCTCGCTGTTCGCGTAGGCATCGTCGAGCATCTCAAAGTAGCCCTGCCCTTCGATCTCGGGCAGCGCCTGGCGGATCGGCTTGCCGATCACGTCGCGGTGCCCGACGAGCTGCAGGTAGGCCGGGTTGACAAGATCGAATACGTGTTCCGGTCCGCGTAGCATCGCCATGAAGCTGGGCGCTTGCGCGAAGAGCTGTTCGAACTTCTCGCGGTCAGCCAGGTTGCGGCGCTCGGCGAGCACCTGCCCCGTCGTCTCCCTGCATGGGCAGAATATGCCGGCGATCAGGCCGCTCTCGTCGCGCACGGGCGTGTACGAGAAGGCGAAATGCGTCTCCTCCCGATAGCCGTGACGGTCCATCATGAGCATGATGTCGTCCATGTGGACAGCTTCGCCGGCATAGGCCTGCTCGACGATAGGCACGAGGTCGTCACGGATCTCCGACCACACATCCAGGAGCGGCCGTCCCAGGGCGTCAGGATGCTTGCGCCCGAGGACCCCGGCGTAACTCTGGTTGTAGAGCAGCGTGCGCTCGGCACCCCAGGCGACGAACATAGGCTGCTTGGAGCCCAGCATGACCATCACCAGCGTGCGCAACGCGACCGGCCAGGCCGCGGGCATGCCGAGCGGTGTGGCAGACCAGTCGTGCTCCCGCATGAGCACGCCCACCTCGCCGCCGCTGGCAAGGAAATCCGGCCAGCCCTGCTGGTCCACCTACGTGCGCTCCGGGTTGTGTGACGTGCCGACATCCCGTCCCCATCGTGCCGGTGCGTCCTTCCGCGGTTCGGTCCGCTCCGGCAAGTGCAGGGCGGCGCGGACCACCTCGCTCGCGTTGCGGAAGCGGCCCGACGCGATCCGGCCGGCGATGAACGCCTCGATCTCCGGGGTAAGCGACACGTTCCTGGTCGTGGGCCTGTGGGACATGGCAACAGCATCGATAGGCCAGGCTGCTTGTCAACGCTTGGCAGCCGATGCCATCTGTCAGTTTTTGTTGCTATCTGGCAGCATTTGATCTGCGTTGCCACACCGGTGTGACTACCTCTTGCGCACGGAGCGGCAAACAGCCGGCGAGCCGTCACGAACGAAGCCATGAATCTGCGCTAGATGGCCAAAACACATAGCTTCGCGGTCACTGGGCCCAATACGACGCCTGCCCGGCTATGGCCGCATCGACCAGGCGCATTGCCTTCGCCACCTGGTCAGCGGCAGTCGAGTCCACCGCCCTGTCCCGAAGGTCGGCTAGCAGGACCCGTGCGGCCCGCAGCTCGACCACCTGCGGTTCGGTCCAGCACAAGCGCCCGCAGAGTTGCACCTCAAGGATCGCGCTGGCGCAGGCGGTGGGCGTCGTCCGGGTTGCCGCGGCCTGCTCGTGCAGCCTGCGCCTCACGTCGTCCCGCAGCCGCAGCGTGATCTTCTGGCTGGACCCGCTTGCCGGGACGGTCGGGACCTCGCCTGCGGCTTCCTCGGCGAACATGCGGATCAAGGCCGCCGGCTTATGTCCCACCGAGCGCGCATAGGAGGCAAAACGGTCACGGACGCTGCGGCGCACATGCCCGGTTATGGTCACGATTGGGTCAATCGCTGGCATGTTCTCCATCCAGACTTAGAAGTCAGCCGCCTTGGACCTGTACCGTGTGTACAGCCTCTCCACCCCGTGCATGCCCGCCATAAGGGCCAGAGCCAGCGCCCCGAGGTATGCCGCGGACCAGGCATCACGGGCCATGCCGTAGTGCCAGAACAGGAAGGACATCACCCCGGCACCCACGAAAGCCGCAGCCGCAACCCACCAGAGCAGACGAGCCGTTATCGCGATACCGACCAGCATGACGAACAGCGCCTGGTCTGCCATCGCGCCCACAACAGCCCCAACCGCCCGCATAACCCCGCCCAAGAATGCCGGGATAGCCCATGGACGGCGCTGCTGGATGACAGGGAGGAGGGGCATGGCAAGCTCCTTTCAGACGCTGAGCGGCGGCCTGGGACGGGTGGGGTCGGCAATCCAGGCGCGCACCTTGGCAACCCTGCCGGCGTCGGGATCAGCGCTCCGGCTGACAGAGGCGGCGGTCTTTGCCTCAGAAGGCGCAGGCTGTGAAGGTGCGGCAGGAGGCGCTGACGTGGCGGAGCTGGTATGGACGGCAATCAGCCGCCGCCCTTCTGTGACGGTCAGCTCCTCGATGCGCTCAAGGCCAGAGGCCAGGGCGGCCCTTTGCTCCGACGTCGCACGCTGCCAGGCCGCGTTCATCTCGTAAATCGCGCGGATGTTGGCCCGGTTGACCCAGCCGGCCAGCAACGGCGCCGTCTCGTCCAGGCTGGCCAGCACGCGGTAATGCTTGAGCGACTGTGGATCAGGCAGCGCCAGCACGGTTGCGATCTCGGCGTTCTTCATGCCCCGTTCGGTCAGGGTCGTTATGGCTGCGGCCAGCTCCGTATCGGTGTTGGAGGCCCTGTGCTGGTTCTCGATCACCTGGGCCTCAAGGCCGACCTGCTGCGCGCCGACCAGCACGGCGGGGATGTCGGACAGGCCGGCAAGCTTGGACGCCCGCAGCCGGCGCGCACCCCACCGGAGCAGGTAGCGCCCCTGCGCGGCCTGGACGACGCCAACGGGCTGCAGGACGCCCACCATGCGGATGCTGGCGGCGATCTGCTCAAGCCTGGCCGGGTCGAACTCGCGCCGGGGCTGGGCCGGGTCCTCGTCTATCAGGTCCACCGGCAGACGGGTTGCCGGGGCTACGCCCGGCCGCACCGCGACCTTGGCATCCAGGCGGTCCAGGACCGATCCGCCGAAGCGGGAAATGGCTGCGCTGCTCATCAGGCGAACTCCATCATGCGTTCGATCTCGCTCAACACGGTGCGCATCTCGTCAGCTGCCTGCTTGATGCTGCTGCTCATCCGGCCGGCGCGGTCGCGCATGTTCCAGACAGGGCACGCATCCGCGCGATACCGGGCATAGGCATCACGGGAGACGATGGCGCCCTCGACCACGATGCGGCCGACCTTGTGCGACAGGTCCTCGAACAAGGCGCGCTGCCGCGGGGAATGAGTGTCGTAGCGGCTGACCAGCAAAGGGCGCTGCCGGGTCAGGTCAGGCCAGGGCTTGCCGTAGTGGCTGCACACCGCCGTGATGGTGTCCACCACGCTCTGGACGGCCTCAAGGCTGGCTTCGTTCAACTCGATGGGCGCGATCACCAGGTCGGCGACCAGCAGCGCTGCGGAGGTCCGCACGCCGAATGCCGGCGGGGTGTCGATCACGACGGCATCGTAGTGCTCGGCGCAGAGTCGCAGGGAAGCGCGGAACGTCTCGGCCATCTCCGCCGGGTCCTCGCGCTCCAGCGCCTCAAGCTGGCGGGTGCGGGCTGCCAGCGTGATCGGCCCGATGCTGGGGATGACGGTTGGCTCTGCGAACATGCTGATCGCGTCGATCGGCGACGCATAGGCCCGCATGGGTTCGGTCAGGGCGCTCTGTTGCTGGTCGAGGTCAATGACCAGGACCCGGCGCTTCTCGGACAGCTTGTGCGCAGCATGGAAAGCAAGGGTCGTTTTGCCAACTCCGCCCTTCTCGTTCGCGGAAACCAGGACGCGCATCGTGTCGGCGATGGCTGGCGTCATCTGTCGGCCTTCCGCGGCTTTGTGGGGATAGCCTCTTTCTCGCGGTGCTGGTCAACGATCCGTCGCAGCAGTTCGGTGAGGGAGATACCCAAGCGTTCTGCTTCGCCCGCAAGATACTCGTCTTGCGGCTTGCTCAAGTAAACGTTGCGCCGCACAGTTGTCATAGGACCAATCTGGCACTATCTTGACCCCATATCAAGAACTGCGTGACAGCATACCTACCACTCCCGACGCCGCCCCCACTCCGCAATGTGGTCTACCCGCTCCTGCACGGTCAGCTCAGCCCCATGCAGGTTCTCCGCAATCTCCCGCGGCCGGGCATCACCGCGCGAACGCAGAACTTCCTTCATCCAGTAATTGCGCTGGGCGCGATAACCCACTCGTTGCAAAAGCATTGTCGTAGAATCCACCTTATGGAAAAAACGCCGTAGTCCTGGTGAAGTCCCCGGATAGTCCCTGCGTGCTCCTACGACCGGAGCAGCGTGAGGACTTTGCCGATCGTAGTATTCGGGCCTCGTCGGAGGTGGCCGGGCGGGCGCGATGACTTGCTATAATCGTTGCGACCCTCGACCTTCCGAATGAAAGTCTACCGTCCCACCCAGGCGTCAGTCCTTCGCCGGATATAGCCGTGCTACCTTGGAAGCAGTCGGCATTGAGCTCATTGAGCAGAAGGGCAGCGTGCCGAGGGGCTAGTAAAAATGGAGGGCCGAGTTGGTTGACATAACGGTCGCGGACATCACGCGAGAACGCCTACGCACCCTTACCCAAATTGTTGCGTTTACAAAGGGTGGCGAAGCTAAATCAGTTTGGGATAGCTTGCGCCTTCCCCCTTTTGCCGGCTCTGGCCATGAGAGAACGCTGATGGAGCGGGCCTACGTGGGGTCACCTCACGGTTTGCTCAAAATCGCACGCTAAGCCGAGAACCCTGACGTGTAAGAGGCTTGCACAAACCTACGATTGCGGAAGGATGCGGGCCAACACGGTTACTCCTGGCAATTTTCGTTGCATAAACCTCTTTCAGAACCGCGTTGAAAGGCAAGCACCAACCGAACGCTCGTTAGCGTGCGATTTTGAGCAAACCGTGAGGTGACCCCACCTACTGAATGTTCGCATTTCCGCTGGGTCCGCTTTCTGCGCTGACTAACAGACAGGAGCCCAGAAACCAGCCCGGATGGGCTTGTGACCACTTATTACACGTATCCTCAATCTGCCTCACCCTGCGCAAGCACGACCAAATGCCCTGTCCCCTCCACCATCCTTCGCAGTCATCACCTCTCACTGGCCAGATCGCCGCGTGACACGCAGGTGCTGGATGGTCGTGGTTGCACCCGTAAGCTCGGCGTCGACTGCGGACGCCAAGTCGAAGAAGCGTCTGCGCACCCCCAAAGCGTGCGGATTGGAGTGCTCGATGGCCTGAAACACCTCTGGCGAGTCGTGCCGGACCATGCCGACGCCCTCCATGAGCAAGTCGAAGCTTCTCGTCGTCAGATGCGTCGGCAGCGGCTCCATTTGGACGAGAACCTTGGCGATGAGGTGGGTCAAGCCTTGGACCGTCGCAGCGTCGCGGTCATGGATCTCAGGCGTCGTCACGATGACCCTCAAGCCGAGCGCTTTTCGAAGGAACGCGCTGATGCGGGCCGCGCTCCGGCCTCGGATCGGGCAGACGGCGATCTTGAGCCCCTTAATTCCGTTGCGGGCGCTCTGTGGTCCGAACAGCGGATGCGTTGCCACGATGTCGACATAGCCAGGAAGACCACGCCGCATGATGTCCGCTGGGACTATCTTGACCGAGCCTACGTCGAGCACGAGCGATCCAGGCCGCAGATGCGGAGCGATTGCCCTGACGGCCTCGTCAAGTTTGCCAACTGGCGTTGCAAGAACGACGACCGGGCAGCTCGCCGCGGCCGGAAGGCTGGTGAGCATGACGCCACCCTCCTCCTCGGCCGGTCCAGGGGCTAAGGCAGGGTCGTAGGCAAGCACGCGGAAATACGGTTGAAGATGCTGCGCCATCAAGCGCCCGAACGCGCCGAAGCCAATGATGCCCAGGGCTGATCGGGAGGCGCTGACGCTGTTGTTTGCCATGGTCTGGTCCCTACAAGGCTGCAAGGTCAACGTCCTCCACCAAGCGTGACTGCCGATGGCCCAGCCCATGCTGCTCCATCGGGTATCCTCCCCAGTCTGAGACGATGCTTTCGTGGCGGCGGCAGCCATCAGGACGGTGCAGAGCCTGCAAGCGGCGGCGCTGCATCAAGCCTCTGGGGCCAGATGCCGGCCGGATCGCTATCCCTGGACTGGTCTTCAGGGAGGGCTGGCCGCTCCTGGATGCGCCCTACGTCTCTAAAAGGATCATGTAGAGGCTGCTGGCGACGATCAGCGCGGCACCCAAAAGGGCAGGGATCGAGGGCACCTCGCCCCAGACCATGTATCCAAACCCGGTCGCCCACACAAAGGTAGAGTATTCCAGGGGGGCTACGGTTGCCAAAGGGGCGGTGTTGAACGCCTGCGTCATGAGCAGGTGACCCAGGCTGGCCGCAAGCCCCATCGCAGCCATCAAGCCGATGTCCCCAACCGGCATCGCCTTCCAGGGTTGGAGGGCGAGAAGGGCGGTGGAGATCAAGGCCGTCCCCGCGCTGGAGTAGAAGACGATCCTATAGGTCGGCTCCGTGCCGCTGAGCCAGCGGCCGCTTAGGTTGAGGCCCGCGTAGCAGACGCATGCCAGCAGCGCGAAGGCCACGCCGACGCTTCCGGCCCCCAGGCCGGGTTGCAAGGCGAGCAGGATGCCCAGGAACCCAAGCCCGACACAGCACCAGGACGCAGCGCCGACCTTCTCCCCGAATAGCGGCGCTGACAGGACCGTCACAAGCAAGGGCGCCCCGAACACCACGATGGTGACGTCGGCCAGGGAAAGCTCGCGCAGCGCCAGGAACACGCAGCAGGGGCCGCCGAACCCGGCGACCAGGCGGAGCGCATGGCCGGGAAGCCGGCCAGTCCTGAGCGACCGCCAGCCGCCCATCATGCTCAAGCCGATAAGGAGGACCGCGATCATGACCCAAGACCGAATTGCCAGGATCTGCGACACCGGGTAGGTGCCGACCAGCCACTTGCCCAAGGCATCGACGGTCGCCATTGCCAGCATGGCCGCGAGCATGCAAGCAACGGCAGCGCGGTGCCGCCCGGCGTGGTGGGCGGTGGCGGACAGGCCGACTTCCATGGGTTCCGTCAAGGTCCGAAGGTCTCCAGCAGCGCCGCAATGGCCTGGTCCAGCTCGCTGGGTTCTATCGTGAAGCAGAGCCGGATATGGTGTTCCAGCCCGAAGGCCGTGCCCGGGACAGCCGCAATCGAGTGGGCTTCCAGCAAGTAGCGGGCAAACTCAAGGTCCGAGTGAACGTCCGAAAGCTTGCCATACAGGCCAGATATGTCCGGAAACAGGTAGAACGTCCCTGTGCTGGGAGTGCATCGAATGCCGGAGATGCAGTCGAGCGCGCCGAGCAGGCGGTCATGCCTTGCCTTGAGCAGGCCCGGCAACGCATCCACATAGTCGCGCGGGCCACGCAGAGCGGCGACCGCCGCGGCTTGTGAAATCGAGCACGCATTGAAGGTGTTCTCGAGCTGGATGCGGGTCAGGCGGCCAATCAAGGCGCCCGCGCCGGCAGAGAACCCAATCCGCCAGCCCGGCATCGAGTGGGATTTAGAAAAGCTGTTGACGACCAGCACACGGGCCCGGAGCTCGGGGCAGACATTGACGATGTTCTCCGGGATGCCTGTGAAGTGGGTTGCCTCATAGACGTCGTCAGAGGCGATCATCAGGTCGGGAAAGCGCAGGAAGAGCGCCGCCAGCTTCTCCAGCTCGTGCCGGCTGTAGGATTGCCCTGACGGGTTGTTGGGGCTGTTGATGACGATCAAGCGGGTTTTCCCGGTAAGCGCAGGCGCGAGCGTCTCCGCGCTGACCTTCAGCGCGCCCTCGCATGGCTGCACGACTTTCACCCTGGCCTTGCGCCCGCGCAGCATGGACATGTACGGCGACCAGTATGGCGCCAGGAGGATCGCTTCGTCGCCGGGCTCCAGACAGTCGCGGAACAGGTTGTACAGGCCCTGCTTCGCACCACCCGATACAAGGATTTCGTCGGGATTGTAGCGCAGCCCGTTTATGGCCCAGAGCTTCTCCGCCGCTGCCTCCCTGAGTGCCGCGGTGCCGGCGATGGAGGTGTACTTCGTCTCGCCGTCCCGGATCGCCCGTATGCCGGCTTCCTTGACGTAATCGGGGGTATCGAGGTCGAGCTCCCCCTTGCACATGTTGATCACAGGACGACCCTCGCTCTTCATCCGGTCCGCAGTGCTCGCGAGATAGACGAGGGTATCGATGCCGGCCTGATCGGACAGGGCGGCCGGCGGCTGCATCAACGCTTCATTCACGGGCGTATTCCTACATGGAGGGGCACGTCGCGCACCGTCCGACACTGCGCCTGTGCTGCAAAGGGCGCAGTGTCGGAGCGGGCGCACGCCCCAGCGGGCTGTGCCGGGCGGCTAGGCTTCGGCAGGCTCCAGCCTTGGCGATGCCGGCGAGGCCTGCGCCCAGGTGCGGCGCGGGATGAGCCAGTATGGCGAGTCGTCGGGCAGGCAGGCCGCATCGAGGCCCGAGCGGGCGAGGTGGTCCAGGCCGATCTTCACCCGCTCGACACGCCGCGCAATGCCGTCCTTGGTTACGGCGTCATACGGGTGGCCTTGGGCGCTGGCTCCCATTTTCAGGAAGATCGGAGCGCCAACCTGGATGATCTCAGGGATCTCGCCGAACCGGATGAAGCCGCCTTTCGCCTTGTAGACGTCGATAGGCAGGGAGATCGACACTGAGTCGGGCACATGCGCACGGATCTCCTGGACTACCTGCAAGCTGATGTCGTGCAGCACCACCAGGTTGTTGGCGCCATTCTCGACGTAGACCTCGGCGATCATCGCGTTGGCGACCATCGAATGCGTTGAGGTGGCGAAGGTGGTGTCCTTCGGGATAACGCCGTCGTGGCGCAGCCGCGACAGGGTCCTGAGCACGCCGAGGTCATACGTGATAATCCCCTTGCACCCGGCGTCAATCACCCGCAGCGCGCCGTCGATCGCGTGCGCGAACGCCTCGTGGTTGTTCAGCACGCGACCCTGCTCGATGCCGAACTCGCTGCGTGCAAAAGTCGCCTTGCGGTCATATTCAGGTCGCGGGCCAGTGGAGAACAGCATGCCGTAGCCGGTTTCGTTGCAGCAGGCGAGCATCTCCATCTTCTCGCTCTCGGACAGGACAAGCTCACCGACGGTCTCGCCGAAGCGCGCCCGCATGATCCCGGCGTTCTGGAGCAGGGGAACGATCGTCTCCAGGATTTTCAGCGACGTCACGACCGGTATCTCGATCCCATACTGGCCGCCACCGGGGAACTGCTTGCCGGACGAGCGCAGCGGCACTTCGTCGCTGTAGGGTATGCCACGCTCCTGAAGCAGGCTCCGCGCACGCGCGGCTCCGCGCTTGATCGTGCTTTCCATGGTGATCTCCTTTTGAATTAAAGCGCCTGGGCCGTTTCCCAGGCGCTGGCCATGCTCGCGGCGCGCAGCATGGTCACGACTCTGGCGCCGGGCACGGGTGCCCCCGCGTCAGCGAAGCGCCGGCGCGCACCCAGCCAGGCGCGCTCCCATTCCTCATGCGATCCAACAACTGCCCCGGGGTCGCGGCTGCTCCGCACAAGGAAGCTCGGGAACCAGGGACGGTTCGATTGACCCCCTGCAGGATAGTAGCGGAAATCAAAGCTCCAACGGACACCCTGGCTACGGATTGGCAGAGAGGCGTGCGGCATCTTTTTGTGCAGGATGACCACGTCGCCGGCCCGGACCTCGAGCGGAACCTGCGCCGCCTCCATCTCGGCGACCTGAGCTTCCGTTGCGGGAAAATTAAGCAGCCTGTCCGCATGCCGGTGGTAGCCGGGAACGACGAGGAGGGGCCCATCTTCCAGGCCGACGTCCTGCATGGCAATCCAGACCGTCAGGAACTCCGTATCCCACGATTTCGGCATCATGGCGAGGACGTCCTGATGCCAGATCGTGGTCTTGTACAAGGCCTCCGCTTTCTTGGCCTCGTGGCTCTGCCGCCCTGGCGAAAGCAGGTCCTGCGGCAGCTTCGCGCGGTAGTGCTGATCCGGGCTGACGCAAACCTCCGGGCCGATCAGCGCCGCCACGACATCAAGGACCTCAGGACAGGTCAGCAGGTTGTAGACTGCCCTGCCTAAGTGGACAGGCGTATCCTCGTGCAATACCGAGAATGGGCTGTAGGGCAGCGTGATGTCGAGCTGCTCAAGGAACTCGCGAGGGAAACCGGGTTCGCGACAGAGGTCGTGCAGCCGGCTGCGGAACGGCCCGGCTGCCCGGGCGGGACCGTCCTGCTTGCTCCGCCCGGCTCCCCACTCCGCCTCCAGGCGGGTCAGCAACTCGGAATACTCAGCCTCCAAGGGAGCCAGGTAGCGCGCAGGGTCTACAACTCCTGGGACGACGAGATAGCCGTCCCTATCCAAGCGCTCGCGCAGCCCGGTCAGCTTGGGCTCAACAGTCTGCCTTGCCTGGGGCCGGACGGTATGCGCGGGCACGTGAGGCTGGGGCGCGGGCGGGTAGCCCTTGCCGGCTTCCCAAGCGTCCGCGATGCCGCTGGCCACCAGGAGGGCGTAATCACGCGGGCCGGGAACAAGGGTCCCGGTCCGCGCAAAGTGCTGGCGCGTGGCTTCCCAGCCTGCCCGCCAGTCGCTCGCGCGCGCCGTAACCTCGCTGGGATGAGCCGCGCTTCGAACCAGGAAGCTGGGGAAGTAGGGCCGGCTGGAGACCTGCCCGGCCGTGTAGTAGCGGAAATCGAAGCTCCAGCGGATCTGCATGCCCCGGTTCTCCAGGGACGCGTGCGGCGTCCGCTTGTTCAGCAGGACCACGTCGCCCCGGCGCACCGGCAGCGCAATCGCCTCCCGGTCGAGGCTCGCGATCATGGCCTCGGGAACCGGGAATGGCAGCAAATCGGGCCGGCGATGATAGCCTTTCGCCACGACAAGGCACCCAGTGCCCTCGTCCGCGTCCTGCATGGGCACCCAGGCGGTGACGATGTCCGAATCCCGCGATTGCGGCATCTGCGTCTGCGCGTCCTGGTGCCAGACCGTCGTCCTGTAAAGGGCTTCGCCCGGCCGTCCCTTGTGGCTGTAAGCCGCATGGGACGGGTCTCGCACCGGAAACTTCAGCCGGCAGTGCTGGTTCGGCGCAGCTGTGATTTCAGATCCGAGCACGGCTTGCATGCTGTCGAGCAAAGCCCCTTCCGTCAGCAGCCCGAACACAGAGTCCGGCAAATACATCGGGCTGTCGTCCATGATCCGGGTGAATGGGTTGTAGGGCAGCATAATATCGAACTCTGTCAGTGCAGCCGGAATGAGGTCTGGGGTTTCCGACAGATTGAGCAGCCCATCCCGGAAACTCCTGCAATTCCTGTCCACCTGCAGCAGGTCACTGCGTTTGCCAGCAACGACATGCAACTGCTGGAGATAGTCGTCCTCAATTCGGAGAAGGGTCTCCTCCGCGATCGCGGAACTTAGAACCGCGAAGCCGTTTTCCTGAAAGCCGCTTAAAGGGTAGAGGCTCGATGCTGAGGGCTGCAATATGTTTCTCCTCTTCCGGCGGCCCCAATGACTACCCGCAAGGGCATTGTGCTGCATAGCTAACTGCGACTTACATCACGCAATTGTTATGTTAAACAAGTAGTTAATGATACGTTGCATCATTTTGATATAAGTGGCTGCCAAGCCACATTTTATGTGGCGGCTTGCGCCCGGGCTTGGCGGAAATAGAGGCACTGATCGGAAATGCCGCCACGCCCTCGGGCCTACATAGTTTATAATGGCTCGATACGGTTATTTTGTGATGGTCAATGATCTCAGCAGCCTTGATCCTATCAATCAAGGTCAAACAGCACGTGATAATCCGGTTTATCGGTAGCTCTTGTTGCGCGTCTATGATAGCAGGCTAGTGGTAGGCTGCTTAGGATCGTAAGGGGCACCGAAGCCGCCAGTGTCAGGGTGTTGGCGGTAGAATACGGTGAGGGCTTTCCCGAGAGTAAGCTGTTCGGCCCAAGACCAACGTTTCATCGCGGCAGCGCTCTCGCGGAACATGGCTTCGAAATCAGGATCTGGATCTGCCGGTAGCTCAAACTCCTTTGGATGCAAGACATGCATCCATGCGTCAAATGCGCGCATCTCGGGAGACATGCGCCCGGTGATCCGATGGTGAAATATGCAGCTCAGGCCGATTGTTGGCCTTACATATTCTGCATGATGATGAACTAGCGTATCCTCAGGATCATTGTCGGCATGCTTTAGAAAATTGGGAATCTTATTGAAATGCCGCCAGCCGACTTTAGCCATTACCTCGTCTAACTTCGCACTATAATCATCTGTCCGCCTTGTGGGGTAAAGGTCACGGAGCACCCTAAAACTAGGGTCTAGGGACAAAGTTTTACGGACCACCTAAGTTACTGACGTGCTTGGGCTTGGGCACAAAGTCTGACCTTCAGCCGCCAGTTCAGGATGGCCGCGGCGAAGGCGA
>JAABUP010000601.1_pt1 | contig 78258 bp, 77 predicted proteins | sample 5559201 | NCBI WGS metagenome assembly JAABUP01 (sample SAMN10711887, study PRJNA513373) | rock metagenome | isolation source: Antarctica rocks | place: Antarctica
CGCCGTGATGCCGACGGTCACGGGCGTATCGGTCACGCCCTCAGCGGCTTCGGTGGCGGGCGGCCAGAGCCAGCAGCTCTCGGCGACGGTGAGCGGGGCGGGCGGGCCTTCTCAGGCGGTGACGTGGTCGGCGTCCGCGGGCACGGTGAGCGCCTCGGGCCTGTTCACGGCCCCGGCGTCCTCGGCCGGCGTGCAGGCGGTGGCGGTGACGGCGACGAGCGTGGCCGACCCCACCAAGAGCGCCACTGCCACCGTCACCATCCCCGCCGCCGCGGGCACGACACCGGGCGCGCTCAACATCGGCTTTCTCGGGGACTCGATCACCCACGGCGTCGGAGACAACGGCGGGCCGGGCGCTTACGACGTGGCCCTGGCTGATCTTTCCTTGAACGGCTACCAGGTCACCGGCGTCAACTACGGCAACAATGGCGCGAGCGTGTTTTCCTTCTATCAGCAGACCGACGGGCCGCTCAAAGCTTTCAAGAAAGCCGGCGTGGCAGTCGTGAGCATCATGCTCGGGACAAACGATGCGCGGATGGATGTCAACACATCACCTCAGGACTACCATGACAAGCTGCTCGGGATTATCAACTCGTTCCTCGCGGACGGTACCGGAATCCAGAAGGTCATCCTCAACTACAGCCCGTACATCCAACCTTCTTCGTCGACAGCGTGGGGCACTGGTGCCGACGCCCAGCTCCAGGCCTACCAGGCACAGATCGACTCGCTCTGCAACGGGTCGACGATCCTTCAGGGGGATCAGCTCGCCTATCGGTTCTTCCAGCAGCACCCTGAGCAGGGCGACGGCGTCCATCCCACTCCTCAGGGCCACCAAGACCTGGGCAAGCTGTGGGCGATCGGCATCACCCATGCCCTCGGCGGAATGGAGACGCTGTCGTACCCGACGGGAGCAATCCCCCACCGCCGCCGATGACACCCCCCCGGCGGCAGAAGAAGATGCTATTCCGAGGGCGGGAGCAGGCTCACGTCTTTTGTTGTCTTCTTCTTCGCGATGCCGCTCATAAAGGGGCGCTCAAACGCCAGGTGGAAGAGGTAGCAGCACACGAGCGTGATGGGGATGCCGATGAAGAACATGGCGGCCGAGGTGCGGGGGTCGGAGTGCGTGAGCTTGTAAAACGCGACGCGCACCTTACCCTCGATAGGCAGGCTGATCAGATAGATGCTGTATGAGAACGTGCCCAGGCGGGTCACCCATCCGCACTCCAGGAAGCGCAGGACCAGCGGCTGACGTTTGTGGGCGACGCGGAGCGATGACCGCGTGCACGAGCAGATCAGGAACACCGCCGCCAGCCCGACCAGGACGTCCGCGACCCAAGGCTGCGGCAGATCCAGCTCCCCGGTGGGAGCGACCCTCCGGGCGCCGAACATCGCCAGGGGGAGGAACAGCCCGAACAGGAGTGCGGAGATTAGGCCGCAGGGGACTCTGTCCCGGAGCCTCCGGTAAGGCTGCTGGTCCGAGAAATTGAAGGCGGCCCCGGCCATCCCGAACGCGAACAGTCCGAGGTATTGTGGGGACGCCCAGGCGAGGTTGTGGCCGCGCGGCAGCAGCAGGAGCGGGGCGATGCCGAGGGCGAGTCCGGCCCCGACGGCGGCCAGACTCCCGAAGCGCCGCCAGACCGGCAGGAGGAACAGGGCGAACAGGAAATAAATCTGCCACTCGGTCGCCACGCTCCAGTGCGTCCCATTGATGCCGAAGTTGTACTCGCGGAACCAATTATGGATCACCAGGAGGTGCGTGATGATGTCCATCGGCTGGAAAGCGCTGTCGTAGCCCTTGTCCCCGGTGCTCATGTGCAGACCGGCCATCAGATGCCGGGAGACGAAGGTGATCGCGAGCGTGGCGGCCAGGGCAAAATAGTAGGGCGGAAGAATCCGGCGGGCGCGTCGCTTGAAGAACCCGGCCATGCCCCCGGTGACCCGTCCGTCGCCGGCCAGGACGATGGGAATCATCAGCGAGTACCCGGAAAGGACAATGAAGACCGCCACAGCGTAGTGCCCGAAGCGCATCCAGACGAGCCAATGTGCCAGTGCGGGGGAAATCTCGCGCGGCGAATACTGGTGGAACAGCACGACGTAGAGCGCGGCCAGGCCGCGCAGGCCGTCCAGAAACTTGAGCTTGAGGCGCGGCTTCCCGGCGGGCGGCACCGGGACACCGCCCGGAAGGACATCTTGGGCGAGCGTATTAATGGGAGTTATCCTGACTGAATCATTCGGGCGGCTGTTGGACACCGCCTGTGGCCGGTGAAGCGGCGCGGACGGACCTTGCGCGCTGTTCTCCGCTCCCGCACATCGTGACCTGCAATATTCGTGCCAACCCCCCGCCGCGCCTCCGCCCGCTTGTTTGGCTGGGTGCCGGCCTGCGTATCTCCCCCGCGCTGCGGGGAAGGCTCATCGGTGACGGCCCGGCGCGTTCAGCGGGCGGATTTTTCGAGCGCCTTGCCCAGGCTCCGGCTCAGGAAAGGCCGCTCGAAGGCCAGATGAAACAGGTAAGAGAAGAGCAGTGCGAGCGGGACGCCCGCCCCCAGCATCAGCACCAGGGCGAGCGTCGGCGGCAGGGGCAGCGGACGCAGGAAATACTGACAGGCGGCGAGAACGGGCGCGTGGATCAGATACAGGCTGTAGGAATAGACTCCCAGCGCCACGGCGGGGCGCGACTCCAGCAGCCGCAGAACCCACGGCGCGTCCCGGCGAGTTGCCGGGGACCGCGCGACGGCGGTCTCGTGATGGCGGGTCAGATAGCGGGTGCAGAACACCAGAAGGCAGGCCGTGGCCGCGCCGACGAGGACGTCTTTGAACGCCAGCGAGAGCGGCCACGGGGTGTGCCACAGGCTGACGAGGACCAGCCCTGCGACCAGCAGGACCGCCATCCAGCCCCAGGAGAGCCGCTCCCGGCAGAGGAAGAGCGGGGTCTTCGAGGAGAAGTTCAGGTCAGCCGCCGCCATCCCGAGCGCGAAGAGGCCCAGGAACTGCGGGCTGACCCCGCTGAACCGGTTAAAAAACAAGATCAACGGTACGAGGCCGATCAGAAACGCCGCCGACGCGGCGATCACCGACCCGAAGCGCCGCCACAGGGGGAGTAGCAGAAGTGGGAACAGAAAGTAGATCTGCCACTCGGTCGCCACGCTCCACATCGGGTAGTCGATCTTGGAATGCCAGCGCGGGTCGAAGTTGTGGACCAGCAGCAGGTGAGAGACGATCACGCCGGGAGTGAAGGCGGGCAGGGCCTCGCTCCACAGGGCCTGGGGGTGCGAGAGGTCGTGCAGGGCAGGGACGAGGGCGATAAGCAGCAGCGTCACCCCCATCGCCGCGTAGAAGGGCGGCAGGATGCGCCTGGCCCGCCGCTGGAGGAAGCCCAGGGCACCGCCCTGGAGACGGCCCTCCTGAGATCGGACGATGGGCAGCATCAGGCAGTAGCCGGACAGCACGATGAAGATGTCAACGGCGCTCCGCCCGAGGTACAGCCAGTAAGTCAGCCGCGCGACGAGCGGCGGCAGGCTGGCCTCGGCCGTCAGCCCATAATAGGCGTGGTGCAGGACGACGTACAGGGCCGCCAGCCCGCGCAGTCCGTCCAGATAATCCAGCCGCAGGCGGGGCGGCGGGGCGGCTGGCGTCGATTCCGGACTCCGCGAGGACAATGGGGTGGGGGGCGACATGGCAATCTCTTGTTCAGCGGACGGCATCTATTATCCACAATTCCGGCCCGATTATGGCCCCCTCTTCATGACCCTCTCTTCACACGGCCCGGCAATGGGTTGAGTGCAAGCAATTAACGCGATAGATTCGCGGAGAGTTAACCCTGCGCGCCTCCCGCGCGAATGGCGCGGTGCCGCGGGTTCCTGGGTTGTAATTGTGTCCAAGAAAGAAGAATGTGTACAGAAACCCGGAAGGGGGCGGTTGAAACCGCAGCAACCTGGGCACAAAGTCATCCCAACATATCCTCCGCCCGCGCGGAATCAGGCCATCGTTCGGGCCTGAACCTGCGGAGGCAGGTTTCGTGTTGAAGCCGGGGCGTGACAGGCTGTATGCCCCGCCGGGTGCAGGATATGCCTGCCTTTCGTGTATAATCCTGACGCGCGTTCCGAACCATCCGTAAGAACGAATCAGGCACCTGCCGTAGGATGCCCATCGAACTGACACCTATGCCTTATCCAGCAACTGCTGCCCCGGCGTCCGCGGCAAAGGCGCTCCATGTCCGCTTCCTGTCTCAGAACCGGCCTGGACCGCGCATGGGCATGGGGCATTACGAGCGACTGCTGATCCGCTCCCTGATCGCGAGCGGCGTACTGGAAAACGGCTGGCGCTTCGACATCCGCTTCGCCGGGCGCGCGCCCAAGGGCGGCCTCGCCCCCGAGGAACTGGCACCGGGGCTGACCGGCGCGTCCTTCGAGGGGTATTCCCCGGCCCGCCTCGCGTCGCTGCCCTGGCCCGTCGCGCGCGCCGCCGTCGCGCTGCGGCGGGGGGCACCCGATCTGCACCACTCGCTCGCGCTGGATTACCCGGCACCCGCCGGCACGCCCGCCGTCTATACCATCCACGACCTGCCCCCGGCCCGCTTCGCCGATGAGGGGACGCTGCCGCGCTGGGCGGGGCGGGCGGGGCGGGAGGCCCAGGCGATTCTGACGCCGTCGGAGTTCGCCAAGCGCGAACTGGTGGAGCTGCTGGACCTGCCCGCCCGGCGCGTCCACGTCGTCCCCAACGGCTACGAGCGCGACGTGTTCCACCCGGACATCGTCCCCCTCGACGCCGCCGGCCTAGCCACGCGGGGCATCCCCAGCCCGTTCCTGCTTTACTCCGGCGGGTGGACGCGCCGCAAGAACGTCCGCGCCCTGCTGGACGCCTGGGCTATGCTCGCGCCGCGTCATCCCGGCCTGACTCTGGTCCTGGCCGGGCCGACCGGGCCGCTGCAAGGCCTCGCCGCGGAGGCCCGCGCCCCGCGCGTCGTCGTCGCGGGCTACCTAGAGCGGGACGTGCTGCCCCGCGTCCTCAAGGCGGCCACGGCCCTGGTCTACCCTTCCATCTACGAGGGCTTCGGCCTGCCCCCGCTCGAAGCGATGGCGCTGGGCGTCCCGGTCGTCGCCGTGCGCGCCGGCGCGGTGCCGGAAGTCGTCGGCGACTGCGCCGTGCTGGCCGACAGCGGCGCGGCGGACAGCCTGGCCTCGGCCATGGAATGCCTGCTCGGCGACCCGGCGCGGGCCGATTCTCTGCGCCGGAGCGGGCCGGGGCGGGCCGGTCGCTTCTCCTGGGAGGCGCACGCCGCCCGGGTGCTGGACATCTATCGCGAGGTGACCGCGGCATGACAGGCGCAGCCTTAAGAGACACCAAAACAGCGCCGGCTTGGCCCCTGCGCCTTGCCGCCCTGCTGCCTTACCTGTTCCTGCTGGGGGCGGCCTACTCCGTGTTCGCGGAGACGGTAGACGACCCCTACATCACGTTCCGCTACGCCGCCAATCTTCTGGCGGGGCACGGCCCGGTTTTCAACGTCGGCGAGCGGGTGGAGGGCTTCACAAGTCCGCTGCACCTCCTGCTGTCGATCATCCTGCTGACCGTCGCGCCTGCCGTGGACATCCTGTTCAAGGCGAAGTGTGCCAGCCTGTTTTTCGCCTTCATCATGCTGGCGCAGACCAAAGCCCTCGCCCGGCGCAGCGGGCTGGGGCGTTGGGGGGCGGTACTCGCGCAGGCACTGGTGGCCCTGAACATCAACTTCGCGTTGGCCGCCGTCAACGCCCTGGAGACGACCCTGTACGGCGTCCTCCTGCTCGCCGGCCTGCTCCTGTTTCACCAGGAATGCCGGAGCGGCCGGGGCCTCCTGTCGGGCGCGCTGCTCTTCCTGGCGACCCTGGCGAGGCCGGAGGCCTTCCTGGTCGTGGCGGCGCTGCTCGTCGTCCGCCTCCTCCGGGGGCGCGCCGGACGGCTCCCGCCTGGGTTCGCCGCCGGCTGGCTGGCGGCGTTTCTTGTCCCCGCCGCCCTTTTCGAGATCGCGCGCTGGGGCTACTACGGGCAGCTGCTCCCCAACACCTATTTCGCCAAAGCGCAGCCGCTGATGCAGAGTCTCTCCGGCGGGATAGCCTACCCCTTGCGGGCCATGTCGCCGACGCCGACGGTGCCCGCGGACCTCTTTCGGCATCTCTCGCGGCTCAACGGGAACAATCTGCTGGCGTTCGGGAGTCTGACGCAGAAGAACATCCGCTCCGACCTATTCAACCTCGTCCTGCCCCTGCTGTTCTGGGGGCTGGCGCTGCTGGGGCTTGTGAAGATGGGGCGGCGTACTTTAGGGGTCATCAGCCTGGCAGTCGTTGCCGCCGTGCTCGTGTTCGTCCTGAAAGCCGGCGGGGACTGGATGTACGGCTGGCGCTTCATGGCCCCGATCCTCCCGCTCCTCGCCGTCAGCCAGTGCCATGGGATACGCGCGCTGGCGCGGCGGCGGGCGCGTCCCCTGCCGCCGGGCCGCGCGCGGGCTATCCCGGCGAGAAACGCGGCCCGGATCGGCGGCGCGCTCGTCGCCGTCTTGTGGCTGGTGAGCTGTACCAAGACAAACCACTATTCCTGGAGGATCACGGATTTTTCGACGCACGGCAGTCGGCTGCTTCAGGTCAGCGAGGGGTACGGGCCTTTGTGGGTCAAGGGGGCCGACTATATCCGGCAGCTCCCGCGCGGCACGACGGTCGCCTACTCTGAGATGGGCTACGCGGGTTATTCCAACATGGATAAATCCCTGCTGGACATCCGGGGGCTGACGGACCGCGAGATCGCCCACCTGCCGGCGAGATACAAATACAGTACGGGCGTCGCGGACCAGGAGTGGTACCGGCAGGGTGATCCTCTGGGCCGCATCCTGCGGGGGCGCAGGCCGCAGGTGATCATCTCGTTCGATGACGTCCCGCCGCGCGCGGCCCTGAGCGGCTACCGGCGCTGTCCGACGCTCCTGATGCCAGCGAGCGGTGCCGCAGCCCCGATCCCGGCCTATGTATTCCGGCGGCGGGGGTGAAGCTTTCGCGGCTCGATCCCTGCCCGAAAGGAAACTGCCCGGATGCCCCGTATCCGCATGAGGATGATCGACCGGGCGCGACAGGCCCGAGTGCCTCACCCCGCCTCGGAGAGGCCCGCGTCCTGACCGCCTCGCGCCCCCGCCCCCCTGGGGGCGCGGTAGCGGATGACGCGGGCGGGTGCGCCGACGGCCACCGCGTTGGCGGGGATGTCGCGCGTCACGACGGAGTTGGCACCGACCACGGCGTTGTCGCCGATGGTCACGCCTTTGACGACGGTGACTTTGCAGCCGAGCCAGACGTTGCTGCCGATCCGAACGGGGCGGCAATCAAAGCCCTGGTCCCGGACCGGGATATCCAGATCCAGGTCATAGCGGTGGTCGTGGTCACGGACGCTGACCATCTCCGCGAGCAGGCAGTCGTGGCCGATGACCAGCGACTCCCGAGCCGCCAGCGTGCAGTGGTGCCCGAAAATCGTCCCGCTCCCGACTTCGAGCGAACCGAAACATTCCACGGTCATGTCGCGGTCAAGGACACACCTCGATCCGAAGACGACCGTGGCACCGTCGCCCATGTTCAGAGCCAGGCCGGGCCGGATGTCACAGCCCGACCCGAAGCGCGCGCGGGCATGGCATCCTCGGAAATAAAGCAAACGAAGACGGCGCGAGAGCGCGGGCCAAAGGGAGCGGGAGAGTCGGCGCGGCGCAGGAGCCGGTCCTGGAGGGGCGGATAGCCGCTCCCCCGTGGGTTCAGTGGTAGACATTGTGAGCTTCTCGATTCATTCCGGGTGACGCTGCATGAAACGTGCCGTTCCCGTGCTAGGCTCTATTATAGCCCTTGAGGCGGGTAAAGGCGCATCCGGGCTGAAGCCGCAGGCGAGGTCTGGCACGGACCTTGCAGAGAGACGACTATTCCGCACGTCGCGTGCCGTGTGCATCCTCCACGACGGAGAGCCGCAGAAACCTTATGAACATCGCCATCACATCGCTTTATCTGCCCAGTGGCAGCAAGATCGGGGTCGGCTACCAGGTCCACGCCCTGTCAAACGCGCTCGTCGGGCGCGGGCATCGGGTCACCGTCTTCAGCCAGACGGGCCTTTCCGCCGACTCGCGCTACGAGGCGGTGGTGGTGCCGCCCTCGGCGCACCTGCGGACGTTCGGCTTCGCCTGGGACCTGCGCCGCTATGACCTCAGCGGCTTCGACGTGCTGAACGCGCACGGCGACGATTGGTTCCTGTGGGGGCGCAGGCGCCCGCGCCACATCCATACGTTCCACGGCTCGTGCCTGGCCGAGACGCTGCACGCGCGCGGGCCGGCAGCGAAGGCGCGCATGGCCGCCCTCGCCCTGTGCGAATACAGCGCCGCCGCCCTGGCCGACGAGCTGGTCACCGTTTCCGCCAACACGCGGCACTACCTGCCGTTCATCAAAAAAGTCATCCCGTGCGGCGTGGACCTGGAAGCCTTCACGCCGGGGCCGGAGAAATCGGGCGTGCCCTCGCTGCTCTTCGTCGGCACGATGCACGGGCGCAAGCGCGGGGCGATGCTGCTGGACCTGTTCCAGCGCGAGATCCGCCCGCGCGTCCCGAACGCCGAGTTCTGGGCCGTCTGCGAGAACCCCATCGAGGGGCCGGGCGTCCGCTGGTTCGGGCGCGTCCCCCCGGAGACGCTGACCGACCTGTATCGCCGTGCGTGGGTCTTCTGCCTGCCGAGCACGTATGAGGGTTTCGGCGTACCCTACATCGAGGCGATGGCCTCGGGGACGCCCGTCGTCGCCTCACCCAACGCCGGGGCGCGCGAGGTCACCGAGGAGGGCCGGTCGGGGCTGATCGTCCGCGACGCGGAGCTCGCCGACAGCCTCGTGAGCGTCCTGAACGACGACGCCCGGCGCGACCGGCTGCGCGCGGCAGGCCTGATCCGTGCCCAGGACTTCGGCTGGGACCGCGTCTGCGCCCGGTACGAGGCCGTCTATGCCGGGAAGCCCCTGCCTTTGCTGGGCCTGGCTGCTCGATGAACACCTGCTGCAAAGACTGCCTTCCCATAAAGATTGCCCCCCTATGAACATCGCGATCTTCGCCAGCGCTTTTTATCCGCATTTCGGCGGCGTGGAAGAGGCCTGCCGGAACCTAACCTTGGAGTACCGGCGGCGCGGGCATGGTGCTTACGTCATCACCTCGCGCTATCCCCACGACCTGCCGGTCCGGGAAAAGGTGGAGGGCGTGGACGTCTGGCGGTTCCCGCTGGAGATGCCGCGCGCCCACCCCCTCGGCCTGGCGCGCTTCCTGCGGACTTTCCCCGGCGAACTGCGCGCGATCACGCGGCTGCTCCGGGAGCAGCGGACCGACATCATCCACGTCCAGTGCGTCGGCCCGAACGGGTTCTACGCCCTCTGGGCCGCGCGGGCGACCGGCCTGCCGCTTGTCGTGACGACGCAGGGGGAGCGGACGATGGACGCCGGGCGGCTCTACCAGAAGAGCGCCGTCGCCAACTGGACTCTGAAGACGCTGCTGCGACGCGCCGACTATGTCACCGCCTGTTCGCGGCAGACGCTGGACGACGCCGAGCAGTTCGCTGGCCTCCCGCCCGGCGCGAAGAGCCGCCCGGTCTACAACGGCATCGCCCCCGAGGAGTTCGCGGCGAACACCGTCCCGTTCGCTCACCCGCGCCCTTACATCCTGGGCATCGGGCGCGTGGTGCCGCAGAAAGGCTTTGACATCCTGATCGACGCCTACGCGCGGCTCGTCCACCGCGTCCCGGACGCGCCGGATTTGATCCTGGCCGGGGACGGGCCGGAGCGCGGGCGGCTTCAGGCGCAGGTGGAGGCCCTAGGGCTGACCCCGCGCGTGCATCTGATCGGGCGGGCGGATCGGGGCCGCGCCGTCAGCCTGTTCCAGGGGTGCATGGTGTTCGTGTTGCCCTCGCGCCATGAGCCGCAGGGCATCGTCAGCCTGGAGGCGATGGCCTGCGGTAAGCCGGTCGTCGCCGCCCGCGTCGGCGGCGTCCCGGAAATCGTCTTAGACGGCGAGACCGGCCTGCTGTTCCCCGGCGGGGACGCCGTCGCCCTGGCTGCCGCCCTGGAGGCGCTGCTGGACGACCCCCGCCGCGCCGTGGCTCTGGGCCGCGCCGGGCAGGCCCGCGTCCAGCAGTGCTTCACGTGGGACCGCATCGCCGACCAGTATTTCGAGATCTACCGCCAGGTTTCCCGAGCGGCACCTGCCCCCCTGGAGGCCTCATGCGGGACCTGATTTTCGTCTCGCTGGAGAACTGGGACGAGGTCTGGCGGCGCAACCAGTTTTTGTGCGCCGGGCTGGCCCGCCGGTTCCCCGACAGCAAGATTCTGTTTGTCGGGCTGGCGCGCGACGTCACCAACGACCTGCGGCACGGACGGGTGCCTGACCTGCGCGGCGGCGATGAAACCGTACCGGGTCTGCCGAACGTCACCCTGACGCGGCCCCCCAAGCTGCTGCCGAACACCCTCACCCTGGGGCGGCGTCTGAACGAGGCCCTGTTCCGCGCTCACGTCCAGGGCGCGGCCCGGCGCGTGGGGCTGCAAAGTCCGGTACTGTGGCTCAATCCTCATTCCGCCGTCCACATGGCCGGGCGGATGGGCGAGTGGGACGTCGTCTACGACATCACCGACGATTGGACGCAGCAGACCCAGTCGTCGGCCCTGGCCCGGCTGACGGTGGCTCAGGATGCCGCCCTGTGCCGGCGTGCCGGCGTCGTCATCGTCTGCTCCAGGCGGCTGTTCGAGGGGAAGCGCGGCCTGACCACCAACCTGCACCTGATCCCGAACGGCGTGGACGCCGACCACTATGCGGGCGTCCTGGACGGCGTCGGCCCCCTGCCCGCGCTTCTGGCCGACCGGCCCCGGCCCATCCTGGGCTATACGGGGACGATCCACCCCGACCGGGTGGACGTGCCGCTGGTGGAAAGCCTGGCGCGGCGGCTGCCGGACGCGACGGTCGCCCTGGTCGGCCCGAACCTGCTCGAAGCCGCAGACCGCGCCCGCCTGGCCGCCTGTCCCAACGTCGTCCTGCCCGGCCCGGTCCCCTACACACAGGTGCCGCAATGGATGCGCGCCTTCGACGTCTGCATCGCGCCGCACCTGGTCTCGGCGTTCACCGAGAGCCTGAACCCGATCAAGCTCTGGGAGTACCTCGCCGCCGGCAAGCCCATCGTCGCCACCGACATCGCCGGCTTCCGTGACTTCCCGCAGTTCGTGCGGATCGCGCCCGACGCGGCAGGATTCGCGCGGGCCGTACAGGAGGCACTGGGCGAAGACCGTGCGACGGGGGAGGCCCGCCGCGCCGAGGCCCGCCGCAATTCTTGGGACGCGCGTCTTGACGACGTCCTGCTGGCCCTGGCGTCGTGCCCCGCCGGTTTGCCCCGTGCGGCGGAAGAGGAGCCTGCCCGTGCCTGACCCCCTCGTCTCCGTGATCATCGTCAGCTACAACACGCGGCGGATGACGCTGGACTGCCTGCGCGCCCTGTACGCCGATCTAGGCGGCGTGTCCCCCGAGCCACAGGCCGAGGTGTGGGTCGTGGATAACGCCTCCACGGACGGCAGCGCGGACGCGGTGCGGGCCGCCTTTCCCGACGTGCGCCTGATCGAGAACCCGCGCAACGCCGGGTTCGGGGCGGCCAACAACCTGGCGATCCGGCAGGCGCGCGGCGAGTTCCTGCTGCTGCTCAACAGCGATGCGTTCCTGCACCCCGGTGCCTTGGGCGCGCTCAGGGGCTACCTCCAGGCCCACCCGCGCGCGGGCGTGGTCGGGCCGCGCCTGCTCAACCGGGACGGCTCCCTCCAGCCGTCCTGCTACCGCTTCCCCTCGCCCCTGCGCGCCTGGCTCGAAAACCTGTGGGTCTCGTCCGTCGTGCCCCATCATCACGCCCTGGGCGACTACCGGCGCTGGGCGCACGACTCGGAGCGGTCGGTCGATTGGGTGATCGGGGCCTGCCTGCTGGTCAGGGCCGCGGCCTGCGAACAGGCGGGTGTGTTCGACGAAGGGTTCTTCATGTACCAAGAGGAAACCGATTGGCAGCGCCGCCTGCGCGGGGCGGGCTGGGACATCGCCTTCACGCCGGCCGCCCAGGTGACGCACTGGGGCGGGGCCAGCGGGGCGTCCGAGGAGGCGAAGATCAGCGCGCACTTCTTCGACAGCCTGGACCGCTACGCGCGCAAGCACCACGGCCTGCCGGGCCTGATCTCGCTGCGGCTCGCGATGGTCGCCGGATCCGCACTGCGGACGCTGCTCTGGGCCGGAGTCGCGCTGGCCGTGCCCAGGCGGCGGGCCGCCGCGCGCGCGAAGACGCGCCTGCAAGCCTGGCTCTTCTTCCGTCAGGCGACGCACTGGCGCGGCGCGGGAAAGATGTGCGTATGAATCCGATGCTGTCACCGAGGCTGCCGACGCAAGCCTCGCGCCCCACTCACCCGCTTCTGGTCGGGATGCTGTTCCTCGCGCTGGCGGCCCTGCTGACCGTCCTCGCGCTGAACGACCTGCTGATCGCCGGTGCCGTGGTCTATGCCGCGGGCTACGTCCTCCTGGCCTGGCGGTTCCCCGGAGCCGCCTTGCTGCTGATTTTCGCGGTCGCCCCCTTCCAGAACGACCTGTCCGGCGGCGGCGGCGCGCGGTTCTCCCTCGCCGAGATCAATCTGATGCTGACGCTGCCCGCGCTGTACGTCCACTGGCTGCGCGGGGAGCGGACGCCCCACGTCGGCCCCATCCTGATCCCCGTGCTGCTGTACTTCACGGTCTGCCTGTTCTCCTCGATGATCCACTGGGACGGTGCCACGGCGCTGATCTCGCTGGCCCAGATGTTTCTGTACTTCCTGGTCGCGGTCATGGTGTTCTGCGTGTTCCCTTCGGACTCGCGTCAGTATCGCCCCGCCTTCCACGTCCTCGTCTGGGTGGGCGTCTTCCTCGCGGTCGCGGGCATGGCGACCGGCTACTGGTTCATCGGCCTGAACAAGAACGGCATCGCGGACTCGCTGTCCTGTTCTTTCCTGGTCTGCGTGGAGCTGATCTTCACGGCGGAAACCAAGCGCCGACGCCAGATACTGGGGTTCGCCCTGCTCGTCATCGCTGCCGGGCTGCTGTTCTCCCTGTCGCGCGGTGCCTGGCTGGGGACGGTCGGTGGGGTCGTGCTCCTGTTCACGCTGAGGCGGAAGCTCTGGCGCCTGTTCCAGATCGGCCTGCTCATGCTGCCCCTGCTGGTCGTGTTCTGGTTTGCGCTCCCCGAGCACTCGCGCGACTACGCGAGCGGGTTCGATCAGGGGCACTACAACATCAAGATGCGCTATCAGTCGATCGCCCTGGCGGAGAAATATTTCGGGCAGAGTCCGATCTACGGCATGGGCGTGGGGCTGCGGAAAGACTACGACGCCACCAACGTCCTGCTGATGGCCCTGGCCGAGACGGGGGTTCTGGGTCTGGCGGCCTTTCTGCTGATCCACGCCGCCTTCTTCAGGATGATCTGGAAGGCGCAAAAGCGGATCGCGCCTTCCGAGGCTCTGTTCTCGTTCCTGTGCGTGGGCGGCGCACTGGTCTTGAACAAGTTCCTGCACGGCTTGGTGGACCACTACTGGAGCCGGGGGGCGATCATGTGCACCTGGGCGGCGGCGGGCATGGCGGCGCGCGCGTACTATGTTTCGGCGGCGCGCGTGGAAGGGAGGCGGGCATGAGAATCGCGCTGTCTTTCCCCGGCTGCCACCGCCAGGGGGGCGTGGAGCGCGTCATGTTCGAGTGCGCGCACTTCCTCGCCGGGCGGGGGCATGACGTCTCGGTGTTCGCCAACGAGTGGGACGAAGGACCGCCCGCCCCGATCCGCTACCAATACGTCCCGATACGGAAGCGCCCCGCGTTCCTCCGCGGCCTCTCCTACTTCGAGGCGGCGACGCGGCGGCTGCGGGACGCCGATTATGACGTGCTGAACACGCACGGCTGCGTCTGCCCGACCGGCGGCGTCCAGCTCGTCCACAGCCTGCACCGCGCGTGGCTTGAGCGCAGCCGCACGATGCGCGGGCCGCTGTCCCCGGCCCGCTGGAAGCAGGCGCTGAACCCGGTTCATCCTGTCCTGCTGCGGCTGGAGGCGCAGCACTTCCAGGGGCGCAATTACCGTAAGCTGATCGCGCTGACGCCGCAGGTGAAAGAGGACCTGCACCGGCTCTACGGGGTGCCCACTGAAGACGTGATCGTGAACCCGAACGGGTTTTCGCCGACGGAGTTCAACCCGGAGCGGCGCGCGGAAAGGCGGGAAGAGGTGCGCGCACGGCTGGGCCTCGAACCCCATCAGGTCGCGCTGCTCTTCGTCGCCAATGAGCTGGAGCGCAAGGGCTACCCCACTCTGCTGGACGCGCTGCGCCTCCTGCCCGCCGACGTCCGCCTGCTGGTCGTGGGCCGGGCGGACGGGGAACAGACCCGGCGGCAGGCTCAGGCGGCGGGGGTGGGGGAGCGGGTGGTCGTCTGCGGCCCGACTCAGGACGTGGCCGGGTTCCACGCCGCCGCCGACCTGTTCGTGCTGCCGACCCAGTATGAGGCGTTCTGCCTGGCGATCTTGGAGGCCTTGGGGAGCGGGCTGCCGGTCATCACGACGCGCGTTCCGGGCGCACACGATGCGATCCTGCCGGGCGTCAACGGTGCCCTCATCGACGACCCCCGTAGCGGCGCGGGGCTGGCCGCAGTCTTGCTGCCGCTGCTGGACGAGCGGGCGCGGGCCGCGCTCTCCGCCGCCGCCCCCGAGTCCGTCGCCGCCTATCGGTGGCCGACCGTCCTGGCCCGCTACGAGGAGATTCTGTGCGAGAACCGCCGATGACCCCGCTGACCCCGCCGCGCGTCGCACTTTACACGGACTCGGACGCATTCGCCGGGACCGAGCGGCACATGTGGGACCTGGCGCGCGGCCTGCGCGCGGAAGGTGTCGCGGTTTCCCTCGCCTGTCCGTCGCCGTCGGCGCTGGAGGAGGCCGCGCGCCCAGCGGGCCTGCCCGTTCTGGGGGTGCCCAAGCGCGGCCTGGTGGACTGGCGGGCGGCCCGCGCTCTGGGGCTGCTGCTCCGAGGCGGGCAATTCGACATCGTCCACGCCCACAATGGCCGCACCGCTCTCGCCGCCGCCCTGGCCGTGCGGATGGCCGGTCGGGGCCGGTGCGTGATGACCCAGCACTTCCTGGAGCCGAATCACGCGGGCCTGCGCGGGCCGAAAGCCGTTCTCTCACGGCAGGCGCACCGCTGGGTCACACGGCAGATGGGCGCGGTCGTTGCCATCTCCCAGGCGGTGCGGGCGGCGATGCTGTCGCGGGGGGAGGTGCCCGACTCCAAGATCACGGTCATCCCGAACGGCATCGCCGCCCCGGACGCCGCGCTGTCCGCCGGGGCGGCCGCCACCCGTCGTTCTCTGGGCGTCGCGCCCGACGAGCCGCTCGTCGTCTGCACGGCCCGCCTGGAGCCGGAGAAGGATGTCGGGACGCTGGTCAGCGCCATGACAAGGGTGCGTACCGCCTGCCCGGCCGTGCGTTGCCTCCTGGTCGGGGCCGGGTCGCAGCGGCCCCACCTGGAAGAGCAAATCCAGAGCCTCGGCCTCACCGAAGTCGTTCAACTTCTGGGCTTCCGGGCGGACGCTCAGGCCGTCATCGCCGCCGCCGACGTGTTCACACTGCCGAGTCTGGCGGAACCCTTCGGACTGGTCCTGCTGGAAGCGATGGCGCTGGGGAAGCCGGTCGTGGCCGTCGGGGTGGGCGGCCCGCTGGAGGTCGTCGTGGAGGGTGAGACGGGCCTGCTCGTCCCGCCCGCCGCCCCCGACGCCCTGGCCGGTGCCCTCGGGACGCTCCTCGGCGACCCGGCCCTCCGCCGACGCTTCGGGGAGAACGGGCTGGCCCGCTTCCGGCAGCGCTTCACCGGGCATCGGATGGCCGAGGCGACGGCGGGGGTCTACCGGGCCGTCACCGGACCACCCGCCGCTAAACCCTGACCGCCCCGAAAACCCTGACCGCCCCGAGTCTAAAAAGAGATGTCCATGCGCGTGCTATTGATCTCACACACCTGCCAGTCCCGGCGAGAAGGCCAGCCGAAGGCGGCCCAGTTGGGCCGCCTTCCGGGCGTCGAGCTGCGCGTCCTCGTGCCGGACCGCTGGTGCGAGTACAGGCACTGGCGGGCCGCGCAGGAGCCGCTGGACGACTCCTTTGCGTTCGAAATCGGGCACGTCCGCTGGCCCTGGAGCGGGCCGGGCCAGTGGTATCTCCACCACTACCCCGGCCTGGCGCGGACACTGCGCGAGTTCAAGCCGGACGTCATCGACATCTGGGAGGAGCCATGGGGCCTGGTGAGCGTACAGACCGCCTGGCTGCGCGACCGGCTGCTGCCGAACGCCAAGATCATCTCGGAGACGGAGCAGAACGTCGCCAAGACCCTGCCGCCGCCCTTCGAGTGGTTCCGGTCGTACACGCTGCGCCGTGCCGACTACGTGGTGGGGCGCAGCGCAGAGGCCGTCGAGAACACGCGCGCCAAGGGCTATCGGGGGCCGGCCGGGGTCGTCCCCAACGCGGTCGACACGGACCTGTTCCGGCCCCTGGAGCGGGGTGCCTGCCGGGAAGCGCTGGGCCTGTCGGGGTACGTCGTCGGCTACGTCGGGCGCATCGTCGAGGAGAAGGGCCTGACAGACCTCGTGGACGCGCTGTCCCACTGCCCGGAAGACGTCAGCCTGCTCCTCCTCGGGGGCGGCCCATACAAGGAAGCGCTATCCGCGCACGTCCAGAAGGCCGACCTGGGACACCGGGTGCGATTCCTGCCCAGCCGTCCGATGGATGAGCTGCCGCAGGTGATGAACGCCGTGGACGTGCTCGCCCTGCCGTCCCGGACGACGCCGCGCTGGAAAGAGCAATTCGGGCGCGTCCTCATCGAGGCGCAGGCCTGCGAAACGCCCGTCATCGGCTCCGACTCGGGCGCGATTCCCCAGGTCATCGGGCTGGGCGGGCTGGTCTTCCCGGAGGGCGACCCGCCCAAGCTGGCAGGACGCATCAAAGAACTGCGCGCCGACCCGGAGGCGGCGCGTGATCTCGGCAGGAGCGGACGCCGCCAGGTCGAGGACCGATACACCTGGGCGCGCGTCGGCCAGCAGATGTGGAGCATCTACCGGGAGGTCACGGGCCAGGGCGACGCTTCGCCCGGCCACGGGCCGCCTAGCGCCGCATGACGTCTTCCAGCCTCTCCGCGTTTCGTGCCCAGGACGCCCGTGCGGCGCGCGCCACGGACTTTTCCTTCTGCCCCCTCAGTTCGCCGGGGTCGGTCGCCAGACGCCGCAGGTGGCCGGTCACCGCCCCGAAGTCGTCCGGGTCTACGAGGATTCCCGCCTCCCCGAAGGCGTCCGGGATGCCGCCCCGATCCGCGCCGATGACGGCGCAGCCCGACGCCATGCCTTCCAAACACACCAGCGGGTTCGGGTCGTTCGTGCGCGACAGCACGCACACGACGTCCTGGCTTCGGACCAGGGCCGGCACGTCCGGGCGCGTGACGTGGCCCTGGTAATCCGCCCCCGCCGCCTCCATCTTCCCCTTCAGCTCACGGAAAAACGGATCGGCCATCTCGTTGCCGTGCCCGTAGAACCACAGCCCCCCCGCCACCGTCAGGTCGACCGGCAGCCCCTCGCCGCGCAGCACCGCCACGGCGTCGGCGGCGATGTCCGGGCCTTTGTTGCGGTCTATGCGGCCGATGAACAGGACCCGGAGGCGGGCGTCAGGCTCCAGGAAATCCGGGCGCGGGTGGAACGCTTCCAGGTCGATGCCGTTGTTGATGACCGCCATCTTGTCATCGGGGACGCCGTACTTCTTCTGTGTCCAGTCGCGGATGTGGCGGCTGCACGCGACGAACGTGTGGACGGCCTCCGTGGTCTCGCGCAGGTCAGTCTGACGGGTGCCCTGCTCGTTCTGCAAGTTCACCAGCACCTTCGCGCGCGGCAGGACGGCCTTGACGTAAGGCGGCGAGACCAGGTCGTTGAAGCAAACGACCACGTCCGGCGCGGGCGAGAGCCGCCCGAGCGCGCGGCGGAACGAGGCGAGGTAGTATTCATAATAGGCGTAGTCCCACGCCCTCGCTCTGTGGCGCAGACGCGACACGGCCCGCTGGGGGAGGGACAGTTGACTCCGCTGCTTGGCGTCGAGGGGGACGATCTCGCCGACCGGATACAGGGGGTCGTCGTTTCTGACGGTCAAGACCGTGACCCTGTGGCCCCGCGCGAGCAGCTCCTTCGCCGTCTGCATGATGATCGTGGCGACCGCCCCCCCGGAAGTCGGGGAATAATACTCGATCGGCATGTTCAGGAAAGCGATGTGCATGATGACTCAGCCCTACCCTCAGTTCTTAAGCAGCGGCTTGAGCCGCGCCCACGACTTCTCCCAGGTGAACTCCTGGGCACGTGCCCGGCCCCGGCGACCGTAGTCGCCGACCAGGTCTGCGTCGCCGACCAGCCTGCTCAGGTGCGCGGCCAGGCCGTCCACGTCCCCGCGCTCGAACAGCAGGCCCGCGTCGCCGATGATCTCCGGCGTCCCGCCCGTCCGGGACGCGACGGTCGCCAGTCCCGACGCCATCCCCTCCGGCGTCACCAGCCCGAACGGCTCGTCCCAGCGGGAGGGCACGACGTTGATGTGCGCCCGGCGCATCTCGTCCGGCAGCGCATACCGGTCCACAAAGCCGGGACGCCGCACCGAAATGCCGTCCCGCTCCAGGCCGGCCGAAAGCTCTTGCAGCAGCGTCTGGAACTCGTCGGGGACCGAATAACCGTAGTGATTAGAGCCGAGGATTTGCAGCCGGAAGTTCTTGGTCTCGTCCGACAGTTTCTTTGCCGCCAGCAGCAGCAGATCCGTGCCCTTCAGGGCGTCGGTGCGGCCCACGAAGTTGATGAGCGGCGGGCCGTCGGGCCGGCGGGCGGCCGGATAAAACGCTTCGGCGTCCACTCCGGGGTAGACCGTCTGGATCGTGTCCAGCCCGTAGAACTCTTTGTTCCAGCGCCCGCAGTCGTCGCTGACTGCCAGGGCGGTGTCTATGGACGCCTTGAACTGACGCCGGAACTTCTCACGACACGGGTTGCGGTTATGAGCCTGGTGGAAGATCACGGCTTTGGGGAAGCGGCGGCGCAGGAACACGGCCAGCTCGATGTCGTTGTTGAGCAGCAGCGGGAGGTGGTGCAGGCCGTCCCTCTGGATGGCGGCGGCGACGCGCAGGTTGTAAGCCTTCTGGCGCACGTGGCCCCAGCCGGTCAAGTCGCGCTGGAGATAAAACAGCTTGCTCAACACCCGGTTCCGTGGGATGACCGGGTAGTCGATCAACAGTGTCTTCGGCCAGGGGTAGGGGGCATCGGGGCTGGTTTTGGTGATGACCCACGGCTCGATGCCCTCCCTCTGCGCCACCTGGGCCAGACCCCAAACCCAGGAGCAGATGCCGCCGCTCCGGGTCGGCGTGAACGTCTCCGCCGTACAGTTGATAAAAACGAAGCTCATCCCGCAATCCCCAGCAGCTCCTCGATGCGGCCCCAGGTCCGGCCCCAGGGGAATTCCAAGGCACGCTCGCGGCCCCGGTGCCCGTAGTCGGCGACCAGGCGCGGGTCGGCTACCAGCCTGCCCAGGTGCGCGGCGAGGCCGTCCACGTCGTCGCGCCCGAACCGCAGGCCCGCGTCGCCGACCACCTCGGGGGTGCCCCCGGTGTCCGAGGCGACGACGGCCAGGCCGGACGCCATGCCCTCCAGCGTCGTCATCCCGAACGGCTCATCCCAGCGCGACGGGACCACGTGAATCTGTGCCCGGCGCAGCACGTCCGGCAGGGCGGCCCGGCCCACGTGTCCGGGCCGCTCGACTCGGACCCCGCGCGCTTCCAGGGCCAGGGCCAGCGATTGCAGCCCGCGCTGGTAGTCGTCCATCTCCAGGCGGTCCCAGTGGTTGGAGCCGATCAGCAGCAGGCGGAACGCCGTGGTCCGCTCGGACAGCGCAAGGGCGGCGCGCAGCAGCAGGTCCGGGGCTTTCTCGATGCCGGTGCGCCCGACGAAGCTGATGGTCGGGAGGCCCGGAGGGGCCGCGCCGGCGGGCCGGAACTGCGCGGCGTCCACGCCGTTGGGGATCGTTTCGACGCCGTCCAGCCCGTAGAAGTCCGCCACCCAGCGGCCCGTGAAGTCGCTGACGCCCGCGGTGACATCGGCGGCCCCGCGGTAAAGCTTCTGGAACCGGGCCGAGGCCGGGAGCTGGTTCTCGAACCAGTGCAGGATGGTCGCCTGGGGGAAATGCCGGCGGAGGTAGACCGTCATCTCCGGGTCGTTGATGAGCACGAGCGGAAGGTGCAAAAGCTTGTGCCGCCGCAGGGCGGACGCGACGCGGAAGGCGTAGGCCCGGTGCCGCAGGTGACGCCATCCCGTCAGCTTGCGCTCGGCCCGCAACGCCTTCAGCGCCAGAGGGTGCGTAGGCAGTGCGGGCGGGTCCAGCGCGATGGTCTGCGGCCAGGGGAAGCGCGGGGCGGCGCTCGCGCGGGTGATGACCCAGGGGAGGTGCCCCCGGCTCTGCGCGGCCCGGCAGCACTCCCAGAGGATCGTCGCCAGGGCACCGCTGCTGGTAGGCGTCCACGTCTCCAGGGGGTAATTGATAAAGACGACGCTCAACCCGTCACAATCTCCAGCGGCGAAACGGTCTCCCGCGACTGAAGAGAGTGTGACACCGGCGGTGCATCCCGCCACTCATAATCCCCAAAAACCAGCCCGTCCGTGATCGCGTGCGGGTGGCTCGGGTCAGGGTAGGGGAGGATCGGGATGACGTCGAAGAAGCAGGCTTCTTCCCAGCGGTCGATGATGTTCGCGCCGCACAGGAAGATCTCCAGCCGGTAACGGCCCGGCTTGAGCCAGGGTGCGCGCAGGACGAACTCGCCCTCGTAAACCTCGGACGCTTCAAGCCACCGCCCCAGCAGGCGCGAGTCGCAGGTGATCAGCCCGATGCCCTGCTCGTTGATGATATGGGCGGAGATGAAATAGTTGCCTTTGTACGGCTTGCGCCGCTCGATGCGGAATCGAATCCGCTTCTCCTGGGCGCACTCGTAGTAGGCGCTGTCGGGGGTCGCCGAGACCAGCCGCAGCTCGCCCGATCCGGGGCGCCGGGCGGCGTCGGACTCGCTCTGGTCGGAGGCGGCGTCGAAGCTGTTCAGGTAGTGGCGCACGGCCTCCTGGACATCGCCGTAGAAGGTCATGCGGCCCTTCGTCAGGTACATGCCTTTGTTGCACAGGGCCGCCACGGACTGCATGTGGTGGGAAACGAACAGCACGGTCCGGCCACTCTGCGCGGCGTCCTGCATCTTGCCCAGGCACTTGCGCTGGAACTCGGCGTCGCCCACCGCCAGCACCTCGTCCACGATCAGAATCTCCGAGCTGAGGTGGGCCGCCACGGCGAAGGCCAGGCGGACGTACATCCCCGACGAGTAGCGCTTGACCGGCGTGTCCAGGAACTGCGTCACCCCGGCGAACTCGACGATGGCCTCGAACTGCTTGGTGATCTCGCGCCGGCTCATGCCTAAAATCGAGCCGTTGAGGTAGATGTTCTCCCGGCCCGTCAGCTCGTGGTGGAAGCCCGTCCCGACTTCGAGCAGGCTGCCGACGCGCCCGCGCAGGTCGAACTCGCCCCGAGTCGGCTCGGTGATCTGGCTGAGTATCTTGAGCAGGGTGCTCTTGCCCGCGCCGTTGCGCCCGACGACGCCGACCACGTCGCCGCGCGCGATCTCGAACGACAGGTCGGAGAGCGCCCAGAACGTCTCTTTCTCCACCCGCTGCCGGGGGTTCTTGAGCCGGGCGACCAGCGCCTCCGAGGCCGTCGTGTGCGTCTCGGCGTTGCGGGTGATGGTGTAGGACTTGGACACGCCGCGCGCGGCGATGGCGACGTCCGTGTTAGATGACATCGGCGAACTTCCTTTCCATCTTCTTGAACGCATAGGCCCCGCCGAGAAAGGCCAGCACACTGACGGCGGCGGCGTAGGCGACCGGGACGACGGGCAGGGCAGCGTGGCCGAGCAGGGACCAGCGGAACGCCTCCAAAAGCCCGGCCATCGGGTTCAGGAAGTAGAACGGACGGAAGGCCGGGGGAATCTTTTTCAGGGCGAACGAGAGCATATAGGCGACCGGCGAGGCGTACAGGAAGAACTGCATCAGGACGGGGATGACGTACTGCACGTCCCGGTACGTCACCGCCAGGGCCGACGTGAACATGCCGACGCCCAGCGCGAGCATCAGCAGGAGCGCGAGCCACAGCGGCAGCGTCAGCAGGCTCAGGCCGGGCGTGATGTGGGCGATCAGCATCAGGACCGGCAGCAGGGCCAGCCCGACGCCGAAGTCGATCAGCGTCGAGAACATCATCGAGAGCGGCAGAATCAGGCGCGGGAAGTAAACTTTGGAGATCAGATTGGCGTTCTGCACCAGCGACGCGCTGACCTTGATGACGGTGCCGCTGAAGATGTTCCAGCCCAGCAGGCCGGCGTAAGAGAAGACGAAGTAGGGCACACCCTTGGGAGCGGGCAGGCTGGCGACCTTGCCGAAGACGAACGCGAAGATGCCCGCCGCCAGCAGCGGCTGGAGGACGACCCACAGCACACCGACGGCGGTCTGCCGGTAGCGCAGCTTGACGTCGCGCCCGGCCAGCGTCAGCAGCAGGTCGCGGAACTGCCACAGCTCGCGCACGTTCAGCGACTGCCATCCGGTGCGCGCCCGGATGGTCTTGACGGGCAGGGAAAAGGGTTCAGGGGCCGCCCCTGTCAATGACGGCCCCGGTGTCGTGATAGCCATAAATGCCGATGAACTCCTCGAAGATGCGGATCGAATCGATGGCTACAGGCCGAGAACCTTGAACCCACCGACAAGGCCTAAAGCACCACCCAGGAGATCAAGCGGGCGTGCCTTGTTTCCCTTGAGGGGGACATAGATCACGTCGCCCGGCTGGAGAAGGATGTTGGAGGCTTGCTCCCCATGCTGATAGAACTTGCCGATGTCTATCGTCTGTGGCGTGGCCGTATTGTGGAGCTTGTCTACGTGGATGACGCTGACCAGCTTCAAGTCGGCGGCACCTGTCACAAGGCCGCCGGCGTTTCCGATGGCGTCCGCCAGCCGGTCGTTCGCCTTGAAGTTGAAATGGCCGGCGTGTGCCACCATGCCTTCCACATCGATGCGGTTCAGGAGGGTGGGGACGAAAAGGCGGTCGCCGGGGATCAGCGTGAAGTTCTGCGACTGGTCGCCCTTGACCAGCAGGGCGTTCAGGTCCACCGGGTACTCGCGGCGGTGGCGCAGCAGGGTCGCCTGGGTGAGGTTGGCCGTCTCCGGGTTGGCGTTGTCGGCGTCTTTCAGCGCGTCCAGCACGGTCATTTTGTCTTTGTAGTCGTAGATTCCCGGCTTGACGACTTCGCCCAGGACCGTAACCTCGACATGGCGCAGGGGGACGTAGATGACGTCATCAGGGGCAAGCAGGATGTCCTTGTCGGTGCCGGCGATGGTCTCGGGGTTGGTGATGTCGAGCGTGGCCTTGGTGCCGTCGCCGTGTGTGACCGTGACCTGGCTCAGGTCGCCGTCCTCCGCGACTCCGCCGACGTCGGCCAGCGCCTGCATCAGGTGCAGGTCGGTCCTGTATTCGACGCCTCCGGCACGGACGACGTGGCCGTAGAATTGTACGCTCTGGTGACGCCTCTGAGACAGTGTCACCGCGACCGAAGGGTCGTTGACGTACTTCGTCCAGCGCGTCGTCAGCATCTGCGCGACCTGTTCCGTGGTCTTGCCCGCGACCGAGACGTTGCCCAGCAGCGGGACCGTGATCCTGCCGTCCGGCGGGACGGCCACGGCGGGGACGGTCAGCTCGGGGAAGTTGATGACCTGGACGCTGATGACGTCATCGGCCCCGAGCCGGTAATTCGCCGGGGCCGCTTGCGCGCGCGCGGGTCCCTGCGCCTGCGCGCCTGGCACGAGGGCCGGGCAGAACGCCGTCGAAGAAAGGAGCAGGAGCGCGGTGACTGTGGATTTTTGCATTCGATTTTCCTCAACGCTGTGACGCCGGCGCGGTGCATTCGGTTCCCCGGATGCAGACTTCGAGGGCGACTCCCTACTCGTAGCGGAACCGGCTCGCGCCGAACTGGACCATGTCGCCCACCCGCAGCGCCTGCCGCGTCACCTGGACGTCGTTGACCATCGTGCCGTTGGTCGCCCCGATGTCATACACGACGTAGCCGCCCTCCTCCGCCGCGATGCGCGCGTGCCGCCGCGAGATGGTGCCGTCGCGGGCCAGTACGATGTCGTTGTCCGGCAGGATGCCGATGGTCAGAGGCCGTGAGGGGGACAGGGCGAACTTCTGCCCGAAGTACGGGCCTTCCAGGGCGACCAGGTGGGAGCCGATCTCCGGCAGGACACGGATCGGGGGCCGGGTCCAGACGGCGGTCTCTTCGCCGACGGGCGTGGACGTCGTCGCCGCCTCAGCCCGAGCCGCCCCAGCCGGGGCGTCCTGGACATCGGTCGGCGGGGCGGCCTGCGGCGCATCGTCCTGCTGGGACAGGTCCTCACGGTCCAGGCTCAAGGTGCGCCAGGGGCTGTGGTCGTGCGACCCCGGCGGCACCGGATGGGGCTGATAATAGTCGTGATAGTACGACGGCACCGACCGCGGCTGGGGGGCGCGGTTGATGAAGTAGGACAGCTTATTCGGCGAGTTCGAGGCCAGGGCGGCGGCGGTCGTCTGGATGCTCTCGGCGTCCGCCATGCCGATGGCGACCACGTACAGAAGGCGGTCCGCGTAGGGCGCGAGCAGCAGCGCGTCGGCGACCACGCCCGCAGGCGGCGTATCGACGATGACGACGTCGGCGACCCTGCGCAGGGCCTTGATCGTCTCCTCGGTCCGCGACTGCGAGAACAGGTCGATCGGGTTGCGGGAGGGGACGCCGCTGTGCAGGATGGAGAGGTTCTCGACCCCGGTCGGGACCAGGCAGTCCAGAACGGCGGCCTTGCCGCTGAGGACGTCGGAAAGCCCAGGCTTGGACCCGCGGCCCGCCCGCATCAGCGGCAGGGACGAGGGGCGGCGCATGTCCGCGTTGACGAGGACGACGCTGCGGCCCGCCCGCGCGAAAGACTGGGCCAGCTCGGAAGCCGTCAGCGACTTGCCCTCGCCGCCCAGCGTACTGGAAACCAGGATGACCTGATGACCGTCCAGGCCCGCCGCCGGCCCCGTGTGCAGGGCGAGGCTCAGGCTCGCCCGTGCGGCATTATACGTCTCGAGCATCTGCGGCGGTGCCCCCCCGTGGGAGAACGGCAGGCCGCGCACACGCGCCATCTGCGGCAGGACCGCGACCACCGGCCCGTTCGCCAGCCGCCGGACGTCCGACACGGCGCGCACGGACCGGTCGCTCTGCTCCCGCAGCAGGACCGCGATCAGCGACAGGAACACGCCGACGCCCAGGCCGACGAGCATGTCCCGCTGGTGGTTGGGGCGCACCGGAGCCGGCGGCGCGTAGGCCGGCTCGACGATCTGCACGTTGCCGCTGGTCACGTCCTGATCGAGCTGCGCGTTACGGACTGCGGCGCTGAGCGAGTTGTAGATCGCGTGCGCCTGGTCGGCGTTCTGGGTCAGCCGCTCCGCCTCCATGCTCAGCTCCGGCAGGTTGGTGGTCTGTCGCTGGAGCGCGTCGCGCCGCTGGACGGCGTCGGTCAGCCGGAGCTGGGCCGTAGCGGCGTCGGCGCTCGCCGCGTCGGAGGCGTCCTGGAGCGACCCCTGGTTCGCCAAAGACGGCTGGCTGTTCAGCGTCTGCTTGGCCCGGTTCAGACGGGCGCGCGTGTCCGCGATTTGGGCGTCCAGCGGGCCGAACAGGCCGGGGAATGCGATCTTGTATTTGCGGGCCTTGTCGGCCCGCGCCCGCTCCTCGTCGTTGAGGTCCGATTGCAGCTTCAAAATCTGGGTATCGTCGCGGACGCCCGTCCCGCTCTTGATCGCCGCGTTCGCTTTTTGCAGGGCGGCGGAGAGGCGGGACGCCTTGGCCTGGGCGGCCCCCAGGTCGTTGCGCGCGGTCGAGACCACGATGTCCTGTGACAGCACCGCTTGAAGGGCCGCATTCTCCTGGGCGTTCGTGTCCAAAAGCCCGATGCCGTTGAGGCGGTGATTCTGCCGGAAGGCGAGCACCTGCGCGTCGGCTGTCTCCCGCTGCTTCTTCGCCTGCGCGGCCTGCCCGGTCAGGGTCGCCAGGGCCGTCTGGCTGTTGTGCTGCGCCACCGACTTCTTGTAATCCACGAACGTCCGGCAGAGCGCGTCGGCCCAGGCGATGGCCTGCTGGCGGCTGTCCGCCTCCACGGCCACGTCGATCACGTTGTCGCCCTCCCTAGCCGTCGTGATGGTCGTGGCACTTTGCAGCGTCTCCGGGCTGATTCCGACCCGCGCCGCCGCGCTCTGAGCGAGGGCGCGGCTCTGCAGCAGGGAGATCTGCGTGTCCAGCGTCTCCATCATCGGCGCGGTCGCGGCCGCCTGGGGGGTGGCGGCCATGAACGGCGCGCGCTGCACCAGCAGCATCGAGGCGGCGGCCCGCCACGCCTGCGGCGTGCGCCGGGAGATCACGAACGCGGTCCCTACCGAGGCGGCGAGGATCAGCAGGACGAGCCACAGGTGCCGCCGGAAGATCCGCGCCAGGTCGTGGGCGGTCGGGGGCTGATCGGCGGGCATCTCTTCACGGCTCTGGGGCCGGACGTCAATCGTTTGGATGTCATTCATAGGGAGGTCAAATCAGCGGGGTGAGAATCAGCGGGGTGAGAATCAGTCGGCGATGTCTTGAGGCAGCCGTTGCAGGTGGAACGGGCGCTCCGGCGCTTGATCGCCCTTCAGGAGGCTGCCGCCAGGCCCCTGATTCCTGCGGCTGCCGAGGAGGCCCCGCTCCCGGATGCTGTAGACGCTGTTGTTCCAGCGGTGCTCCTCCAGGGCGCTCTCGATCACGCGGCGCATGCGCTCCTCAAATACGGACGAGTCGAAGCGCAGCGCTTGTTCCCGCAGTGCCTCCGGCGGGAAAGAAAGCTGACCCAGACGCCTCAGCGCCGCCGCCAGCGAGTCAACGGTCTGTTCCTCAAAGAACAGCCCCGTCTCCCCGTCCAGCACCGTTTCCAGGGCACCGCCCGCCCCGTAGGCGATGACGGGCCGTCCCGACGCCATGGCTTCGAGCGGCGTGATGCCGAAGTCTTCCTCGCCCGGAAAGATCAGCGCCTGACAATGAGACAGTTCCGATTTGACCTCCATATCGGTCAGCTTGCCCAGAAACTGGATCGTCGGGCCGGCCCTGCGCCTCAGCTCCGCCAGATCGGGGCCGTCCCCGACGACGCGCAGCGGCACCCCGAGCCGGTTGCACGCCTCCACGGCCAGATCGACGCGCTTGTAATTGAGCAGCCGGGAGACGACCAGGAAGTGGTCGCCTACCTCGCCGGGTGGGGCCGGCGCGAACCGGGCCGCCTCGACGGGCGGGTGGACCACGGCGGCCACGTCCCGCCGGTAGAATTTGCGGATGCGGCGGGCGACGTTGTAGGAGTTGGCGATGTAATAGTCCACGCGCTGCGCGCTCTCGATGTCCCACGCGCGCAGGCTGTTGAGGAGCGGGCCGATCAGGGTCGCGAGGGCGCGGGCGGAGCGGCTCTGGTGCAGGTACTCCCTCTGCCGCCAGATGAAGCGCGAGGGTGTGTGGCAGTAGCAGACGTGGCAGGTCTCCGGCGGGGTCACCACGCCCTTGGCGAAGGAGCTGGAGCTGCTCAGGACCAGGTCATAGCCGCCGAAGTCGAACCGCTCGAACGCGGCGGGGAAGTAGGGCAGGGCGAGCTTGTGGAACCGGCGTGACGAGAACGGCCAGCGCTGAAGGAACGAGGTGCGGATGTCCATGTCCGCGAACGAGGGCAGCGTCGTCTTCGGGTCGTACACCGACGTGTAGAGCGGCGCTTCGGGGAACATCGCGTGGAAAGCCGCGGCGACGCGCTCCGCGCCGCCGGCCTGGGCAAGGTAATCGTGAACAAGCGCGGTCTTCATTCGGCCGTCTCACTTTCAGAACAGGCTTTCCGGGCGGGCGGGGGCGGGAGGGGCCTCAGCGCGGCGCGGATGCACTCAGGCCGCCCGTGCGGCCAAGGGGAGCGGCTTAAGTCGGGCGTCATTGCCCCTGGCCCGGATCGCTGGAGGACCCCTGCGGATGCCGTCGGTGCGGGATCGCGGGGCTGCCGGTGAAGTACGCTGGCGTACCATGTCCATTCGGATGAACCGACATTTTACCCAGAATACACCCCTTTTCGCACCGGATTCGCCAGAAAGTTGTCGGCACGAAGCACTGTCATCTTCTGTTTATGTCGCGGCCTTGCGGGGCCGGGAAAGCCTTCAAGCCATGCTCTGGCAAGAACCGTGCCAAACAAGAACCGTGCCAAAGCGGCGGAACGGGTTCCGACGCCGCGCCCCGCCGCGCCCTAACGGATCCGCTCTTGCAGGGCGGCCTCCACTTCCGGCTGCATCACCCGCCACATCTGCGACGCGAACGCCCGCAGCCGCGCGTCGGCGCGCTGGTGCTCCTGCGCGGTGCGGCCCAGGGGCTGCACGAAGCGGAAAAAGAAGACCGGGGCGTTCTCGCGGCCCAGCAGGTCCCCCCACAGCAGGGACGTGCGAATCTCCGAGGGGCTGCTGATGATCCGGCCCGCCGCCGCATAGAAGTAGGCGACCAGCAGGCTCGGCGGCGCGTCCGGGCTGGTCGAGGCCTCGTACACCTGCATCGTGACCGGTGTCCCCGGCAGCGACTCGGTGACGGGGGCGGAGAGCAGCCAGCCGCCCAGGCACAGGCGCGGGTCGTGGAGCGCCACCCCGTGGGCACCGCTGATCAGCAGGAAGTCCATGGTCGCCCCCGCGCGCACATAGCGGCGCGAGGTGATCTCCGCGCCCGGCAGGACGCGCAGCACTTCAGGCGACAGCGACTCGTCGCCGACCGCGCCGTAGCCGGCCACCCACCGGGGGACCAGGCGGCCGGGGAGGGCCGCGGCCACCGGCAGCGGCGGGGGCTTCCAGGCCACGGAGGTGAGTGAGGCGGCGGCGAGCGCCAGGACTAAGGCAGCGGCCATCCCGCGAAAGTGCGGCATCCTATCCCCCGTGCGGCCAGAAGCAGGAGCAGCAGGCCCAGGCCCGCCGACATCACCCCGCTGCCGTCATGGATCACGTGCTCGGCGTTCGCCCCCAGGCACTCGCCGACCACGCACAGCGTCGTCAGACGCAAAACATTCATCGCCAGGCTGAGCGGGAACGAGAACAGAAACAGGCCCAGCCGCCGCCACGCCGGGCCGTCCGTCAGCCACGCGCAGGCCGCCCCCAGCACCAGCATCGTGAGCAGCATCTTCATGCCGGAGCAAGGCACGTCCACGAAAAGCGTGAAGTTGTCCAGCGCGATCACGTTGCCGCTGAGGTGCGTCGGGAAGGTCAGCAGGTGCAGCGTCCGGTCGGCGGCGACCGTGCTGAACTGCTGGCAGTCGTAGGTGCCGTCGTGCAGCAGCGGGCCGGGCAGGGGGGCCATCCAGACCAGGAATCCCAGCGGGAAAGCCGCCGCGCGCGCCCGGCGCGTCCCCAGGATGAGCCAGACGCCGCTCCAGAAACACAGCAACACGCCCGCCGAGGCGAGCGAGATCAGCTCCCTCTTGTTGGCCGCCACGAGCAGCGCCAGCGCGGGAAGGAGCAGGCCCAGAGCGGCCCAGGAGGGCGACGCCGGGGCCGCGCGGAGCGCCCGGCGGCGGTGCCAGAGCATCAGCCCGACCACCGGGGGGACCAGTGGCCCGTAGGCGTAATAGGAGTCGGGCTGGACGTATTCCAGGCTCCAGGCCAGCAGGCGCGGCCAGGCCAGGTGCAGGAACAGGGCCGATGCCGCCGCCAGCAGCAGCAGCGTCACCGGGTCGCGCAGGCCCCGGCTGGCGGGCGATGCGGGCGCGTGAGACGCGGGCGGGTGCGCTGGCATGACCCCGGACACGGCTAACGCCCCGCCCGCGCGCCGGCATCGATTGTCAACACAATTGCACATAAGTCACTTTCCTTAACGCCCCGCCCGCGCGCCGGCATCGAAGTACCCGGCGTACTTGTCCACCGGGAAGGAAGGCGGAGTCGCCCGGTACAGCCGCGCGAGTGCGGCCTCAGCGGGGATGGTTTTCTCCAGCCGCGCCAGCCGCGCGACGCTGGCCCTGACTGTCTGGAGCGGGAGAGTGCCGGCCCCCTCCACCGACACCATCTGGGCGACCAGGAACTGCCTGCCCAGCGGCGCGGTGCGCGTCTCGCCGCGGCGCATGGTCTTCCACGACTCGGCCAGGGTGCGGCCCTGGGGCGTCCCCAGGCTCACGCGGTATCCTTTTTCCCCGGCCACGTACAGGCCCTTCTGCTCGGCGATGACGTCCAGGGGGATGCCGTCGCGCAGGTCGTCGGCGGCGGCGTCCGCCTCCTCGGCGGTGTCGGCCACGACCAGCGCCATCTGGGCCTGCGCGCGCTGTTGGAAGCTCGCGCGGTGGGCCTGGTAGTAGCGGTCGACCTCGGCGTCGGAAACGGGGACGTTTCGGATGCGCAGATTCTCCAGGGCGATCTGGTCCAGGAGCTGATCGCGCAGCAGCGGGAGGGAGCCGTCCTCGGCGGCGGCCTGGACCAGTCCGGGGTCGCGCTGCTGGATCAGCGCCAGGCGCGCCGAAACGTCGTCGTCCGTCGGCAGCACGCCAGCCCCGGCGGCGGCCTGCCGGACCAGGGCCGCCGAGACCATGTCATGGAGGACTTTGCCGTTGTCTCTCCGCTCCAGCGCTCCCTCGTAGTCACGCAGCGTGATGCGCTGGCCGCCGACCAGGACGATGGGGCGCAACGTGGAAAACCGCTGGTAGGTCAGAAACAGGCCGGCGAGCGAGAACACGGCAAGGGCGGAAGCGAAACCGGCCGCCCATTTCAGCCGGATCAGCGCCCTGAGCAGGGCGCGTGCCTCGCTGGCCGAGGCAGGTGCCGTCAGGGCCGGGGTCGGGGCCGGAGACGGGGGGGCGATCAGTGGTGGCGCGTTCGATTCCATAAAACTCTCTGAGGCCTCGGCGCTTCCCCGGCGTCCGTGTCCCCCACGGCCATCATGGTGATGACAGTCATGGTGCGGATCTGTACCGCCGAAGTGTCCCCCACACCGAAACATCATACCCGAAAGATCGGAGAGCCGGCACACCAGGGCGGGCACCGCCGCGGGCGGAGCGAAGAAAAATTTCGCCGGTGCCGCCCTGGGTCTGGGTTGGCACGGTTTATGCAAGAGGGGACTAGCCGGACTCTTCAGCAACGGCAGGAGGAAACACGATGATCAGTGGAAAAGTAAAATGGTTCAGCGACGCGAAGGGCTACGGATTCATCGACCTTGGGCAGGGCAGGGACATCTTCGTCTACTACTCCGTGATCGACAACGAGGGCTATAAGTCGCTGCGCGAGGGCCAGGAAGTCGAGTACGAGGTCGGCCAAGGCCCCAAGGGAGACCACGCCACCAAGGTCGTGGCGAAAGAGGCCCTGCCGGCGGCCTGAGCCGGGACCTCGCATGCAATTCTTGTCTGGAAGGCAGCCCCCGACGCGCGGGGGCCGCCGTTTTCGCTCTCCTCGCTTTTTTGCCCCGTTCTTCCGCTTCAGCGCAGGGCGTTGTAGTTCAGCGGCGTCAGGGCCGGGAAGCGGTAGCGGCTTTGTAGGTTCGATATCCGCTGCTGGGTGTTCTTGATGCGGTCCGACGTCAGCGGGTGGTCGGACAGGAACGCCCCGCCCAGGCCGCCGCCGTTGCCGCTGACCCGCTCCAGGGCCTGGAAGAGCTGAATCATGCCCTGCGGGTTGTAGCCTGCCGCCACCATGTTCTCCAGCCCGCCCTGGTCCGCCTGATCCTCCTCGCCGCGCGAGAACTTCAATCCGATGGCGCTGTCGGCCAGCCCGGCGATGGTCTGCGCCGCCCGGCCCGCGTGGAAGATGCTCAGGCCCAGCGCGAGCAGCGTGTCGCGCTCCTGCCGCTTGGACTCGGCCTGCGCCCAGTGCTGCTTGCGGACGTGGGTCATCTCGTGGCCCGTCACGCCGGCCAGGGCATCGTCCGTCGTCAAAACCTTGTACAGGCCGGTGAACATGAACATGTTGCCGCCGGGCAGCGCGAAGGCGTTCACCTCGGGGCTGTCCAGGACGTGAAACTTCCAGTCCCAGGCGTTGCGGTCCGAGGGGGGCAGGGCGTGGACGAGCCGCTGGCCGATCCCGTTAAAGTGCCGCGCGCGGGCGTCGAAGACCTCGTGGTATTTCTGCGTGACCTGCTTGGCGGCCTGGTCGCCGACCTGCTTCTGGTCGGACGCGCTCGCCAGCCCGAACAGGCCCCCCGCGCGGGCGGCGGGCGTCAGCAGCAGGGGCGCGGCGGCCAGCCCCAGGCCCGCCAGGGCACCCGTCCGCAGGAAGCGGCGGCGCGATTCATTGTGTTCCATTGTAGGTTCGGTCTGTTGGCTCGACATGAGTTCCCTCCGGTTGGTGTGTTCCGTTACCCAGTGGACGTTATACCCGCCCACAAGGTTCCCGCCCCCGCCCGAACGGGGACGTTTGCCCGCCCGCCGGGCCGGGTATTTTAAGGCAGCATTCACGGACAAAGGAGTAGCCCATGGCAAACGAAGACGAGATCGCCGGCAAGGCCAAGCAGGTCGAGGGCAAGGCCCAGGACGCCGCAGGCGATGTCACCGGCAACACCGACGACGACGTGGCGGGCAAGGCCAAGCAGGTTGAGGGCAAGGCCCAGGAACTTTTCGGCAAAGCCAAGGAAGCGGTCCACGACGCGACCAAGTAGGACGTCTCGGGGCCGGAACGGGGCGGGCGGGTAGCGATGCCGGCCCGCCCTTTTGCCGCGCGTCCATTTCACACCTATGTTATAATGGCATAATCTTCTGTCTTCAAGAGGGTAGGAGCCGGACACGGAGGCGCAAGAGGCATGAGCACAGCGACGGAGTTCCGGGATTTCATCCTGCGCGGCAACGTGGTAGACCTCGCGGTCGGCGTCGTGATCGGCGCGGCCTTCGGCGGCATCGTCAAGGCGTTTGTCGCGGACATCATCACGCCGCTGATCGGCCTGCCGGGCAAGCACGATCTGAGCGGCTACAAGTACACGCTGCACGGGCAGACTTTCCAGTTCGGCGACCTCCTCAACACGATCATCAGCTTCGTGACCATCGCCGCCGTCGTCTTCTTCCTCGTCGTGAAGCCCGTCAACCACCTCATGTCCCTGCGGAAGACCGAGCCTCCCGTCGAGCCGGTGACGCGCGAGTGCCCCTACTGCGTCAGCAGCATCCCCCGCCAGGCCACGCGCTGCGCCTTCTGCACCGCCGACGTCCCCGTCGCCTAAGCGCAGGAGGGCATCGGGCCGCCCGCGCCGAACTATCCCCCTGGACCGACGGAATCGCCGGACAAAAAGGAACAAAGGAACAGAAGCAACATGGCAAACGCTTGGGATGCGGATTTGATCGCGGGGGCCACGGACGCCTCCAGCTATAGCGGCAGGCCGATCGGAGTCGGCGTCATCGGCACGGGCGGCATCGCCCAGAGCGTCCACCTGCCCGCCTACAAAAAGCTCCAAGATGAGGGCAAGGTCAAGATCGTCGCGCTGTGCGACATCAAGCCGGAGAAGCTGGCCGAGGCCCAGTCGAAGTTCGGTCCCGCCCAGACCTACGCGGACTACAAGGACCTGCTCGCCAACCCCGACGTGGAGGCGGTCGATGTCTGTACGCCGAACTTCATGCACCTGCCGCCGGTCGTGGCGGCCTTCGAGGCCGGCAAAGACGTGATCTGCGAGAAGCCCATCGCGCTCAACGGCGAACAGGGCGCGGTCATGGTGGCGGCGGCGCAGAAGGCCGGCAAGAAGTTCCAGGTGGGCCTGAACATGCGCTTCGGGGCCGGGCCGCAGGCGATCAAGCGGCTGGCCGATGCGGGAAAGTTCGGCGAGATCTACTACGCCCGCGCGCAGGCCATCCGGCGGCGCGGCGTCCCGACCTGGGGCGTCTTCACCGAGAAGGACAAGCAGGGCGGCGGGCCGCTGATCGACATCGGCGTCCACATCCTGGACATGAGCCTGTGGCTGATGGGGCATCCCAAGCCGGTCGCCGTCAGCGGCACGGCCCTGACCAAGTTCGGGCACCGGTCCGGCCACGTCAACCTGTTCGGCAAGCCCTGGGACCCAAACAACTTCACCGTGGAGGACTTCGCCTCGGGCTATGTCAAGTTCGAGAACGGCGCGTCCCTGGTGCTCGAATCGTCGTTCGTGCTCAACAACGACAAGGAGCGGTTCGAGACCAGCCTGTTCGGCACCGAGGGCGGCGTCTTTTTGGACCTGCACAACGACGCCAACACGCGCATCTACACCGAGGAGGCCGGGGCGCTCTACGACAGCCAGCCCGTATTCCTGCCCGGCGTCGCCACGCACGAGACCGAGATCCGCGCCTTCGTGCAGTCGCTGATCACCGACACCCCGGTCGCCGTGCCGGGCGAGCAGGCCCTCATGGTCTCGCAGTTGTTGAGCGCGCTGTACGAGTCCAGCGAGACCGGCAAAGAAGTCCGCATGTAAACGGCGCACAAACGAAGTCTTAGTCTGCCCCCGCCCTAATTTTAAGGCGGGGGTTGTTTTTGTCACCGTAAGTTAGGATGAAGGCAACCGTTACGTGCTTCAACATTAACGTCCCCGTGCAGTTTCTCTTGATGCATCCCGATTCAGGATGCAACAAGGTATAACAGAATTTGAGAAAATAATCTCGCGATTCGCAGAAAATCCGCAAAATACGCTTTTATCCACGTGAGGATTGTATGCTCATTGAGTTTACTGTAGGCAACTTCAAATCGTTCCGCGTCAAGACGACATTCAGTATGATTGCCGCGAACTTGACCTCCGACGATCCGGCTCTGGATAGCGATAACATAATATCGATCAAAAAAGACTTACGGTTACTAAAATCGGCGGCGATTTACGGAGCAAATGCTAGTGGCAAAAGCAACCTCGGTGTGGCCTTGCGCTTCATGCGCGATTTCGTGCTGGAGTCATCGCGCGAAACCTTTGCCAACGCAACTATAGCTGTGGAGCCATTTCTGTTAGACAAAGACACACGCCATCAGCCCTCGTTCTTTGAGCTGTTGTTTCTGCTTAACGCCACACAATACAGATATGGCTTTGAGGTCAATAAGTCACACGTCGTTTCTGAATGGCTATTCCGAGCTAAGGCTAAAGAGGCATGCTTATTCAAGCGCGAAGGGCAAGAGATAGAAATTAAGGCGGCTTTCAAGGAAGGTCAAGGGTTGCAAGGCAAAACGCGCCCGAATGCACTTTTTTTATCGGTCGCCGCACAGTTCAACGGCAACACCGCAGAAACCATCAGAGAGTGGTTTAACACGTTTGCAGTGGAAACCGGCTTGCAAGATGATAGGTTTCGTATGTACACGCTGGATTGTCTACGTGACCCGGTACAACAGGCTGAGATTGTCTCTTTTGTGCAAGCCTTTGACTTGGGAATCGATGACGTAATGGCTGCTAATCCGCCTCCATTGGACGATCTTCCACAAGATCTTCCCGGTGAAGTGAAGCAACGTATTAGGAAAAGCGTAGGGGAAACCATTTACACAGCGCATCGCTTTGGGGAGGGAGTGGAGGATTTCGAGCTTTTCAACTTGGACAAGCACGAGTCACACGGGACACGCAAGCTAATCGCGATGGCAGGTCCCCTACACAGCATCCTCGCCAACGGTCAGACCATGTTCGTTGATGAGCTGGATGCACGGCTGCACCCGCTGACGACTCGACGTATCATCGAGATGTTTCAGTCGCCGCTGACGAATCCAAAGGGGGCGCAGCTCATCTTCGCCACTCATGATACTAACTTGCTCGACAAGAGCCTGTTTCGGCGGGATCAAATCTGGTTTTCGGAGAAGGATCAAAAAGGAGCAACTCATCTGACCTCGCTGGCTGAGTACCGCGTCCGTAACGACGCTGCATTTGAAAAGAACTACCTGGAAGGCCGATATGGAGCCATCCCATTTTTGGGCGACCTAAAGCGATTGCCACTGGCACAAGTTGGGCGCGCGGAGGAACAGGAGACCTGGCAGGAGATGATCCATGCCTGACCGAAGATCGCGGATACAGGAGGCAGCGGGTCGCAACACGCACCCACAATTTCAGCTACGACAGCCCCGGACATCGGACGAACGCCACACGGATGATCGGGAGATACTGCAACGCTTCCTGATTATCTGCGAGGGGACGAAGACCGAGCCGAACTACTTCCAGGGCTTTCGGGTGCCACAACTATCGGTGGATTTAGTTGGTACGGGGCGCAACACTCTCAGTCTAGTAGAGGAAGCAATCCGACTCAAAGAGGAGAAGGAGGTCGAAGCCCGACGACGGGGTAAACCGCCCTATGATCAAATCTGGTGCGTCTTTGACCGCGACTCGTTTGAGGCGGCTAAGTTCAACAATGCCATCAAGAAAGCGGAAGTTTCTGGCTTCCACGTTGCTTACACGAATCAAGCATTTGAGTTGTGGTATTTGTTGCACTTTGACGACCATCGGAGCGCATTGAATCGCAGCCAATACGCTGGAATGCTTGAAATCCGCCTAAGACACGAGTATCAAAAGAACAGCCAGGCTATGTACGCCGAGCTACAGAGCCAACAGGCAGGAGCAATCCGGCGGGCAGAAAACCTGTTAGCCGAGTATGGTGCGAGCCACAACCCGCAACAGGACAATCCTAGTACCACGGTTCATCTTTTGGTTAAGGCCTTGCGCGAGAACGTCAGCCCAAGGGATGACAGGTAACCTATAACGGTTGACAAAGTCCACCCCCACGTGCTATTATCGAGAACCATTCTCCGTTAGGAACCAGTCGCATTAAGCCATGACAACCATCCAAGAGCAGCGGGTCGAAGAGTTGCGCCGAAGACTCCACGACAGCGGGCACCGCATGACCCCGCAGCGGCTGTGCATCCTGCAAGCTCTGGTCGGGTTCAACACCCATCCCAGTGCGGAAGAGATTCACGCCCATGTCTTGCGCGCCGCGCCCATGACCTCGCTGGCCACCGTCTACAAGACTCTGGACACCCTGCGCGACCTGGGCGAGGCCCTCGAAATGGAAGTCGGTGAAGGGCGGCGGCACTACGACGCCGTCCAGACCCACTTCCATCCCCACGTCGTTTGTACCGCCTGCGGGCGCATCGAGGACGTGGCTTTGGACGACCTGAGCGGCCTGCCCGCGCTCGCCGGGCAGGCGTCGGGATACCAGATCGAGAGCCAGCGCGTCGAGTTTTACGGCCTCTGCGGGCAGTGTCAGCAGGCACAGCGGCAGAAACAGAAAGAGATTCCATGAGCGTCACCCAGGACAGCAAGCCGCCGGGCACCGCCGACCGCCGGCTGATCAAGGCGATCGAGAGCAACTGGCAGGCCGAGCGGGAGGGGGCCGCGACCTACCAGACGTTGGCCGACCGCGAGGCGGACCCGCGCCGCAAGCACACCCTGGAAGGCCTGGCGCGGGCCGAACTGGGCCACGCCCAGCTTTGGGAGCGGCGGCTGACCGAACTGGGTGCGCCCGCGCCCCGCTTCGTCGGCCCGGCCACGGGCGTCGCGGACAGTCTGGCGAACCGCATCGGCGGGGCCGACACCACCCTGCGCCGGATCGAGATCGACGAGCGCAAGCACGTCGCCGAGTACGGGCGGCAGATGCAGGAGCTGGGCGACGAGGGCAGCCTCGAAATCCTGCGCCGGGTGGTCGCCGACGAGCGCGCTCACTCGCGCGCCCTGAAGCAGATGCTCGCCCCTGTCCCCGCCGGTGCGCTGGCCGCCGACCCGCCCATCGGGCGGAGCTTTTCGCGGCCTCTCAATCCCCAGCAGGCCCTGGACGAGCTGCGGGCGCGCAAGGGGCACAAGTCGCCCGCCTCATGGATCGGTGACGCCATCTACGGCGTCAACGACGGCCTGGGCGCGATCTTCGGCATCGTCTCGGGCGTGGCGGGCGCGACCGCGGGCAACCAGCACTACGTCCTGCTGGCGGGCCTGGCGGGCATGGTCGCGAGCGCCCTGTCGATGGGGTCTGGGGCCTACCTCGCCGCCAAGAGCGAGCGCGAGATCTACGACGCCGAGATGTTCCGCAAGCGGGCGGACCTGGCCGAGAACCCCGAAGAGGGCCGGGCCGAGATGTCTCTGGTCCTCCAAGTGAAGGGCATCCCCGCCGAAGACGCCGACCGCGTGGCCGATCATCTCGCGCGCGACCCGGAGCAGCTCCTGAAGTCGCTGGCCGCCGAGCAGCTCAATCTCTCCGAGGACGCCCTGAGCAATCCCTACGTGTCGGCTGCCTCGGGCGCGCTTTCTACGGCCGCCGGGGCGTTCGTGCCGATCATCCCGTTCTTCTTCCTGCACGGGACGTGGGCCATCCTCGCCGCCGCCGCCGTGTCCCTCGTCGCCCACTTCGCGGTGGGCGCGGCCAAGACTCTGATCACGGTCCGGTCGTGGTGGAGCAGCGGCCTGGAGATGACCGCCGTGGGTGCCGCCGAGGGCCTGATCACCTACGGCATAGGCCGTGCCCTGGGCAGCGTTTAGGCGCGTGGGGGATGTCGGCGGAAGAGGCCTCGCGGCTGAGGCAGGAAACAGCGCGCGTCTTGGCGAACGTCTGCACAAGGCATTGCTGCGGCTTTGAGCAGCCGATGGAAGACCGGCAAGGCCAGTACCGGTTGCGCGACACACCAGCCTGTAAACTGAACCGCGCCCACGGCGTCGCGGCGGACCGAACCCAATGGGAGGAGCCGCATGAGACGCCGGGATCGCCGGGTTCTGCTGGGAGTAATCGGGGGAGCCTTCGGCGTGGTGGGCGGCTTGCTGCTGCTGGGCCTGCGCTCTGCCCCCGCCCACCCGCACCCCGGCCCTGGGGACAGCGTCGCTGACGCGCCCCCGCAAGGGCCATTAGCTGGCGTCTGGGTGATCTTGGACCCCGGACACGGCGGGGAGGATCCCGGCACGACGGCGGGGCCGCTGTCCGAGGCCGCGCTGACCTACCGCCTGGCGACGGAAGTGACCGCCGCCCTGCGCGCGTCGGGGGCCAATGTCGTCTACACCGTCCGCAGCCGCTCGCTCGACCCCGCTCTGGCCGTCATCGAGTCGCCCTTGGAGCGTCCCACGGACGCCGCTCTGGTGACGAACGGGCGGCCCCTGCGCGCGCGCCACTCCGCCGCCCCGCTCTGGCAGCGGGCCGCCCTGGCGCGCACCGTCTGGGAGCGGCAGGTGCCCCGCGACCCAAACGCGCGGCGGGACGTGTTCTTCCTTTCCCTGCACTTCGACCAGTTCGGCACCCCCGGCGTTGCCGGCGGCGAGGTCTGCGTGGACCGCCGCGCGCCCCATGTTCCCTCGCTCGCCCCCCTCCTGGCGACCTCGCTCGCCCAAGGCGGCTTTGGACGGGGCACCGACTACCAGGGCATCAAGGGCCTCTCCGGGCACGAGTTGGCCGTTCTCAACCCCGCTCATAACCCCGTCCCCGAGAGTGTGCTTGTAGAGCTGGCGACATTGTCCAACCCGCAAGACGCCCTGAACGCCGCCGATCCCACCTGGCGCAGCGGCATGGCCCGCCGCATCGCCGATGCGATTATTTCGGTGCATCAGGGGAAGACTTCGCCGTGAGTGTGCCATCGCTCCTTTTCATAAGAGCTTGTCTTTTGCTGCTCAGGAGGACAACGACGCTCAACGCCCCCAGCATCAGGGAGACGCCCCCACATAGCCGGTAAGACCAGATGATGTCCGGGCTAAATACGTAGTCCCTGAAAAACTGGGGCATCAGCCCCATATACCAGGGGCGCTCTCGACAGTAGGCGACGTACCAGGCTTGAAGGGAGGGGGCGAAGAAGACGCCGAGAACGCCTACTGCGAGGAAGAACAGGCTTATCAGCCACTCAAATACCCGCCAAGATACTAATCGCTGCCGCATTGTACTTGCCTTTTCGCTATCTTCCCCGGCCTTCATAACGCCCGCGCTTCATCAGTGGAGAGGCACTTGCCTCAGCAATATGGCGGTGCCGAAGACGATAAGCATCACGGCCAGAAGCAGAAGGCAGAACCACTGGCAGAAGCGACTCCATCGTTCTAATCCACGGCTACTTGCACTGCGCGCTATCCAAGTTTGGTCCAGCCCAGCCAAATCGATCATCTTCCGCGTGAAAGCCTCTTGGAATCTGTCATTCATCTTGACGAGCTTGGGCGTGAGTGCTGCAACCGATAACCCCGCCGTAACGAAAACGAACCCCTGCCAGAGTGGCAAAAGCGGGCCTGGATGTGGATGAGGCACGGTGATAGTCTCCCAACAAGCCTCAGCGCCGTCAAATCACAGTTAGCGCACCTGGGCACCGGGCTGGACAGCGTCGGGGTCGGCGGGGTGGAGCAGGACGGCGTGGCCTTCGGCGTCGGTGGCGGCCATCAGCATCCCCTGGGACTCTAGGCCGCGCATCTTGCGGGGGGCGAGGTTGGCGACGACGACGATCTTGCGGCCCACGAGCGAGTCGGGGGCGTAGGACTCGGCGATGCCGGCCAAAATCTGCCGGGGCGACTCCTCGCCGATGTCCACGGTCAGGCGCAGCAGCTTGGTCGCGCCCTCGACGCGGTCGGCGGTCTTGATCTCGCCGATCTTGAGCTGAATCTTGGCGAAGTCGTCGATGGTGATGGTGCTGGGTGTCTGGGTCTTCTCAAGCTCCCCGAGTGACGGGGGCGGGGGGGGCATATCGGCCATCTTGGGTTTAGATTCCTTCTTTGGCTTATCAATCGCCGGCTTGCCTGTGGGGGGCAGGGCGTTCTTCTTGGTGTCGATGCGCGGGAAGATCGGCTGCGCTTCCTCGGTCCGGGTGCCGGCGCGCAGGCCGCCCCAAAGCGTCCCGTGCGCCCAGTCAACCCCCGCCGGGTCGGGCAGGCCGAGCTGGGCGTGGATAAGGGCGGCGGTGTGCGGCAGCAGGGGCAGCAACAAGACGGCGGCGGTGCGCGTGGCTTCCAGGGCGGCGTAGAGCGCGTCGGCGACGCCCTCAATGTCCCCTTCTTTGTGCAGGTTCCACGGCGCGGCCGAGTCGATGTGCCCGTTGCCGGCGTCGATCAGCTTCCATATCTTCTCCAGCGCCAGGCCGGGGTCCAGCGCCAGCATCGCCCGCTCGACATCGCCCACGACCTCGCGCGCTAATGTCGCCAGTGCGCCACTGGCCGTCCGCGAGGCCGAGTTGGGGATGACCCCGCCCCCGTACTGCGCCAGCATTTTGAGCGTCCGATTGAGCAGGTTGCCCAGCTTGTTGCACAGCTCCGGGTTATACCGCTTTTCAATCAGGTTGGCGAGCGAGAACTCGGCGTCGCTCGTGAACGAGATGTCGCGCAATAAGTAGTAGCGCAGGGCATCCTTGGCGGCCTCGGGCGACACGTTCCCCACGCCGGCCAGGTGGTCCACGACCTCCTGGGGGTTAGGGATGTTGCCCTTCGACTTGGCCCCCTTCTCGCCGCCGATCAGCCACCAGCCGTGGCCGAGGACAGTCCTGGGGAGGGGTAGCCCCAGGCCCAGCAGCATGGCGGGCCAGAGCGTGGCGTGGAAGCGGGTGTAGATCTCCTTGCCGACCAGATGCACGTCGGCGGGCCAGACCGAGTCCCAGGCGGCGTTGCCCGGCCAGCCGGTCGCCGTCAGATAGTTGATCACGGCGTCGAACCAGACATAAATGACCTGCGACTCGTCCCCCGGCACGGGGATGCCCCAGCCCGCGTTGCGCCGCGAGACCGCCACGTCGCGCAGGCCGCCCTTGATGAAGGCCAGGACCTCGTTGCGGCGCGTGTCCGGCTGCAAGAACTCTAGGTGGCTCTCGATGTGTGCGAGCAGCCGGTCGCCGTAGGCGGACAGCCGGAAGTAGTAGACGTCCTCGGACACCCACTCGACGACCGCGCCGCTCTCGATGGCCCGCCCGTCCTTGACCTCGGCCTCGCGAAAAAACGTCTCGTCGGCGACCGAGTACCAGCCCTCGTACTTGCCCGCGTAGATGTCGCCCGTCGCCTTCAGGCGCTGGAACACCTCGCCCACGGCCTCTTTGTGGCGCGGCTCCGAGGTCCGAATGAAATCGTCGTTAGAAACACCGAGATATCGCCAGCAGTCCCGGAAGTTCTGCGAGACGCGGTCCGCGAACGCCTGCGTGGGTACGCCCGCCCGAGCGGCGGCGTCGGCCACCTTCTGCGCGTGCTCGTCCGTTCCGGTCAGGAAGAAGACGCGCTCGCCCCGCAGCCGGTGGAACCGCGCCAGGGCATCGCACAGCAGCGTGGTGGTCGCCGACCCGACGTGGGGGATGCCGTTGACGTAGTAGATGGGCGTCGTGATGTAGAAAGTCTTGTCCGGGTCCAAAATCAATACCTGCGTCGGTGAGATAGCGTCATGTTACCCGATTTCGGCTGTGAGGCGAAAAAAGAGGACGATAAAAAGAGGGGCGAACACGAGGTTCGCCCCTACGGGGTTACGGAATGTAGAGGCGAACCTTGTGTTCGCCTTTGTCTGTGTGTTCGCCCTTGTCCGTCCTACATGTTCTTCATCAGACGGGCGGTGATCTCTTTTAGTTCGCCCATGTCGAAGCCGGGGATGCCGCTGGCAGGGGCCGGCGGCAGGTCGGCCAGCGGGTAGCCGTCCGGCACCCCCTCGCGCACTTCGAGCGGCTGGCCGTCCTCAGGGTGGGTGCCGTTGAAGACCGCGCCGATGGTCTTGTAGTCGTCCGCGCTGAAGCGGTACAGCGAGCGGTGCAGGCCCTTGGCGATGAACTCCCGGCACTCGGGGATCTTGTCCGTGCGGATGTCCGGGATGGGCAGCATCTTGGGCACGTCCACGCCGGTGATCTTCTCCAGAGCCACGGCATAGGCGAGCTGGTGGACGCCGCCGCGGACCAGCAGGTAGCCGGTCAGCCGCTTGACGACGGGGTGGGTGCTGGACTCGTAGGCCCGCAGCTTGCCCATGCGCGCACCGCTCTCCAGAAAGAAGTTGTGCAGCATGTCCAGGACGAGGTTGCCGCTGCTGAACACGTAGTCGCCCGACCAGGGGGCACCCATCGCGTTCGCGGCCAGGGTGCTGTTGCCGTTAATGAGGAACTGGTGGCGGATGCCGTTGCTGCCGTTCATCTTGGTGAGCGGCGAGTCCTTCGGCTCCGCATTGTCCGGCTCGCCGCCGTTCTGGAGCAGGTTGATGGCCGCAGCGACCACCTCGACGTGGCCGAACTCCTCCGCCGTGATGGAGGCAACCAGATCATAGAACGGCAGGATCTCGCTGCGGCCCCGCATGTTGAACGACTGGTACATGTAGTTGTTCAGCGTGGACATCTCGCCGAAGCGACCGCCCATCAGCTCCTGCGTGGAGGCGGCGGCGGCGGGGTCGGGGGTGACGTTTTTGGGCAGGTCAACCTGCAATCTGTCGATACGGGTGAACATCGGGAATAGTCCTTTCTACGGACACATGTTGCGGAGAGGCAGGCCCGTTCAGGGCCACCGTCACGGGCCGTGTTTACCCGAAAGGAAAACGCCTCTAACGCGGGGGGCGCAAAGATAGCGGGTCCCGAGCGCGGCCTATTTGACCCCCACAGCGGAAATCTCTGCCCGCAGGCGGGCCTCGTCGCCGTCGTCATAGCCGATGAACGAGGCGGCGACACGGCCTGCCTTGTCGAGCAGGTACAGAGTGGGGATGCCGCGCACCCCGTATAGCCGGGACGCGACCGACTTCTCCCGGTGCCCGTGTGCCGTCGGGGCGTCATCGAACAGCAGCGTCGTGGTGTACTCGGGGTGCGCCTTGAGGAACGCCTGCATCCCCGCCCGCGTGTCCCAGGAGTTGACCGATACCACCGTCAGACCCTTACCGCCCAGCGCGTCCGAGAGCGCCTGCGCGTGGGGCATGGACAGGCGGCAGGGGGGGCACCACGACGCCCAGAAGTCCAGCAGCACGACGCGCCCGCGCAGGCCGGACAGCGACACGGGCTTGCCCGCCAGCGTCTTCAGGGTGAAGTCGGGGGCGCGCGTACCGGGCCGGAGCATGGCCCCCGTCACCTGCCGCATCTCAGGGCCGGCGAGATCGGCTGCGGGCGCGGGGTGGGGTGCGACCTCGTCGGCGCGGACGGCTGCGATTCCCGCCAGCAACAGCAGGGTGGCCAGGGCGGTCTTTGTCTGTTTCTGCGTCTTCATCGGTTTGCTCCTGATCACTCGCCCAGCCCGCAGGACCCGCCGCAGCAGCCGCCGGGCGCGCCGCAGTCGAACGGGGCCGACGCGCCGCCGCCGTCCCTGACGACCGGGCGGGCCATCAGCGAGATTTTGCCCCCGGTGCGGGTCGCACCGCACCGGGGGCAGGCCGCGTCGCCGCCGTCGCGGCGGCCGGCGGGGAGCAGCGCCTCGAAGTCGGCATCACAGGTGCGGCAGACGTACTCGTACAGTGGCATGAAGGGCCTCCTCGGCGTGTTGCGCCTATTGTACCAGAAGTGCGGCTAATGGGCGGTCACCGTCACCGTGATAGGAGCGGCGGGTATGTTTCCATACGTGGTGTCATAAAACCGCCCCGAGACGCTGAGCATCTTGCTCGGATTGCCATCGCTGACTGCGGCGGTCAACACGTTCCGGGACGTGCCCGTGCCGAACGTCGAGGCGCTGGCACCACCGCTAGGGTAGGTCGAGCCGAAGACAGAAGTTGAATCAGAGGTCACGTCGACGACTTGTGTCGCCGTGTGCGCCGCGTTGGTGTAGTACTTCGCCGTCAGCGTGTATTGGGTCATGCTTCCGGCGGCGACAGTGGCCGGCCCAGCGACCACGGCAGAGTTCGGGATGTAGTGCCACGTATAACCCGCGACCGTGGGCGGGGTGTAGGCCTCGACGGGGTTGAGCAGGCCCAGCGGCAGGAACAGGCCCGCGAGCGTGACTGCGGTGGCCCCGAAGGCGGCTAGCCGGCCTGCGCGCGGCCAGGGCACCGGGGCCGGGGCCGCTTCCGGCGCGCGGCCCCGCTGGGCGGCCAGCCCCAGGCCGAGCAGCGCCCAGCCCAGCAGCGAGACCTCGGCGAACTGCCAGGACGGGCTGGCGAGCGCGTCCACCGCCTGTCCGGCGACCAGGGCGAGGGCGGCTATGACCAGCCCATCACGCGCGGAGGGCGACCCGCGCCGCCGCCGCAGGCGGCCCAGGCCGCGCGCCATAAAGGCGGCCAGGGCCGCGAGGTAGAGGCCCAGGCCAATCAGCCCGGTCTCCGCCGCCGTTTGGAGGTAGAAAGAGTGCGCCTCTTCGGACAGCGACGGGCGCTCGGTCGGCGAAAGCGGGCGGCCCGCGTGTGTCGCGGCCCACTGCGCCTCCGGGTAGCGCCCTAAGCCGACGCCCAGGAGCGGGTGGGCGGCCACAAGCCCGCCGGCATTGTGCCAAAGGGCCAGGCGGGTTTGCCAGCTTTCGTCCACGCTCAACGCGCCTAATGTCCCCGCCCGCGCGGCCAGCGGCGCGCGCAGGTCGGCGGGCGCAAGCAGCAGCCAGAGGACGCCGAGGGCCGACGCCAGAACAAGGCCGGACGCGCCGGCCCGGAGCCATGAACGGGGGAAAACAGTGCGCCGGGAATTCCAGAGGCCGGCGAAAACGAGGGACGCCGCCGCCGCGCCCGCCCAGGCGCTCCGGGTCTGGCTCAGGACCAGGCAGGCCGCGGCCGCGCCCCCCGCCGCGAGCAGGCCGTAGCGCCACCCCGGCGTCCGCTCGGTCAGTGTGCGGGCGACCGCGAACGGGAGGAGAAGGAGCAGGGCGCTGCCGTAGAGCTGGTGGTCGTGGTAAGGCCCGACCAGGCCGCCCCCGCCCTTGCCAAGCCCATCCGCCAGCCCCAGCAGCGCCATCGCCCCGGCCAAGACGGCGGCCAGGCGGCCCGCCGTCTGCGTCCGGCGCAGCCCGGCCCCGAGGGTGAGAGTCAGGCCGATGCCCGCCCCCCAACGCAGCGCCTCGGTCAGCGCCGCGCCCCCCCAGGGCGTCCCCAGGCTGCGCGCCGCCGAGATCAGCAGCCAGCCCAGCAGGCAGCACAGCCAGAACTCGGGGCGCGCGGCGAGCGCGGCGATCCGTCGCCTTGTGTCTGTCGAGTGTTTCATGGTATCCCTCCCTAGAAGACCATGGCGTATCGGCGCGAGTGCGGGGTAGAGAAAAGAGAAAGCTCGGCAGGGTGTCATCTGTCGGCGCGCGTCCGTGAATGGGGGGTGGCTTCCTGCCCGTGTTCCCGCCGCTCGGATGACGACGCCATTCTAGCACGGGCGCGGCGGCTTGTCAAGGGGGACAAGGAATATCCCTGCGGCGTCCCGAATGAACGCCTTCGGAGTGCCCCACACCCGCCCCCGCTGATGTCCCCGCGCTCAACGCCGCCACGCTCGTGCGCGCGACCCGCGCGTGTTCGCTCCCCGCCGCCGTCATCCCCGTCCTGCTCGGGACCGCCCTTGTCGCGCGCCGCTGTGCCGCGCCCGGCCACGCCGCCTTTCACGGACCTCCCTGCGTCGTGACACCGGTCGGCGCGGTCCTTGCGCAGTGCGGGGCGAACGTGCTGAACGACGACTTTGATTTCATGAAGGGGGTGGATACGCGGCCCGAGCACGGCAGCGGGGTGCTCACGGGAGGGCAGATGACGGCCCGCCAGACGCTGGTCTTCGGATGCCTGCTAATGGCCGGGGCCGCCGCGCGGGGCGCGCCCCGCTGTGGTTCCTGCTGTTCGGGCCGGTCCTCTTCGTCGCCCTGGGGGTGGCAGGGAAGCTGCTGCCGCTGTGGAGCCTGGTGGCCCTGCTGGCCGTCCCACTCAAGCCTGTCTTCGCCTGATCGCCATCTCAACAAACAGCGCGAGCGCGACGCCACTCGCGTAGCAAACGAGGTTCGACCCGTGGAAGCCGACGCCCAAGACCAGTGCCCCCGCCCGGCTGTGACGCGCCGCGACGAGCCAGGGCGTTTGTACGAACTTCAGGAACTCGATCCCGAAGCAGAACAGCGTTGCGGCGAGGGCCACGCGCAGGGGCGGGAGGCGGGGGAAGAGCAGGCCGACCAGCCAGAACGCCATGGTCGCGTACAGCACGTCCCCGGCGTTCTTCGCCATCCACGCGGGGAGAAAGTGCGAGAACCTGCGCGAAGCCAAGCCAACGGCTACCGTCAGTCCGAGGAGCAGGACATAGACGGGGCGGTTGCGTACTTTGTAGGCGATGTCGCTCACGTAGACTCCGCGAATTCTTCCAGCGGTTCGTCAAAGTCGTCCCGCATCCACATTATCCCATCGGAATCGCTGGAATAGATGTACGTCCTAGTCCCCGGCGGGACTTGCGACGACAAGAAGTTGTCAATACGGACAGCCCGTTCTTGATTGTCAACCGAGATCACGAGGGCCGCTTCGCAGCCCGCCGCGTAATCGTCGCCCGGAGCGGCTGCCGTCAGGAAGAAGTCAAGGGCCTCTTCCAGCGTCTCGCCATGGTGCCACGTCGTTGTAATGGTTGACCGTGGGCTGGCCGCTTTGCCACTGTCAAGTACACGTTCCACGATTGCCTCGTCAAAGATGTCGTGGACACGCTCACAATCAGGCCCCCAGGTACAGACATAAACGGCCCCTTGTGCCAGGGCCATCTTGGCGAACGTGTCCAGCGCGCTTAGGGGGATGTTACGGCTGTCACAGGCGAGGAACAGCGTGAACTTGGGCGAGAGCATCGGCAGATGGGCGGGGAACGCTTCCAGCCTCGGCAGCGCTAAGTGGAAGACGTTGCGCGGCGCATCCGGCTCAAAGCCGAACGCCTTGATCTCCAGTGGTTCCATGCCCCTATCATAGCGCGTTCCTCCTAGGGCGCGACGATGACCTCGACGCCCGCCGTTGCCAATGCCTCGGCGAGCGAGTCTCCGGGGATGGCGTCGGTGATCAAGACGTGCGCGAGGGCCAGGGGGGCAACGGCGGCGAAGGCGGCGACGCCCATCTTGGCGGCGTCGGCGACCACGACCACCTCGCGGGCGCAGGCGATCATGGCCTGCTTGACCTGCGCGGCGTCGAAGTCGGTCGCCGTGTAGCCCGCCTCGGCGTGAACGCCGTTGACGCCCAGAAAGCAGCGGTCCACGTGCAGACGTGCCAGGAACTCGACGGCCAGCGGCCCGAGAGTCGCCCGCCGGCGCGCGTGGGCCGCACCGCCGGCCAGCAGGACCTGTACGCCGCCCGGCCCGCCGTCCATCAGGGCTAAGGCCGCTGAAAGGGAGTTGGTCACGACGGTCAGGCCCGCCCGTTCTTTTATCCGCACGGCGATCTCGAACGCTGTCGTGCCGGCGTCGAGCAGCACGGTCTCACCGTCCCGGACGCGGGCCGCCGCCGCCGCCCCGATGCGCGCCTTTTCCGCCTGCCGCGCCTGTTCCCGCTCGGCATAGGGCGGCTCGTAGCCGGTCGTCTCGGGCAGGATTGCGCCGCCGTGGGTGCGGCGGAGCAGGCGGCGCTCCTCCAAAACGCCCAGGTCGGCGCGGACCGTGGGCGCGGACACGCCCAGGGCTTCCGTCAGAGCCTCGACCGAAACCTTGCCGTCGCGCCGGACGCGCTCTAGTATCGCCTGCTGCCGCTCTTCGGCGTACATATTCGTCTCCGTGGTTTCGTTTCGTTTCGGTTTATGCTTGACTTTTTTCGGTGTGCGCTGTAAGATGAGGGCATTATAGCAGAAGAACAGACAAATGAAAAGGCGAGCGGAGACATCAAAGTCGGGCTGGCGCAGATCCGCGCGGCCTGGCCCGCCGTCCGGGCGGTCGCGCACCACACGCCGCTGATGACCAGCCGGAGCGTCTCGGAGCGCGTCGCGGGCGGCGGGGACATCGCCCTCAAGTGCGAGAACATGCAGCGGACCGGCTCTTTTAAGATTCGCGGTGCGGCCAGCCGCCTGTCGCTGCTCACGGCCGGAGAGCGCGGCCGCGGCGTCGCCGCCGTGAGCGCGGGCAACCACGCCCAGGGGCTGGCGCTGGCGGCGGGCCGGGCCGGTGTCCGAGCGACCGTGTTCATGGCCGAGACGGCGAGCATCGCCAAAATCAAGGCTACCGAGGGCTACGGCGCGCGCGTCGTGCTGGGCGGCCTCAGCTTCGACGAGGCCGAGGACGCCTGCCGGGCTTTCGTCGCCGAGACGGGCGCGCTCTACATCTCGCCCTACGACGACGACGGGATCATCGCGGGGCAGGGGACCTTGGGGCTGGAGCTGCTCGAAGACCTGCCCGATGTCGAGACCGTCTTGATTCCCATCGGCGGCGGCGGCCTGTTCGCAGGCGTGGCGGCGGCGCTGAAAGAGACGAACCCAAAGATTCGCGTGGTCGGCGTACAGGCCGAGGGCGCGGATTCGGCCGTGCGCTCGTTCCAGGCGGGCCGGCTCATCCCGCGCACCGCCCCGCTGCGGACGATCTGCGACGGGATCGCGGTCAAGTCGCCCTCGCCGCGCACGTTCGCCTATATCCAGCGCTACGCCGATGACGTGGTGGCCGTTTCAGATGGGGCCGTGTCGGCGGCGATTTTGCTGCTGCTGGAGCGGGCCAAGCTGGTCGTCGAGCCGAGCGGCGCGGCGGGCCTGGCCGCCCTGCTGTCGGGCCGGGCCGAGGCACACGGCCGCACCGCCGTGATCCTCTGCGGCGGCAACATCGATGCCCTGGCGCTGGCCGATCTGACGCAGCGCGAGATGCTGCGCGCGGACCGTTACCTGCGGCTGTACACGTCCTGCGACGACCGACCCGGCGCACTGGCGGGCCTGCTGGCCGTGGTGGCCTCGGAGCGCGGCAACATGGTCACCGTCTCGCACAACCGCCTCAGCCCGCACATCGCCCTGGGCGTGACCGGCGTGGACCTGCTGATCGAGGTGCGCGACCGGGCGCATCAGGACGCCATCGTCGCTGCCCTGATCCGCCACGGCTACCCGACGGAGCGGGTGGAGTAAGGGCCTCCCCTACAATCTCAGGAGAAAACACATGGCAACCGAGACACAATCACCCACCGTCGCCAAGGGCCTGGAAGGCGTCACCGCAGCGGCGACCGAGATCGCCGAGGTGGACGGGCAGAACGGCCGGCTGATCCTGCGCGGCTACGACATCGGCGAGCTGTCGGGCAAGGCGACGTTCGAGGAGGTCGCCTACCTGCTCTGGAATGGCCGACTGCCCAGCCGCAAGGAGTACGACGCCCTCCAAGCCGAGATCGCCGAGGCGCGCGCCCTGCCCTCACCGGTTCTCGACGCGCTGAAGCATTTGGCCCCCCATGCCGAAGGGATGCATGTCTTGCGGATGGGCGCGGCCATGCTGTCAGTAGGCGACCCGGACGTGGACAGCCTGGACCTCGCCGAGGCGAAGCGCCGCGCGGCCCGTCTGCAAGCCCAGATGTCCGCCCTCGTCGCCCACACCTGGCGTCTGCGTCAGGGCCAGGAGATCGTCCCGCCCGAACCCGAGATGGGCCTGGCCGAAGGCTTTTTGTATATGCTGGAGGGCGCGCGCCCGGACCCGGCCCGCGTGGACGGGCTGAACGCCTACATGGTCGCCGTTTCGGAGCACGGCCTGAACGTGTCCACGTTCTGCGGGCGCGTCGCCATCTCCACCGACTCGGACATGGTCTCGGCCCTGACCGCCGCCGTCGGCGCGCTCAAAGGCCCCAAGCACGGCGGCGTCCCCGGCCCCGTGCTGGACATGCTGACCCGGATCGGCACCCCCGACCAGACCGACGCCTACGTCCGCGCCGAGATGGCCGCAGGCCGGCGCATCATGGGGTTCGGCCACCGCATCTACAAGGTCCGCGACCCCCGCGCGGCCCTGCTGTCCCAGGCCGCCGAGAAGATGGCCGCGCTGACGGGAGACTATGCGCTGCTCCGGCTCACCAAATCCGTGGAGCAGACGACGGTGGACGTGCTGGCCGAACTCAAGCCGGGCCGCGAGCTGTACGCCAACGTCGAGCTGTACGCCGCGCTGATCTTGCACGCCGTCGGCGTCCCGTCCGCGCTGTTCACCCCGGTCTTCGCCATCGGCCGCACCGCCGGCTGGACCGCTCACATGATCGAGCAGTTAGAAGACAACCGTATCATCCGCCCCCTCTCCGTCTACGTCGGCCCCCACAACCTCAAGTGGCAGCCAATGGACGAGCGTACATAGGCTGAAAGCCGAGTGAGCCATGCGGGGCTTATCCGAACTCTACTTGCGGCTTAGGGCCGCTCCCTTCCGCCGAAACCATCCGTGCCTTTGAGGGCATTTTGGAGTGACGCTCCCGCCTGATTACTTGCACTTAGCGTCAGCATCGTTTACTCTGAACGTGGCGAGACGATTCCAAGGATTGCTGATTCGTTTGATGAGTTCTTGGTAAGCCTGCACCCTCGCCGTTAGAGTTTTGATCTTATGAACATTGCGATTTTAGAACAGCAGTTGCGTGATGCTCAAGAACGCTATAGCAAAGCTAGAGAGGCATTGGCTCCTGTTCACAAAGGAGGCGAATGGGAAGAATACCGCACTGCTAATGCTGCGCTTCTCGCTGTAGAGCGCAAACTTGCCGAAGCGAAGGGAGATGAATTTGCGGTTCCCGCCGAATTCCCAGTCCAATGGGACGCAGGTGCGCCACTGCCATTCCTTGTTAAGGACGAGCACAAAACATTCTTGATGTTTTGTGTGCACGTAGTTAATCAAGACTGGGACGGGACCTATATCACTGTGCAAGAGCCTACAAATGTCAATGCTGATCCGATGGCTTTGGTCGAATTTCAGCGGTGTGCTTCGGCAAAGCTTGGCTCACCGAATGATGAGGTATTGCATGGGCATCCGCTTCACGGAAAAGGGCTTGATGGTTACACGGCTCAAATCGTGCGAAACTCGAAGTGGCTGGCGGAACTGGAAAGTATCAACAAGGTGCATAGTGGCTACAACAGCGATCGCTGGCGTGGATTAAAGCATTTCGTGTTCTGGTTCCATGACAGCACCTTTGAGTGTATCGCCGAGGGCTACAAAGTGGAAGTTCTCCACGAAACACTAGCACAGATATTGGCGCGCGTCTACGACCGCATGGACTAAAGGAATCACACCATGCCCAAGTCACTGATGATTAGCCCCGGCGAGGTCCACAGGTGGACATGATGGAAGGCTTCTGAGGCGAGGTGCCGGTAAAGGCGGTGTGGCGCAGGAGGGGCGTCCGCTTGACAAAGCCGCGCCCCAACGTTTATACTAACCCCATCTCAAAAGTGCCCGCGTGGCGGAGGAATCTCAACTTGGCGTATAACGTGACACTGATTCGCGGGGACGGGACCGGACCCGAGCTGGTGGAGGCGACCCGGCGCGTCCTCGAAGGCACCGGCGTGGCCTTTGACTGGGACGTGGTCGAGGCGGGCGTGGACATCATGGAGACAGCGGGGACGCCGCTGCCGGACAACGTGCTGGCGTCGATCCGCAAGAACAAGGTCGCCCTCAAGGGGCCGATCACCACGCCCATCGGCACGGGTTTTAGGTCGGTCAACGTCGCCCTCCGCAAAGAGCTTGACTTGTACGCCTGCATCCGGCCCTGCAAGTCCTACGTCGGCGTCCGCTCGCGCTACACCGACGTGGACCTGGTCATCGTCCGCGAGAACACCGAGGACCTCTACGCGGGCGTCGAGTACCCCGTGGACAGCCAGGAGGCGGGCCAGATCATCGGCATGGCGGGCGGCAAGATTCGGCAGGACTCGGCCATCTCGATCAAGCCGATCTCCCGCACCGGCAGCCGGCAGATCGTCCGCGCCGCCTTCGAGTACGCCGTCGAGAACGGGCGCAAAAAGGTCACAGCCGTCGCCAAGGCCAACATCATGAAGTACACCGACGGCCTGTTCTACGAGATGGCCCGCGAGGTCGCCAAAGAGTACGAGGGCCGGGTCGAGTACGACGAGTGGCTGGTGGACGCGATGTGCATGCAGCTCGTCCAGAAGCCCGAGAACTACGACGTGATGGTAATGGAAAACCTGTACGGCGACATCCTCTCCGACCTGTGCGCGGGCTTGGTCGGCGGCCTGGGCGTCGCCCCCGGCGCGAACATCGGCAAGGACATGGCCCTGTTCGAGGCCACACACGGGTCCGCCCCCAAGTACAAGAACCAGAACAAGGTCAACCCTACGGCCCTGATCCTGTCGGGCCTGCTGATGCTCAAATATCTGAAAGAGGACGAAGCCGCCGCGCGCCTGGAGAAAGCCGTCGCCGACGTCATCGCCGAGGGCAAGAGCGTCACCTACGACATGAAGCCGGACCGCAACGACCCCACCGCCGTCGGCACCGCCGAAATGGCCGACGCCATCATCGCCAAGATGCAGGCATAGGGTACTGTTGCGATGGAAGAGGAAGATGCTTTGTGCTTGCGGCACTTTGACAGCCTCCCGGACCTGCTGGCGCTCGTTCGGAAGGGAATTTTGTACCGCATGATGGGAAGGCGCGTTTCTCCTTATCGCAGACAGGATAAACTGCGTGAGCAACACCGGCGGCGTGGGCTGGCCTTCCGCTGGTCCATGCCGTTGCGGCACTACGGGCCTTGTCCGCATTGCGATGAGCGGTTCACGGAGATAGCCTACCATTTGGAGAACCCTGCGGGCCGCCAGGAGGGCACACGGAATTTGGGTCTGCGGGAGAGTCAGATCCATGCGGTCCGTGTTCATGGGCGTCGGTTCACAGACGTGCAGCGTACCTTTCTCAATGGCTTAAGGCAGGTTGCGGAAATGAAGGAATAAAGACGGCATTGAGACAGGAGGGTTAAACCGTGGCTATCGCCGAACGCGAGTTGGTCGCATCGGTGCCGAGCGCCGAGCAAGGGCCGGGTGCTGAGGCCGAGGGCTGGACGCCGCAGCCCTACCAATGGACCCGCGCACAGTTCTACGAGATGGGCGATGCGGGGCTGTTCGAGGGGCAGCGCGTCATACTGGTCGAGGGGGAAATCCTTTCCATGCCTGCGATGAACCCGCCGCACCAGAGCGCCGTGACGCTGGTCGCTGAGGTCATGCGGTCCGTGTTCGGTGCCGGCTTCTTTGTCCGCGAGCAGGGGCCGTTCGATGTCGGCACCGCGACCGATCCTGAACCGGACGTCGCAGTCATTGCCGGGAGCATCCAAGACTTCAAGGCGGCCCACCCAACCGTGGCCGCGCTGATCGTAGAAGTCTCTCACACGACGCTGCCCTATGACCGCCGTGGCAAAGCCAGCCTCTATGCTAGCGCCGGGATCGCAGACTACTGGATCATCAACATCAGCCAGGAGCCGCCGCAGGTTGAAGTGCATCGGCAGCCTGCCCCGGACGCCGCGCAGCCGCACGGCTTCGGTTATGGGGATGTCCGGGCTTACGTCGCGGGCGGGATCGTGCAGCCACTGGCCGCGCCCGGCCCAGTCGCCGTCTCCGCGCTGCTCCCTTAATCCTTCAGCCGATGCACAACAATCGTGCGAAGGATAGCAGGAGTGCTGCCTACTCTTCTAAACGCACAGACGCAGTTTAGCGCCGCTGAGTCTGCATCTGGCGGGGTGTTTTAAACAGGCAAAGCGAATGGATATAGAAGCAGCGGAAATAGAACTGTACCTACGGAAGTACCTGTGGGCGGTGAAAGATTTCATGCATGAGACTGAGGATGGATTTCCGCTTCTGAGGAACCTATCCGTCCGCTGGGTTCAACAGTTTTTAATATATGTGCAACAGTTTTCTGCGTCTGAACAAGTAGTGCTTGCAAGGGCGCTTGTGAAAAGCGCCAACCTATCGGCGGTAAAATTGCTCAAGGAAGATTACACTGATGAAGAGGAGGTGATGGTAAAAACATATCGGGCAGAAGTTAGGAACATAGTCCCCCCAGCCATCCCCAATCCAGCCATCCCCAACAGTGTCCTTACGAAAACGTTCGCAGTAAAGCGAGCGGATGTTGCCAAGACAGTGTTACCAGTGCTTTCCAATGCGTTTGACAAAAAGCCACAGAAGTTTGCGAGCTTACACTGGTTTTACATACTGCCGGCGGGTGACTGGCAATTCCACATAGAGTTGGATTTTAGTGGCACATGGGGGACGGAAATACGATGCTGGCATAGATTGGTTCGCAGCGACGGTAGATCGTGGGGTCTTCTTTTCATGCCTTTGCAGAGTGCGGAAGGGCTGGTCCGAGTATCGCAAGCCTTTTCATTGTTGTCCCTCTATGGCATCTCGCCCACCACCTATTACATTAGCAGTATGGCTGACGTAAACTCTGCCACAGACTCTATTCTTGCCGCTCACTACCGCCTTTCTCAAGCAGTACCAAATTGGGTTGACCAACTGACAATAAATTGATATCAATAGCTCGTGAGTATCATCAAGGAGAAACAACATAATATGGCTTCTGGAAAAAAGAAAGTGTCCGTTATCGGCGCGGGAAACGTCGGGGCAACCGTGGCCTTCCACGTCGCGCAGCAGGGGTATGCCGACGTCGTGCTGCTGGACCTGCCGGACGACTTAACGCTGGAGCGCCCGCGCAAGACCGGCTCGATGGCGCGGGGCAAGGCGCTCGATCTGAACCAGGTCGCGCCCATCGTCGGCTATGACGGGCAGGTGCGGGGCACGTCCGAGTACGCCGACACGGCGGACAGCGATGTCGTGGTCATTACGTCGGGCCGGCCCCGGACGCCGGGGATGTCGCGCGAGGACCTGCTGGCCGTCAACGCCGACATCGTCGAGAGCGTCGCGGGGCAGGCCGTCCGGCACAGCCCCGACGCGGTCTACGTCGTCGTCTCGAACCCCCTGGACGCCATGTGTCACGTCGCGCTCAAAGCCACCGGGCTGCCCTCGGGGCGCGTGATCGGCCAGGCGGGCGTCCTGGACAGCACCCGCTACCGGACGTACATCGCGCAGGCCGTCGGCGTGTCGGTCGAGGACGTGCAGGCGTATGTGCTGGGCGGGCACGGCGACCAGATGGTGCCGGTCCGCAGCCTGACCACCGTAGGCGGCATCCCCGTCCAGCAGTGGGTGGGCCTGGGTAAGCTGACCGATGAGCAGCTCCAAAAGATCGAGGACGACACGCGCCAGGGCGGGGGCATCCTGACGGGCCTGATCGGCACGTCGGCCTGGTACGCGCCGGGCGTGGCGACGGCGGAGATGGTCGAGGCCGTGCTGCTGGACCGCAAGCGGATTCTCGCCACAACCGTGCTGCTGGACGGCCAGTACGGCGTTTCGGGCCTGTACTTCGGCGTCCCGACGCTGCTGGGCGCGGGCGGGGCCGAGGCGATCTACGACCTGATGGCCCTGGCCCCTTTGACGGAGACGGAGCTTGCCGGCATCAAAGAATCGGCGGCCAAGGTCCAGGGGACGGTGGATAGCCTGAAGGCCCTGGGCAAGCTGTAGCGCGCGGGCCGGAAAGGCCCGCTTGACTTCACGCCGCGGAACGGCTATCATAGAAAAGCAGGACCGATCCCGTCTTCAGCGGCGGGGGTAGGCCCTGCTTTTGGCTTAGGCGGCGGACGAAGCGGCTTTGACCTGTTCCCAGACGTCAGGCCGCCACTGCACCCACTCGATCGTCACGCCGTCGGGGGTGCGGGAGAACAAGTTCCAGCCTGTCGGTCCCGCTGTGATCGGGGAGATGATCTCCGCGCCGATCTCTTCCAATACCGCTTGTGTCTCTGCTAGGTCGTCCACTATCGCCGGCCCGACGGCACCGAGGAACGGCCTCATCGAGTCAGCCGGGCCGGTGAGGATGCAAAAGTCGCCGATGGTGAGGACCTCCATGTCCCGGAACTGGACGCGCAGTTCCGGCTCCCGACCGACGGCGGCTCTCAGCACGTTCAGTGTGCTTTCGAGGTCATCGGTGAAGATGCGGGAATATGTTTTCAGAATCATTTCGGCCTCCACTTCTAATCGTTCAACACTTATTGAACAATTAAGCGACTATACCACACAGGCAGTCGAGAGTGCAACAATGCTTGAACAAATAATGGTTAAACACTCGCATTCAGATGGAATAAAGAGCGTTCACGATAAACCTGATACCGGAGACCTGGACCTATCCCTGATCCTGGATGCGCTCAGTGACCCGACGCGGCGGCGGATCGTTCTGCGCTTGTCAGGGGACGATTTTTGCTGCTCTTCTTTCGCGGGGCTTGGGCCGAAGACACGGCTGACGTACCACTTCGCCCGGCTCCGTGATGCCGGCCTCATTCTGTCAACGAAGAGCGGCAGGCGTCGCATCCTCTCGCTGCGGCTGCGCGAGGTGGAGGATGCCTTTCCCGGCCTGCTGCCGACGGTCCTGCGCTGCGCCCGGCTGGAGAGCAGGCCATGACCGCTTTTGCCTCCCGTCACCCCCACATCCTGGACCGCCAAAATACGCTGCTGGTCGTTGTGGATATGCAGGAGCCGTTCCTGCGCGGCATCCACGAGCCGGGCCGGCTGACCGAGAACGTCCGCCTGTTGACGTCGGCGGCGGCCATCCTCCAGGTGCCGGTCCTGTCCACCACGCAGTACGCCGCGCGCATGGGCGGGCTGGTGACCGAGATCGCCGAGACGCTGGCCCCCGAAACCGTGCCGCTGGATAAGATGTGCTTCTCGTGCGTCGGTGCCGAGGGGTTCTTGGACGGCGTGGCGTCTTTCGGCAGGTCTCAAATCCTGCTGTGCGGCGTCGAGACGCACATCTGTGTCGCGCAGACCGCCCTGGACCTGACCCATCACGCCTATCAGGTCCACGTCGCCGCCGACGCCGTCTCGTCGCGGACGGGGGAAAAGCACAAGCTGGGCATGGAGCGGATGCGCGACAGCGCCGTCCTGCCCTGCGCCGCCGAGGCCGCTGTTTATGAGCTGCTCCGCGAAGCCGGGACATCCGAGTTCAAGTCCGTCCTCCGCCTCGTCACGTGAGCCGCTCGCTTTTACCCTGATTTTTACCGTGAGGCGCTATCCAGTTCCCCGCCCCACACGCCGATAATCACCCTAGACAAGGCGTTACACTATGGGTGACGCGGAGCGTCATGGAGTGAGGACAGGCTGTGCCAAGCTTAATCGAGACGAAACTCAAGCAGGAGCGGCTGCTCCGCATCATCGAGGATGAACTGCAAGACCTGCCGCCCCTGCCGGCGGTGATCGTGCGGGTCATGCAGACGATCAGCGACCCGACCACGTCGGCCTCGGACCTGAACCGCCTGATCTCGGCGGATCAGGCTCTGGCCTCCAAGGTCCTGCGGCTGGTCAATTCCTCCTACTACGGCTTCCCCCGCAAGATCGCCACCATCACCAACGCCGTGGTTATTCTGGGCTTCAACACCGTCCGCAACCTGACCACGTCGCTGGGCGTCTTCAACGCCTTCGACGGCCAGGGGCAGAAGAGCGCCCTGGACCGGGACGCCTTCTGGGCGCACTCCATGGCGACGGCGGTGGCGGCGGGCGTGATCGCCCGGCGCAAGGGCATCGGGGCGAAGTCGGTGGAGGAGGTCTTCATCGGCGGCCTGATGCACGACATCGGCAAGCTCTTTTTAGACCAGTATTTCCCCGACCAGTACGCCATCGCGGTCAAGCTGGCTGTCGCCGCCCGGATCTCGATCTGGGAGGCCGAGAAGACGGCCCTGGGCGTCGGACACGCCCTGGTCGGCAAGCGCATCGCCGAGAAGTGGAACCTGCCGCACTCGCTGACAGCGATGATCACCCTGCACCACCAGCCGGTCTTCGCCAAAGAATATTTCGAGATCACGGCGACGATCCAGGCCGCCGACCACGTCGCGCGCAAGCTGGGGCTGGGGAGCGGGGGCGATCCGCAGGTGCCGCCGCTGGCTCCCGAGGTGGAGCAGTGGCTGGCGTTCACGCCCGCAATCTGGGAGGCCGTCGAGACCGATTCGTGCCGCAAGTGGGACGAGTCGAAGGACTTCCTGCAAGTGCTGTGACGGCGGCTAAAAGCCACAAAAGAGGACGGGGTTTCCCCGCCCTCTTTTCTTTGCCCCTGCCGCGCGCTAGACTTCCCCCCAGCCCCGCTTCGCCGCCGCGCCCGCCGCGAAGAACGCCTCGATGCGGGCTGCGTCCCCGCCTGCGACTGCCTCCTCCAATAGGTCCAACTCGCCCCGGAACCCGCGCAGGGCGTCGAGCAGGGCGTCCCGGTTGGTCAGGCAGACATCCCGCCAGATTTCGGGCGGCGAGGCCGCGACCCGCGTGGCATCCGCGAAGCTGCCCGCCGTGAGCTGCGCCGTTTCGGGATAATCGGCACGGGCGGCGACCGCCCGACGCATCAGGGCCGAAGCCAGGACGTGCGGCAAATGACTGGTCACGGCCAGCATCGCGTCGTGCGCGCCGGGCGTCAGCGTCAGCGTTGACGCGCCGACCGACCGGGCCATCGCCTCCACCACGCGCGTCGCCTCCGCGTCCGCGCCGTCGGCGGGCGTGATCGCCCAGGTCGCCTCCTCGAACAGCGTGGCCGCCGCCGCTTCCACTCCTGCCTGCTCTGAGCCGGCCATCGGGTGCCCGCCCACGAAGCGCGGCGCACCGCCCGCCCGCGCGACGATCATCCCCTTCGTGCTGCCGACGTCCGTCACCACCGCGCCGGGCCGCGCCGCAGCCAGGATCGTGGGCAGACTTTCCAGGATGTGCCCGACCGTGGTACACAGCACGACGACGTCCGCCCCGCCCACGCCCGCCGCCAGATCGGTCTCGACTCGGTCCACCGCCCCCAGCGCGCGGGCGAGTTCCAGCCGCTCACGGCTGCGCCCGATGCCGACGACCCGCCGCGCCAGCCGGCGGCTTTTCAGTGCCATGCCCAACGAGCCGCCGATCAGCCCGACGCCGACAATAGCCACCGTGCCGAAGGGGAGGGGAGACAACAGATCTGGGAAGCGGGCATCATCCGTCATGGCGTTTCGACTCCGAACTCGACCAGCGCGTACACGTCCGCCAGCGCCAGCGTCACGCCGACCGAAGGCGGCGCGATGCTGCCTTCCCGCCTCCGCGCTTTCCGCAGCTCCCAGCGCCTAAACGACGCGCGCTCGATCTCGCAGTACTTGGCCTCGGTGTAACGCTTCTCTTCGACGTGCTGCGGCGCGAGGGTCATGCCCGTTTCTCCTGTCGGATAGACGCCGGGACCGGGGATGGGCCGGCGGGGTCTGCCTTCACGAGCAGCCAGCCGGCCAGCGCGAGCAGCAGGCCCGAGGCCAGGAAGGCCATGTCGGCGGCGAACTGGTGCGGGCCGGGGAGGACATGGTGGATGCCCAATATCTGGTGGTCGATCAAGCCCTCGACGAAGTTGAACGTCCCCCATCCGCCCAGGACCGAGCCGCCGAACGCGCCCGCCGTCCAGGGCGTATCGGGCTTGCGGGCCGCCCAGAACAGCAGCACGGTTCCCCAGATCGTCAGTGCCCAGACCGCGAGGTGGAAGTAGCCATCCTGCGTGTTCTGATGTTGCAGCATCGCCACCGAGTCCGGCTTGCAGTCCGGCGTGAAGCAAACCAGGTGGTGCCACTGGAGGATCTGGTGCAGCACGATCCCGTCGAAGAACCCGCCGATGCCCAGCCCGAGGACCAGTCCGGCTCGCGTGAGCGGCGTCCACATCATGGCACCCCGCCCCCGAACCCGATCAGCGCATAGACATCCGCCAGGGCCAATGTCACGCCGCCCGATGGCAAAAAGATGCTGCCCTCCCGGCTTCGCGCTTCCCACAATTCCCATCGCCCGAACGATGTGCGCTCGAACTCGCAGTACTCGGCCTCGGTGTAATGCATCTTTTCAACGTACTGCTGCGCCAGCACCATGCTACCCGTCCTCGGCCTTCTCCGCTTCTTCCCCATGCTCCACGATGTCGCCGCCTTGGAAGAGGATTTTCTGCATCGCCACCCGCCACTTGGGCTTCTGGCGCAGCAGAAACTCCAGGTCCATGCCGAAGTGCTTGAACTCCTCCTGCTGCGCGTTCTGCATGATTGCCCGCGCGTCGCCGTTCTTTTCGACGGAAATGCGCTGCTCGTACCAGTTGATCGCCTCAGCCTCTTCCGTAAGCGAAGCGATCATCCGCGCGAACGTCCGCGTCTCCTGCGACAGTTCATCCGCCGGCTCGTGATATTGGTCAAAGGCCATAATAGTTCTTCCTCTGCTTCCGGGCTATGGTTGGCTCAATCTCCGCTGGCTTCTATGTCTCGTGCTTCCGCCCGCGTGAGGGGCCGCGAGGAACCATGACGGACATGAAGAATACGGACATGGGCGGCGTCTTCTTGAGCCTCTATAACGGTGAACAAAATGCGATAAGCGATGGAACCTGTGCGCCTTCGGTAGATAAGCTGTCGGACCTCTTGCCGAAAGCGGGCATTCTCCGGGGCAATTTGACGATGCGGCATCTTGGAAAGCGGAGCGACGGCCTCAAAAAGACCGGCCTTCCATTCGTCGGCTAGCTCCTCACTGGACAACTCCGCAAATCGGGCGTGAGCCGCGTCAATGTCGGCGGCAGCGCGCGGGGTAAAGCGTAAGCTGTAAGTGCGGGGCGTATCCTCCCTCATGCGGCCACTTTGTCTTTCTTCCCTTCACGCTTGCGCTGGCGCACTTCCCGTTCCAAGTCAAACTGCGCCCGGTACTCCTCCAAAGAAACATCATGTTTTGGATCGCCTGCCAGCGATTCTGAAACAGCCTCACAAGCCTCCTCAAAGTCGCGGTTCGCCTCTTCCAGAACTTCCGCCAGCAGGGCATCTGCCAGCGTATTCTCATCCCGGCCCTCACGAGTCGCCATCTCCTTTAATTTTGCTTCCGTTTGCGGTGCAAGTATGATTGTCATTTTGGCTTCCTCTGTTTCACTAATAGCTACGGTTGATTCATCACCATACAGCATCAGTTTCTCCGTAACGACAAATCAACATGGTTTCTTGTGCCACATTGTAAATGTCAGTGGTTTTCGAGATAAAACATGAGCCGCAGAGAGGCGTCTGCTAGACGCTCATTCTCTACGGCCTTGCCTGTTTCCTCTTTATCCGCAGTTCGTCTACAGATGCCGGCCGACTGCCTGGGCGATGGGAGTAATGTCGCGCATCAGCTTCTCGAAGGCCTCGGGGAGGAGCGACTGCGCGCCGTCTTTGAGGGCCTTCTCGGGGTTCGGGTGGACCTCGATGATCAGGCCGTCGGCCCCCGCCGCGACGGCGGCGCGGGACACGGCGTTGACCAGGCTGGCCCGGCCCGTGGCGTGGGAGGGGTCGGCGATGATGGGCAGGTGCGACAGCTCTTTGACGGCGGCGACGGCGTTGACGTCGAACGTGTTGCGGGTGTAGGTCTCGAAGGTGCGGATGCCGCGCTCACAGAGCATCACGTTCTTGTTGCCCCGGCTGGCGATGTACTCGGCGGCCTGAAGCCACTCTTCAATCGTGGCCGCCATGCCGCGCTTGAGCATGACGGGCGTCTGCGTCTTGCCGATCTCGGTTAAGAGCGGGAAGTTCGCCATGTTGCGCGTCCCGACCTGCAAGATGTCGGCGTAGCTGCACACGAGGTCCATGTCGCGCACGTCCAGCACCTCGGTGATGATGGGCATGTCCAGCTCCTCGCGGGCCTGGGCCAGCATCTTGAGGGCCGGCTCACCGTGCCCGTGGAAGGAGTAGGGGGACGTGCTGGGCTTGTACGCCCCGCCGCGCAGGATGTGCGCCCCCGCTGCCTTGACGGCGCGGGCCGACGCCATGAGCTGCTCTTCGGTCTCGACCGTACACGGCCCGGCCATCATCACGACGAAGCCGGGATCGCCGATCAGCACGCCCCGGACGTTGATGATCGTCGGCTCGGGGTGGAACTGCTTGCCGACGACTTTGTAGGGCTTCGAGACGGGGACGACTTTGTCCACGTAGGGCAGGGCCGCGAACTGCTCCATGACCTCGGCTTTGCCTTGGGCATCGGCGGGGACGCCCACGGCCCCGACGATGGTGGTCTCCACGCCTTCGGAGAGGTGGATGCCGTAGCCGCGCTCTTCCAGCATCTGTGTCACGTGCGTTAAGTTCTCCTTCGTCGCCGCTGACGAGAGTATGATGATCATGGCCTGCTCCCCTGCACACTTCGGTAGACTCTTCTCAAAAAAGAGTGCCATTCAGTGTACCCCCGGCCTCATCCGTTGTCAAGTTGGGGGCCGCTAGGGCCGGGTCTCTTGGAACGGGTTGACCTCGGAGATCGGGTCCTCGCTGACCTGCGTCCGGGTGCCCGTGTTCCCGAAGTGCAGCGGCTCGTGCGGGCCGGGCGCGATGTGTGCCATCTCCTCCTGCCCGCGCGCGATGGCCTCCGCACTCAGCCCCGACGTCTTGACGTCGGCGGCGTTGTGCCGCGTGAATACCGCGCCCACCGACGTCATTTGGGCGTCCGACACCTGCACGCTGACGACCGCGTCGCCCCGGCGCAAGGCAGTGGCGAAGTGGGGAGCCACCTCGTCGGGGATACCGTACTTCACCAGGGCGTCGAAGTCCGCCCCAGCCTCGGCGTAGCCGACGTCCTCGCGCGCGATGCCCGCCTCCGTCAGCTCCTGTACAGCCCCTTGCGCGTCGCCCTGGCTGTGAAACAGCCCCACCAATGTCTGTGCCATGTGTCTTTCCTTCCCGTGTCCTTTGCTCTTTGAGTCTTCTTAGTCCCTACTACCGCCGGGCGGGGGCCGTCAAACCTGCCCGCCGCGCCTTGACAATCCACGGGCGTTCGGCTACAATCCCCGTACCATGAGCGCAAACGCCGTCGAAGAGGTCGAAGACAAGGCACGCACCGCCAAGGCCGCCGCGCGAACACTGGCAACGGCGGGGACGAACGCCAAAAATGCCGCACTCGCGGCGATGGCTCATCTGCTGACGGACGCTCAGGAAGCCATTTTGGCGGCCAACGCGCGTGACCTCACCGGCGCGCGGGAGCGGGGGATGACGCCGCACCTGGTCGAGCGGCTGACGCTCACGCCCCGGCGCATCGCGGAGATGCGGACGGGGCTGGAACAGGTCGCCGCGCTGCCCGACCCCGTCGGCAACATATTGTCTGGATGGCGGCGGCCCAACGGGCTGGAGATCACCAAAACGCGCGTCCCGCTGGGCGTCATCGGCATCATCTACGAGAGCCGGCCCAACGTCACCGTGGACGCCGCCGCGCTGTGCCTCAAGTCCGGCAACGCCGCCCTGCTGCGCGGCGGCTCCGAGGCAATCCACACGAACGTCGCCCTGGCCCGCGTTCTCTCAGACGCTCTGGAAAGCGTGGGCCTGCCGTGCGGCTGCGTCCAGCTTATTGAGAGCACCGACCGCGCCGCCGCCCGCCGCCTGATGACGCTCAACGGCTGGGTGGACTGTCTGATCCCGCGCGGCGGCGCGGCGCTCATCAGAACCGTGGTCGAGACGGCCACCGTCCCCGTCATCGAGACCGGCACGGGCAACTGCCACGTCTATGTTGACGACAATGCCGACTTGGACATGGCCGCGCGCATCGCCGTCAACGCCAAAGTCCAGCGGCCCTCGGTCTGCAACAGCATGGAGACGCTTCTGGTACACGCAAAAGTCGCTGCCGAATTCTTTGCGCTCGTCGGCCCGATGCTCGCGGCGGACGGCGTCGCCCTGCGCGGCGACGACCGCACGCGCGCCCTGCTGCCGTGGGCCACGGAAGCCTCGGAAGAGGATTGGGACACCGAGTACAACGCGCTCATACTCTCCGTCAAAGTCGTGGACACTTTGGAGGACGCCGTGGACCACATCAACGCCCACGGGACGCGCCACTCCGAGGCCATCATCACCCGCGATTACGGCTCGGCACAGGCCTTCACGGACGCCGTAGACTGCGCCGCCGTGTACGTCAACGCCTCGACGCGGTTCACCGACGGCTTCGAGTTCGGCTTCGGGGCCGAGATCGGCATCTCCAACCAGAAGCTCCACGCCCGCGGCCCGATGGGCCTGGAAGAGCTGACCACGTACAAATACGTCGTGCGCGGGTCGGGACAGACGCGCGAATAGCCACCGAGCAGCCAATGCAGCGAATGGGCATCATGGGCGGCACGTTCGACCCCATCCACTACGGGCACCTGCTGATGGCCGAGGAGGCGCGGGCGGCGTTCGCGCTGGACCAGGTCGTCTTCGTGCCCAACGGACGGCCCGCGCACAAGAAGGCCTACCTAGTCTCCTCGCCCGAGGGGCGCTATGCGATGACGCTGCTGGCGACCGACTCCAATCCCCGCTTTAGCTGCTCGCGGATCGAGATCGAGCGGCCCGGACCGTCGTATACCGTGGACACCGTGCGGGCCTTCCGCCGGATGTACCCCGACCTGGACGCCTTGTACTTCATCACCGGGGCCGACGCCGTCCTGGAGATACTCGGGTGGCATGAGTACGACCATCTGGCGCGCGAATGCCGGTTCATCGCCGTGACCCGCCCCGGCTTCGTGCTGGAACGCCTGCGGGAGATCGCCGACGCCGAGTTCCTGCACCGGGTCTTTTTCCTGCCCATCCCAGGCCTTGAGATTTCCTCCACCGACCTGCGCCGGCGCATCCGCGAGGGGCGCAGCATCAAGTACCTGACGCCGGAGCCGGTCGAGTCATATATCCACCAGGAAGGCCTGTACCGGCCCCTGCCCGCCGATGCCGAGGCCATGCCATGACCCTTCTTTCCACGCCCGTCAACGAAGGTTCACGTGAAGAGGCCGCCGAACAGCTCGCGCTCGCGCGCCGGCAATTGGAGGCCGTGCAGCGGATCAGCGCCGCCCTGTACTCCGTGACCGACACCGACGTCCTGCTGCGGCAGGCGCTGGAAACCGCCCTGGAAGTGGTCGGGGCGGACGCCGGCTCGGTCCTGCTCCACAGCCCCGAGCAGAACGTGCTCGTCTTCCGCCACGCCGTCGGCCCGGTCGCGGCCTCGCTGATCGGCACCAGCCTGGACCTGTCCCTAGGGCGCGGCATCGCCGCCATCGTCTTTCAGACCGGCGCGTCGCGCATCACGCCGGACGTCGCCGTGGACCGAGACCACGTCGGCACCGTGGACGCACGAACGGGTTACCAGACGCGCTCGCTGATGACCGTCCCGCTCCACACCCGGCGGGGCAGTCCGCTGGGCGTGATGCAGTTCGTCAACAAGCGCGTCGGCGACTTCGGCACCGGGGACATGGCCGTTGCCGAGATCGTCGCCAGTCTGGTGACCATGAGCCTCCAGAGCGCCCTGCTGGCCCGCGAGGCCAACCTCGCCGCCGTCGCCCGCTCGGTCGGCGAGATCAGCCACGACATCGGCAACATGCTCACCCACATCCTGCCCTACGTCGAGACGCTCGAAGGCAGCATCGCCGATGTCCGCGCGGGCAGGCCCGGCGCGCTGGAAGCCCTGGAGGGATTTTATGGGGAGGTGCGCGAGAGCGTCGCCGAGGGTGTGCAGCAGGTGACGGCCCGGACGCGCGAGATCGCATCCGCCCTCAAGGGCGAGGTCGCCCCGATGGACTTCAAGCCGGGCCGCCCTTTTGAGACCGCGTCGCGTGTCGTGCAGGCCCTAGCGGGCGCGGCCCGGCTCGGCGATGTCGCCCTGCGCGCCGAGGGCGCGCGGGACCTTGTCGCCGTTTACGACGGCCACCGGCTCTACAACGCGCTGTACAACCTGGTCAACAACGCCCTGCCCGAGACTCCTCCGGGTGGGTCCGTGGTCGTATCCGTCACCGACGACCCGGATGGAGACGTCTTCGGCGTCTCCGTCAGCGACACCGGAGCGGGGATGCCCGAGGACGTGCGCCGCAAGCTGTTCACCGACGCCGCCTATTCCAGCAAGCCCGGCGGGACGGGCCTTGGGACGCGCATCGTGCGCCGCATCGTCGAGCAGCACGGCGGGGCCGTGTCCGTCGTCAGCGCCGTGGGGCAGGGGACGACGATCACGCTGCGTCTGCCCAAGCAGCCTGGTGGGTGACAGAACCCGCCAGGGCGCGGGGGACCCGGCACTGGAAGTGCCGGGCTACCCAAGTACAGGGAAAGCCCCTCCGGGGCTAAAAACGGCCTATAAGGGCTTGTCCTCAGTCGCGGAGCGACTTCCTCCGAGTAGCCCGGCCCGCACTGGCGGACCCGGAGGGCTTCCAGTGCCGGGCTTCTGATGCGGGTCTGCTAATCCACCCCCGCCTGCTAATCCACCCACTCGTAATGCACGACGCCGGGGACGTTGCCGAGGAGCGCGTCTACGGCGTCCCGCCCGACGTAGCGCGAGAGCGTGATCTGGAATCGGGCCGTCCCCGTTTCTACCAGGCGGGTCAGCTTCAGGTCGCGCGCCGGTGTCCCCTTCTCGCGCAGGGTGTCCAGCAGGGTGGAAAGAGAGCGGAGCGGGTCGCTGTCCAGGCGCAGCACGACCAGAACCTCGTGCCGCCGCCGCTGCCGGATCAGTGCGTCTTCGAACGTGTTCAGCAGGGTGAGCGTGAACAGGATAATCAGCGTCCCTACCGTTGCCAGCCCGGCGTACAGCCCGCCGTAGCCCACCGCGATACCCACGCCCGCGATGGCCCACAGGCTGGCCGCCGTGGTCAGGCCGCGCACCGACCCGCTCGTGCCGTCCCGGATGATCGTCCCTGCCCCCAGAAATCCGACCCCGGTGACGATCTGTGCGGCGATCCGCCCGCCGCTGGCGCTCCCCGCGCTGTTCCCGGCCAGCGTGATCAGGGTCGATCCCAGGCACACCAGGATGTGTGTCCGCAGCCCCGCCGGGCGCTCGTGCCGCTCCCGCTCCCAGCCGATCAGCCCGCCCAAAACGAGGGCCAGCAGCAGCAGGCCGGTCATGTGCGTCAGCGGCAGGTGCAGCAGGGAGGCGGGGGACATAGGCTCCGTGGGCGGGGCGAATAGACGGCAAACCGTGCCTGTGCAAGGCTATTCGGTTGTCTCTTCCACGACAGGGTCAGCCGGCAACGGCGTTCAGCTCATCAATGGCGTCGACGGGCAAATGAAGGCCCGCGCCCTCGACATTCTCACGCAGGTGCTCGACCGAGGATGTCCCAGGGATGAGCAGGATATTGGGGGAGCGTTGCAGCAGCCAGGCCAATGCGACGGCCATCGGGGTGGCGTTCAGGCGCAGGGCCACACGGGAGAGCGTGTCGGATTGCAACGGTGAAAAGCCACCCAAGGGGAAGTACGGCACGTAGGCGATTCCCTGTTCTGCAAGGGAGTCGATGAGCGCATCATCCCGCCGGTTGGCGATGTTGTAGAAGTTCTGCACACAGACGACCGGCGCAATGGACTGTGCCTCGGCGATCTGCTCGGCACTGACGGTGCTGACCCCGAGGTGCTTGATGAGGCCCTCTTGCTGCATCCCGGCGAGCACACGGAACGGTTCTGCTAGGGAACCCGGCGTCGGCGCATCGAGGCCGCCCACCCGCAGATTGACGACATCGAGTGCGGCGACGCCGAGGTTTGCGAGGTTGTCCTGAACGGCCTGGCGGAGCTGCTCGGGGGCGAGCGCTTTGGGCCAATTCCCTTCCGCGTCCCGCAGAGCGCCGACCTTGGTGACGATCCGTAACCGCTCCGGGTATGGATGCAGCGCCTCCCTGATAAGTTGATTGGTGATGTGCGGGCCGTAGAAGTCGCTGGTGTCGATGTGGGTGATCCCGAGATCAACGACCCCGCGCAGGACCGCAAGGGCACCGTCGCGGTCTGCGGGCGGCCCGAAGACATGCGGGCCGGCGAGCTGCATGGCACCGTACCCCATGCGAATGAGACTGAGACCGTCGGCGAGCGTGAGTGTGCCGCCGGGCAGCGTCGTGGACGTCATGCGTTTCCTCCTGGTATTCATTCAGCAGCAATCCCCGACGGCATCGTCTTCTTGACCCGATTAGGGGCCGGGTGCCGTCGGGAGGGGGGGGCGGCACCAACCTACGCCGCAGGAACGGCGATCTCGGCCTTCAGGCCGTCAACCAGCCGCCGCACGTGGGCCGCCGCGTCCGCCACGGGGACGGCCTCTTTGCCCGCTTTGTCCCGGCGCAGGCTGACCTCGACGGTCCCCTCGGCCAGCGACTTGCCGACCACTACCTGGACGGGGATGCCCAGCAGATCGGCGTCCTTGAACTTCGAGCCGGGCCGGTCGTCCCGGTCGTCCAGCAGCACGTCCACGCCGCTCCCCAGCAGACCCTGATAGAGGCTCTCAGCGGCCTGCTTCTGCGCGTCATCTTTGATGCCGACTAAAACGACGACGGCCTCGAACGGCGCGATGGTAACGGGCCACAGGATGCCCCCGGCGTCGTGCCCCTGCTCGACCGCCGCCGCCATCAGGCGCGAGACGCCGACGCCGTAGGAACCGCCCTGCATCAACTGAGACTTGCCGCCCTCGTCGCTGAACGTCGCCCCCATCGCCTGGGAATACCTGGTCCCGAAGTTGAACACGTGGCCCACCTCGATGCCGCGCTGCGTCACCAGACGCCCCTCGGGGTCGGCGGGGCTGACGTCGCCCGCCACCGCCGTCCGCAGGTCGTGGTACTCGGGGTGGGGGAAGTCCCGGCCCGGCAGGACGTGGACCAGATGCGCGTCGGGGGCGTTCGCGCCCACAACGCCGTCCCGGACCGTTCCCACCTCGCGGTCGGCGACGACGCGCACGGGGACGCGCAGGCCGACGGGTCCGGCGAAGCCGACGGGGGCACCCGTAACGCGCTCGACGGTCGCGGCGTCGGCCAGCACCGCCGGTCCGCCCAGCAGCTTGGCGAGCTTTGCCTCGTTCAAGTCGCGGTCGCCCCGGACCAGCGCGACGACCGGCTGCCCATCCGGGCCGGCGAAAACCAGCGTCTTGATCAGGCGTGTGGCGGGGATGCCTAAAAAGTCAACCACGTCCCCGATGCTCGCTCTGCCGGGTGTCTCGAACGTCTCGGCCTCCACCACGGACGTATCAGGGTCTTCGGCCAAGACGGGGACGGCCTCGCAGCGCTCGGCGTTCGCCGCATAGCCCGTCCGGTCGCAGCGCAGGACGGTATCCTCGCCGTCCTCCGACAGCACCATGAACTCCTCGCTCTGCGAGCCGCCGATGGCCCCCGAGTCGGCCTCCACCGCAAGCGATTCCAGCCCGCAGCGGGCGAACATCCGCGCGAACGCCGCGCGCACGGCGGAGTAAGACTTTTGGCCGCCCGCCTCGTCCTTGTCGAACGAATAGGCGTCCAGCATCAGAAACTCGCGGCACCGGATCAGGCCCCCGCGCGGGCGCGGCTCGTTGCGGAACTTGGTCTGGATCTGGTAGGGCAGCAACGGCAGTTGCTTATAAGATTGCACGTCCCCGCGCACGATGTCCGTCACGACCTCTTCATGCGTGAAGCCCAAAAAGTAGTCGTGCGGCTGCGCCGTGAACAGCACGTCGATCTTGTCCCGCCCCGACTCTTCCAGCAGACCGCGCGGGACCAGGGACGGCATCAGCATCTCGGCCCCGCCCGCGCGGTTCATTTCTTCGCGCAGGATGCCCGAAATCTTGTTCAAGACGCGCAGCCCGAGCGGCAGATAAGAGTAAACGCCGCTGGCGAGAGGCCGGATGAACCCCCCCCGCAGCAGCAGCTTATGGCTGACCAGTTCCGCCTCGCGCGGCGCGTCCCGCAGGGTGGGGGCAAAGAGTTGTGTGAAGCGCATGGTCTGAGTATACCCGGCGTGAGAACCCACCGCGGCGAGGGACGGGCCGGGGTGGGTTCTACTGCGGCACCTGGTGGTGCAGGGTGCGGAGGATGTCGTTGGACATGATCAGCAGGAACAGCGTCCCGATGATCGCCAGGCCCGTCACCAGGAACGCCTGCTGCTGCCGGTCCGTCAGCCGCTTGCCGCGCCGCACCCACTCGATAAAGAACGTCAGGAGGTGCCCGCCATCCAGCACGGGGATGGGCAGCAGGTTGAAGATCGCCAGGCTCATCGACAGGCTCGCCATCAGGTTGATCTCATCCACCAATCCGTTCTTGGCGGCCACGCCGGTCGCCTGGTACATATAGATGATCCCGCCCGCGTTGTCCTTGAGGTGCTGCGGGCGCTGGACCATCTCCCCCAGGTGGCTGAAGAAGACGCCCATGACGAACGTGCCGGCTTTGACCGATTCGATCAGGCTCAGGTGCTTGATCTCCGCCGACGGGTCGATCTTGAGCGCGCCGATGGGGTGGCCGTTCAGGGCGGGCAGAGCACCCGCTCCCAGTGCTGAGGGGACGACACCGTGCAGCGGGATAGGGTCGTCGCTCGTGGCCCGCGTCACGACGATGTCTATGGGTTTACCCGCCGCGTCGCGCAAAAGCTTGGTTGCCTGGGCCGCGCTCTCGACGGGGGAAGTGCCGATGCCCCGGACCGTGTCGCCGGGCAGCAGGCCGATCTGCCTGCCGAACGACCCCGGCTGCACCACATCGGTATAGATCACGGTCTGATCGTCTTTGACGGCGGGGCGCGGCGTGGCGATCTTCGTCAGCGTTTGCCCGTCGCGCTGTACCGTCAGCGTCAGCGGCTTGCCCAGGTTGCCGTTGATCAGGGCGATCATCTGCTTGCCGTCGGACAGCGGCCTGCCGTCGATGGCGCTGATTACGTCGCCCGCGCGCAGGCCGACATGCTGCCCCTCGCCGCCCGGCTCGACCAGGCTGATGCGCGTCAGGACCTTGCCCGAGGGGATGCCGGTCGTGGCCCCCATCAGGCAGAACACGGCGTAGCCCAAGAGGAACGACATCGCCGGGCCGGCCAGAATCACCAGTGAACGCTGCCACAGCGGCTTGCTGTAGAACCCGTCCGGGGCGGCATAGGCCGTCCCGTCGCCGATGTTCTCGGTGATCAGCGGCAGGTCATGGGAGTCCGGGTCCGAGGCCGTGCCGTGCCCCATGACCTTGTCTTTAACGGCGACCAGGGGGGCCTCGTCGGGTTCCATGCCGGCGATCTTGACGAAGCCGCCCAGCGGCAGCATCCGCACGTTGTACTCCGTATCGCCCCGCTTGGCGATCCGAAACAGCCGCTTGCCGAAACCGATGGAGAAGTCGTCCACCCGGATGCCGCACAGGCGGGCCACGATGAAATGCCCCCACTCGTGCGCGACGACGAGTATGCTCAGGATCACCAGCAGGATAACCGTCTGCTGCACCTTGGCGAGAATTTCCACGTTGCACAGTCCCTTCCGTTCTCAGCGTTCCGTTCGCAGCGAGCGGTCTTCGTCCGCCGCGCGGAGCGCCCAGCCCCGCGCCCAGGCGTCGGCCTCTTGAATCTGCGCCAGCGTCGGTGATTCGGTGACGCCGTGGGCATCCATCGCCCGCGCGGTCAGGGCCGTGATGGCCGGGAACGTGATCGCGCCGTCTAAAAACAAGCCGGCGGCGGCCTCATTGGCCGCGTTCAGCACGGCGGGCAGCGTCCCCCCCGCCTGCGCCGCGCGCCGCGCCAGGCCCAGCGCGGGGAACCGTTCCTCGTCGGGTGCCATGAACGTCAGCGGCTCGCGCGGCGTGAGCAAATCGAAGCGCGGGATTCCCATGTCCGCCCGCTCCGGGTACAGCAGGGCGTACTCGATGGGGACGCGCATGTCCGGCAGCCCGATCTGCGCCAGCAGCGACCCGTCCCGCATCTCGACCAGTGAGTGGACGACGCTCTGCGGGTGGACCACGACGCCCACGCGCGTCACGGGCACGTCGAACAGCCAGCGCGCCTCGATCATCTCCAGCGCTTTGTTCATCAGCGTCGCGCTGTCCACGGTGATCTTGCGCCCCATGTCCGGCCAGGTCGGGTGGTGCAGGGCGTCCGCCACCGTCGCCCGCGCGATCTTGTCAGCGGGCCACTCGCGGAACGGGCCGCCCGAAGCCGTCAGCCACAGCCGCGCGACGTGCTCCGGCCTCTGCCCCTGCAAGCACTGGAAGATGGCCGAATGCTCGCTGTCAACCGGCAGCAGCCGCCCGCCGCCCGCGCGGGCCGCGCGCGTCACGATCTCGCCCGCCGCCACCAGCACCTCTTTAGTCGCCAGGGCCACGTCCTTGCCCGCACCCAGAGCCGCCAGGGTCGCCCCGGTGCCCACCGCCCCGGCCACCGAGACCACCACGATGTCCGCGCCGGGCAGCCGCGCCAGCCGGTCCAGATCGGCCCGTTCGCCCCACTCCAGGGCGTCGCGGGAGACGCCGAACTCGCGCGCCTGCTCCCGCAGCAGGGCTTCATTGTGGTACGCCGAAAGCCCGACGAGGCGCAGCCGGTCCGGCAGGCGGCGCACGACGTCCAGCGTCTGCGTCCCGATGCTCCCCGTGGCTCCCAAGACGACGACGTTCTTCACGACACGACCGCGCCGAACTTGCGCGTCCGCCGTCCGTACTCTTCCAGTGCGTCGGCGAGCAGCGCGGGGGTGAAATCCGGCCACAAGGTCGGCGTCACCCAGATCTCCGAGTAGGCGATGCCCCACAGCAAAAAGTTCGAGATACGCAGCTCGCCCGCCGTGCGGATCAGCAGGTCCGGGTCGGGCAGGTCGGGCGCGTACATATACGACGCCAGCGTCTCCTCGGTCACGCCCACAGGGTCGATCTCGCCGCGCCGGACCGCCTCGGCCAGGCCCCGCGCGGCGTCGGCGATCTCCGCCCGGCCCCCGTAGTTGATCGCGAGGTTAAACGTCATCCCGCCGAACTGCGCTGTCCTGACAACCGCGCTCTCGAACGTCTCGCGCAGCGAATCCGGCAGGTCTTGAAGCCGGCCCGTGACGCGGATGCGGACGCGGTTTTGGATCAGTTCCTCGATCTCCGCCTGCATCGCCGCCTGCATCAAAGACATCAGCCCGCCGACTTCGGCCTGGGGACGACGCCAATTCTCGGTCGAGAAGCCGAAGACGGTCAGCGCCTGCACCCCGAACTCGTCCGCAGCCGAGACGATCCCTTTGAGCGCCCGGTAGCCCTGCCAGTGGCCGAATAGCCGGTCCTCGTCCCGCGCGCGCGCCCACCGCCCGTTGCCGTCCATGATGATGGCGACGTGGGCGGGCAGCCGGGCCGGGTCCAGCCTTGACTTCAACGCGCGTAAATCCAGCGGGGGCGAGTCCGGGGCGGCGTCCGCGCCCGCCTCAGCCGTCAGAAGAGTTTCCATGTCACGGCCTCGCTAAACTTCACGACTAGACTTCACGACTAAACTTCGAGCAGCTCGGTCTCTTTGGCCTTGGCGATCTTGTCGATCTCGACGATGTAGCGGTCGGTCAGCTTCTGCAGGCCGTCCTGGGCGCGCTTGGACTCGTCCTCGGAGGCCTCGCTCTTCTTCACCAGCGCCTTGAAGCTATCGTTGGCGTCGCGCCGGATGCTGCGGATCGAGACACGGCCCTCTTCAGCCTTCTTGCCCAGGATTTTGACGAAGTCGCGGCGACGCTCCTCGGTCAGCGGCGGGATGGTCAGCCGCAGGGCCACGCCGTCGTTGACCGGGTTAATGTTGACGTCCGAATTCTTGATCGCCTTCTCGATGGAGGCGATGGTGCTGCGGTCGTAGGGGGTGATCAGGAGCTGCCGGCTTTCGGGGACGCTGATGGAGGCGAGCTGCGTCAGCGGCGTCGGCGTCCCGTAGTAGTCGGTCGTGATGCCGTCCAGCAGGCTGGGATTGGCGCGCCCGGTGCGGATGGTGGAGAAGTCGTGCTGCGTGGCGTCCACCGTCTTCTTCATCTTCTGCTCGGCTTCTGCGGCGAGGTCGGCTAGGCTCATAATGTTCGCTCCTGATTAGCTTACTTTGCTCTTCTTTGCTGTGTCAGCGGCGGTTCGGTCAAAATGAACGGTGTCGCTCGATGACATATCTTGTATCGGAAGCGTTGGCTCGTCTCGCTGTAATTCGTTCTCGCGCGCGACGATCTGTGCGAACGTGATCCCCTGTGGGTTGGAAAACTCCACCTCACAAACACCATGGGGATAGGTCTCGATCACATACCCCAAGTCACCTTCGGCAGCGCCTTCCGACCGAAACCTATCAGTAAGTAAACGCACACGCGAGTAATTTTCCAGCATGATGTTACCTTCTACCGTGCGAACCCACTGAAAGGCGTGTTCAGCGTGATGCTGCCATCAGCTTGTATCATCCAGCCGGAGATCAGATAACTCTTCTTGCCGGCCTGTTCACCAATGCCTTCGAGTTCAATTCCAATATTGATACGCTGCCCGTATTGGTCCAGACGCCCGTGCGAGAAGTCTTGCGACGCATATTTGGCAGCGGCCTGTTGTTGGTAAATGGCAGCCAGTTGTGCCGAGTAACTTACGTCATAGCCAAGCGACTGGAAGACCTGATTCTTGCCATGCGTCGCGCCGGGCTTGAAGATGTAGTCCCGGAACTTCTCAACCGGCGCGACACTGACTACCATGACTTACGCATCCCGCGACACGAGCGTTCCGATGCGGGCACCTTCCGCCACGCGCTGGATGTTGCCGGGGACGTTGATGTCGAACACGACGATGGGCAGGTTGTTCTCCATGCAGAAGGCCATCGCCGTCAGGTCCATGACTTTGAGGCGGCGGTTGATCGCGTCGGCAAAGGAGATGCGGTCGAACTTCACGGCGTCAGGATTGGTGCGCGGGTCCTTGTCGTAGACGCCGTCGGTGCCGTTCTTTGCCATCAGAATGGCCTCGGCGCGGACTTCCGAAGCGCGCAGGGCCGCCGCAGTGTCGGTCGTGAAGAACGGGTTGCCCGTGCCGCCCGCCAGAATCACGACGCGGCCCTTTTCCAGATGCCGCAGGGCGCGGCGGTTGATGTACGGCTCGGCGACGCTCTGGATGGGGATGGCGGTCTGGACGCGGGTGTCGATGCCCTGCTGCTCCAGCGAGTCCTGCAAGGCCAGCCCGTTGACGACCGTGCCCAGCATGCCGACGTGGTCGGCGGTGACGCGCTTCATGCCGGCCTTCTCGGCCAGTTGGCCGCGCATGACGTTGCCGCCGCCGATCACGATGGCGGTCTGGACGCCGCCGCGCTGCAAGCCCGCGACCTCGGCGGCGATCTTGGCGACGGCCTGGTAATCAATGACCCCGTGGCTGCCGTCCCCGGCGAACGCCTCGCCGGAGAGCTTCAGCAGGACACGGGACCACCTCATGCCCCCGCCCTGGGCGGGTGTGGAAGCTGCCGCCATAAGCTAAGACGCCTCGCCGATCTCGAAGCGGACGAACCGCTTGACCTCGGCCTTGCCCTTGATGAGCTGCGCGACCGTCTGCTTCGGCTCGCGGACGTAGGGCTGTTCCAGCAGCACGGCTTCTTTGTAGAACGTGCCCACGCCGCCCTCGATGATCCGGTCCAGAATCTCGGCGGGCTTGTTCGCGTTCTTCGGGTCCGCCATCGCGCGCGTCTTGACGATGTCGCGCTCCTCGGCCAGCTTCTCCGCGGGCACGTCGCCCTTGCTCAGGTATCTGGGCTTGGCGGCGGCGATGTGCATGGCGACCTCGCGGGCCAAGGATTTGACTTCCACGCCCTCGCCGGTCAGCTCGACCAGGACGCCGATCTGCCCGCCCATGTGGATGTAAGCGTCCACGGTCCCGTCTTCGGTCTTGTACGCGGCGAAGCGCTTGAAGATGATGTTCTCGCCCATCTTGGCGAAGACATCTTGAATCCGCAGCTTCGCGCTCTGACCGCTCTCGGTGTGGGTCGCTTCCAGCAGCTCGTCCACCGAGGCCGCATCCGGGTTCTCGGCGGCGTGACGCGCCATGTCCCGGACCAGGGCGACGAACTCCTCGTTCTTGGCGACGAAGTCCGTCTCGGAATTGACCTCGACCAGGACGCCCAGCCTGTTGTGCTCGCGCACCAGCGCCTCAACGACGCCCTCGGCGCTCGTGCGGCCCTCTTTGATTTCCCGCTTTGCGTTCCGCTCGCGGAAGAGGCGGACCGCCACTTCCATGTCCCCCTCGGCCTCGGTCAGGAGCTTCTTCGCGTCCATCATGCCGGCCTGCGTCTTGTCCCGCAATTCTTTGACCATCGCGGCGGTGATCTCTGCCATAGTGATTGAATCCTCGTGAGTCATAGCCCCCGGCACTGGAAGCGCCGGGCTACTGCGGCGTGAAGTCGCTCCGCGACTGAAGCCCGGTTCTTGCGGTCTGTTCTTCAGTGCCGGAGGCACTTTCACTTGTGAGTAGCCCGGCACTTCCAGTGCCGGGTTCCCAATTGCCCTGCCCGTCCCTAGACCGCGCCGCCCGTGGTCGGCTGCCGGGTCTCGGAAGCGACCTCGTTGGCCGTCTCGGCCCCCGTGTTGTCCGCCTCCGCGCCCGTACCCGCCGATGTCCGCCGGGCCAGCCCGCTGGCGGTGCCCTCGGCCGTCATGCCGGACGCGCCCAGGCTCGGGTCGAGTACGCCCGCCGGGACCTGCGCCCCGCCGGTGACGCGCTTCTCCAGCGCCTCCCACTGCGCGGCGACCGCGGCGGCGTCCGCCCCGTCGCCCATCTTCTGGGCCTCTTCGTCCGTCCCGACGATCTCCGTCTCCTGCCACTCGCCCTGCCGGATCTCGATGATCGCGTCGGCGATCTTGCCCGAGATCAGCTTGATGGCGCGGATGGCGTCGTCGTTGCCGGGGATGACGTAGTCCACCTCGTCCGGGTCGCAGTTGGTGTCCACGATGGCGACGATGGGGATGCCCAGCTTCCGGGCCTCCTGCACGGCGATCTTCTCTTTCTTCAGGTCCACGATGAAGATCGCGTCGGGCATGCCGTTCATGTCCTTCATGCCGCCCAGGTAGTTCTCCAGCCGGTCGCGCTCCTCGCGCAGGTCGGCGGCCTCCTTCTTGGGCAGCGATTCCAGGACACCCTCGGCGTCGAGCCGGTCCAGCTCGCGCAGCCGGGCGATGCGGGTCAGGATCGTCCGATAATTGGTCAGCATCCCGCCGAGCCAGCGCGAGTTGACGTAAAACGAGTGGGAGCGCTTGGCGGCGTCGGCGACGGCCTCCTGGGCCTGCTTCTTGGTGCCCACGAACAGGATCTTGCCCTTGTTCGAGGCGATCTCCTGGATGTAGGCGTAGGCCTCATCGAACAGCTTCAGGGTCTGGTGCAGGTCGATGATGTAGATGCCGTTGCGGCCGCCGTAGATGTAGCGCTTCATCTTCGGGTTCCAGCGGCGCGTCTGGTGGCCGAAGTGGACGCCTGCTTCGAGCAGGTCTTTCATCGCGAGTACGGACAAATTCAGACTCCTTGGTGTGGTCGTTGGCCTCCCCGCCGTTCGTCCGCCCCGGCAACCTCCTGTCGGCTCAGGCCGGCCGGAGGCACACGCGGGGGCGTCCCGGCGGGTGTGGATTGTGCGGAACCGGCTTTCGCAGATTTCCGCCGGAAAAGTATACCCTATTATCGGGCAGAGCGGATACACGGCGGACTGTCGGAATGAAGAGTGAGTATTGCTTTCGCTGACGCCGCAGACTATAATTTAACCTAAGTTGCGTTTCTTGTTTTTGCGGTTTGGGCGCACAGTCGAGCCTCTGGTAGAATGGAAGTACCACCCACCAAACCACCGGAGGCCGACCATGCAGGATCATTTTACCGAACGCATCAT